>Ga0308159_1000569_pt1 | contig 79453 bp, 81 predicted proteins | sample PhyCR1_FD_201040 | JGI IMG/M metagenome (GOLD analysis project Ga0308159, IMG submission 201040) | Phyllosphere microbial communities from UC Gill Tract Community Farm, Albany, California, United States - DLSLC.R1 | ecosystem: Host-associated > Plants > Phyllosphere > Unclassified | place: USA...
TGACCACCGCTATCAGCAACGCTATTTCCACCCTCAGCGACAGCAAAGTGCAGTTCACCTATTCCGACATGCTGGCCAAAACCGCGTCGCAGCTGCCCGCCGAACCGGGTCTGTTTGCCCGCGTGCGCGACGGCATCAACGCGGCCGTTGAGCTGCAGCGTCTTATCCCGCTGGATAAAGAGAAGGGCATTTTCACCTCTGATATCCACCTTCTGAACGAACTCAGCGTGCATCAGCTGGCGAAAACCGCGATGCAGGAAAACCGCGTACTGAGTTTTCCCGAGCGTGCAGTGGAGCGCTCTCGTTCCTACGCCGATGCTTACTCCGTTCTTAATCAGGATAAATCGCCGGTGGCCATTCTCTCCGGGCGCGGCGGGGCGACCCAACTGCGTGACCGCGTCACCGATGCGGCCATCATGGCCGGTGAGAACGGGCGGGACGTGGTTGTTCTGGCGGCCGATAACCGCGGGCGGGATTTTCTCTCCTTTGACCCGCAGCTCGCCGGAAAGGTGATGTCGCGAAGTCAGCTGACCGCGGACCTGACGCTGCCCCCGCAGAGCACGCTGGTTGTGGCTCAGGCAGAAAAACTGTCCCTGAAAGAGACGCTGCTCATCTTTGAAAAAGGCCAGGCGCAGGGCGTGCAGATGCTGTTTATCGATTCTGAGAACCGCACCGGCACAGGCAATGCCCTGTCGGTGCTCAAAGATGCCGGCGTGCCGCAGTACCGGTTTTATGACGGGCTGAAAACCCTGACCACGGTGGTCAGTGAGAGCGACAAACGCCAGCGGTACGACCGTCTGGCTCAGGACTATGCTGCGCTCAAGGCCGAAGGTCAGCCGGTGGTGGCACAGGCCAGCGGCCCGCGAGAACAGGCGCTGCTCAATACGGCTATCCGGGCAGAACTGCAGGCGACCGGCCAGCTGGGGAAAGATGAACGCCAGATGTCCGTTATTCAACCGGTCTGGCTGGACGGCAAAACCCGCACCCAGCGCGACACCTACCGCGCAGGCATGGTGATGGAGCAGTGGGACAAAGACACCAAAATCATGACGCGATACAGCGTCGACCGCGTCACCGACAGCACCAACACCCTGCGTCTGGTTTCAGATACCGGCGAGGTGCGGGTGGAGAAAATCAGCGGTCTGGACAGCAGCTGGAGCGCCTTTGCGAATAAAACGCTGCCGGTCGCCATCGGGGAACCGCTGATGGCCGTCGGCCGCGAGCTGGAAGGCAAAATCAAAGCGCGGGATAGCCTGATGGTCACCGGTTTTGTAGACGGTGGCATCGTTGTCGGCAAGGGCGATACGTCGCTGGTACTGGATACCTCACGTGCCCTGAAGCTGGCCTCTCCTTTGGTGGAGGGGCTGGGCGCGAGCGTCAGTGATAACCAGGTGGTGCTGGCCGCCACCGGCACCCGCGACCTCAACACCGCCGCGCTCAACCAGCTTTCCCGCAGCGGTTCAAAGGCGACGATTTACACCGCACTCCCGCAAGACAGGGCTGAAAAGAGGCTGATCAGCAATCCCAACTTCAGGGTGGTCAGCGAGCAGGTGAAGGGGGTAGCCGGTGAGCGGAACCTCGATGCCGCCATGCTGAAAAACCGTGACTCTTTGAATACGCCGGTAGAGCAGTCGGTCGCGCTGGGCCTCAGCCGGGCGCAGTCACAAAATATCGCGTTCAGCAAAGCCAACCTGATATCCGCCTCGCTCGGCTGGTCGCCGGACGTCACGGTGTCTCAGGCCAGCGCTGAAATCGACCGGCAGGTTAAAAACGGCGATCTTATCAGTCTGTCGCCGGTCGCCGGTGCCGGCAGTGGCCTGATTGTACCGCGCGTCACCTATGAGATGGAGAAATCCATCATCCGCACCGTCGCGGAAGGCAAAGGTGCCGTCGCACCGCTGATGGACAACGTGCCGGACAAATACCTCGCCGGGCTGACCGGCGGTCAGCAGGCCGCCACCAAACTTATCCTCGAAAGCCCCGACCGCTTTGTGGCCATACAGGGCTACGCCGGCACGGGTAAAACCACGCAGTTCAAGGCCGTGATGGCAGCGCTCGACAGTTTGCCAGCGTCACAGCGGCCGGAGGTTATTGGTCTGGCGCCGACGCACCGCGCCGTGCATGAAATGCAGTCGGTGGGCGTGCGCTCACAGACGCTGTCGTCGTTTCTGAGCGAGGAACGTCAGAAAAATCTGGCCGGTGAGAAGACCGACTACGGCAGTACGCTGTTCCTGGTGGATGAGTCCTCGATGGTGGGCAACCGTGACATGGCCGAACTCTACCAGCGCATTGCTGATACGGGCGGGCGTGCGATAAACAGCGGCGATGTCGCGCAGCTGCAGCCCATTGAACCCGGCCAGCCCTTCCGTCTGCTGCAGAGCCGCAGCCCTGTTGATACCGCCGTGATGCAGGACATCGTGCGTCAGACGCCTGAGCTGCGCGCGGCCGTCTACAGCATGATCGAAGGCGACGTGCGCGGCGCGCTGGAGAAAACTGAGGCCGTGTCACCGGCACAGGTTCCGCGTAAAGCCGGCGCCTGGGTGCCGTCTTCGTCCGTGATGGAATTCAAAACGGCGCGGGAAGAAGCATCAGACAGCCTGCGGGTGCAGGCCACGGGCGATTTACTCCCCGCAGAACCGTCCAGCGTCATCGAGGCAATCACCCGCGATTTCACCGGACGCACGAAGGACGCGCAGGCGCAAACCATCGTAGTGACCGACCTGAATGCCGACCGGCGTGATATCAACAGCCTCATTCACGACGCCTTACATAAAGACGGCGAGCTGGGGAAAGACGAGCTGACGCTTACTGTACTGGCTCCCGCACGCGTGCCAGATAAAGCGCTGCGTAGCGCGGCGGGGTTCAGTGCGCATATCGGTCACGTTGCCGTGATGAATAATCAGCATATGACGGTCAGCGGCGTCGATACCGCGCAGGGGCTGGTGACGCTCACCGATGAGACCGGTAAGGCGACGCTGATATCGAGCTTTGAGAACAGCACGCAGGACATCTCGCTGTACGTGCCCCTCGATATCACCGTCAGCGCCGGCGACCGCATGCGCTTTACGCGCAGCGATAACGAGCGCGGCTACGTGGCCAACAGCCAGTGGCAGGTGAGTCAGGTTGAAAGCAGCGGCCGTGTCACGCTCAGCGACGGCGAACGGGAAAAAATCCTGGAGCCGGGTCGACTGCCCGAAGACAGGCATATCGACCTGGCGTATGCCGTGACGACCACCGGCGCACAGGGTGCCAGCGCCTCCTACTCCATTACGCTTTCCGGCACGGAAGGGGGGCGTAAGAGTATGGCGACCCGCGAGTCCGCTTACGTGGGCGGGTCACGTCATAAAGAACACCACCAGTCCTACACCGACGACCGCGAAGGCTGGCTGAAACAGCTCGACCGCCAGGCGGACCGCCATTCTGCACATGATCTGCTGCACCATGGCACCGACCGTGCCGCGCAGGTGGCCGAAAAGCTGTTGTCCACGGCAACGCCATTGCAGGACACCCCGCTCGGGAGAAAGCTTCTTCAGACCAGCGGTGTGGAAGCCGGCGAGAGCATGGCGAAATTTATCGCGCCCGGAAAGAAATACCCGCAGCCACATATTGCACTGCCGGTCTGGGACAGCAACGGTAAACGCGCCGGTGTCTATCTCGATGAGGTGCGCTTTATGCCGAAGGGCGGCGGCGCGTGGCTGGACGGTGCGCCGCGCATCATGGGCGGTGACGACGCCCGCTTTGCCGGTATTCAGGTCAGCCGTAACGGCGATACCCACGTCGCGGGCAGCATGCCCGAAGGTCTGGTACTGGCTCACCAATACCCGGACAGCGGGGTACTTGTCCGCCTGTCCGGCGAAGGTACGCCGCACAACCTGTCGCGCATTACGGGCAGCCGGCTTGCCACCGACGATACGGTGCTGCGTCAGGCACAGCAGTCCGGCGATGAGCCGCTGCCGTTCATCCCACCGGAAGATGAGAAGAAGCAGGCGGAACTGGAAAAAGCCGCACAGGCCGCCGCCGTGCTGCCGGAAGAGGAAAAAGTCCGGCTTGCCGCCGAGCGCGCGCGGTCTGAACTGGCGGCGTCCGTGCCCGACATTGACGGAAAAGCACTGTCGGAGGCAGCGAAAATGCGCTCAGAGCTTCCGGACGTTGCGAAAGACGGCGCCGTGCTACAGGTTGCCGCTCAGGAGCGCGCCGCGGCGCGGCTGCAGCAATTGGAGCGGGAGATTGTGATCGAAAAAACGTTCGGAGAGTGAGTGATATATCAGTTTCTGAGGATTTACGTGCGCCAACACGGATTTTTGCAGAAAAGATAAGTCGCTGATAAACGGTGCATGTAGTATTCTTCGGGGAACGATCCTTTTCAGATCCTTGAGGGGGCAGAAATGTCACAGATTGAAAATGCAGTTACTTGCACATCGAAATTGAAACGTGAGTATCGCAAAGGCAACCCATTGAGTGCTGCAGTACGTCAGCAGGAGTCTTTAGCGCGAAAAAAAAACACCCATAAAGAAGTGCGTGTTTTTGTCCGTGACTCATTGAAAAGTCAGTTGCAGATCATGTCTCAGAAAGCTGGGGTCACTCAGGCTGAAATGATCGAACGCTTGATTGAAATGGGATCTGAGAAGAATATTTGAAATTGCAACGACATCACTTTCTTGAACATAGTCATGTTCGATGCTAAATTGCTGATCGACTAAAGAATTTTTGGTTGGCCACACCATAAGGTGGCAGGGAACAGGTTCTGTAGAGAGGTTTTCCAGAATCTGAAAAGCAAAAACCCCGATAATCTTTCTCACTTTGGCGGGCGGGGAAGATACATCGGGGCCTACTAAAACTGCACAGAGAATCAATGTCTCTATGCGGGGAGTATAGTATCGTGCCGAAAAAAGTACAATACCCCGTGCGAATACTCCTACTGCGCATTGTAAGCGCGGATAGGCGTGAATAATGTTGCCCTTAATTCTTCATCACCTGAAATTCGGACTACCCGTCGCGGTGAGGCTAACGCCCTGCGTCGCGGTCAATCCAAAATTCACCGGCGATATGCGCCGCAGCTGAGTTGCGCTATACCTCGCGGTATGGCGTCCAAAGTTGTGGCTCGTATGCAAAGCCACGACTGGCACCGTAATCAGGACCTGATTGCGCTTCGCCGTGTCGGTTACATTCCCTATACGCGCCGTAACGATCCGCACTTTAAGCCAAAGCCAATGCGCGTCAGCGCACGTTCAGAAAGCTGTGAAGCGTTGAACGCACTGTCTATGGCGCTGGCGGCCAACTGCGATTATAACCCCGACAGCGATTACCCTTTCGAGATCATGGCCCCGTTTGAACAAATAGCAGCCGCTATGGGTCAGCTGCACGTCTATGAAAACGGCCGTAAGGCTTATGACAGCCCGCTGAAGGCTCTGTCTGTCCAGGAGCAGCTCGAATACGTTCTTGTCGACCATGATAATGACACCGACAGCGGCCAGAACAAGCCGCTGCGTATCTGGCTGTCTGAAAAATTCTTCACGTCTCGCGGCATTGCTGTCGAAGAGATTCGCCAGTGGCTGGGGCAGTTCCGGACGTGGGCGATAAAAAATGGCCTGACGGAAAGCCTGCGTAAAAAATACGAGCGGTATCTGCTGCGCATCGAGCGCATCGGCCTCGATATCAAAGACAAACACTCTCTGCGCAACCGGCTGAAGCAAATCAAACGCTGGGTCGTGAGTCCTGACCTGACGGCCAAAAAACAGGCAAAAGTGTCCATGCTGGAAGGCGAACTTGACAAGCTCAACCGCCAGAACGGTGAGCGCCTCGACGAGCTGCTGGACGACACGGACGGAAATCTGCGGTCGCTGGCCAGGGCGAAGGCCAAGCGTCAGAACCCGTACTATCAGGCATATATTGCCTGGTCTACCAGTGCGAGAGTGATGCCGCATCAGGTGAATACGCTTGAGCAGACGCTGAGCCAGGAACAGCCGGGACTTCGCCACAGCGACCCTGAGAGTTACTACCGGCTGCTGCTCGAACGCGCCGGCGCGCTCTAAGCCTTAACCTCTCTTTCATTTGAACCGTGCTGACCGCGCGGGGATTTCCCATGCCCTGCATCTGCCCAACCGCGATATTCCCCAGCCCTGCCGCTCCCTGAGCGACCATTTCGGCTGTTTTCTGGCCACTCTTAAAGCCCGGACAACACCTTTTTGCACCAACGAGTGAAAACGCAATCCATTAGCTTCGAAAGCTACAGTTAACTTCGAAAACCCACCCGTATTTATCCTTAATTTCGAACGTTATTTCTGAACAAAATAAGCCTCTAAAAAGAGGAGTACTTAACGAGCCGCATTCGCTTGCTCTTAAAAGTACCTCCCTCCACTACGTTACGGGCATAACACCCTGCCAGCATCAAACCCTTCACCCGCGACCAAAGGGACAAAGTGCCTCCCACCGCCAGCGGCGGGCCCCAAACTCAGCGCTCCAATTTAGTTACAGCATTCAGTAAACATGAGCGACATAGACCGTGCACAGCGGCGACGACTGAGCCGACCCTCACCACTGCAAAGCGGCGCCGTCCCGGCCAGAGGCCGGAACCGTGTCGCTTTAGAGTGAATGTTGTAACTATAGGTATGGTCTTGCTGTGAGTGGTGTCGCTGGAGGGTTTGCGTACACGCCCGTAAGCGCCTAACGGCGCTAACGCGGAGATACGCCCCGGTTACGGCCTAACGCCTTACCGTGACCACTCCGACGGCGCACTGATACCTGTCATGGCTGGTAGTGGATATTGTCTGGCAGGGCGAGGGGTGGGATTGGTGAAACCTATCAGAACGGGGCGGCTTCGCCGCGTCACGGCGCCAGTCACCGATAGAGACATATTCAACATATATTGGCGCCTCCATGCACAAGCGCATAAAACAACAATGTCTTATGAAACATTCAGTTAATTATAATTCAGGTGTATAATTGAGCATATTGAACGTTCAGTCATGGCGGATGATGGATAACGTCCCGGAGAAGCAATACGCGTGAATACCGAATCACTGACAAAGAAGTCAGGCCATCTCGCCTGGTGTGCCATGGTCGCATTGCACCTGGCAAAGCGCGATGGTCAGGTAAGCTCTGAACATCAGGAAAACGTCTTTCTGACGCGGTGGCTAGCCACCGCACTGAAGCAGCATCGGTTTCCCAGAGAAACGGCACCTGATATCGAATGGTTATTGAAACAGGGTCGTACGCTCGGGCCCCGAGCCAAAATGCGGCACAAGCTCGATTACCTTTGGCGATCCTGTACCGGCGAACTGTCCGCGCAGAATGATTTGTTCAGGCTGACATACGCCCTTGAAACTGCCAAAGAAATGCACTGGGTGTACAGGTTACTCGCCGACAAGGAATGGACAGGCAGAAACGCTGTAGCAATGAATGACAGCGTGAATGCGGTATATCTGTCGTATTCTTCTCTCAATACAGCTTTTGATGATGATGGAAAACAAATACTCCCACTTATGGCCCGAATTTCCGGCCACGTGGCAAGGCTGGAGAAACTGCTCGACAGCTGCGGCTGGCAGACGAAAAACTGCCCGGATCAGGCTGTACTTTTCCAACTGATGGCTTCCGGCGGGAACTCACATAATAATGACTGAATACCTTATGATCTTTCTGAAGCTCAATAAGCCATAACCGGTATCCAGAGCCAGTGGCTAAAACAACAATCCAGCAAGATAACACTCAAGTCGGATAAGCGCAGTTTGGTAACAGGCTGCGCTTATCCGACATAAAGGTGCGCTACACTAAAATAAACCTCACATTTTCTTCAGGGGAGGTGAGGTTGCCACTTTGGAATAGGGAGGTTGTACATGTACGGTATTTTTGAGTTTTATATGTTCGTTTTATTCCTCATTTCTGTTTCTTGCTTATTCTATTGCTGTCGCAATGCTATTAAAAAAGTTAAGCGGGATAGTGAAGAAGAGGAAAGAAAAAAACAGCAAGAAGAGTATAGGAAAAAAATAAAAAACTATAAATTTGATATCTAGGGGGCAGTTTGGAGATCGGAAATTTTTGTACGTTAAGCACATTATTTAACCAATCCAGATACGTAAGGGATTGATTTAGCGTCAGTGGCTATCGCTCTTGCTGTATCGCATTTAGGTTATCCGATTAAGGCCAAATCCTCTGAAAACGCTGTGTAGCACGGGAGTACACCCTATTGCTAAGGGCTTACCGTACAATAATTATCTATATCCAAACGGACCCCTCCGTAATCGTTCGGTTTCGGACACAGAAACGCTATAGCCCCGCAATTTAAGGGATAGCCAATAGCTGATTGGTTAAAAAGTAGTCTTGGCGTAGGTTATTTTCCCTTTTCCAAGCGGACCCCTATTTTAACTTCAATAGAGTTTGTTATACGGAGAGAGGTGAAAGCAGCTTCATTAACTGATTTATATTTAACATAAATAGCATTAACCGCACCGCGATTGTCAGCGCAAAGCGATAATGTCGTGTTCTAGCAAAGTTAAAATTTGCGCATTAGCGGCAATTATTTCGGTTTAGCTGAATTTCAGGCCAAAAGGAAAAAAATATAACGTAGCCCCCTCGATAGCATCTGCTGACGCTAGCGAACGTCATGCTTGCGCTACGTAAGTGTCGGGATTACTTTTAGTTGTGACATTTAGTGCAGAAATTGAATCTGTTACACTCGGTCATAATGTCATCTTTTTTGACTAAGAAGTAATGATAACACTTCTATTGAGATGGGCTCATTGACTGTGCCTTTAGTTTTTTCAGTAGCTTCATATAATAGTAATAACGAAGAACGTACATGGTCAGAAAACGATTTTTATTTTTCCAATGAGTTCCGTTGGTTATTAAAATAAAAAAGTAATTCACCCTTCATTTGAAGACTAGGCTGCTTACTAATTTACTCAAAGTGAATGAGTAACTTCTACTTCATGCTGGAAAACATATGGATCTGACAATAAAAGAAATTTATCATCGTCGAAGTAGGTGACAGCCACATGGTAGTCGTTACCCGCGAAAGCTTTAACCGCCTCAATATCTTCCCAATATGTTGCAAGGAAAAGTGTTCCCAGTTTCCTTGAGTAACTCTTTTTACAAAAGCACCTTTGTTACCCTCGATACCCCGGGAATGTCTCACACCGGTTAAATCAAGATGTGCAGCGAAACCCTCAGCGTGTTCACGCGGTACACATCCATGCCATGTCCTTACGATCATTGTTCCTATCCAGCGAAAGTTGGACTAATAACTTAACTGAAAAAGACAGGGTAGATCAAAAAAATGTGTAGTCATTTATTGCTGGCTCCGATGAGGGAGATGGCAAGCGTTTTCCAGAGTTTCATTTGATTTTCCGTTAGGCAGGAGAAAAACTTATCGTCGGCATTTTCAACAGCAATAATGGCTCGTTGAACTAGGTCACGTCCGGAGGCTGTGAATCGGACCTGCATCGTGCGAGTGTCCCTTGTTGAAAGTTCACGTCGTATCAGTCCGTTTTCTTCAAGCTTTCGGATGGCTTTGGATAGTGTCATTTTGTCGATCTTGGCGTGCTCGGCCAATCCAGCCTGCGTTGGCCGAGCACGCTGTTGATCAAACCAAAGTAGCGAGGCTAATATGGCGTATTGGGTCTGCGTAATGGATAGCTCACCAAATACCTTCGCAAGTTTGCCCTGCCATAAAGCAGTCAGCTTCCAGAGCAAGAAACCGGGGCTATCGTCAGCCTTTTCGTGCTTGAAAGGGTAAGTCTCAGAGTTTTCTGGCCCGCGCAATTAATGCCTCCGTCTGTTTCGCCATTCCATTGGCAACGTCCTCGGCGACGATCTTTTTCCACACAAACGATAGAAAGCCCTCAATGCTCATGGTGGTACGAATTTCCAATTCATCTCCATGGGAAATGAATTCGTGAGAACCGAACATACGCGCGCCGGGGAAACGAGTAAGATCTGTAAATTGGCGTCCAGGTTCGACTTTGATGATTTCGATTGAGACAGTAGGGCCGCTCTTGGGTTTTAGTTTAAATGTATTGCCAACTTCGAAATCACCATCCAAATTTGCATATTCAATCTCAGGTTGCCACAAGTGCCATTGATTTATATCAGTCCATACTCTCCACACATCCTCTGCTTGCACACCTGTTACTTTCTTGCTGTACGTCTTACTCCACATGACTCTTCCTTTAGAATGGGAAATAGCGTCACATCGTAACCAAGTTTACGATGTGACGCAAGTCAGGGTATGTGCAAAACTTCACGAATTATCTGCACTCATCACTTATAAGGCAATGCAAAGCTTTTCAGCTACCTATCTTTCTGCATACTTTTTCCACATGAGCAACGGTTTCAGCCTGTTTAAGGTCAAATGGACATTGTTGAATAAATCGAATCATTGGCCGCAATTAAGGTTAGATCTTCACATTCATTACCCTGTAGTGGTACCCTGTGGCGAAAAAGAGCCTTAAAATCACCAACAGGAAAGATTACATAATCAGGGACAATCATCCCCCAGGCTGTAAAATCTCTTTTTCACACGGTCAAAAACTTGCTAGCTATTACAATGTTTATTGTAATTATAAAAGATATGCACAGTGTTTGAATTAATTTAAAGTGACAGTTAGGTTAATGAAGGAACTCGAAAAATGGATCCCATAACAGACCTCATTTCTAGGCTAAAAGTGGCTAAGCAGAAAACAATAGTATTTAACGTCAAGAAGAATACAAATGTTATATTCCCTCCTTATTCAGGCATGAAAATATATATTGTTAACCGAGGTCAATTTTTTGTAGAGGTAGCTGGTTCAAACATTGCTACAACTGTAAATTCAGGTGATTTGTTTATTTTATCAAGTGGTTCACAATTTAAAATATTTGACTCTAAACAAGAGAAATGTATTGATGTAACCAAGATTCGACTGATTGAAGGAAGAACCTCATATTTCACTAATGGTGGCTCAGACCTGAGTTTTGTCGGTTGTCGTTTCACTTTTGAATATAATGACCCACTGGGAATGCTAGGAAATTTACCTGAGCCTATCGTTGTGAGAACGCAAGATAGAGAGAGCGATGGTTTAGATATTTTTTTATCACATTTATCCTCAGAAATTGTCGAGCCTACACAAGGCACTGAATTAATCACAGAGCATCTTCTTCGTATAATTCTGATAAAGTCTTTACGAGTATTAATTAATTCAGGTGAAATCAACGCAGATAAATGCTGGATACATGCCTTATCTGATAAGAATATTGGCCCAGTGTTAAGCTGTATTCATGAGGATGCAGGCAAGAAATGGCGTATTGATGAACTTGCATCTATTGCATGTATGTCACGAAGCGCCTTTACTACAAAATTTAGAAAACTTACAGGTCTCAGCACCGTTGAGTATATTAGCAAATGGCGTTTCAATCTTGCTATTGAAAGAGTAAAGACTAAAAATGAAAGAATATCTGAAGTTGCTCTTGAGTTAGGATATGACTCAGTCAGCGCCTTCAGTAATGCATTTAAAAAATCAATGGGTATATCACCAAGTGGCTATATAAAAAAAATGGCCAACACAGCTCATAGCGAGCATTAGGAAATACTTGTTTAACATATATAACAGTCATGTTATATCCCAACGATAACTTATCACTTGGGAGGTGGTTAAGGTAATAACAAGTAGCGTTAAAGACACTTAAATGACTTTTATTTGATTGCACAATAGTTACTAGATTTTATTTAAAAATTTAATCTACAACAAGGAAGTATTTGATCCAGGACAGCGGTTCTAAGTAAAAAAATTAAAGTTTATATTCTAACTTGTTGATTTTACTTAACAAAATGCCATACTTCTTTTGGGACTATAACAAAATTTTTCCCCACGGTGAGTTCAGCAAGCCGGTGGTCAGCTGCAGAGTTGAATGCTTCGACCTGATCATCCGTTAAAGTGTAACGACAGTGTTCGATGACTTTTTCTAAGGTACTAACATTCGTGCATCGACGTAGCTTATAGAGCCAATCAATTTTTGTTAAATTTTTATCTTTCATGCTTTCCCCTCTTAATTGGGTGTATTTAAAAATCTGAAATATTGTAGTTTATTGAAAATATCATGTGGCAAATTCTAAATATTAAATTCTTAAAAACCGTGCACCTTCATGTATTCGATATTTGTAATTATTATTTTTAGTTACCAGTTGAACCAGCGGTTTTATAGAATTCATCATGCCTAGTTATAATTTTTTAGCGCAATCATCGTATCATCTAGTGTCGGCTCGGCTGTTGAAACATCTAAATATTCCTCAGAATGAAGAGGGTAATGCGAAAAGTCAAATGCTTCAACGCTCTTGAAAAGCTATGCGGAGGCCAAGCCCGCAGTAAATGCACCCAATAAACTTACCCATGTTGTTCTTGAAAAAATTATTTTCTTTAAGAAAGCTACTTATTTTACCTGAACCCAAAGCTACAAAAATAGTACATATAAAACCTAAGCCTGAATAAATAGTACCTAAGATCATTAGCTGAATTTGTACATTTCCATTTTCTGGATGAACAAACTGTGGGAGAAAGGCTAAAAAAAACAGAGCAGTTTTGGGATTAAGTACTTCTGCTAGTACTGCCTGAGAAAAAGCTCCACCCGCACTTGAATTTCTTACCGCCCCAACTACGCTAGGGGTCTCATTGTTACGTATTGCATTAATTCCTAGCCAGAACAGATATGCAGACCCTGCGATTTTAACAACCGTAAAAAGTGAAGCTGATGCAGCAATTAGTGCCGAGATGCCTACAATTGCAAAAAGTGTGTGTACGACATCTCCTGCTGAAATCCCTGCACCTGTAGCAATTCCAACTCGCGTACCTGATGTGGTTGTTCGAGCTATTGTCATCAATGTGGCTGGGCCCGGTATACATACAAAACCTGCAACAATGGCGCAGTAGGTAAGTAAATCAGTAGGGATCACCATGGTTTCGGCCTTTTATAATTTTTAGATTGAACATCACGTAAAATAAATACGTGTTTTTTCAACACAGTTTATATACGTCATTATCTTGTTGAGAATTCGTTGAACTCTCCTCTACGCCACTCTGATAGTGCTTTAAACCATCCGGCTGATCTCTTACATGTTCTGTATAACCTATATCAAATTTTCCAGGTTAATTTCATAGTGAACACCACCTAGTATGGATAATATTATATACTGAATGTTTAAAGATTTATTAAATGGGTAATTAACTGTATCATTTGGTTTTTTTCTTCACACGCCAATTATCCCAAGTTGCAACTTCTCTCGCCGTTGGTCTTTTTTATAAAAAACAATCAAATTGTTTAGGAAATAATAATCATTGCCCCAGAATTACTTAACTTTGACATTGAATAATGAATGATCAAAGTTGCTTAATCCGCTATTTCAATGCCTCATATCCAACTTTCCGTTGTGAAACTGCACGCAGTGAACCGTGCTTTATCCCTGATGCCCTGATTTTATTCTGAGCTGGCGGATTTTATTGTTCAGAGACTCCGCATTAACGTTCGGCACCCGGTTTTTAATTACATTTAGGATGCCGTAAGGGCGCTTTGCCACAGCGGTATGCTAGTGTCTTTGACAATCGCCAACCATTCCTGCCAGAGCTTACGACCTCAATTAAATGTCACCAGCATCTCGGCGGCAGCGTCCACATCTCCGGACGGCAGATTGCTACCCCCGGAGCACAGTCTCCACGTCAACTGGTTTGTAAGTTTTATATTCGATTGCTTATCGCTGATTCTACCGAGTTTTATCGGTTTGTTATCAAAGCCCACCCCAGAAGTGGACGTGCAGACCCCGCTGCCGGTCGCGGCGTTATCTATTTCCCCGGTGATATACCCGCCGCCCTGTTTGAGGGTCAGCCGCGAAGGCTCGCCTTCGTAAAGTCCAGTCAGGGCGCGGAACTGCACGTTAATATTGGCATTAATAAAATTCGAAGGCTGCCCGCAGGTCGTTGTCAGCGGCACCGACCTAGATGCTAGCTCGGCACCGGGCAGGGTATTGCGCGTCATGGTTCCAAAATCAATTGTGGTCGGTGTACTGACCGTGCACTCTAGGTTGTTAATGCGCAGGGTGATATTCGAGGGGAATATCTCGACACGTTTGTCTCCATAGGGAGACCTGGAATAACTCCCAAAATACATAGGAGGCATACTTATCTCGCTGTTTGTTTGATTCCCATCAGCCACGATTACCCAAGTCCCTGTTATGGTCGCTGTGCGATTCGCCTTTTCGTCATAATACTTTAATTGCGCAGAGTCAGTTGCTGGAATGCACCAAGGGTGTCTCTTATTGGTGATTTTACCCTCCGTAGAGCTTATGCCCGCCGTCTCGGGCAATCCTAAGGTGCCGCTCAGGCTCCCAGTTCCCCCCTGGTATAATCCAAAAGTGGCGCTTGCGATGGCTCGCGGCACTATCCCCACCCCGGTTACACCTTTTAGAGGGAATGCTTCATAACCAGCAATTTCTCTCATATTACTTTTATCATCGCACGCAATTCTTGAAGAGCTGATGGTTAACAATCCAAAATAAGGGTTTGATTCTGGGTCTTTCATGGGCCCACTCAACGTTTCAGTAAACATCGCCCCCTCCCACATAATCCCGCTGCCTTTGCCGATGGTGATGGTGATGGTCTCCGCCTGCAGTGGGGTCATCAGGATGGCCAGCAGCCCGCCCGCCAAGCCCAAGCCGGCTGTCCGGCAGATATATGTCTTCATTTTCACGGTTATTTTTCCTCACAGCGCACGTTCAGCGTGCGCACCGGGTTATTCTTTGAGACCTGCGCATCTGTAAGATTGAAGGTTGCCCCGCACAGCCCCTGGCCCCAGTGCGCGGACAGTACGCCCTGCGCCGGCAAGCCGCTCATCCATACCTGACCCGCGTCACCGACTATGCCGCTGTTCTGCTCGCCGGTCAGCGTCACCACCGTGCCAAACGGCAGCGCTCTCCCTGCCAGGGTCAGGGTGAGCAGCGCCTGATAGCCGGTCTTGGGTTTAAAAGCCGCGTTCACCACGGCACCTTTGGTAGGGTAGACTTGGGTGCTGCTCTGCGGCAAGTCAACATTCTCCGGCAGCGTCGCCGGGTTTAGACTCACGGTATTGCTCTGGTAAGGCGATAGGTACGGCACCACCGCATACCCACGGCTGTCGGTATGGATACCGCCGTTCATCACGCTCACCCCACCGGCACCTGGAGCACTCACCACAGCCACCGTATTACCCAGCGACTGACTCAGCGTCACGCCGCCGGGGTGAACCACCAGGCCCCCGTTTGCATTCAGGTTAAGGGAACTGTCCCGGCTGCTCTGGCTGTAGCCTGCGGAGACCATCCCTTTGCTGCCCTGCCAGCCCAGATTCACGATACGTCGGCCGTCGATATGCTGCGGTGAATAACTTTTTTCTTGGGCCACGCTCCAAGAAAGCCGGTCCTCTACAGCGGAGCCATTCATGCCCATCTGCTGACGAACCCGACCGTCACTGTCATGGCTCATCTGGTAGTTGGCGTAGCTCCTGCTCAACGCAGGTCGGCTGCTGAAAAGGCTGAACGGCACCTGCATATTAAAAGACAATTGGCGGTTCTGCGGCCATTCTCCGCGCGAGCTCAGCCGATCAACTGTGTAGTTCAGGCCATAACTAATACCTGCCAGACTGCCGTTATACCCTGCTGACAGAGTCGTGTTGCTTTCTTCGCGGCCCCAGTAGTCGCTACGCGAACCTGAAAGATACAGGGAACCGTAGCTTCCAAGTTGCTGGCTGAGTCGCAGTTGGAAATTCGAACGTTGCCGCGCCAACTTCCAGGGCACCTCTCCCTCACGTAGCTGATACCCGCTGCTGTTATAATCCCCAAAACTTAAATAATCTCGAGTTGAATAGCGGTAAGCTGTTAGATCAAATGACGTGCCGCTGCTGAGCAGGCTTTTCGCATAACGCACACGGTACGACTGCCCCTGACGCTTTTCGCTATGCAGCTCCGCAGTCGAGGTGGTTATGTCCGCCGACAGTGCACCGAACTCACCAAGAGAGACCCCTTTCCCTGCGACGAAAGATAAGTACTTTTCCGACAGAAGCGCGCCGCCGTATACGGTTATATTGTGCGGCAGGCCATATATCAGACTCCCGAGTGCAAAGGGGGCCCCCTTTGCCTCCAAAGTCCCCCCACCATTGTAGCGCCCGGCTGACATCTCATAACGCAGGCCTCCGGGGCGTTGCATAACCGGCAGGGACGAGAATGCCTGTCGCCAGGTGCGCACGCTGCCATCAGTTTCGGTTACTGTCACCGTCAGATCACCCCCCTGCCCGCTCTGGTACAGGTCAGCCAGCCGGAACGGTCCTGGGGCTACATAGGTCTGATATACCACGTTCCCGTTCTGTGTGACCGTCACCCGGGCGTTGCTCTGTGCCACCCCTGTGATGACCGGTGCAAACCCTCTCAGGTTGGCCGGCACCATGTCCTCATTAGAGCTGAGCATTGCGCCGCGAAGCGGTATGCTGTTGAACACGTCATTGCCGGAACTAATCTCCCCAGCCAGCACATCAGATCGCCAGGATTGAATATCCCGCTGCAAATAAGTATTAGCGAAGCTGTTGTGCTCGTTACGTAGCCGGTCTCCTCGCCCACCCCGACTTTCATTGCGGGTCCATGTCATGTCGCTGCGCAGGCGCCAAGCTTCCCAGTTCAACCCGCCACGCAGCCCAACGTACAGGCTATTCTGCTCACGCTCTCCTTGTCCCTGCGCGCCATTCTGACGATTACTGCCAGTATTAAGGGTGTAATTCAACAGGAAAGCGGGTAAACCTTGATCCAAAAGTGCAGGATCAACCACATTGCCGGACTCTGGCTTCATTGCTATTTGGGGAATACTCAGTTTTAGATACTGCTGGTTAAAATCGAATTGTACCCTGGCATCTGGAAGAAGTGAGTGCAGGTCGCTGATCGGCTGCTCTGCTGGCAAACTGGAAAAAGCCGACAGCATAGGGATGTTTACCCCCATTTCCTGCAGAAAGTTCGGTGTGAGTTCCGGGATAACCTGCCCCGCGTCGCCCTGGCGAAAGGTGATGCGGTGCTGGCCCCGGTCGGTATTGTTTACCCAAAGGGTGACGAGATAGGTCCCGGCCGGCGTCTGGCCTGAGGTCTCGAACGCACTCAGGTCGGTGATTGTGACCGATCCACCGGCCAGCGAGAGTAAAGCTGGGTCAAAGTAATCGCGTGCCCAGGCGGAGTCTTGCACGACTATTCCCCCTCCTACGGCAACTAGCGGATATATGATGAGGACAAAATGTTTAAAACTCATGGTCATTCAATCCGTTGAAAAATATTAGAGTCCTTTACGGCAGAGGCATCAGTCTTGATGCGATGCTGGGGTATTCCAACCGTCCTCATCAATCAGCTGCCAGGTCACTTTACCGATGGCAACCGCAGGCAGTGCGTAGTCCTGGCTGCCAAAGGGCGGCACCATCATGCGCAGCGCAGGCTTTTCCAGCTCTACCTCGCCGACCGACAACCGGGAAAATGTCAGCCAGTATGGGGTGGGATTACTAGCTGTGAGTGTTTTCCCCTCCCGAAGGAAAGTGAGCTTTGGCGCCATATTCGCCACTGCTCGTTTGGCTAGCCCCTGCGGGCGGTAAAACAATTTCATGTTGGTCTCCACGGTCATAACCATCTTTTGCCCTGCAGCTGTTCGGGTCGGCAGGGCTTTCATAGAGATGTAGAAAACCGACTCCCTATCTGCCGGTATCGCGACGTCATTCCGACGGATACGTAGCGTCAGCTCTCCATTCGCATCTAGGCGGGATAGAGGTGGAGTGACAATAAATGGCATCACTTGGCTTTCCGACGACATCAGGTCTACCTGGCCCGTAGCCGGGCTAACCGCCCGCAGTCGGGATTGCATTAGATAAGGTGCAGGGCTATTGTTACGTGCAGTAAGCGTGACCCCCTGCTTTTCACTCTCCGGGTAAATCACCCGGAGAACATAAAACGCAATCCCGGGCATCTGTGCCTCAGTGGCGTTTGCGCAGGGCGAAAGCATTCCCTGAAAGCTCATGGCTACCAGAAAGTAAAGTAATTTTTTCAAAGTCTTGCCTCTAATGAACGGCTGCAACCTGCTTGCATGATGTGGATAAACCACCGTGATCATTCACGGTTTGCCAGGTCACGGTCGCCGGTGGCGAAACGCCCAACATGATAAAGTGCTCATGGGGGGGAACCATCACTGGCTGCTGCGCCAGTGCTATCATCCGTCCGTTAATCGTCAGTTTACCGAGGGTCTGGAAGTATTCCGTCGGGTTCTCGATACGCACTCCGTCTGCTGTCCGCCGAAAGATCAGCCGGCAGGCGTTCTCTTCCGCCGGCAGTGTCAGACCTTCCGGTCGATAAAAGAGCTTTACCACAAATCGCATACCGACCGACACTCGGTCCCGGTCGTTCAGCGGCGCCTGCTGCGACGGGATGGCCGCGACGGAAAGATAAAACAGGGATTCCCGATCAGTGGGGAGATTCCCGTCCTGACGTAGGATACGCAGCACCTGGCGGCTACCGCCCTGAAGTGAATAGAGTGGCGGAGTGACAATAAAGGGAGATGATTCCCCCCCGTCGGGGTTGGTCTGCACCCGAGCCTGAATTAGGAAAGCGGCTTCTCCGGTGTTGCTTACGGTAATACTTTGAGCCTTATCCTCTGCCGAGAAAATCACCCGCGTCTGGCCGAGCGCGATGCCGCCTTCCGCATAACTGGGCAAAGAGGCGGTAAGCAATAGGCCGAAGGCCATGCTATGAAGGATGCGTGTCATACTCACCTCACTGAAAGGCAAAGTTGAACATTAAAGTGGCGGTAACCTTACCGAACCCTGTTGATGCGCAACTTGCCTCACCACCGCAACTGACGCCAGCATAAAATTTTAGATCCTGGTCACCGGGCGTAGCCCCTACGCTACCTAGTTCAAACGTGTTGCCATTACGTACCTCAGACTGGTTATAGCTAGGCTCGCTGTTACTTTTTATCACTACTATCCCAATATTTTTCGCTGAGCCTTGCTGGCGAAACAGCCATTTACCATCTTGCTGTAGTCCCTCTCCAGTAACTTTTACAACCGGAGTCATGCCCACTTCCTCCCCTTGACATGCTTTCACATGCAGGGTAAATGGACGGGGATTGATAAGTTTGTTTGGCTCCAGATCTACTTTACTCAGTGGATCCAGTTGCAACTCGTCGACATCCAAACTGAGTGTGCAGGTGCCATTCATCAATGAGGCCGAAAATTTCAACATTACAACATCGGCCTTTAAGGGGCTTTCGAGGAGTGATAACAGCGATAGAGCTGCCACTACCACCAAAGCAAATGCACGGTTACGGTAATGTGGCGCTATGGTCATTGTGAATTCCGCTGTCATTTATGGTTTGCCACCTTACTTGGCTGCCGGCTGACAGAGGGGCCTTAACCGGCCAAGTGTAGCTGCTCCCCGGCGCAAGCATCAGCGCACCAGGCTCAGTCAGCGGCAACCAGCTACCGGACACTTGTACTCCGGCAAAGCTGATGTAGTAAGACGATGGGTTAATTACCCGCAAGCCGCCAGTTTCCCTAGAAAACTGCAGGTTGTTTTGCGCGTCTGCTGAAGAGCCACGCAACCCAACAGGGCGAAAGAACAATTTGATCACACTACCAACGCCGAAGCGTGCATTGGCCTGGACGTCAACTTGTGACTGGTTTTTTTCAGATAATTTGCTGGCCGCAATAGCGGTTGCATGCAAGTAAAATACAGACTCGCGGTCATGCGGAAGAGCTGCGCCGTTGTAAGCTATCCGCACCTGATTAATGCTTTGCGGTTCTAGGCGAAACAAAGGTGGCGTCACGAGGAATGGTGCCGATGTTCTAGTATCCGCCTTGCTACTGACCCCAACCTGCACCAATAGAGGCTCATTGTTTAGGGTATTGCGTAACTCAGTCGCAATGCTGTTGGCTTCTTCCGGATAAATCAGACGAGTAGCATTAATACCAAATCCTGCAGCCCAGCACTGCTGTGTAATAATAAACAGTGAGAATAAGAAAATGCGTAGCATGCCTTGTTCCTTAAAAGGCGGGCATAGTGCCCGCTCTTAACTGATCAGTTATAAACCAGACTAAATAACACCGGAGCGATAACTTCGCCAAGATCCGGTTCGCTCGATGTTGAGGCGAGCCCCGCTTTAAGGTTCAGAGTTGAACCATTAATTTCTTCCGGGTTTGGTGTCGCTCCAGACTGAGCAATCGGCAAAACATCACCAGATTTAATATATTCATTATCCTTCATGCTAAGCATGATGCCGGTGTTTGTACCCGTTTTATTGAATACATTATTATTAGGAACTTTAGTTTCACCCGTCACTTTAACACTTACAGTTGAGTCTGCGCCTGGTGGCATTTCACAGTTGCTCAGTCCTAAAGTGAAAGTTTTAATACTTTTAGCTATCGGCTTATTTATCTCACTAAAGCTTGCTTTAGTGAAGTTCCCAAGATCCAAATTAGGATGAGATACAGATACGTCGCAGGTAGCGGGAACGACATTAGATGTGATAGTCATCTGCGCGTTACTCGCTGCATTAGCTGTACCTGCCATGGAGAACATTAAAGTTAACATTGGAGAGATAGTTAGTAAATATTTTTGCACGGAGAGAAAGTCCTTTTTAATTAAAACTTTATAACAAAATCATTATTTATTGCAGTTGATACTGAAAGGTAAATTGGAAAAATCCACATCATTAGGATGTGCCATCGATAATGGAAAAATTTAATGAAACATTAAGATTTTCTACTATAGAAGCTGATTTACATATTACCCCGAAGGAGGGCGTATCATACATTCTCCTCAAAAATAGGTGTTGTTTATATGGGTTTATTATTATATCAATTGGATTTTGTTTGTATTTACTCTAATGAAATTGATTTTTGTCACTTTTTTGCATTGGGTCATATGATAGCTTGTAATATTGTCGTAAAAACAGAACGTTGATAGATGATCCACAGGATGCCGATTTGACATTAGAGTTAATGATACGCTATCCATAAAATATTTTTGGAATATATCAGGTGTGAAACGGCCCTCATATATGCCAGCTTACTGTCGGTGAGCCTTTTAACCAAATTATACTAGGAGGCTCCATACTCACTTCAGGAGGTACAAATGTTATCATTGGCCTCAGTTGATTTTCGCCCTTGCGGCGTCTTTTTGTTCATTGTATTGGGGAGAAGATATGCACACTGTAGGCATATTTTGTGGCTCATCTGAAGGCAGCTCAGTAGTTTACATGGATGCTGCACGTCATACAGGTAAATGGTTGGCAAAACAGGGGATGCGTATCGTTTATGGTGGCGGATGTGTTGGTCTAATGGGTGCCGTCGCTGATTCAGCCCTGGCATACGGTGGTCATGTTACGGGTGTAATTCCTAAATCTTTGATGGAGCGTGAAATTGCTCACACTGGATTGTCCGAGCTTCATGTAGTGGATGACATGCATCAGAGAAAAAACGTAATGGCCGAATTATCATCTAGTTTTATCGCGTTGCCCGGTGGAGCAGGAACTGCAGAGGAAATATTCGAACAGTGGACCTGGGCACAACTAGGAATACATCACAAACCCTGTGCTTTTCTTAACGTTAATCACTTTTACAATCCACTGAGAGTGATGGTTGAACACATGGTTAGTGAAGGTTTTATGAAACAGGACTATGCCGATATGCTTCTGTTTTCTGATAAACTACACGACATTGTCGATTACTTTAAAGCTTACACACCACCTGTCTCAAAGTGGACAACGCGGAACGAATGGAACCATGTCTAAATCAAAAATTATCCATATTGCTGCAGCCATCATTATGGATGGAAAAGGGCGGCTACTTTTGGTCAGAAAAAAAGGCACCGCATACTTTATGCAGCCCGGAGGGAAAATTGAGCCCGGTGAAGACGTTAAGACAGCACTGATTCGGGAACTTAGGGAAGAACTGAATCTCGAACTAACGACTGATGAACTTACACCGTTTGGTGAATTTACTGATATAGCGGCTAATGAACCCGATCATCTACTTCATGCCTGCATGTTCAGCATTGAAAAATGTTTGCAGGTGGTTAGACCCGCCGCTGAAATTGAGGAAATTCTCTGGTTGTCTCCTTCTGATATCTCGTCTAAGCAACTGGCACCGCTAACGGTAAACAAAATTGTCCCGCTCGTATGGCCTTCGTCGCTATAGAAAACCTGTCGCTGTCGAGAATGGAAGCATAGAACATCGATTTCTATCAATTGGGCTCCCTCTCTCCAACAAGATATCTAACATACCATGCGATGATCCGTGGACTCTGCTTTCAAAATTATTGATCTGATGGCAGAGTCGACAGATAGGTACATCTGAGTTTAATAAACACTTCTTTTAGGTGGTTTAATCAGATGGCCGAAGCTAAATAGCAAGTAGTTTATGCGATATAATGGGATCATCTGAATTTTTTTTCCTCCAAAATCTCGCTCGTTCTCAAGAGAATATCGATAGCATTGGTTTTTTCATCAACCATTAGGGCCTCAACCGCCATTCTTAGTAGTCGTTTGTCCTCATAGGCTTTACCCATTAGTAAAAGATGGGTAGATATTTGTATTTTTGCCGCCCTATTTGGTTTCTCATCATCATGAACAAATAAATCTAGAACACCATCCCTGGCTTCTGATGCCATCGTTGAATAATCTCTATTCCTATACATTTTAATGCTTTTCTTGATAGCACTTTCCATAGTTTATTCCTCTGCGTTTGCAACGGCCTGCTTAAAATATTTCCAATCCTCACTGAGTCTAAATTTCAATGTGAAGCACCTTTAAAAGAGCGATGGAACTTCCCATTCCAATAACCTTTACAATACTAGAGCCAGCTATGAAGTATAGACACTTATTTTCGTTACTCGCAAATTAACTAAATGAAATTCATTTCACTTGTGTTGAAGTAAGTTGATTGTTTACCGAAATGATTATTAGTTGGCGAATTTTTTGTGCGATTTATATTTATGCGTTATATGTAACCTTAGCTACACTCTTATTGTGGCTATCCCACGTACCGTATATTGTATTAAAGTACCGCTTCAAATGGAGGTTATATGTCAGAAAAAAAGGAAACCAGATTAGCTGAAAATTCATCAGTTAATCCAACCCGTTCGGTCGAACCACATCTCGGTAACACCTGTCCTAATAATGCCCCTCTCAGACCCTTATTAATTACCAGTCAACCTGGAACCGAACCTATGTTTCCTGGCGGGGATAAATGCCCAGAAACCACTAACAACAAGCTTGCTCAGTTAACTGAATTTCACAGTAACCCGGAAGGAAAAGCGTTGAGGACAAATCAGGGCGTGCGCATTTCGGACAATCAGAACTCCCTTAAGGCCGGGTATCGCGGTTCTACCCTGCTTGAAGACTTTATTCTTCGTGAGAAAATTACTCACTTTGACCACGAGCGCATTCCAGAAAGGGTTGTCCATGCACGCGGGGCAGGCGCACACGGTTATTTTCAGGCATATAAACCCTTAACAGATGTAACTTCGGCTGGCTTTCTTCAGGATCCTAATGTCCGCACCCCCGTTTTCGTTCGGTTCTCTACTGTGCAGGGCTCAAGAGGCTCAGCCGACACGGTGAGAGATATACGCGGTTGGGCGACAAAATTTTATACTCAGGAAGGTAATTTCGATTTGGTGGGTAACAATACCCCCGTCTTTTTCATTCAGGACGCGATCAAATTTCCAGACTTTGTGCACGCAGTAAAACCCGAACCTCACAATGAAATCCCCCAGGGCCAGAGTGCTCACGATTCTTTCTGGGATTATGTCTCACTGCAACCCGAGACGTTGCACAATGTGATGTGGGCAATGTCTGACAGAGGAATTCCGAGAAGCTATCGGATGATGGAAGGATTCGGTATTCACACCTACAAGATGATAAATGATAAAGGTCAGTCTCATTTTGTCCGTTTTCACTGGAAACCCGTGTATGGCATCACTTCCCTGATTTGGGATGAGGCGCAATTGCTAACGGGGAGGGATCCCGACTACCATCGCCGGGAGCTCTGGGAGTCGATTGAGGCCGGTGACTTTCCGGAGTACGAATTGGGATTACAAATTATCCCTGAAGCTGATGAAAATAAGTTTGAATTTGATATTCTCGACCCTACAAAGCTCATTCCCGAATCGCTAGTTCCCGTTAAGCTCGTCGGGAAAATGACGCTAAATCGTAATCCTGACAACTATTTCACTGAAACAGAACAGGTCGCATTTTGTCCTGGCAACATCGTTCCCGGCTTAGACTTCTCAGATGACCCTTTGCTTCAAGGAAGGCTTTTCTCCTATATCGATACGCAGATTAGCCGTTTAGGCGGCGCAAACTTCCATGAAATACCGATTAACAGACCTGTTTGCCCTTATCACAACAACCAGCGCGACGGTATGCACAGGATGGAAATTTCCGGGGCGCCCAATTATCAACCCAATTCGATTAATAACAACTGGCCCAGAGAGACCCCTCCGGCAGCAAAAAGTGGTGGGTTCTCAACATCAAAACAGTCCTGCAACGGTGTGAAATTACGCCAAAGGAGTGACTCCTTCGGCGATTATTACTCACAGCCTCGCCTGTTCTGGCTAAGCCAGACAAAAACGGAAAAGAGCCACATCGTCGCGGCTTTCAGCTTCGAACTGGCCAAAGTTGTCCGACCGTGGATCCGTGAGCGTGTGGTCGAACAGCTTACCTTCATTGATCACAATCTGGCCCTCGGCGTGGCTCACAATCTCGGGATCACGCTCAGTTCGGAACAGCTTACTCCTTCGCTGCCAATGCAGGTTTACGGACTGACTCATGAGCCAAGCCTGAGTATCTATGGAGATGATAAACAGGTGCTCAAATCGAGGCAGGTGGCGATCCTGGCTGCTGATGGCGTATGTGAAGAGTCGGTGACGGCAATCATGAAATCACTGAATGCGGAGGGTATCCACGTGAAAATTTTTGCCCCACATTTCGGCAAGCTGCTGACGCTTCAGGGCACGAAGCTGGATATTAATGGAACACTGGAGGGAAACCCTTCCGTACTCGTTGATGCGGTCATCGTCCCCGATGGGGAACAAAGTATCGATGCTCTCTTAATAAACGGCAATGCCAAATATTATCTCCTGCAGGCGTTTAAACATCTCAAAGCCATAGGTTTACAGGGTGAAGCCCGACGTCTTTATGATGCACTGCCATTGCCCACGCCGGATGAAGGCGTGGTCATGGCCAGGGATGCTGATGAATTAGCCGATGATTTTATGGAAGCGATGAGGTCGCATCGGGTCTGGTCACGCGAGTCAATCACGGGCGAAATTCCGGGATAATAACAAAGTCGAGCAGAGGCTCAGGAAGATGAGCCTAATTTACGAAAATTATGTGAGAGAATTATTAGATGGAATACTATGGATTGGTGTTAGTTAAATTCATTATTGGGTTTGTAATAGTAATTACCCACCTCAACGTGTCAGGAAAAACGCAGCTGTCCCAAATGACGCCGGTAGATTTCATCGGCAATTTTGTTCTGGGTGGAATAATCGGTGGGGTTATTTATAGTGATTCCATTCCTTTGTATCAATACGTGCTCGTACTCCTTATCGGGGTATGTCTGATTTCTTTACTGAATTCGATAAGCAAACACGTTCATTTTTTCAGAAGTGTGACCATAGGACAGCCCATTCCTATCATTAAGAAAGGGAAGTTTTTGGTCGACACTATCTTCAGTAAAAAGAACAAGATAGACATCTTAAACGTGTCATCTCAGCTACATGCACAGGGCATCCATTCCTTCCAAGAAATTGTCTATGCGCAAATTGAACCAAATGGACAGATAACGGCAGTATGCGAGGGGGCTGAAATGCCCTCCGTTATCATTATGAAAGATGGCAAAGCCAGAAACTTTGAACTCAGTGAGATTGAGAAAGATGTCCAATGGCTTGAAGATGAGATGAAACAGGTCTCTGTCACTTATGAGGATGTTTTCATCGCCGAGTTTTGGAGCGGCCGCTTAACCTTCATTTTAAACAACGGGGAGGTTAAAAAATTGCGCTCATAAACTTCTAGTCAACGCCGGAGGGAGAAGTGATGGAGCTATCATCCTTCCGGCACTAGATTTAATTAACCTCAGGCGGGTTAAGATCGCACGCTCGGGGGCACTCCATCCCGCGCAGATGTTATTCCTGTAGTCTGCGTCAACATCAGGCAGACCTCGCCGGCAGTAACGACCCTTCTGTGGTGCTGCTATTCGTAAGGCCTGAACGCATGCCAAAGCGTACAACGTCAAAACTATTGACACCAGCCTACGACGTTTGGGGCTTAGTGCAAAGTTAGGTCAACAATCGTGCACATGGTTTGCCGGTATCGGAGAATCTCATGAATCAAATCTCTCCACGTGGTCCGACTCAGAAATGGGTAAATGACATCACGTACTTGTGCACCGAAGAACGTTGGGTGTAGCTGACTGGTCATTGACCCGTGAACCAGTACAGTAAACAGTTGGTTAATGTCACCGCGAATGGCAGGGCAAACTTGCGATACGTTACAGATGGTGCTAAAGCGGAAAACGCGCCCGGGAAATGTCATCGTCCATACAGACGGTGGGGGGAAATATTGTTCGACTGACCATCATGCGCTACAGAAGCTCCATAATCTGCGCGAGAGCATGGGTGCGAAAGGCAACGGTGATGACGATGCACGCGTAGAAAGCTTCTTTCACTTGCTGAAAGTGGAATGTGTCTAATCGCTGGTAACGTCAGAGCATCTATGGCGAACACAGTCCGGAACAATTGGAGAATCAGAACCTCTTTAGGACTAGGTTCACATTACAGAGGTAAGATCACAACAAAAAACCCCTTAACAAAAAAACCAATTGATATAGAGTTGTAGTCATATTAACAACAATCGTGGTTCAGAAATAAGATACAATAATCGCATATTTTGTTAGAGTCTGTATATATAGCATATATTTTTTTATTCTAAAGCCCAATTAAATGAAGATTATAATTGGCCACGCCTACAATGAAAATATTACTTCAGGCGTATTTATCAATGTTTATTGTGAGGGATAAAGCTCTTGTCTGAACCATTACCATCAAAATGGATTTATCACTATGCAGTATCTTCATTAACTGAATCTAGATTTTTAACGTGCTGTTCTCCTTGGCATGTACAAAAGAAAATTGTTGTTTAATATCTACATAACGTAATCTCGGAACCGGCGTGCCGATAAATCAGAAAGACAAAGCAATTTCCCGAACAGACCGCGAGGTTTTGTCTTATTTTTCGTCTCATGCACAAGGATGGGCAACATTATGTGATGAAGAGTAAAATCCAAAAAATGGATAATTCCCACCCTCTAAAATGATATACCTCCCAATCGATGCTATTATATAAGGAAATTTTTTCATTTTTTGCCCTTTAATTTTTCAGAGTGCTCCACTGACATGAAAAAAATTTTAATTGTATGTGATTGTCATTTTTCTCGGCTGGCATTAAAGACTCTTTACGAATTACAACTGTATGATGCAATTGAATTTGTAAGTATTGAGTGGCTAATGACCAGAAGCGTTCGCCAGACTAACGTTATAATACACTTCACGGACAATAATTTTTCAAAGATTCTTCTTTTTATTAAAAATGAATCTGGGTGCATGTATGGATTGAAAAACGTTATTTTTTTTCGCATAAACGTATAATTAATCTCATGAGTTGCTTATATCGCATGAATCTGAGGTGTATTAATGAGAAAACGAGCGTTGAAGTGTTTTTAAAGAGTATTACCGGGGAGATCAACCTCAGCGTGGATGAAGAAAGGTGTTTATTATCACCGTCCGAGTTTTATGTATTAAGAATGATGTTGGCTGGTCTGAATCCGGCAACCATAGCATTAAATACTAAAAGAAGCGTAAAAACCATTTGCAATCATAAGGTTAATGCACTAAAAAAATTAAATTTGGATAATATACCAGATTCATTCGTTAAATTAGCGCAGTGTTTTTTATTATTGCCTCCCCCCCTTTCTAAGGTGCAGGGGCTGCAGCATTAGGGGCGATGATCTTCGCAGCCCGAACCTTGGGTTAGGCTGCACCGTGCTGAACGGGCAACAATTCATCTATGCGGTGAGGAGATGCTTCAAACTGGCGTGCTGCACGGGAGGTGATTATTCATTTATCGCTGTAAAGCATTTTCCAAAATCTGACTCTGAAGCATGCGCATTAGTCATTGCAAAAGTAAATTCCACAATTTATTATTGAACTTTATTACAAGAAAATATACTTAAATGGACGAGCGATGAAACAAAAAACATCAATTTTTTATACTGCTGCATTAATAGCGGCTTTATCAGGTTGTGTTTCAGATGTAAATAGAAAAACAATAGTTAAGAAAATCAACTTCGAGTATGGCACTCCCCATACTACGTTTTTAATTAATGGAAATCCTGTATATGTAATGATTGACACAGGTTCTACTTTTGGTTTCCATCTACAGGAATCACAATTAAAAAACATTAATAATCTGATTTACAAGCGCACATATCGTAGCACTGACGGTGCAGGGAAACTTCAGGAAAATATCGAATACACCGTTAACTCTCTGAATGTGGATGGGGTATTGATAAATAACCTTACAGTGACTCCGTTTAAAAAATGGGGGCTTATGATCTCAGGAACAGGTGATTTACCCGAAAGTTCAGTGGCTGGACTTGGTCTATTTGAAAATAAAAAAATCATTTTAGATTACAAAAATAACACGTTTATAATGACTGACTATATATTATATGAGGATCTTATCAAGAAGGGATATAAAGAGTATGTTTATCAAATTTCTTCTGATGGGATTCTTATGGAGGTTAGCCAATCCGGAAATAAATACCATCTAATACTAGATACAGGTGCAAGCGTATCTATGATCTGGAAAGAAAGACTAAAATCTCCTAGTCTTAAAAGTTGCCTCACAGTTGATCCTGAAATGGATAATGAAGGGTGTGAGGCAACAGAATTAGAGATCTCGCAAAAAAATGGTGGCTCTACATATTTTGGTGCTGTGGTTGTCCCAGGGGATTTCAAACACATGGATAAAGTTGATGGCCTCATCGGTAATAATCTATTAGCTGACAAGGAAATATTATTCGACCTCAAAAACAAAAAGCTATATATTAAATAACGAATGAATGAAAATACTGATATTTGCGATTTATTCTAATAACAAATCGCATGTACTTTTATCGTAATCTATAGTCAATTCTTGAGTTTGCTATCAATTGAAAAATGTAATCATGAGCGCTAACTAATGACAATTTATTATGAATTTAAATGACTATAAGGTGCTTATTTTAAGATTATTGACTTAGCGTTAAGTATGTCCACCAGTAGACGCTCCGCCTGAGTTCCCCCGCATACTTATTCAGGTTTAAATAAATACGGTACCTATTTACGCAGCGGGATAACCAGGCGAAATAAGTGATGTTCATCGTGTCGTTTGCTTTGAGAACATCATTAGCTCACCTTGGACAGCTGCTTAGCACGTACAGTTTTCATGTTTCTGCTCCTCCCTCTCATCGCTGAACCCGATCGCCGCCGCCGGGGGCATCGCATTTCACCCTGCTTTCATCCGGATATCTTCGCTTTTCATGGATTGGGCTTTACCCCAAGACTGCCCAAGTCCTACTCAGCGTTTGCAATAGGCTCGTTCCGAGCGTACCTGTCTCAAAGAGGGCTGTTCTCAAACTTCTTTAGGGATTATTATACGCGGAAAGGTCAGAGAGGTTTTGTTAAGCAACTGATATTTGAAATAAATTTCATTAACCGCACCAATGTTGATGAGGCAAAGTAGTAATGTCCGCTTTGGAGATGCGGATGTTTTGTTGGACTGGTTATGTTGTGATCCCCAGATGCTGCCGGTATTTAACCGGACTCATTGCACCCAATGATAATTTAATTCGCTTCTCTTAATACCAGCGTATGTACCTGTCCAGGAAGCAGATAAATTCTCATGCGTCGTGCTCGTCCAGTTTCTGCCATAGTACATTTCATTTTTGACTCGCACGAAGAAGCCTTCACACGCCGCGTTATCTGACGCGCATACGGTTGTATTGCCGGGTTTAAAGGCGTTGACAAGAGCCGACCCGGAATCGGAACAGATAGTTTCTATTGTGCTAGTTGTACTCTTTGTGACGAACGAATGCCGACTTATGGTGCAAAGGATGAATTGCTCAATTTCTGATGTATGAAATCAATGAGCGCTCTTGTTTTAGCGGGCAAGTAGCGCCGATCTGAATAAATTGCGAACAATTGTAATGGGGCTGCCGCATGTTCAAACTCAACCTGGATTAACCGTCCATCGTTAAGATAGGGTTGGCAGGCTTGTTTCGATAGAATGGCAAAACCGACGCCCGATACGGCAGCCCGTCCTGCCATCTCTCCGCTGTTTACCCGATAATGCCCTTTAACCTTAATTGTCTCGAATCCCCCCTTTGTATTAACAAACTGCCATGGAGCACCTTTCAGTGCGCTTACCGTTGTAATACAGGGTAATTCTACAAATTGCTGGATATGAGTAGGGGTGCCATAACGCTGGATAACGGAGGGAGTGTAAGTATCCCGCTTAACCGGCCCATTCACTTTTAGAGATCTTCCGACATACTGATTACGTCACCTGAGGAGATCACTATGCGCAAGATCCGATTCACCGAGCACCAGATCATCGCCGTTCTGAAGTCTGTTGAAGCCGGGCGCACCGTCAAAGATGTGTGCCGCGAAGCCGCTATTTCCGAAGCCAGCTACTACAACTGGAAGGCGAAATATGGCGGGATGGAAGCCGCTGATATCAAAAAAATCAAAGATCTTGAGGACGAGAATCGTCGTCTGAAGCAGATGTTTGCCGATCTGAGTCTGGAATGCCGGGCGCTGAAGGACGTTATTGAAAAAAAGCTCTAAAACCAGCGATAAAGCGGGAGCTTGTCAGCTATCTGACTGCACAATTTTCCATGAGCATCCGCCAGGCATGCAGGACAGTATCGCTGAGCAGGACGGTGTATTTTTATCAGCCCGATACCCGGCGTGATGAACCGGTGATCCTGGCGCTGACTGAACTGGCAGAACGCTATCCGCGATACGGATTTAAGAAGCTTTTTCAGGTACTTCGCAGGCAGGGTAACGCCTGGAATCATAAGCGTGTTCACCGGATTTACTGCCTGCTGAAACTCAATTTTCGCCGCAAGGGGAAACAACGTCTTCCGGTGCGCAATCCGGCTCCGCTGGCAACGCCGGAAGCACTCAACCAGAGCTGGTCGATTGATTTTATGCACGACGCGCTGACATGTGGCCGACGTTTTCGGACTTTCAACGTCGTGGATGATTTTAACCGTGAGGCTCTGGCCATAGAAATTGACCTGAATATCCCGGCGCAGCGGGTTGTGCGGGTGCTGGACAGGATAGTGGCAAACCGTGGATATCCGCTGAAGATGCGGATGGATAACGGCCCGGAGCTGATATCACTGGCTCTGGCACAATGGGCTGAGGACCATGGCGTGATGCTGGAATTTATCAAGCCAGGCAAACCGACACAGAATGCCTTTATCGAACGCTTTAACCGGACGTACCGGACAGAAATCCTGGATTTTTATCTGTTCAGAACGCTGAAGGAAGTACGGGAAATCACAGAGCGCTGGCTGACGGAATACAACAGCGAGCGGCCTCATGAATCCCTGAATAACCTGACGCCGGAAGAATACCGGCTGATGGCTGAAAAACCGGAACTCTCAAAAAGTGTGTGGAACTAAAACAGGTATGCTTACAGGAGCGGCAACAATGGTGCAAGGAATCGTCAACAGATGACGGGCTATGTAGTCACTGTCATCCATCTGACCACGGGTAATTATGATAGCTAAATCCAGATCATCTCGCAGGGAATCGAAACCTGACAAATTTGTGACACAGCTGATCTCCAGGTCCGGGTACTGACAGGCAAAATCGGCAATAACAGAACCCAGCAATGCAGGACCTATTTCATTGGGAATACAGATACGTAATGGGCCCTTGAGTTGCATTTGCCGCAACGTCAATTCTGTCTCAGTTTGCTCGAGCGCCTCCAGTAATGGCTTCGCTCGGGTATAGAGTAGGTGCCCCGCCTGGGTGAGTTTCATATGTCGCGTGCTGCGCTCAATGAGCTGAAGATTCAGTTTTGCTTCTAACTGAGAAATACAACGACTGACATTTGATGTCGGCATTTCAAGGACTTTCGATGCCCCAACAAAACTTTCTCTTTCAACTACCGCAATGAACACTTTTAGGGTATTAAAATCAAGAGCTGGGCGCATGAATTATCCCATATATGATAAAAATAAATGCCATTTTTACCATCTAATCAACGCTATTGATAGCAATTAAACTCGGATATCTTCCATCCATAGGGTTGCTTGCTATGCCACTGGTCACTCAGACGTTTAATCATAAAACACTCTCGCGGATAGCCGTTGTAATGGCTTTTATCCAGTTCACTAATGCGCTGGAGTACATGGCATTAACGCCTGTTTTTGCTTTTATGGCAGATGGATTTTCGGTTCCCATATCATTTTCTGGCTATGTTTCTGGTATGTACACACTGGGTGCTGTCCTTTCCGGAATTATTGCTTTTTATATGGTCGACCGATTTAATAAAAAACAATTCCTGGCCAGGAATATGGTGCTGCTGGGAGCATTAACATTTTTGACCACACTTACTACTCACTTTGACACTCTACTCGCACTGCGATTTTGTGCAGGATTGGTTGGTGGTACGACAATGGGGGTGGGTATGAGCATTTTGATAAACTATGCCCCAGCTAACTTACGTGGAAAAATGCTGGCAACGGTGATTGCATCATTTTCAATGGTGAGTATCGTCGGTATGCCAGCTGTATTATTTTTTTGCACGCACTATGGTTGGCATACTGCGCTGTGGTTAATCAGTTCACTTTGCCTGCTGTCTTTACCGTTGATAGTATTTATTATCCCCAAGGATACGGTTCCATCAGGCGTGAAGAGGAGTCTATCTATTGATACTCAAACCATATTTTTCGCTTCTTGTACTGCATTAGTACAATTTAGCCCAATGCTGATTATTCCAATTTTGACACCATTAATGGTGCAATATATGGGAGCACAACAAAACCTATTACCCTTCATATTCTTAAGTGGAGGGATCGCAGGTTATCTGTCCACAAAAATAACAGGAATTCTAATATCGCGTTTATCTGCTCTGATGTTGGCCACAATTTCAACTCTGTTCTTTGTAGCAAGTTTACTGATTCCTGCGATGGGCTATCATAATGCAGTTCTATTTATAACTTTGTTTCTTGGGGCCTCATATAGCCGACTTGTTTCCGCTTCGTCGGTTGCTATCCAGTATCCTGAGGATGAACAACGAGCCAGTTTTTCTTCATTACAGACAGCAATGATGTACCTGATAACAACTCTCGCATTCTTTCTGTCTTCCTTATTACTTCCTGACCAGGGAATAACAACTCAAAATCTAAACAGACTGTTGGTTGTCAGTGCATTAGCCGCATCTGGATTTCCCATAATGGTCATAATACTTCAAAAGAAACTGGCTAAACGTACTATCTAGACACTTCATCCTTGATTAGCGTAACGTCCGCTTTTGGCACTGAGCAGCCCACAGGACTTCGACTGCCATGAGCGTTTTTCGCTCATGGCAGTCATTTTAGCTGTAAAGCTGGGGATTGAAGCATCTAACTAGCTTGTGGCTACAGATTCTTCAACATAACTTCCAGGCTTCAGAATATCGGTAAACCCAACCCCTGTTTCACTTCCCTTAATGTTTTCTGAGTTACTTCATGTGCCCGTTCGCTACCTTTTTTCAAAAGCGCAATAAGCATACCTTTATCCTGAATGTAAGTTGCACGACGCTCGCGCATTGGAGCAATCAGTTCCTGCAGGCAAATCTCCAGCTCGTTTTTGCATGTCCTGTCACCCAGTCCGCCCCGCTGATAATGCGCTTTCATTTCCGCCACTTTTGCTTTATTGGAGTGAAAGGCATGCAGATACGTGAAAACCATATTTCCGTCTATCTGCCCCGGATCAGTTGCTTTTAAATGGTTAGCGTCGGTGTACATAGCGTTGACAGCGCGATGGATGGTTTCTTCGCTGGCAGAAAGTAGCAACGTATTGCCGAGTGATTTAGACATCTTCGCGTTGCCGTCAAGACCAGGCAGGCGACTGGTTTCGCTCAACATAGCTTTGCAATGATGCAAAACAGGTTCCGGCAATAGACTATTCATTTTACGAACGATTTCATTGGTCTGTTCTATCATCGGTAACTGATCGTCGCCGACGGGAATCTGGCTGGCTTTGAAGGCAGTGATATCAGCCGCCTGACTGATGGGATATACCAAAAAACCGATCGGTAGAGAGCGGGTGAACCCTTTCTGTACAATTTCGTTTTTTACGGTTGGGTTACGTTCCACGCGTGCCACGGTAACGATATTCATATAAAGCGCTGTTAGTTCAGCAAGGGCGGGCAACGCAGATTGCAGACAGATTGTGGTGTGCAAGGGGTCAATACCTGCAGCGAGATAATCGGCCAGAACTTCGGGAATGTTGTTTCGAATCTTTTGTGGATTGCTGCCGTTATCTGTCAGACCTTGCAGATCTGCGACCAACACAAACTGTTGATAATTATGTTGCAGAGCAACGCGCTGGCGCAGCGAGCCGGCATAGTGACCAAGGTGTAAAGGACCTGTTGGACGATCGCCAGTAAGAATGATGGTTTTGCTATTCATATAAGACTCCTTAAGTATTAAACCGAAAGGGGTCTTTCAAATGCAAATAACCGCTTTCGGCGGTTATTTGAAATGGAAAATACATTTTCAGGCCGCCTTTAGAAAGGCAGCCACCAGAGGTCGTGTTTGAAAGAATTGATGACGTGTTCTGTATTCATCAAATGAAAATACCACGACCAAGTATAGGGGTAAAGTGGCAATCAGCTTTTAACTCCCTCAATACAGGTAGTAATGTCTGCTTCTGGCACACAGTAGACAAACACGTGACGCTGAAGGTCTGCTGAGAGCGATGAGCGGACGTCAAAATCATGATGACATAGGTAGTTCTGCCACGTTAAACATAACACCCCGATCACGCCCCCCACATAAGGCATCTGGTGTATGCTGTGTCAGTCAAAAAGAGATGAAAAACATGACTTATACAAACGAATCCTACTGGAACCGCATGGTTCCCGAGATTACCGTGACGGATTTTTCCGTCTCTCTGCGCTTCTATACAGATGTGCTTGGCTTTAGTGTCATGATAAGGCGTACAAAGCCCGATTTTGCCTATATCAGCCTCGGTGAGGCGCAACTGATGCTTGAGCAGTTTCATCTGGGCGGATGGAACACGGCAGAACTCACCTGGCCGCTGGGGCGTGGCGTTAATTTTCAGATAGAAGTGGACGACATTGAACGGATACTCAACCGCATAAGTACGCATGGCGTAACGCTGTACCGGGGTCTCAGTGATAACCACTACAACATCGGAGAAAGAATTGCCTGCCAGCGAGAGTTTCTTGTGCAGGATCCGGATGGCTACCTTCTGCGTTTCAGCCAGTACACTGAGTAGCGCTTCTACCGCAATTTTGCCGGTCCTCGTATTTAATAAAAACCAGTCGTTACTTAATTCCTAAGTCCTTCAACCACCGTTTCAGGCAGGGTTATGACTGCCTTCACGCTGGTTTTGATCCGTTCGATGATTACTGTTCGAGGTCCCTTTGAAGTGGTCAACAAAAACTGGCCACGGCTTTAGAGTTTTTCCAGAACAATCGTTCTGATTCATTTGGCGTCAAACCACCGTTATATTGATGAGGTCTGAGCTGGCTGTAATATCCCGTGATGTAATTTGTTATCGCTGTGCTGGCTTCGCTAAAATTTACGTACCCATTTTCCGGCACCCACTCTGTTTTCAGGCTTCTGAAGAACCGTTCCATTGGGCTGTTATCCCAGCAATTTCCCCGACGACTCAGGCTTTGCTTTATCTGATTTATCCACAATAACTGTCTGAAATTCCTGCTGGTATAGTGACTGCCTTGATCCGAGTGATACAGTAAATTAGTCGGTTTTCCCCGTGCTTCCCAGGCCATCGACAGGGCTTTACCTGTAAGTGCTGAATCAGGGAAAAATGACATCGCCCAGCCAACCGGTTTACGGGAAAACAAATCGAGCACAACAGCCAGATAAGCCCAGCGTTTCCCCGTCCAGATATAAGTCACATCACCGCACCAGGCCTGATTAGGCTCGGTAACAGCAAACTGGCGATCCAGATAATTAGGGATCTCAATGTGTTCCTTAGATGCCTTCTTATAACGATGGCCAGGTTGCTGACAGCTGATAATATTGAGCGCTTTCATCAGCTTTGTTGCCCGCCAGCGACTCAGTTTTATACCTTTGGTGGTGACCATCGCGGCAATGCTTCGCGCTCCTGCTGAGCCGTTACTTTCGCGATAAACCTCACGCACAAGGCTCAGTAATGCCACTCTCGTGGCGTCAGGCTTCCTGGGCTGCCGCCAGTATTTATAACTGCTGCGATGAACCCCAAACACGTTGCACACAACGGCAACAGGAAACCGCGCTCTGAGTTTCTCAACTAATGAGAATTGTTCAGGGAGTCTGACATCAAGAGCGCGGTAGCCTTTTTTAATATATCCCTTTCCATTTCAACGCGTTGAAGTCTTTTCTTCAACTCACGTATCTCAATCTGCTCAGGTGTCATGGGTGAAGCTGTGGGGGATTTCCCCGCTCGCTCTTCTTTCAGTTGTCGAACCCATTTATCCATCGTGGATTTGCCGACATTCATCGCTGTGGCAGCGGCGGCAACGGTGTAGTGCTGATCGAGTACAAGCTGGGCAGCTTCGAGGCGAAACTCTGGGCTAAAATTGCGTCTGTTACGTCCGGTCATAATGTCACCTGTTTTGACTATGAGGTGATGATATCACCTCTATTCAGGTGGCCAAATTCACTATGCCACTTCAATGACACATACAACCACTTTCCATATGCTCTGGCCCAGCACGCGGCAGATGACACCGAAGGTACGTGTTTTTGTGGATTACATGGGAGAAGTATTTAGCGACTACTTGGTTAAGAACCAAAAGTAAGCAGCCGAGAGTTTCACACTTTCGGCCCCAACTGGGCAATTAATAGCCTTAGCGTAGGATATTTTCCGTTTTCCACGCGGACCCCAACTACCTTATCGTAGAAGTTAAACGTCTGTGTCGATAACACCTCTTTGGCGAAAGCGTCCAGCGTAACCAAGTCGGTGGCATTGGCATATATCATCGCGGGTTCAAGCGAAAACTCCTCATTTTTGGCAGAGGAAATAAGTTTGATATTGGGATAGGCCGCATAATCAGCACGCACTTTCACGACGTTTTCATCATAGTCGCCATCGTTATCTCTGAGGACGTTTATCCGAGTACCAATTTCCATACCTACGGAGATGAACGTATCAAACCCGACTCCGTGCACGACGATGATATCAATACCATCATGCTCTGGCAGGCGGTTGTGCTTGCGGTGGTAAATCTTCTTGAGTACTAACTCGTCTGACGGCCCCTCGACAAGGATGACTTTGTAAGAGGGGATAGGGCGGTCGAGAACGCCCCCGTTACCGCCGCCTTACCGTACCAGACGGTATGCAAGCCCCTGATACAGATAGAATTATAGCAGAGTTAGTAAAGGTATGGGCGAATTTAGGACAAGTCTTTACTAGTTCGCCCGGCGTTGAAGTAAATGACTAATCCTGAATAACGTGACACCGGAAGAGTACCGGCTGATGGTTGAAAATGATCTCCTCCCTGAAAACAGTGCCAGCCTAAACTAAAGTATCCGGTCTTTCTTTGATCTCACTGAGAGGCATATCAACCATGAAAAAGACCCGTTATACCGAAGAACAGATAGCATTCGCCCTTAAACAGGCCGAAACAGGCACTCGGGTGGAGGAAGTGTGCAGAAAGATAGGTATTTCTGAAGCCACTTTTTATAACTGGAAGAAAAAATTTGGCGGTATGGGCGTAACAGAACTGCGCCGTTTGCGGCAGCTTGAGGACGAAAACCAACGGCTTAAGCGTCTGGTGGCGGACCTCAGTCTGGATAAAGAAATGCTCCAGGATGTCATTCGAAAAAAGTTCTGAGGCCCATTCAGAAGCGTGAAGCGGTGACTTATCTGCTGGACGCCTATCGTATCGTGCTGCGTCGTGGTTGCCGTTTAATGATGCAGAGTCGCACGGTATACCTCTATCGCAGTTGTCGTGATGACAGGGCCCTGACTCACCGGATAAGAGAAATTGCACAGACACGGATCCGCTATGGTTTCCCGCGCATTCATATTCTTTTGCGCAGGGAAGGCTGGTTAGTCAACCACAAGAAAACCCACCGAATTTACTGACAGGAAGGACTGAATCTGCGAGCAAAACGCCCACTCAGGCATGTTACAGCCAGGCACCGACACGCCCGTCCAGAAGGTTAGGTAGTACTTTGATGACTTATCAGCGAATATCACTAGATATGGAAAAGAAAATAGCCGAATATGATAGACTATTTTCTCCCATTGCCAAAAACATCATCACCGTCAGCCGCTAATGGAAAAGAAAAGTATGAAGCCACAGCAGCAAGTGCTCTAGTCATCAGTATTAGCAATGCCCATGATTTAAAGGATTACTCAACCCAAAAAGGATACAAAGGTTTGATAAATTTTGTCATTTTAAGGATCTTCTAGTAATGATTGCTGAAAATAGTTAAAATTCCAATGGATAACTGCAGTTTAAAAGGAAGCATGGTAAAATATTTCTCTGTATTAAGTATATTTTCAATATGAACTAATAACACCATTTAAAATTCTAAGTCACCAACAGAAACATCAATAATAATTAATGGTATAAACAACTCTTCCTTTCGCTTTGCCAGGCCTAATTGTTTCCGATGTTTTTATGTATCTAGCTAACATTGGTAAAACGATTGTGGTTGCACCATCAGTGTTTTGCTCAATTTTACTTTCAACATCAAATTTAGCAGGATTATTTTGAGCCAGATTACCTTCAGCAATTTGAATTCCAACTCCAGAAGCCGAATTATTCGAACTTTCAATAGCTATAATTCCGTTCGGAGCATCTAAAATCTCAGTAATTGGATGTAGAACAACGCCCAGAGAGTTATTTCTTCTATTTAAATCAGTACTTACACCTGTAAGGTGGTCTGTTACTACACTAGAAATAGTCCCATATGGTTTTGGGCAATCCTCAAGAATAATATCAGCACTAACCCATTTAGTTGAGTTAGAATTTAAAAAATCACGTATATTCCATGAGCCTAAATCCACATTATAATCATTAACCTTACATGTTTTTGATATAACATTAATACTTCCAGAGAAAGAGTACTTGTAGGGTTTAAAGTCAGTAACTAATTTCCCTTTATTGTCAAAATAAGTATCTCTATATTCTACGCTAGGCAAATTATTGCCTAAAATCACACCCGGCGATATTGCCCCTGTCTTTATAAGTAACAACTTAGGCTCAATCCAAAATTGTACATGAGAAAATGTATCTGCTGTCCGAGTATAAGTCATTGTTTGACTCGTATTAAAAGCAGCATTCAGGCGTGGTTGTGCAATTACAGCGCCAATACCAGGTATGTCAGTTGAGTATATCCTCCCAGCAAATACACCTCCTTGCCATGAAGTTAGGGGTTTTGGCGTATTAGTAAGGTACACATATTGACGCTCTGTGTATGGAGGGTCTGTAAAATTACTACAATTCATATGCGGAGCTTTTGAATAATCCTTATATGATTTAATAGTCTGTTGATAAATTATTGACCCGACAGGAACTTCATTTCCAACTGTAATATTACCACCTTGCAGTTGAAATACATCGCTTCTAGCAGGAACATCAGCAGTGCAAGTCAAACCCCAAGCTAGATTATTAAAAAACGAACACAAAATGAATAATAAACTTTTCATTACTCAGCTCCACAGACTGAATTTATTTTAATTAATTTGCTTGATGCTCCTGATTTGGAATCCTTATCAGGGATATTATATCGTATAAAACACTTTTCCTCTGACCGTCGTCCCCATCTTGCAATTAAAACGCCCATAGGTTGTGCAACCCTGGCATATAACACTCCCATCTGACCGACAGCACCTACACTATTATCATTAATGTCGAACACTTCTGCTCCAAACGGTAATAAATCACCATTTTCCTTTTTAGCAGTTATTATCAATGGAAAGCCTTTCTGAGTTTTGAATACAACTTTAGTTATAGATCCGAAATAAGGAGCCACCTTGCTACTTGTATTCCCTAACTCAATATCATCTGGAATACCCTTAGGGTTTATGGATATTTCATTCATTTCGTAAGGATTCAGATATGGAACAGCAGCATGCCCCCAGGGATCAATTTGTATACCAGAATACCCACTAACTTTAGCGCCACTAGCGCCTTTAGCTTCAACAATGGCAAAAGTATCAGCATTGTATGGGGTCATAACCACACCATCTTTCCATGCAATCACGGCACCACTGACTCCTACCGATGCATTATTGTAGTTTTTACCTGCTCCAAAATTAGAGGTCATGTTGGTATAAGGAGAGCGATAACCACCATTTAAAGCCAAGCTGTTGCCAGTACCTTGATTATATCTCATTGCAGAAATGCCATAATTATATTCGTAGTTTTCACCAGCGCTACCTGAGATACCAATTTGTTCACCTACACGGCCCTCACTACTTTTAGTTAAACCTGCATTCATTGTAGGTATATAGTTATCAACTACCCCACCCAGCGGCATAGTTAGATTAAATAGCCAAGTGGTCTCCATAGAGCCATGCATGCTGCGCGCTCTTCCAGCACTAAGGCTATAGTTGATATTTCGATAATTGTTGCTATAGCCTAGTTGATATTGAAGATCTGAATTATTACTATTCCAATAGTCTTGACTATATCCAGTGAGATATACTTGTCCAAAACCTGAATACAGACCTTGATTTATTGTAACGTTAAATCTATTCCGAGGTCGCCAAATATTGGACGAAGATTGACCACTATTTTCAGCATCAATAGCACGCATTGCCGTTAAGTAGTCATAGTAGCCTTCCGTTGAGTAGCGATATGCCGCAATTGTTAAATTACTATCGCTTTTAGGCAGGTATTTACTATAACTTAAACCATAACTCTGACCTTGATTAACTCGTTTATCTGTTGTCTTAAGATGAACCCTTGACTGTGTTACATCAGCGGAGAATGCACCTATTGATGTACCCATTGCAGCTCCGATTTGTAATGCGTAATAATCCTGACTTGCCTGAACCCCCCCATAACCAGTGATATTGTTGTTTATGCCTCGCAAATAAGATGCTTGGAAAAGTGTAGGCTTTGACTTAATAGTAAGGTCATTGAGTTTGCCAGCAACAAAGCCATAACGGTGTGTTCCAGGGCGCAAAAGTTGAGAAACGGATGAATAAGGAACTTTAAATTTTTGCGTTGTACCATCAGCTTCATTTATAGTGACATCTAGATTGCCTGCATACCCTGTAGCATATAAATCATTAATAAAAAATGCACCAGGGGATACACTCGTCTCATAAATTATCTTTCCATTTTGACGAACAACAACTCGGGCATTCGTCCTTGCGATACCGCGAATATCAGGTGCATAACCTCTTTGTGATTGAGGTAGCATTCGATCATCACTTACTAGCTCAATGCCCCTAAAAGGCAGAGTATCAAACAGGCGATCTTTAGTACTTGTATCACCTACACGCACACGGCCAAGAATAGCTGGAATATCACGTTGCACATAATTATTGAGTGATTGATACTCACCTCCACTTTTTTCTTCCCAATTATAGTATCCGTCATGGCGAATGTACCATGCTCCTAAATTAATTCCTGCATTAATACCTGCATATGCTGAATTATATTGCACACCTTTACTGCTAGTAGTATATGTATTTGCATTGTATCCAACTAATAGCGCTGGAATACCTGAGTCCCACAGCTCTGGACTAACATAACCCCTTGGGGTATTATTTATCATTGCCTGAGGTATACTGATATCAAGACGCTGCATCCCAGAGTCGTAAGTTACTTTTGACTGTGGTATTAAACTTTCTAAATTATGACATCTATTTTCTTCATTCATTCCATTAGTAAATGAAGAATCTAATTTACCATGATCAAAATTTATTAATTTAATTAACCCTTTGTCGATACATGGTACGGCATGGCCATCTCCATTATCAAAAAACCTGATATCCTCCCTAGCTATTAGCTCACCATTTAAATAAATATCTGTTAGGTAAACACCAGGCAAAACTGATGCGCCGCTTTCGAATCGAGATAAGTTAACACTATTCTGTAACTCTTCACTTATGAAGACAGAATCGAATTTAATCAATTCTTGAGATTTTATTTCATCAGAATCATGACTACTATTTTCACCTGTTATAGGGTTAAGGTTGACACTACCAGAAGCTGATGTAACTGCAAAAAAAAACGAACTTGTTATAACCGGAAATGATAATTTGTTTTTCATGACAATCACTCTCAGTACTATTCCATGTGCAAAACTGTTACTTACCATTTCAGCGAACTTCTGTTTCAGCCTTATTTACTGCACCCCAGTCATTAATATATTCATAGGTAACTTTTGATCCTCTTTTCACATTTGTGGGAATATTATTTTCGAATAACTTAACACTCATAGGCTCTATCATTTTCCCTTCAATAGCGCCTTTATCACCTAAATTCCCAAGCAATACTGAGACTAGTGAAATATAATATGGCGAAGTATTTTCAGCTTGAAGCTTTCCATTATTAATGGTCCACCTTATATTCTCACCAGCCTCTGAGATAACACTCGCATTATTAATTCCATTTGGACGGTAGAACAATTTAATACGAGTTCTAAAAGCAATCTGTAATCTATTAGGCGAATCTGTTTCCCGAAGCGGTGGTATTTCCAGCACATTTAACCAATATACTGATTCACGATCCTCTGGTAATGCAGGTAAAGCCGTATATCGGAGCCTTAGAGTCTGGCTCTTATCTGCGTCTATACGGTTCATTGGAGGCGTTAGTATAAAAGGAACCGCTATTTTATTTGGCGCTGCATTCATATCACCATCATCAATCCAACTTTGTACGAGAATAGGTGATTTGCCCATATTTGAAAGCTTAACAGTTGCTTCTTTTTCGCCCCCAGAATAAATTACCCTTGTTCCATTGATAACAATGCTTGCGAAGGAATGTACAGGAGTAATGAGCGTAATAAATCCATATATTAGAATGGCAAACCATTTTATTTTCAAAACAGTCACTCTCTTAATTAAAAAATGGGAGGTCCACCCCCCCATTTTTGTTATTGATAGCTATTTATATTGAAGATTGTAAACTACGCTACTTGTAACAACACCTGGTGTTGTTTGACCATTAGCATAGTATTCAACCGCATAAGGGAGTAACGCGTTACCACTTTCGCTGTCGATATCAACATATGCCATATCATCAACTTCGGTAGTATTGCCGATATTGATAGGTCGATAGTCACCAGATGCGTCTAGCAATTGAAGATCTACTAGTTTAGCTCCATTAGTCGTAGTGTTTTTTAAGCGTCCTGTGGCCATATCAACGGTAGTTCCTGGTTGGAAGAATGCAGAAACTTTGCTCTGGCCACCTTCAGTTGCGATTACGCATGAAGAAAGGTTCATATTAAATGATGTGCGACCTGTAACATTACCGGGCTCAGTCAGGCTACTAATACTAACAGTTGGTAACGTTACTGTTGCATCAGTACCTTGACCGTTAATGTCAACATCACAAGTAGTATCAGTTAACTCGCCATTAAATGTGATTGTGCCACTAGATGCAGCTTGCGCTGCACCTGTTGACATACCGAGAACAGACGCTAAAGAAATAGCAATAATTGTATTTTTCATTTCATATATTCCAATATTTAAACTGTATTACGCAGAAACATCCCTGCATGCTATTATTTCAGACTTGCTGAAATATCTATTTCCGTTAAAATAACGACAATTTCAAAATGGAGATATTAAGTTATATCTCATCTAAGGTATCATACCGGCCATCATTACAAGCATTAAGTAACCTTAATTTAGTGATCAACTCATATGTTGAATGAACATTTATTTTTGACATCAAACAACGCTTATAATAACTTATACACTTATCACTACGGTTAGTAATTTCTTGAATCGTTCTTGTTGAATGCCCTCCAATTATTAAATTGGTAATGTACACCTCTAAAGCCGTCAGAACTAATCTCTTTTGTTGATTAAAAACAATATCTAGACCCATTGTCAAGTTTTGCATTATCTTATTTAGACGAAAGCGAATAGAATTCACACTATCTGTAACCAAAAAAAAAATACAAAACGTTACACTTGGCGTGTCCCGCAAAAGCCTCATTTGGTTTTCATTACAAAAAACCAAGTAGACCTTATTTTTCTCTTTGTTTTTTACAAACAGCACTGTTTCTTCTAGACATCTTTGTGACATTACCCATATATCTGGAATATTGTTTTTATCCGCTCCCACGTCAGGAAATGATGAGGAAACTTGCTTTAATAAACAAGTTAAGCCCTCACGAAAAAATAAGTCACTTCCATGTACTTTAAACAATGCATATCTTCCTTTTACATTTTGGTCTAAATTGTTAAAAACAAAAGAAATATCCATAAAATTTGCATATGCAGAGTAAAACTCTGATTTATAACTTTCCTACCCATAATAAGAGATATTACACTGTTGATTGAATTCGGTTAATGTATACAACTTATTGATTTTTTTTAAATTTTAGTTTACAGAGAACTGGCTTCATGTTGATTTTGAACGCTTTCATTGACGCCTGTGCTAATCTAAGTTATACTTTTTAACAATTTAGACCATTTTGTCGAAACCATAATTATTCTGAATATCTTCCTGTGATATTTAAGATAAGTTACCATTTGGTTGTGTCTTAAATTTCTCAATAATATTTAGGAATAATAATGGTAATCAGGAAGTATTTAACTAAACATGAGATTGATAGATTAATCTCAGCATCTCATTTTCATACAAACTCAAAACGAAACTCATGCATAATAAAAATGTGTTTTATACATGGTCTTAGAGTTAGTGAACTTTGTAATTTGCGTTTAGACCAAATTGATCTTGAGAGTAAAACAATTTACATCCACCGGTTAAAGAAAGGCCTTTCAACTATACACCCATTAACTGATGATGAGATTCCATATCTTTTAGATTGGTTAGATTTAAGGTCAAACATGGAATATATTGATAGCCCTTGGTTATTTCCATCAAGAAAAGGTAATCCATTATGCCGGCAAAGTATATTCACTATGCTTAAAATAGTCGGAAAATTAGCTAAGATACCTACTTCTCCCCACCCCCATATGTTGCGCCATGCTTGTGGTTTTGCTCTTGCTGATTTAGGTGCAAGCACTCGAGTAATACAAGACTACTTAGGTCATAGGAATATACAACACACAGTAATATACACAGCAAGTAACTCAGCACGTTTTTTAAATATCTGGAATAAATAATTTATCATTTAAAACAGTTTGGGATTTACTTCATAAGTCATTTTCCCTTTTAGCGAAATATGTTCTATATTTCGCAAAAAAGGGAAAATTCATTAATCTATAATTGATAATTACAATAACTAAAGTGTGATATTAATCATTATTTTTAGTTACAGTGCTATCTTCATGATTAATGCTACTTCTAACTATAATGTTATATATCACGGTAGAATTAGGTGGTATTTTTGGGGGATAACCAGCATCGCCATAGGCATGCTCTGGTGGAACAATCAAGGTCATTTCCCCATTATCATTCAAATAATTTAATGCTTCACGAAATAATGGAGGGAATGATTCAATGGGCTGTGACAGTTTTTTACCATTGATATCCATATCATTAATAACCGTTCCGTCAGTCAGTGACTCTTTTACAACAACATCAACTATAGTCCCTTCAGAAAGCGGATGGTCTCCACTCTTATCAATTACAAACCAAAATCCAAAGTTTGATTTCCTTACGTTTTTCTCCTTCATTAGTTTTTCTAGATACGCTTTACTTTTTTCATTTTCTATTAACTTACTTTTCTCAATAGCTTTCTTTAATGCTTCCTCTGATTCTAATGCTGCTTTTTTTAGTTCACTATCGTCCAACAAATGCTTTCCATTAAAAGTATCGATGACGCCAGAAAGCAAAGCTGAACGATTTACATTCATTCCAATTGCGATGCGTCGCTCAACAAACCGGATAATATCATTACCTAACGACGTACCGGTGGCATATGCCTGACGCACATCAGGTCTTTCAAGCAAATTCTTAATGTTAGAATCCGTAATGTTTTCACTTTTTGCTATCTCATCTTTGTTTATTACGTTTTTTCCATTTTCAATATAGATCTCTAATTTTTTAGTAAGTTCTTTATTCTCCAATTCTAATCTGAGGTTAAACTCTTTTTGTCTTGTTATTTCAAGCTCCTTTTCATTTAAAGAAACTTCATTTTTTTTATTCATTTCAAACAAATCATTTTTTGCATCCTCATATAATCTCTTCATTTCATTATATTGCAGTTCTTTTTTTATTTTTAAAGAGTTTACAACTTCAAATTTTTGTTTAAGATCTAAGATTTCAACACTCTGTAGTTCTACTTTTTTTTGTTGCTCATCTGATATTTTCCCAATTTCTGCGATGGCTACATTTGTACTATCTTGGAAACGCCCCTCCCCCCTTGTTGTATTTTCTTCTGGTGAATTTATTTTTTCTTCATCAAATTTTAACATTTTTACTTTACGATTCAATAGCATCTGTAACTTATATATAAGATGCCTGGCTTGATTAAAATCGTCGGCCTCTATTTTACTCAGCCTTTGTCCTATCTCATTTCTTTCATTGATAAGCAACCTTAAATTTTCATTACTTCCATTGAAAAAACTATTCTCATTTGCATTAATTTTCATCGATGATCGATCAAACTTATTCGCATCATAAGAAAGTAAACTTAGTAATGAAATAGTTGAATATCCGGCATCTATATTTTCATTGTTTTTTACTAAATGTATACTCTTCTCATTTGTAACTTTTTCCTTTGATAAGGATTTTTTGAGATTAACAATTACTTTCTTCTGAGTAAGCAATTCTTGTTGCTTTTTTGATAATTGCTCATCCTTGTCTCTTATTGCTTTAATCAATTCATTATATTGATTATTACTGTCAATAAATAGCTTCTTTTGCTCATTTTTTTTTTCATCATTTGTGAATTTTTCTGCAAATTGTAATATTTCTGGTATACTATTTGCAGAACATATATCTGTTGAACATAAGAATATCCCTGCGCTAGCAATAAACTTCACTCTCAATAAGTAAATAGCTCTTACCACTTACTTAGCCTCCCCACGCTCTGCAAAACTATTTAAAGTTGTCTGATTTATCTCGGAACACAATAGATTGACCTTATATCGATAAAGAGCATCTACGGTATATTGTGTTTGCTCATTGACATTAGAACGCACGCTCCCATATTGTGCAGCTCCGCTCATTACATTTTCGAATGTCTTATAATAATACTCATACTTCTCTGAGTTCAGGATCTTAAGTGTTTCAAGCTCTTTATAGCATTCTGACAAGCGTTCGGCATCTTGAGATGAATGGATGTTTTCAGTATTCAGTTTATGAGATTCTTCTGTCATTGGTTTACTTTTACATCCAGTGACTAGCGAGATCCCGCAGATTGCCATTGCTAATACAGTGGCTTTTGGAGAAGCAAAATATTTTTTTTTCATAAATTTTCCTTTTCTATCAACTTGAATATATTTCATGCGTATTTTAGTAATCATAGATTTCTATGAACCGATAGCCTTTTATTCTACCATTTATCAATTGCGAAAAATCTCAATAGGACTGTCGGCAAAAGAGATAGGCAGTTTGGTGAAAGAAATTTTGGAGTATGTGAAATGACCCCAAAGAGAATTTCGATTGGCGGGCGGCCAAGCCAACAGTTGCCCCTAGACTCACAACAGTGGGTAGATGAGAGACAAGCGCAATCCGAAAAAGAAAAGATGAAGCGTCTCACCATTGATGTGAGTGAAAGCTTAAACCGGCTTATTAAAACCGACTGTGCGCAACGAGGCGTGAAAATTGCGGATGAAGTCAGAGCGATGCTAATACAGAAATATGATAAAACGCAAAATCGTTTAATCACATCAGTGTTTAATCGTGAAATTTTTCACTCTAAAGGCCGCATTCGGTGGTATTTGTCTTATGTTCTAAGAGAGCTGTTGATTCGCCCTCACCCTCTCTGAGTTCCTTCAACTAACATCCTTCCTATTTCATACACCGCTGCTGACCGCCAAGATCTCACAGCTTCGGTTTTATGGCCTTCAATAAACCAGTGAACCCCATCCGTTCGTATCAGTACAAACAGATCATTGGCGTTCTGAAGTCTGTAGAAGCTGGTCAAACCGCCAAAGATGTGTGTCGTGAGGCTGCTATTTCTGAAGCCAGCTACAACAATTAGAAAGCGAAATATGGTGGGACGGAAGCCGCTGATTTCAAAAAGTTCAAAGATCTTGAAGACGAGAATCGTCGTCTGAAGCGGATATTTGACGAGCCGAGTCTGGAATGTCGGGCGCTGAAAGACGTCATCGAAAAAAAGCTTTAAAACCTGGGATAAAGCGTGAGCTAGTCAACTATCTGACCACGCAGTTTACGATGAGCATACGCCAGGCATGCAGGACGTAATCGCTAAGCAGGACGGTGTTTCGTCATCAATCGTATACGCGACGTAATGAAGCAGTGATCCAGAGGCTGACCGAGGTCGCTGAGCGCTATCCCCGCTACGGTTTTAAGAAGCTTTTTCAGGTACTTCACAGATGGGGGCTCGTCTGAAATCACAAGCGGTCACACCGAATTTACTGTCTTCACAAACTGAATTCCGTCGTAAGGGTAAACAACGCCTGCCAGTGCGTAAACCGGCTCGGCAGCAACGCCGCAATATTGCCCGCGCTGAAGTTCACGAATTGCGGGGCTGGGCTGCCGGCCTGCTCAAGCTCCCGGGCGAGTGCTTCGGCGCCGCGCGTAAAGTACGGGTTAGCCCTCACCCACTCATTGTTGTCAAGCATGCGTTATCTCCTTATAAAATACCGACGACCCGGCATCAGTAGTCCTGCCGGATATCGGTCAGCGCCGAAATCACCACGACCACCACCATCGCCAGCGCGATAACCGCGGCCGCCGCCATAAGCCAGAACGTCATTTTTCCTCCCTTATCCCGAACCAGTGGCCCGGGAAGAAAAAACTCTCAGTTTCCCGGGCACTGCGTCATCAGAAGCAGAACTTACCACCCAGCGTGGCCCCGACGTCCGAGTAACCCCCGCCGCCGGCCAGGCCGGAGCCCCCCAGATGCTCAGCCGCGATGAGACCTTCGTATTCACCCCGGCCTTCAGCTGCACCGCGTTGCGGGTGCCCTTCATGCTGTCGCCCATCCCGTTCATGCGTACGCCGTACTCGCCGGCATTGTGCACCCAGTAGGCCTTTACGTAAGGCTGGAACTCACACCCGGTGTCGCGGTCGAGCGCGCTTTTGCCGTTCAGGTAGGCGCGCACGCCCAGCGTCGTCTGTACGTTGTCGTTGCCCTGCCCGCGGCTGTTGTAGCACTCCTCCGCCAGGTCCTGGCCCTTCACGCTGTTGCTGAACCAGTTGTACTGCAGCCAGCCGACGGCATTCAGCCCACCCTTCGCCTGAACGTTCTGACGCTAGGTGCCGTAGAGGCCCGTGCTGTAGCCTTTCAGCGCATTGTAGGTCTGGCACTTCGCGTTGGCGTAGCCGCCCAGGACGCCGAGGCTGAAGTCGCCGTAGCGGTCGGTGGACCGCTTCAGTACTTCGCAGCCCAGCTGCAGCACGTAGCGGTTGGTATGGTTCATGTTTTGGCCGTCGGCCATGGACGTTGCGGTGCGTCCGCCCTCGTTGCGCATCCACAGGGTGGTCATGCGCATTTCGCCGGTAAGGGCATCCCAGTAGGCGGTCTCACCCGAGCGGTCGTGTAGGTTGAGTGTAAACAGAGTGTTTGCCACCTGCAGGTTGGCAGCGTAGCCCGCAGACTCAGGGCGCACCTGTCGAACCGGGTTGGCTGGTGTCACGGAGGCGGGCTCCGTGTAGCTGGTCAGGTACCAGTTGCCGCCCTTTTTGGTCAGCGAGTAGTCATACAGGCCTGCCACCGCGCGGTTACCTTGGATAAATTCAGCTTCAGAGCTGCCTTGCACTGAGATAACGGGGATACCCTCCAACGTCTGGGCGCCTGAACCGCGGAGAAGGCCGTCATACTGTTGCCAGAACCATCAGATAAGTTCAACTTGGGGTGATTAGAAAACGCTATCGTGAAAGACAAGAAGATCAGCTTGCCGCATTGGGGCTGGCCACTAACGCCGTGGAGCTGTGGAACACGCTTTATATGCAGTAAGCATTTAGCTGGATACGCAGCCATGGAGAAAATACCGGTGATGAAAATATCGCGCGTTTCTCCCAGCTGATGCATGTGCATATCATTATGTTGGGCCATTATACGCTCACGCTGAGGGATGATATTTGCAATGAATAACTTAGGTCATTAAATTTTAATATTAACAATGCGTTATTTCCTGATCATACATTTTAATGTCATCGGCCTCATGCCCCGAACAACATGACGGCAGCCTCAGCAACGCGTCTGCCGTCTGCCGTCTGCCGTCTGCCGTCTGCCGTCTGCCAAGATTGTAGGTTGAAAAAAGCGGATTGGGGAGAGTAAAACCCAATATCTAAACGTTTCAATCCATATTAAAAAAATGTTGATATGAGACTCCGACAACCAAAATAGCGAGGTTATAAATTAGATGTGTGCCTTAATAAGTTTTAAGCCTTCCGACTTTCTTTGCCAACTTTTTATCCATGCTGACAGTCGTATTTGAGGCTGGAACAGGCACAGCAGATGGAGCTGGCTCAGGGCTTGCGACATCCACCCCAAAGTGAAGAGCCAGCGGATGCAGACCACCATCAAATCCCTGACCTACAGCGCGAGTTTTGAATTGCCCATTGTGGCGTTATATATGGGCTACGATCAGCGCTTTCTCACTTCTTGAGTTGTTTGGCCGTCCACTGAATTTGAGTGCAGCGCGCATGGCGAAGGAGTACTCAGTCTTGCAAAAGGGCTCGTCAGCCATATTGGCAATACTCCTGTTATATTGGTGAGCCTGGTTCGTGCCGGTGCGCCATTAGGCGTAAAGCTTCGGCGAGAAATGACTGACAGGGTGCTGGAATCGAACCACTACGGCATCAGCATCATCCGGGACAAGGGCATTGATACAGAAACGCTGGATTACATTGAGGCAAAACATGGAACATGTCAGGATCGTGTTTGTTAACGGCTGGACAGCTAATGGGGCGATAACCATCCAGCTGGTAGAAAGCCTCAAGGGACGTACTTGCTACCCTGCTATTCCTCGTATTGCTGTGCTTGCCGACCCGGCAGGTTGCGCCTAGCTGGCCGCGTTTGATGATGACCGATACAGCAGGTGCCAGCTATCTTATCTTTGGCCTTTTTTGGCTGCTGGGATACCAGTTTTCTCCACGCCTGGCTGATGCCGGTGCTTCGGTTTTCTAGCGAATGGACCATGATGCCGACGATGACGTGCTGAATGATATTGCCAGAGTGCAATCAGATCCCTGAAAAATAGTCCTTCAGTGGGACGAAATGATCCGAACCGCAGGCTCCCTAAAGCTAGGTAAAGTACAGGCTTCAGTGCTGGTTCGTTCATTGCTGAAAAGTGAAAGTCCCTCCGGACTGACTCAGGCAAACATTGAAGTGGGGCGCATCAACAAAACGTTATATCTGCTTAATTATATTGATGATGAAGATTACCGCCGGCATATTTTGACCCAACTTAATCGGAGAGAAAGTAGCCATGCCGTTTCCAGAGCTATCTGTCACGATCAGAAAGGTGAGATAAGAAAGCGATATACCGACAGTCAAGAAGATCAGTTAGGAGCACTGGGGGCTTGTCACTAACGCTGCCGTGTTATGGAGCACTATTTATATGCAGGCAGACCTGGATCACCTCCTGGCGAAAGATGAAACAATGAATGATTAAGATATCGCACGCCTCTCCCTGCTTTGCCACAGACATATCAATATGCTCGACCATTATTCCTTCACGCTGGCAGAACTGGTGACAGAAGGACATCTGAGACCATTAAAAGAGGCGTCAGAGGCAGAAAACGTTGCTTAACGTAAGTTTTCGTTCCATTAATCGTCAGCTCGCAAGAATCACTGATCTGATTTTTGCGAATATTGATATTGATGATACTAACGGCTGACCGGCCTGTTGAGGAACCTGTAAAACGGAAAGGCTCATTGAGGCCATTGGAGTACGCCCGAGCCCGTAGACAAATCTGACCTATATTTTGAGCATAGGAGGGGTCTATGGGCACACAACGATTTACCCCAGAATTTAAGGAAGAAGCTGTCCACCAGATCACTGAGCGGGGCTATTCCGTTGCCGACGTTTCAGAACGACTTAGTGTTTCAGCATACAGTCTTTATAAATGGCTGCGTTCAGTAAAACCTGATAACAGCGTGCATCAGGCCCAAGACTTACTGGACGCCAGAACGGAAATTTTCAGGCTCAAGCACAGCTTAATCGTATTGAGGAGAAACGGATATTCTGAAAAAGGCAGCGTGGTACTTTGCAAGATAGCCCGACTAAAGTACCCTTAATCAACGATCACCGTGATATCTGGCCGATCGCTGCGATATGTCGGGTTTTGAAAATAGCCCGTGCCGCATTTTACGTCTGGCTTCGTTGTCCTGTCTCTGCAGGAGAAAAGGATAACCAGCGATTATTGCAATTAATCGGCGACTCATATGCACTGAGCGGCGGTGTTTACGGCTACTACAGGGTTCACTGCGACCTACGTGAAGTCGGTGAAGCGTGCAGCAGAAACCGGGGAGCCAAGATCATGAAGAAAAACAGGATACGGGCTGTACTTGGTTAGAAGATTTACAGATTTTAGCGCCGTTAAGTATATAAGTAAATGCCGCTTTAGTGCTGTTATAGAAAGAGTTAAGACAAGGAATCAAAGAATTTTGCAAGTAGCACTTGAGCTGGTTAAATTATAGCTTACATTCTGTAACACACAAGTAAAATATGTCTGCTAATAGTTAATTATGACGTTAATGAATTTATTTCAATATCCATTGAAAATCTTTCACTCTGTTTGATACAGGCTTTTGAAAATAGAAGTGTATACTTCATAGAGGGTTAGAATATTGGATGGGCGATTAGGATAAGGAATATAAATCGCTTTTGTAGAATGTTTCACATTGGCATTAAACTTCGGTTAGAACCAGTAACATCTTACTAATTTAGTTAGTGATTGAAAGCGGAGACGAATACACTATGGAAAGTGATATCAAGAAAAGCATTAAAGTTTACAGAGATAGAAATTATTCAAATATTGTATCAGAAGCGAAGGACGGCGTTCTTGATCTATTTCTTAATGATGATGAGAAACCAGACAAAGCTGCAAAAAAAACAGATATCTAGACATCTTCTCCTCATAGGCAAGGCCTATGAGGACAAACGCTTACTAAGAATGGCGGTTGAAGCTCTAATGGTAGATGAAAAAGCCAGCGCTATCGATATCCTTCTGAGAACAAGTCAGATTTTGGAGGAAAAGAAATTCAGATGAACGCATCAGTTCGAATAGAATACATGCTATATTTGTTAGGCCATTCTAAGTTACGACCTAAGTAAAAACTATTATCGCCCCCTCGTTTATTTTGTTGTCTTTGGTGCCAAAATAGTAAAGCTTTGATGGCAGAGACGACATTTTCATAACATAATAAGCTTAGTGAAAAGAGAAGGCAATATAGGTGTTTATAACTTTAACAGCATCATTAAGGAAAAAAACGAAATGGAAGTGATTATGTCACGTAATAGGGGTTAAAAATCATTGAGGCAGCCCAGAAAAAAACTATAAAATAGTAAACGATGGTAAATCTGTAACTATCACTAAAGAAATTTTAGATGATCAGACTAGCGTGAGTGTTACATTGCTTGCAAAAGGCAAAAGAGTATCTGCAGGATCACTCTGTCTAGGAAGTGCATTTGGATGAATTAGCACAGGCTGTGGGCGTATCGAAGTTTCTTCTTTCTCGCCAATTTTCGGCGAAAGTCGGTCTATCGCCTAGTCGCTATCATCGACAGCTTAGAGTGCAACAGGCTAAAGTCTTGCTTTCCAGAGGCAGAGATATCGCAGAAATCGCTATTACTTGCGGATTTGCCGATCAGTCGCATTTGGGCAGGCATTTTGGGGGCACGCCGTGTAGCTATCGCGACGGGGGCATTTGAGCGATATCGTTCTATCTCTCTGCTTACAGGGTCTGATAATGTTCTTTCTCGACAATAAAAGGTTAACATGTTCATTGATATATCCACGCTGGGACTATTTGCTATTTCAACTGTCGTATTAACACTTATCCCTGGTGTCGACATGCTTTGCGCCCTTTCTAATACCATAAACCATGGAAAGAAAGCGGGTATGATTACTGTTTTAGGCACTGTCACAGGCGTGATGTGTCACATTGGCCTTGCGGTTGCCGGTATTACTGCACTGCTTGCTTCTTCACCTGTATTATATGAGTGCTTTGTCGGCGCCGGAGCCATCTATATTATGTGGGTAGGCTATAGCATTTTTAACCATGTAAGCGCGGTAAACCTTGAAAACTATAGTGAACGTAAAAGCTTTCATAAACTTTATTCGCAAGGATTACTGACCAATTTGCTGAACCCAAAGGCAATAATTTTTACATTGGTATTTATCCCGCAGTTTATTAGGGTCGAGGTCGGCATGCCTGGTATGCAGATGCTGTTATTAGGCATTGAACTAATTGTTATTATACTATTGACTGATTTCGCTCTAATTTTTCTGGCAGATAATATAGCAACACGAATAATAACCAACCCAACTAAAGGTTCTTACTTTAATAAAATATCTGGTACTTTCATTCTTCTATTGGGATTTTTCATTTTAGTTTTGCGATTTTTTTAGTGCTTCAAATTCACAGATGAGAATTATTTGTGATACGCAACTGCCGATTTCTCGCTTCTTTCTAAACGGGGCGAGTAAGCATATCCAGTGCAACTAATATATTAATATCATGTTCTGATGATTCTTAGTAACTTTAAAAAATATTAGTTTAATTATGTCATCAAAAACCTAGAGGCTAAAAGTATTTAGCCGAATATATTTATAGTGCTCAATGAAGGCGGTTACCGTATGCTAATATTTTTTGAGCATCATAACCTTTCATAAAAATGGTTGAAATAAAGTAATCATTTTTATAGAAAGTAACATAACAAAATCTTGAGTAATCAATTTTAAGAATTATTGTATTCCTAACATAAAAATTAGTATTAACTACATCATAACACTCAATTTTATGCTTTGAACACAATGTCTTTATTCTGGCCCTCTCCCTACAGGTTACCTTTATCAGCGAATTGCGTGTAATTACTCTTATATTAGATGTCCGCAAATTTCCATCGAAAATAGTGATGGTGCCGATGCTTAAACCGTCTGCGTCAAGATTGCACTATGCTTTTTAAGTAGGCTGGTTTTTCGCACATACGGCCCAACTTTCTCAAGGGGCCTTCGGGAAAACGGCATGACCACATCATCTGTCTATATTTTAACGTCATGAATGCCATATCTTGGGGTTTTGGTTTTTTTATTTTTTCAACACTGCCGCCAGCGGGTTAACTTTTCCGGCGTATAGGTTATAATTTCTGAGGATTCAGTGGATTGCATACCGTCTGGTCGGGCGGCAGCGACGAGGGCGTTGCTGACTGCCCTATCCCCCCATACAATGGGATATCACCATTTTGGTATTTATTCCGCTCGATCGCGACGCGGATTTTCGGCATACTGTGTCTAATCACAGGATAATAGCCGCCCGAAGCCGTCTCCGCGACGTAAATTGCGGAAATTAAAAAATTGAGCCTAATCCCTCACGAAAGTTTTCAGAGTTCACATCGCTACATTCTGACTGAACAGCAACCATGGAATCCCACTTCCCAAAATAGCCTCACTCTTCTGTGAAATCTTGCCACTTGCCACCCCGGCCCCATCGCATTCCGTTTTCTGCAATTACCGGCAACCGCGACCGCCGGGCGGGATTTTGGCCTAAACCCCACTATGTGGTATTCATATCCGTAACCATCCACTAGATACAGTGCCGAAAGGATCCTTTTTGGATCCTGGCTGCACAACAGGCCACATTATTTGATTCCGTTTTATGGCATAATTCCATAAGTCGGAAAGGATGACCGATCACGCCCACGAGTTTTTGCCGTGGTATCCGCCCCGCCGCTGGGCGAAAATGACCACCTTAGCCGCCGCCGACGGACAATTTTTCGCAGGCAGCGCTGTGTGAATTCTGAAAAGCGATCAGGGGGTCAGTACGCTATTTTTTACGTAGCGCGATCTCAGTCGTTGTTTGCCAAACGTGATGACATTTGCGGTTCTGTTTGAAGGGGGAAGATGACCGATGACTGATATGACCACGCTGCCGGGTCCCGAACGCCGTCCGGTGTTAATGGTGCGTCCGGAAGATCACCGGCGCGCACTGGCTCTCCGCCAGATGGCCATGGCCTATGCCGACTTGCCAAGATACCTTTTATTGCCGGAGGTCAGCGCCCTGCTCCACTACTTACCCGACTGGTCTCAGCACGCCCTGGTCTCCACGTTGTGGAATACCGGCGGGCGGATCAATGAAGTGCTGGCGTTGAAAAGGCGCGACTTCCGGCTTAACGGCGATTACCCGCACGTGGTGATCCGCACCGCCAAGCAGCGCCGCGCCGGCACCGGCCGTCCGGCCAAGGGAAAATCGGCAAACCGCGTGGTGCCTTTATCCGATCCGGGGTTTGTGGACGAGCTGCGCCGACTGTTCGCCAGCACGCGTGAAAGGATTGAGACCGATGCGCAAACCGGTGAACGTCGTCCGCTCCCCATCTGGACGGCGACCGACAGAACCGTACGAAACTGGTTAACCCGGGCGGTCGATGAGGCAAGGCGTGACGGCGTGACGTTTTCGGTGCCGGTCACCCCGCACGTATTTCGGCACAGCTACGCCATGCATCACTGCTATCAGCATACGCCGCTGAAAGTGCTGCAGGCATTGCTTGGACATGAGAAAGCGGAAAGTACGGAAGTGTATACGCGCGTTTTTGCGTTAGACATTGCGGCCAGTCAGCAGATCACCTTCAGCATGCCTGAGTCCCAGGCCGTAAGCTTGCTGAAAGAAACGCATATTTCAGGTGCTTTTTTGATGCAAAAATAATACTAATTAAGTACAAATAAAGCTCCTTATTGGTACCTTTTTAGCATCAAGTATTCGATTGATAGGCAACACAGGCTTTTTAAAAAAGTGCACAGGTGAAAATGGGGAGAGTTATAAAAGGAGAGAAGAACCTAACCAGGTTTGTTCTGGTCCAGTGAAGATTGAAAGGATAATTAAGGAGCCTTTTTTATACTATAAGAGCTCCTTATTGGTACCAAATTGGTATTTATTTAGCGTTATTCACCCAGCCCATTTTCGGCATAGAAGGATAAAGCATGGCGGATCATATTGAGCTTGGATCGCTGGGTTTTCTCACACAGTGACTCAAGCTGAGTAAACTCAAACTCATTAAAAGGTACCCGAATAGCTTTATAGTCTCGCTTGGCATCTTTCGACAAACTGGGTTCATGCGGCGTGGGCGTGTTTTCGGCCATGGCGGCAAAAGCTTCGATCTTATCGGCGTCAGCTGTGGGGACCGGTCGTTCTCTTCGTTTCACCATTTAACGATCTCCTGTACCAGACACTGTATCTCACCGCGGGCTTTGCCGTTGTCCATCTCCACCACGCCCTTACCTTCTGACATGCAGTCACGGTAGATTTTACGGTCCCGAATGATGGTATTCATCAGCTGGAGCACCGGATAATCCGTCAGATAGATTTTTGCATCCTGAGTCTCATTTACGATCGGGTTGGTCGGCGCCATCGTCAGCAGCGCCTTCACCCGAAGTTTCGGATTCAGGTCTAACGCCATCGTTATAATATCCTGCAATGCAGGCAGCGTATCGAGGTCAGGTTGTGAGGGACGAAAAGGGACGATCAGCACGTCGGCGGCGCTCATACCGGTGCGAAGTTCCCGACTGTCTCGCCCTGCTGAATCCACAACAACATACTCATAGCGTTTGGTCAGGTCTGACAGCGTTTCATGAATGTTGTCGAACTTTTGAATGCTGTGGATCTTCTTCAGTGCCGTATTTTGATTACGGTCACTGATCCAGTTCGACGCGGTCCCCTGGCGGTCAGCATCGACTAACATTACATCTTTCCCCTGCCTCGCAAGTTCAGCGCAAATGTTAGCGGCGGTCGTGGATTTACCACACCCCCCTTTTTGGCTCCCAATAAGTATAATCATGACACTATCTCAGTGTAATATTGATATCAAAGTGGTACCACTTTACCGCTTACTTTCATCCCTTACAATACAAGTGCAGCTATTACTTATTAGACAAATCTCTTAACTGAGGGGGAAATGTACATCGCGCTGGCCTGCCACTTAAAGTGAGAGCAAGGTAACGTTTGTAACACCAGGTCCATTCTAAACGCACGTGACTTAAAATTTTAAACGTGATAGGAATTGCGGTTCTCATAATTTATAAAATATAACCATAGTAATCAATTAGTTATTATCATCCTATTTTCATATACGTGATAAGTTTAGCGGTGATCATCAAGAGGGTGACAAGTCGGCAGTATACTGCTCTATACGTGATAGGTTTTGCGGCTGTTTCTTATAAAGTCTCAGCCATTTAGCTGATTTTTACGACTGATTTAGCTGAAAACGGATCCTCACTGACATCAAGTTAGCATTTTAATAAAGGAACAGTGGTTATAGGTGATATGTTTTGTGGCTCACATCATCATAAAAACCCTTTATATCAATTAGTTAAAATCATACAAAGCGTAAATCCTGTAAATGAAATGTGATCGTTGTTGGCTCTGCTGATGATCGCCGTTTGATCTTCGGTGAAATAATTAAAACAAAGCGAAGCTGCGTTAGCGTTGTTTTATTTCTTGTTTCTTATTTCTCTTTCTTGTTTCAGACGCCCATATTTTCTTTATCTAACAGTTCATTACGAAAACAAACGTGACATGTTTTGTGGTAAAACGTGATGGGATTTGTGGTTTAAGGTGATAGTTTTAGTGGTAAAAAGTGATTGGATCTGTGGTAAGACGTGATCGGATCTTCTGTTGATAACTTTGTTTTTAACGTGATATATTCCTAATAAATATCACCTTTGGGATGAGGCATGGATAAGCAAGGTGTTAAAAAATTGTATGTCACTCAGGATAATAAGCTTTTGGAGGGGGCTTATAGTGCGACGCTTGATGAAATGCGTTTGCTCTACCTTGCTTTGGTGCAGATAGACAGCAAAAGGCCTCAGCCTGACGGTATTTACACACTCTACCCGGCTGATTTCGAGAAAATGTTTGGTGTTAATCCCTCCCATACTCATCAGCAGCTTAAAAAAGCCGCCGATTCTCTGGGCAGTAAGCCTATTGTGACGTTTGAATGGAACGAAAAAAAGCAAAGGCTGGATAAGGTTAAGCGTTTCTGGTTTTCTTCGATCCGTTATGATACCTCCGACAGCAGTGCCGATGTGACGATCCGTTTTTCACCTGATGTTGTTCCCTATCTTTACGATCTGAAAAGAGAGTTTACTCAGGTTGATTTTCAGCATGTCTCAAATCTGGACACGCCCTTCTCCTTCCGGCTTTACAGCTGGCTGGTCAAGTTCAGAAAACTCACTAAAAATTCCCGTAAGAATGGGATTATCGAGACAGATGCTTTAGAGATTGACTGGATGAAAGAGCGTACCGGTCTGGTAGGAAAGTACGAAGAATACCGCTTCTTTAAACGTGACGTGCTGGTCCCTGCAGTTGAGCGTATTAACGCTAATACTGATATTTCGGTTACCTGGGAGCCCATTAAAGCAGGAAGATCCGTTAAGGCGATCAAATTCTTTTACATCACAGAAACGGGTTCCAGCTCTGCAAAACCTTTGCGGCCAAGGTTACCGAGAAGGCCCCATGTCATTGAAGGGTCTGACAAGGAGGGCGTCTGGGCGAGGAAATGTATTGCTCTGATGCAGGACTTTAGAACGAGACTTGAAGCGTATGATCCAAATGAAAAATTACCTCTTGCTGACATAAAAAAATGGCTACATTGGTGTGAAATCATTGGTGATGAGATATCGGCTAAACGACTAAAATCTGAGGTTGCTGGCAGATCCAAAAGGAAATCAGCAGGGGTGAAAATGGGTGCGAATGTGTAAGGTCGGACTACGATCCTTTTCTAGATCCTCTAAATTAACGCCCTATAAATAACGCTGAATACACCTGACTAAACAAATATTGATGCACTGAAGTGGTCAACAAAAACTGGCCACGGCTTTAGAGTTTTTCCAGAACAATCGTTCTGATTCATTTGGCGTCAAACCACCGTTATATTGATGAGGTCTGAGCTGGCTGTAATATCCCGTGATGTAATTTGTTATCGCTGTGCTGGCTTCGCTAAAATTTACGTACCCATTTTCCGGCACCCACTCTGTTTTCAGGCTTCTGAAGAACCGTTCCATTGGGCTGTTATCCCAGCAATTTCCCCGACGACTCAGGCTTTGCTTTATCTGATTTATCCACAATAACTGTCTGAAATTCCTGCTGGTATAGTGACTGCCTTGATCCGAGTGATACAGTAAATTAGTCGGTTTTCCCCGTGCTTCCCAGGCCATCGACAGGGCTTTACCTGTAAGTGCTGAATCAGGGAAAAATGACATCGCCCAGCCAACCGGTTTACGGGAAAACAAATCGAGCACAACAGCCAGATAAGCCCAGCGTTTCCCCGTCCAGATATAAGTCACATCACCGCACCAGGCCTGATTAGGCTCGGTAACAGCAAACTGGCGATCCAGATAATTAGGGATCTCAATGTGTTCCTTAGATGCCTTCTTATAACGATGGCCAGGTTGCTGACAGCTGATAATATTGAGCGCTTTCATCAGCTTTGTTGCCCGCCAGCGACTCAGTTTTATACCTTTGGTGGTGACCATCGCGGCAATGCTTCGCGCTCCTGCTGAGCCGTTACTTTCGCGATAAACCTCACGCACAAGGCTCAGTAATGCCACTCTCGTGGCGTCAGGCTTCCTGGGCTGCCGCCAGTATTTATAACTGCTGCGATGAACCCCAAACACGTTGCACACAACGGCAACAGGAAACCGCGCTCTGAGTTTCTCAACTAATGAGAATTGTTCAGGGAGTCTGACATCAAGAGCGCGGTAGCCTTTTTTAATATATCCCTTTCCATTTCAACGCGTTGAAGTCTTTTCTTCAACTCACGTATCTCAATCTGCTCAGGTGTCATGGGTGAAGCTGTGGGGGATTTCCCCGCTCGCTCTTCTTTCAGTTGTCGAACCCATTTATCCATCGTGGATTTGCCGACATTCATCGCTGTGGCAGCGGCGGCAACGGTGTAGTGCTGATCGAGTACAAGCTGGGCAGCTTCGAGGCGAAACTCTGGGCTAAAATTGCGTCTGTTACGTCCGGTCATAATGTCACCTGTTTTGACTATGAGGTGATGATATCACCTCTATTCAGGTGGCCAAATTCACTATGCCACTTCAGGGTCGGGAAAGCGGGACGGTTTCAGGCGTTACCGTCCCGTTTTTCTCCCGGCTCGCCCGCGCTTGATACTACAAGGTTAGCACCTACGTTGCCGCCTCTCCTCGTAACTCCTGTAGCACCCTCTGGAGACGCTCTAAGCCCACTTCAGATTCGTAAGCCACTCTATACTCATGATCCTGCATCGATTTACTGTGTATCCGAGAGAGTGGTTTGTATTTCATTTTTCATTTTCTCCAAACGATGAAATGGTCCTGCTATTTAACCTGGCTGAACAGCAGATGTGAGGCTGCGGATCTAGTAAAGTGTTTCCTTTGGGGAAACATATGCTATAATGTTTCCTCTTGAGAAACAGGTAGTGATCAAAGTGATAAAAAGCTGGAAGCATAAAGGATTACAAAAGCTTTATGAGAAAGGCGACGTAAGCGGTGTGCAAGCAAAAGATGCTGATCGTATCAAACTCCGTTTACTCGTACTTGATGAGGCAGCCACCCCAGATGATTTTCGGCTTTACCCTGGTTTTCGATTGCACCCGCTAAAGGGTGACAAAAAAAACCTTTATTCGATAACTGTTCGCGCTAACTGGCGTATCACTTTTGAATTCAAAGACGGGGACGCCTACATACTTAATTTAGAGGATTATCACTAATGGCTATGTTCAACCCACCGCACCCAGGCGGTTTGATTACAGAGTATCTTGATGATTATAAAATCACGCTACGTTCTCTTGCCAGAGATCTGGGTATTTCACCCTCAGCTCTTAGTAAGGTAGCCGCAGGTAAAACGGCTATTAGCCCGGAGATGGCGTTACGCCTTGAGGCTGGATTAGGGATAGCAGCGCGTCTTTGGCTTGCCATGCAGGCGACCTATGATCTGAGTAAAGCACGTGAAACTGTAGATATTTCGCATGTCGTTCCTTCTCCACATGCGCAAACTCAGTTAGTCCACTAAAGTTAGCGTCGTTTACGTGAAGCTCAGCTTATCAAGGTGAAGCCATCGTAAAAGTGTTTGTTTGAATATTTAACAATTTGAATAACAGTTCTGTCAGAAACCCTGCAGTTTATGAAAGTGCCTGATTCATGAGGCACGGAACCGTCTAGGAAACTGGGGTCTATTCAGTTTGCGCTGGACGTGGGGTATCAGCGGGAGGTGCGCTTTACGGTGCCGGTGGGTGAAGTGCAAGCCCTGCGGCTCTATGACAAGGATCGGTAATACTTGGTTTTTGAAAAGCGAAACAAAACCCCAAGGAGTGGGGTTTTGTTTTACTGTCAGTGCTCTGGCTTTGGTGGCGTGATGCTATCTACCTAACAATAGATACCCGGTTCCGACAGGCAATGTAAGAGCGAAGTGCCGGCGAGTCGCGCTCCCGCATAGGGAGTAAACGGATGAACTTAACGCTCATCGTCCTTGTCCTTCAGCTGCTTGCAGCGGTCGCGGCACTGATTGATCACCTGATGAAGTAAATCGGTGAAACGTAGATAAGGCAGAGGACGGGTTGACCTCCTTTCTCTACCTTTAATGAACTGTCCCTACATCCAGCCCCCCTTACCACATTAAAATCAGACGCTTATTATCGGATATATATATTACGATTTTGTGATTTTCTGTTTAATCGTAATTACACAAAATCGCATATCTGTTTAATCGTAATTATATGTTGTTTTTAAGTTATTGCGTTTCTGTAATCGTGTTTAGGTATCCCATTATCCCCAAAAGCTTGCCAAACACCGTATAGTGCGACATTACTCCCTATTGCAATAATGTAGCCTGCTCAAAAATTGGCTTAGCGTACAATAATTTTCGATCTCCAAACTCTCCCCTGTCAGGCAGCTATCACCCTGCAAGAAAACTTTTATTTGGATTGAAAATATAATCCATAGCTTATATTATGAGATATAAGCTACAACTTATAAGGATTGCGCTTTGTGGACTGTCATATTTACCCCACGGTTTGACGCCTGGCTCTTGGAACAAGATGAGGCTATGCAGGAAAAGGTGTTAGCAGATTTGAGTAACCTCGAAACGTATGGGCCGAAGCTATCACGTCCTTATGCCGATACGGTGAAAGGTTCCAGGCACAAGAATATGAAGGAACTCCGCGTGCAATATTCGGGGCGCCCTGTCCGGGCTTTTTTTGCGTTTGACCCCAAACGGCAGGCCATCGTGTTGTGCGCCGGTGATAAAAGTAACGACAAACGATTTTATGAAACGATGATCCGATTGGCTGATGAAGAATTTACCGCACATCTAATCTTGATCGAGGAGCAAAAATGAAAACTTTACGTGATGCAATATCCGCTCGCTCGCCTGAGAGTCAGGCACGGATCAAAGAAATGGCGGATGAAGTGATCCTGGAAACCGGTCTTCAGCTCATGCGGGAAGAACTTCAGCTTTCTCAAAAATCCTTAGCGAAATCTATGGGCGTCAGTCAACCGGCGATTAACCAAATTGAGCAACGAGGCAATGAAGTGAAGTTAGCTACGCTCAAACGCTATATCGAAGCTATGGGGGGTAAACTTAGTTTAACTGTAGAATTGCCTGAAGGCGGAGGCAGAGTTTTTCATATCTGACCTGCTCGTCGATACTGCCGTAGCTATTGCCACAATAATTATTGATCCCTACATTTACGGTTCGGCTGAAAAAGGTGGATAAGGGTTAGTTTTCTTATCTGCCTACTGCCTTTGCTGACTCACCTGCCCTGTTAAAACTAATTATTATTCATGCGGTTATGTTTTGTTCTTTTCTTTATTTCTGTGTAATCGTAAAAACACAAAATCGCATATGCGTTTAATCGTTTTATCGTATATACTCTTTTCATCAAACGTACAACCAGTGCATGGAGTGATGAGATGATAATTTCAGTTTTGAATCAGAAAGGCGGCGTGGGTAAAACCACGATGAGCGTCAATATTGCCGCCAGCTTAACCAGGATGGGTAAGCGCGTTCTTCTCATCGACGCTGATCCACAAGGTAGCTCGTTAGACTGGGCAGCCGCGCGAGATGGAAAACCCTTATTCACCGTCATCGGTTTGCCAAGAAGTACCATCCATAAAGAGGTTGAAGAGATCGGTAAGGGCTTCGATCATATTATTATTGATGGACCGCCTCGCGTCACCGATTTAGCCCGCTCTGCCATAATGGCTGCTGACCTTGTTCTTATCCCGGTTCAGCCAAGTCCCTATGACGTTTGGGCAGCAGATGAGGTTATATCGCTTGTGTCTGAAGCCCGGATTTATAAAGAAACACTGAAATCTGCATTTGTGGTTAATCGTAAAATCGCAAATACGGCGATTGGGCGTGATGTTGGTGAAGCGCTGGCTACTTATGAAACTACCGTTTTTGATGCCTCGGTAACGCAGCGCGTGATCTTTGCCGAAGCAGCTGCTCAGGGAAAAGCTGTCTTTGAAATTGAAGCTGAAGGACTGGCGGCAAAAGAGATAGACAGTTTGGTGAAAGAAATTTTGGAGTATGTGAAATGACGGCAAAGAAAATTTCGATTGGCGGGCGCCCAAGCAAACAGTTGCCGGCGGACTCACAACAGTGGGTAGATGATAGAGAAGCGCAACCTGAAAAGGAGAAGATGAAGCGTCTCACCATCGATGTGAGTGAAAGCTTACACCGGCTTATTAAAACCGACTGTGCGCAGCGCGGCGTGAAAATTGCGGATGAAGTCAGAGCGATGCTAATACAGAAATACGACAAATCGTAAAAACGTTTAATCACATAAGCGTTTAATCGTGAAAAGTCATCACATCCAAAGGTCGCATCCTGCGGCCTTTGTCTAGTGTGCTATGAGAGATGGTGGTTAGTCCTCATCATCTCTTTGATCCTTCAACTAACAGTCGCCCTATTTCAAATACCGCTGCTGACCGCCAGGACTTCACCGCTTCGGTTTTCTGGCCTTCAACAAACCAGTGAACGCCATCCGTTCGTATCATTGCAAAAAGATACGACATGTCATAAACGTGATCTGGGATTAGGGTGCCTTCACCAGCCAGAACGCCAGCCGTTATGGAATGGTTGCCGCCATGAACAAAACCAATACGCCACGGCAGCCACAGGTCGACATAATGGTTTATTTTATCCTGCTTCCATGGTCTCCCCTTATGCGTTCCGATATGCGAAATGTTATCTATGTAGCGTGACAAGTTCCAAGGCCACGGCAGCACCATGTCACTTGCCAGCGACAGCGGATAATCAGCGCTGTCCAGCTCGCCCTCTTTCATCTTCTCGTAAGATTGCACCCGGATCAGCCCGTCAAAGAAAAACGCTTGTGGGGTCATATCCGGGCGCGCATCCGTTCCTTCTTCTGCGACCGCCAGCAGCAAGTCACTCTGCACTGGCCGCACGATAGCGTGAATGAGATCAGGCAGTGCCTTGATGGGCAGTTTTTGGGCCACAGAAATCAGGTGGTCGAAGCGATTCTTTCCGCTGGCGGCAGCGGCTTTTTCTTCCTTATTTCGGTTCCAAAACATCACAGTCCGCAGCCTTCCTTGTTATGGTCATGTTGGGGCGATTTGTAGATCGGAAGTTATTGTACATTTGAAGTATTATGTAACCCATCGAGATACCCTCATCCTCTCTGGATGCCTCATTTAATTAATCATACTCTCCCTAAAAAAATTGGCTGTATACCCAATGATACGATAATACGATAATACGATAACGCGATAATGCGATAATGCGATAATGCGCCTTAATATAGGTAATATAAATCAACTAGTTAATTTTAGCATTCGGCAACTCGCTCCAGCGGGTTGTATATGCGGGGGAGAGCATCTCCCGCTTCATCTTCCAGCCTTTGTCGATGCCCTGTCCTGCAAACCACACTTTCCCCATGCCTGTTGTATTGATGCGATCAAGAATACTCATCAGTGCTTCGCTGTTGGAGCGGGGCGGGGTTTCATCAAACATGTCTATCTGTCCGGGCTTGTCACAGAAGTCGTTCAGCACGATCCCCGCCTTCTGAAAACGGTACCCGTCCCGCCAGATGCTGTCTAACGCTCTCATCGCTGCCGCGACAATATCGCGGGTATCCTGCGTGGCCAGCATCAGCGTCTGGTTGGCGTTGTTCCCATACTGCGGCACGTTGGCGTAGGGGCTGGTCCGCAAAAAAACGCTGACGTGTTTGCAGTATTGTCGTTCCTGGCGAAGCTTCTCGGCGGCGCGCTCGGCGTACTGGCAAACGGCCTGCCTCATGTCCTGCAACTGCGTGATGCGCTCGCCAAAGCTGCGGCTGCAGATGATTTGTTGTTTAGCGGGCACGGCGTCGATGGAGACGCAGGAGACGCCGTTGAGTTCGCGCACGGTGCGCTCCACCACGACCCCGAACGTCTTCTTCATCAGGTTCAGGTTGGCGTCCGCCAGCTGCAGCACCGTCTTAATCCCCATCCCGGTCAGCTTCTCAGATAATTTTCGCCCGATCCCCCACGTCTCATTTACCGACAGCAGTGCCATCAGCTTACGCTGGCGGTCGCGGTTGCTCAGGTCGACGACGCCGCCGGTGGCTGGCCAGGTTTTCGCCGCGTGGTTGGCCAGTTTAGCCAGCGTAAGCGTCTGTGCAATCCCAATCCCGCAGGTCAGCCCTGTGCGCTGTCTTACTGTTGCCCGGACGCGCTGGCCAAAGGCCAGAAATGACTCGCACGTATCGATGCCGGTGACCTTCAGGAACGCCTCGTCGATTGAGTAAATCGTCAGCTCCGGTGCCATTTCCTCCAGCGTGGACATGATCCTTGCGGACATGTCGCCGTAAAGCGCGTAGTTCGAACTGAAACAGGTTACCTGGTGACGTCTGATGATGTCCTTCGCCTGAAAGTAGGGGGCAAAGCGTTTAATGCCGAGCTTTTTGGCTTCTTTGTTGAGGGCCACAATCGCGCCGTCGTCGTTGCTTAAAACGATCACCGGTTTACCCTTCAGGTCTGGCCTGAACAGCTGTTCAACGCTGGCGTACATCGAGTTGACGTCACAGAGCAGGTACATGGTGGGTCACTTAAACGAGTGGATGGCGTGAATAACGACGCCGAAAATGTCCAGGTCGTCCGGATTAACAAATATCGGCGAGTAAGCGGGGTTCATCGGCTGCAGGCAAAGCACAGGATGGGTACAGAGACGTTTTACCGTGAACTCACCGTCGACGGCGGCAATGACGATGTCACCGTGCGAGGCCTTTTCTGCCTTATCCACAATCAGCAGGTCGCCTGACATTATCCCGGACTCGACCATCGAATCTCCCTCGGCTTTGACAAAGAAGGTCGCGGACGGGTGGCTGATGCAGAACTCGTTTAAATCCAGCGTTTTCTCAACGTAGTCCGTGGCCGGGCTGGGAAAACCGGCCTGGCAGGTGTCGGCGAACAGCGGGAGCTGCAGCCGTGATCCGGTCAGGGGGGAAATGATTTTTGCTTTCATAATGGCCTTGATTTAGCTGTATGCATATACAGTATTATGGTGGGGGTTTTTGGACGTTGGCAAGAAAAGTCTGAGGAGTTTGGGTCAGATGCCTGTTTTGTCGGCGGAAATACTTTGAGTGGAAGTTATCCACAGATTCGGTGGGTAACACTGTGGAAGGGGCGGGATAACCCGCGTGTCCCCTGCGGGCTTCCATCCTTGACGCAACACCACGCTTACAGCGGCCCATGGCCGCGTCGCTTCACTGGCCTGCGGTAGGGCAGCAGGCCGCTATCGGGCAACAACGCTTCGCTGCCGCTCCCCGTCGTTGCGGTGGTATCCGCCACATCCGTGTCGGGTGCCGTCTCTCCTGTTAAGCCCCTGTCGCCTGGGCTGAAGAAAACACAGCCGTTGTCGCCCGTCCAGGGTAAATAAACGCCCCCAAAACTTTTCCTCGTGCCTCAGAAAACTTTCGCGTTCGCCCCGGACGTTCGCCCCCGTCGGTGTTTTTGTCGCCCTCGCGGCGAAGGAACTCAACTGGAGATGTGGTAACACCCAGCCAGAACTACAGCCGGATACCACAAAACGTCAAGGTCGCGACAAAGCGAATCTAACCGAAGATAGGGGTTAAAAACCAAAAAAATCAGGAGGCATATCACGAAGGCTGAGGCAGGGGAGTCTTAACAAAGACGTTATCAGCAACGATGTGGGAACACAGTAAATCAGAGAAGTAGGGTGCCGGACGATTGGGTCGTCCGGCTGACATAAACTAACGTGTGAAGGTATCGACTATGTCAGAGACAAAGAATAAATCAGCAACCAAATCAAGTAAAGCAGTCAAAAGTTCAAAAAAATCAGCGCAAAGCGTGGCCATTGAACAGGCACTGGCGAACGCGCCGGTGGAGATGGTGGCGTTAGGCCAGCTGGCACCGACCCCGCTCAATGTGCGTAAGAAAAAGCCCGACCCCGAAAAATTGCAGGAGCTGATGGCAAGCATCCGTGCGGTGGGCGTGCTGCAGAACCTTGTGGTGTATCTGATGCCGGACGGGTTGCTCGGCGTCGTCGCGGGCGGGCGTCGTTTTACGGCGTTGCTGATGCTGATGGAGCTGGGGATGCTGACCGCCGCCTATCTCGTACCGGTCAAAAAAGTCAGCGAGGACATGGCCGAAATCATCTCGGCATCCGAGAACTTCCATCACGAAGCGATGCACCCCGCAGACCAGATCGCGGCATTCCAGACGCTTTGTGCGACAGGAAAAACGGCGGCGGACATTGGCGTTCATCTGGGATACAGCACCGCGCATGTACAAAAATGCCTGCGTCTGGCGGGCATGGCACCGGCACTGCTGGACGAACTGGCGGCGGATAACATCAACATCGAACAGCTGCAGGCGCTCTCGGCGTCGGAAGACCAAGACCGTCAGGTGAACGTCTGGAAGATCGCCTACGGCATCTACCTGACCCCGAAATACCTGCGCGACGAGGTGCTGCGCGGCGAAGTTTCAGCGAAAGGCAGCGGCAGGCTGGCCTTTATCGGGCGGGAAGCCTACGAGCGGGCGGGCGGCGGGTTCCGCTACGACCTGTTCTCCAGCGAAGGCTTTATCAGCGACGCCGTCCTGCTGGACACCCTGACGCGCGAAAAGCTGACCGACATCGCCGCCGCTATTGCACTGGGCGAGGACTGGGCGTGGTCTGTGGGGCGTGTCGACGGTGTGAGCACCTACGGCGACGACGCGGAACGTTATCTGCTGCTCAGCCAACCGGCGGCGGCGTACACCGCAGCGGAAAGTGCGCGGCTTGAGGCGCTGGATAACCAGCTGGAGGCGTTGGGTGAGCAGGGCGAGCAGGATCAGGCCGACAGCGAGGCGGCAGATTTAGCGGCGCAGGAATGTCAGGACGAGATGGAGAGCATCGAGGACGGGGCGAAAATCCGCGCATGGTCTGATGACGTGCGCGCCCGCTGCGGCGTGGTGGCGTCGCTGATGGGGAAAACTGTCACCGTGCGCCGCGGCGTGATGCTGCGCAGCGACATCCCCGAAGAGGTGATTCAGGACGTTAATGGCGGTCAGGGCAGCCAGCTTCGCGCCGAAGAGGCACCGCAGGGAAAACCGCTGTCCGCCGTACTGGTTAAAAGCCTGTCGAGCGAACGCACATTAGCGGTGCAGGCCGCGCTGGCGGAGCAGCCGCAAAAAGCGCTGGCGATATTTGTCCATGCCTGCCTGACGTCGACGTTCACCAGTACATCCCGCACCTCATCCCCGCTGTCGGTGACCCTGCACCCTAAGACCGGCGTAATGCTCGACAACGCACCGGCGGCAAAAGACGGTCGCGCGGCGCAGCGGCTGCGAGAGATGCACGACGAGTGGCAGGCCAGACTGCCGGAGGACTGGCACAAAGGCTGGGACTGGCTGCTGGACTGGGACACGGCGCAGCTGATTGCGGTCATGGGCTACTGCCTTGCGACAACGGTGGACGGGGCGTCGGAACGGCTGAGCCACGGGGATGGCAAAGCGGGCAAAGACCTCGAACCGGTAGAAGCGCTGCTGAACTTTACGCTGCGCGACTGGTGGCAGCCGACCAAATCCAACTTCTTCGGGCGCATCGGCAAAGAGCAGATCTCCGACTGCCTGACGCAGGCGGGGCTGGACGGGGCGTCGCGTGATGCGCTGAAGCTGAAGAAGGCCGACGCGGCGGAGCTGGCCGAAAGCCAAATCCTGCACACCCGCTGGGTGCCTGACTGCATGACCTCTGACGTAGCTCCGGTGGAAAGTGACGCGGTCACGGCTGAGGTCGCAGAGGCGGATAACGCCGCCGCACCGGCCACCGACAACGCTGCTCAATCCACCGACATAGCCGCCTGACAGGAGATGCCGCTCCGCAAGGGCGGCAGTTAACGCCATGACAAAATACGAAAAATTAACGCCTGCCAGAGTACACGCGATGACGGGCAGCGAACTGGAGCAGTACGCGGAGCGCGGCGAGACTGACCGCAGCGACCTCAGCCGTGAGGTGGTTCGCCAGCTGCGCCTGTCGGGGGACTGGACGTGCGACATCGAGTACCGCAGCGAGTTTGGCGGCGATGCACCGGTCAACGTCAGGCTGTCGCCGTCTGCACATCCTGCCGTGACCCTGTGTCTGTTCAGCAGCAGCGCCGACGTGCCTTTTTGGCGGCTGTGCCTGCCTTTTGATAACGGCGACTGCGTGGCGTGGATCATCTGCAGCGAGCAGTTTGAACCTGAAACCATTAATGCCGTGCTGGCTTCAGTTGCAGCCCTGCTGAATGCAGGACTGACGACGCCTGAGCAGGTGGCGGTGGCCATGAGAAATGCCGGAGGTGCAGTATGATCCCCCGCCATCTTTCGTTAGTGCCGGTAAATCCGTTTCAGCTTGCCGCGCTGCAGGCCATCATCAATGTGGAAGAAGGGCGGCAGCGGCGGGGTCAGTACCCGTATGCGGTGGCGTTGCTCCGCCAGCTGCGCGGCGGGAGTTCGGGGTGCATCAGTGCGGCAGACGTGCGCCGAGCGGCGTCAAACTACACGCCGAAAGACCGTGGCGGTGAGACGAAAGAGCGTTATATCGCGGCGCTTAACGTGCTAATTGAGAGTCGTGGGCAGGTCTGCCCGCTGCCGCTGTCGGGCTGCGCGGTCGGGCAGTATTTCCCTGATGCAGCGCACCGGCTGCTTGAGCGACGGTTCCGGCAGCTGGATGCCCGCTGCGGTCGTAAAGAACGCCGTGAACAGAAGGTGCGCAGGGAAACGCGCAGGCGCTATCAGACAGCGTTAGCTCAGGCGTGCATCGAGCTGGCATTCGTCACGCCATCGCTGCTGGAGGCATGGTTCGACCGTCAGGGAAAACGCGGCATCGATGACGATTCTCTGGTCGACATGGTACAAGCATGGGCGCAGCGGTTTCTCGGGCTGAAGGACGCCCCGCTGCGGTCTGGCCAGCCGATGTGGGCGATACTCGTTGAGATGCGCGATGAGCTGGCAGACCGCTCGGCGCATGAACGCTGGTTTGACTGTCTGCAGCTTCCGAACAAGCTGACGTTCAGGACTGCGCCGCGCGAGTAAATCACGCGTTACCGGACAATTTTGAGATGGCCGTGGCATTGTGCTGCGGCTTTTTTTTGGCTACTGAACGTTCATCACCACAGTTTGCAGCGGCCATCGCCGCGCCGCTGGCACCGTTTACGCCTTGGCGAAAACGCTAAGGACGTCGCGGTGCTCCGCATGATGCTGTGAACGGCACCCCTCTGTTTTCTTCTTTATTACATCCTTCCGATTTTAATTCTCGCCATGTTAGCGCCAACCCCGTGCCCGCACTGTAGACGTGCCGCCTCCCTTCAAAGGGTTCGTAAACCTGCCTTGTCACCCGGTCCCCGGTATTCACGGTGCATTCAGCCCGTTCATACCGGCGCTGCGGCTTCCGCGTCAGCCCTTTTTTGCTCGGCCTATGGCACGTCTGTCGTGGGGGCACGGCGCCGGCCGGTTCCGGCTCTCTATGTGAGTAACGCTATGTCCCGATACATGCAGGGTGACTGCCAGCAGGTCATGTCTCAATTTCCGTCCCGTTCTATCGACTTTATTCTTACGGATCCGCCGTATCTTGTCGGTTTTACCGACCGTTCGGGGCGTTCCATTGCCAACGACAAGCAGGGCGACTGGCTGATGCCGGTCAGCCGCGAGATGTTCCGTGTGCTTAAAAATGACAGTCTGGCGGTCAGCTTTTACGGCTGGAACAGGGTTGATCAGTTCATGGCCGCCTGGAAAGCCGCCGGTTTTCGGGTTGTGGGGCACATCGTGTTCACCAAAGCCTACTCGTCAAAATCAGCCTTCGTGGGCTACCGGCATGAAAGCGCCTACGTGCTGGCCAAAGGCAGACCGCCGTTGCCTGAAAACCCGTTACCGGACGTGATGCCATGGGCGTATTCCGGCAACCGCTATCACCCGACCGAGAAGCCGGTTTCCGCGCTGCGGCCGCTGATCGAGTCCTTCACGCAGCCCGGCGACATTGTGCTCGACCCGTTCGGTGGCTGCGGTTCTACCTGCGTTGCAGCAGCGCAGTGCGGCCGCCGCTGGATTGGCATCGAACTGTTAGAGGAATACCACGCGGCGGGATTACGACGTCTGGCTGAGTTTCAGCGTCCGCGTTCCACAGTGCCGGTTTCAGTCTCACAGCAATACGGGAGCATGGCATGAGCAATTATACGAATAATATCGACCTGCGGGCGGACGTGGCGGCGCTGGCTAATGCGACTTTTGAGCTGCGCGAGCAGTTCCGGGCGTTTGAGAAAAAATATTTCTGGGGCAGCGAAGCGTTAACGGAGCGGCTGGCAGGGCAGGTGGTGAACCAGCTCAGCGTGCAGATGCTGGAAATCTATAAACAAATTAACGAGCTGGACCATTCGTTCAAAGACTGATTAACCAACATATTGCCCCGCGTGCGGGGCATTTCTCGCAGACTGCGCTATGGGGTCTGGGATAACCAAACCGAAGGCATTCAACGTCGTTTTTCCTTCTGGCGGATAATGTATTTCAGGCGCTGTATCTCCATTTCAAGGTCGTTTATGGCATCCAGCGCAACGTTAATCACTGAGGAAATGGGTTTGCCTTTGTAGAGGTCGCTTGATGTCAGTTTCCCGTGAGAAGCTTCCAAAAGGATCGTATAGGCGTCTTTTTCTGCCATCCGTGTGTCCATATATCTTTAAGTCCATATATGAAGTTTATATGGTGAAATCATAAGCGTTGATGCAAACAGTCCTAAAAATCATTATTCCTTACAGTATTAAGCTAAGAAGTAATGAGTGGGTGAAGTCTGCCAGGGCAAACGTCAAAGGCCATGAACATGCGCTGCCGTGGCTTCGCCACTGCGGCTGCCCGTTCGCGTCGGATAAAACTTTCGTGTCCGACTGTGAATACACCTCTTTTAATTCATATCAGGGTAATGGGTGTTGATCGTCTGGGTTCTCATCGGCATACCATTCCTGCTGTTCCTGCTGTTCCTGCTGTTCCTGCTGTTCCTGCTGTTCCTGCTGTTCCTGCTGTTCCTGCTGTCGAGTTGCTTCGTTTTTTGTTTCTTCCAGCCGTGCTGATTCAGCTGCAAAAAGTGCCTGGACTGGGCGGACTGGGCGTCACCCTGCGGGCACGGCTGTCGTGAACAGAGCCAGCAAGCTGTCTCTGCCCTGCGGGCTCTGCCCGCGCGCTTCCATCCTGACGCAACGGAAGGCTTGCAGCGGCCAGAGGCCGCGCTGCCTGAACTGCCGGTGATGAAGCCACCGGCGCTGAGGACGCCACGCCTTACGCCGTGTCGGGTGCGTTCATTCTCGTCGGGCCGTCTGTGTGCCATCACTCAGCCAGCCCTTCCGCTTCGGGCTTAAACGTAGCACCGCCTGGTCATTCCCCAAGGGGTGAAATGCACTGCGCCAAAACTTTTCCTCGTGCCTCGTAAAACTGTTGTCTCCGCCCCTTGTTGCCTGCCTGCGTTGGTACTCCGTTGCCCTTGCCGCGAAAGAACTCACTGAGAGATGGACTCACCACCGAAGGGGAACAACCAGAATGAACACACAAAACGTCAAGACCGCCGCTCCTGAATCTACTGAAAGATGGGGTAAGAAATACGAGATCCTTTTAGCCGAGGGGGTGAAGGGTAGCAAACCCGAAGAGTACGACGTTTACGGTTTTGAGACGCTAAAGGCGTTGCAGGCGTTTCGTAAAACGTATCCCGAGCAAATGAAAATGGCATACCGCTATGCGCTCAGTTCAGGCACGACCAAGGCCGGAAGCCCTATTTCTGTGTGCGTCGCAGACCATTTTAAGACGTTTAACAAGCTGGTTAAGGCGTCAGGCATTCGAATTTAATTAACAACCGAGGGCAGGATCGTCCCGCCGTCAATACCAAGGAGCAACACCATGTACACACCTGAAATGACCGACACCGGCTACCACAACCCCGATCGCTTCCAGTGGAACGCGGCAGCTGAGGCGGCCTACTGGCAGCAGTGCGAAAAAATCGCCTACACCGATGTGTCAGAAATCACCCTGACGGCGTTTATGGACGCGATTGCGCTGATGTACCCGAACGACTGGCAGGGCGACGCGCAGTGTGAATCGTTCAAGCTGGCTGAGATGGTAAGCGGCGACGTGACGGACATTTACGCCAAGGTTGGGGAGCGTTATTTCACGTTCCGCGATAAGGCAGGCATGACCCACACGGCGATTATCGCGCGTATCAATAAGGAGGTGTTAAGCAAGGAAACCACGTACCAGAAATGAAAAAAGCAGACTTTCGTCTGCTCATTCGCTGCCGGTTAGACCCTAGGAAAGTTAGACCGGCTATCAATACTCTATTGGAGTTAATGCTATGAATATCGACCCGCAGATAATTGCATCCCCCGCGCCGTTTGTAAAGTCTGAGACGGTAAAAAAACATCCCCGTTTTATGCGTGAACCCCTGAAAAGTCAGGACATCGCGATGCCGCTGAAAGCGTTGGGGCGTCACATCGCCAAATGCCAGCGTAAACGCCAGCCGGTCAGAGTGCCCGCCATGCGGGGCAGTGAGCTGGGACAGGTGCTGCGCGCGCTGGAACTGAAACGGGCTTACGCCTGATGACCTTGCCGCCCTGCGGGGCGGCAATTTACAGACTTTTCAGAGGTGAATGATGACGAACACATTGCTATTTAAAGCGGAAACGCTGAAGCCGGTCATGATGGACGTAAAAAACAACGGCGGCGGGGTGCGGCTTGTCGGCGCAGAAGGTATCTATTTAACCGCCCGAAATGCGTCTTACGTTGGCGCGAAGCGCACTATCGCCTATGCCGAGGGGTTTGATCTCGAACAGTGGGACGACATCGGGGCATTGTTTGACGCGATGGATGAAGTCACCGGCATCGAGGGCGCTATCTTGGAAGATCTGACCGTCGAACCGGAGATGTTGGAATTGCTGATTACCCGCATTGCAGATCTCACGGTGAGCATTATCGACGGCGAATTTTTACTGACGGCAGCGGTGTGCGAAGCGGAGGGGAAATCATGATTTCAATCAGTTCACTGGTTAACAAAGACATTAAGAAAATTGAAGTCGTCATCGGTACAGTGGTAACAACAAATCTGTATGCATTAGGGCGCGGCGTGGTGTATCAGATCCACGGCGAACAAAAGCCGGACACGATAAAACAAATAGGTAACGGTGTTATGGTCAGCGGCGGTAATGCTGAATTTGATATTGTTCATGAGTGCGGGAAATTAAGTCAACGTCTGACGGAGTGTATTTTACGTGGTGTGCAGTGGGCTATTTATGACGAAGTGATCAGCGCTGATGAAATCAGCAGGCTACGCGTGAATGCAGAGGAGTGCGCAGACAAAGAAAAAAGGAAGAAGAAAAAAACGCCCGTACATTTGCCGCAGAAGTTGAATGTTTAAAGACTGCGTCTGAATATGCGCATCTCGAACAAGGGAATTGCAGCAGCGGTAAACTGGCGGCTAAAAATATCCGCAAAGAACTTAAACAGTTTAAAGGCGTGAAATTCTCTGTTCGTAATCGGCATTATGGTTCTTTGGATGTTAACTGGTCGGATGGCCCGACACTTGAAAAGGTGAAAGCGATTATCATTAAATACCAGGACGGGTATTTTAACTCAATGCAGGATATCTATGAGTACTCAGCCAGTCCGTTCAACACCGTTTTTGGCAGTGCTCAATATCCGAGCTGTCAGCGTTCATACTCAGACGCGATGGTCGGCAAAGCGATCGACCAAATTATTTCTGCCCATGATTTGAAATTCGAAATCCCGCCGACAGTCGAAAATTTTAGAACGGGTAAACTGTGGTCAGAAAAACGTGAGGTTTTCCATCACGGATTACAGTCCAAAATACATGAAATTCTGAACAGTATGGAATAAGAGAAAGAAGGGCGATGTTGTGTCGCCCTTCAAATTTGTTCTCGCGCTGGTAAAATGCGAACCGCATTGAGCGATTCTCATTTTATTCCCCGCCCGCCCCGATGGAAATAAAACACTTTCCATCGTCCCGCTGCCCCACAGGGGCGCCCTGAATAGAACGGCTTATCCACATATCCACAATTAAAGATTTTAACCTTGTCCCGGTTAAAATGCGCTGCGGTCATTTTACCATTCCTTGCGGAGGTAAAATAACCTTGCTCATTTTCATATGGATATGTGGATAAGCCGTTGCCAATATGCAGACTAACGCATCACCTTTTGATTTTTAATATTCATGTAAATCTGGTGGACTTCTTTGCCGTACTTGAGACGCTTTGCCTTCTGTTCAGGTTTTTTAGAGAACCCTGCATTATATGCGCCGACAGACTCCCAGCTCACCCCCCAGCGTTTGAAGGCGATCGCGAGATAATAAGCCCCCGTATAAACATTCATGCAACTGTCTGAGTACAACTTCTGCGGGGTAATACCGAACTGCGAGAGGTGCGGAAAGTTTTGGGAATGGATCTGCATCTGACCAACGGCATATTTATCCTGGCTAACGATATTCATTGCGCGAGCGTTCATCGATGACTCACGGAAAGCCACCGCGCGAAGAAGATCGGGATCAATATGATAATCTCTGCCAGCTGCGTCAAAACAGTCTGCGGCACTGGCGGTGAACGTAAGAATGAAACAAAACCCGGCGACAATCCTTATCATCATTAATCCCATTAGCCAAGGCCGTGCTACATCCTCACATTTTTGCCATGAAATGCCAAGCGCGGTTATTCACGAGTCCGGACAAAGCGACAGTATAGAAATGCCTGCTCCTCTAACCAAAGACTCACACACCTCGCAAGATTTCATCTTGCATGAATTTGCTTTAAAATTAGTAGATTACATATAATTTAGTTTTCCATTTTATCATTTTTTCGAAAAGTAGATTCCAGAAATAATCTAGATTTAATCTAACTGGCGTAAAAGAATACTCTGCGCTGTGATAAATCCAGTAATTACGCGCCATTCAGGTGATGTAATTCAAGTAGAGTATGTTAAAATAATCTAGTTGGAGTATACATTTTTGTGGTTTAACCTTCTCAGATTACATCAAAATGTCTTAAATAATCCGACTGGAACATACATGAAGAAAAAATGGAAGTGCATACTCTGGTTAGAGTATGCCAAGTTTTAAAGAAAAATAAGGATTTCATTATGCCAAAGATTCAAACTTTTGTAAGTTCTGCGATTGAGCAAGAAATCAGTAATATTGTACAACAGAAGAAGATGGAAGGTGCTAATCACTTTGAAGCAAACCTATCTAACGTCACCTCGATGTTAGTCGAGCTTGGTCTACGTGTTTACAAATTACAAGGTGAACGTCAGGAAGGAGGATTTAGTCAGATTGAATTCAATAAAGTGCTTCTCGAAAACGTTATTAAAAGTAATCTTGTATGCCAAAAAATTCTAGCAATAAATACGCAGAACGAAGAAGTAAAAGGCCAGGAAGGTCTTTCTAATTTGTCGCTTATTGCTGGACAGATAAAGAATACTTCTGATGCTGTCATGGCAAACTTTTTCCCTGCGGAAGAAAGCAACGATTAAGATATTTCCTGTAATTATGCAATGAGATATTTCTATGTTGATAATTAAGTAGTCATAAATTCTAAATTAAGGTAAATAACGGATGTATATTCGTTGGTGAATAAATGAATAAAAGGTATATTAGAGGCTGATGTAATAAAAAATAAGCGTTGGTAACAGGGGATTCCGGCCCCTATTACCAACTAACCAAAAACAACCTGTGGTGGAGGCTGTCATGGCTGACGGTTATACTATGGATCCTGCTATAGGATCACAATCATTTTATGATGAGCAAATCCAGTTTTTGCATAAACTATGGGGAAAGAGTGTTGACCCATGGTGTGTGAAAGGGGCGGACGATAAGTTCATCTTTGCAAATGATGCTTATCTAGACTTTTTAGGTGTCCCGCCGGGTACATCTGTGCTCGGTATTTTAGAAAACAAGCTCTTATCTTCATTGGATGGACTCCAATCCATCAATTTATATTCTAATGTATCTAATCCATGTTTATTTCCATCTCAGCAACGTTCAAGTTTTATTCTACGTTCAATGAATAGAAGCTCTAAGTCCGTTAAATTTCTATATTTAGATAAGTATCCATTACTAGACTTAAGAGGGAAGATGTACGCAACCTGCTTCCATGGAAGATATGACTTTCTTTTATCTTTAAGCATGTTTCATCATAGAA
>Ga0308159_1000570_pt1 | contig 79293 bp, 87 predicted proteins | sample PhyCR1_FD_201040 | JGI IMG/M metagenome (GOLD analysis project Ga0308159, IMG submission 201040) | Phyllosphere microbial communities from UC Gill Tract Community Farm, Albany, California, United States - DLSLC.R1 | ecosystem: Host-associated > Plants > Phyllosphere > Unclassified | place: USA...
GGAACGTCCTGACCTGGATCAAGGGCATCCCTTCCAGTTCCAGCCACGCGCTGATCGGCGGGTTGCTGGGCGCCGGCATGGCGCACGGCGGCTTCGCGGTGGTCGAAAGCTCGGGCACGGTGAAGACGATCGCGGCGATCTTCGTCTCCCCGGTGCTCGGGTTCGTCATCGCAATGGCGCTGATGCTGCTGACCAGCTGGCTGTTCAAGGGCACGTCCCCACGCCAGTCGAACGGCATCTTCAAGAGCCTCCACCTGCTCTCCAGCGCGGCCTACTCGATCAGCCATGGCGGCAACGATGCGCAGAAGACGATGGGCATCATCGCCGTGCTGCTCTACTCGACCGGGCACATGTCCGGGGGCTTCCATGTGCCGCACTGGGTGGTGCTGTCGTGCTACCTGGCGATTTCGCTGGGCACGCTTTCGGGCGGTTGGAAAATCATCAAGACGATGGGCTCCAAGCTGACCAAGCTCAATCACCACTCGGGGTTCTGTGCTTCCACGGCGGGCTCCATCGTGGTGTTCGGGGCATCGGCGCTGGGCATTCCGGTCTCGACCACGCACGCCATCACCGGCTCCATTGTCGGCACCGGCGCGGCGCGGCGGTCGAGTGCTGTGCGCTGGTCGGTGGCGAGCCGGGTCATCGTGGCATGGTTCGTGACCATCCCGGCCAGCGCGGCTGTAGGCGCGCTGTTCTACATGATCACACGCGCGTTCTGAGGGCGGGTTGATACCCACCCCGTCCGGCTAGGTAGACAAGCTCCCAAGCCTTCCGGCCCTCCCGCATGCGGGAGGGCTTTGCGCATCTTCTCTCCTCCCGCTTGCGGGAGGGGCTGGGGGTGGGCCTTTTCTTCACCTCGACACAGCGCCCCCCAGCCACTAGGCCGCTTATTCAGCCATCCCGAGGAACGCCGTCCCGTGAAGCTCATCATCGGCAACAAGAACTATTCCAGCTGGTCGCTGCGCGGCTGGCTTGCCTGCAAACAGTCGGGCCTGCATTTCGACGAGATCACCGTCCCCCTGTTCGGCGAGGAATGGGAAGCCTTCAAGAAGTCTTCCGACGACCTCGCCCCCAGCCACGGCAAAGTGCCGATCCTGTGGGACGGCGAGGCGGTTGTCTGGGATTCGCTCGCCATCGTCGATTACCTTGCCGACAAGGTCGGCCGCGATCGCTTCTGGCCCAAGGACGACGCGGCGCGCGCCATGGCGCGATCGATGGTGGCGGAGATGCACTCGGGCTATCTGTCGCTGCGCCGCAATTGCCCGATGAACATCCGCTCGCGCGTCGAACTGCCGGGGCTGGAGGACGAGACCCGCACCGACATCGTGCGCATCCTCACCCTCTGGGCCGAGGCACGGGCGCGGTTCGGCAAGGGCGGTCCGTTCCTGTTCGGCACCTTCGGCGCGGCGGACGTGTTCTACGCCCCCGTCGTCAGCCGCTTCCTGACATACGGCATCGGCGTGCCCGGTTTCGCGCAGGCCTACATGCAGGCAGTGTGGGAGCACGAATGGATGCAGGCCTGGATCGCCGCGGCCGAGGCGGAGGACTGGGTCATCGAACAGTACGAGCACCCGGTGGCCTGATGATGCGCAAAGTTCTCCTTCTCCTAGCCGCTCTTGCGACGATCGTATCCAGCCCGGCCTTCGCCTGGGGCGCGATGGGGCACCGAACCGTGGCGGGCATCGCCATGGCCAACGTTCGCCCTGCCACCCGCGTCGCCATCCGCAAGCTGCTCGCCCACGAGCGCGAGATGGACACGCCCAAGTGCTCGATGCGCACGATCGAGGACGCCGCGACCTGGCCCGACTGCATCAAGGGCGACCGCTGGCGCTGGGCCTATCAGAATTCCTGGCACTACCACGACCAGCCGGTCTGCGGGACTTTCGACCTCAAGCAACTGTGCCGCGACGGCATGTGCGCCACCGCGCAGATCGAGCGCGACGAGAAGCTGCTGGCCAACCACAAGCTGGCGCCGGTGCTGCGGCTCGAGGCGCTGGTCTTCCTCGTCCACTTCGTCGGCGACATTCACCAGCCGCTGCACATCGGCGAGAACGAGGACCAGGGCGGCAACGCGGTGAAGGCCGATTACGGCGACGCGCCGGGGCGCAACCTGCACTCGATCTGGGACACGACGCTGGCCGAGCGCGCGATCACCTCCGCCCGCCCGCCGCTGGTGCGTGTCTACAGCGCGGCCGAAAAGGCGCGGCTGGCGACCGGCACGCTGGAAGACTGGACCCGCGAGAGTTACGAGATCAGCCGCGACGTGCTCTATCCGCTGGCCTTCGGCGGCAAGCTACCCTGTGACGTCAAGGAGCCGCAGAAGATCGTCTGGACCAACGCTGCGATCGAACAGACGATTCCGATCGTCGATGAACGCATCGAGCGGGCGGGGCTGCGTCTGGCGCAGATGCTCGACAAGGCGCTGGGCTGATCCCGATAGGCCCCGTTCGTACAAGCAATCCCGTCATTCCCGCGAAGGCGGGAATCCATCTCGTGACATCGCGTGTTGCACCGCCACCAGATGAGTCCCCGCCTTCGCGGGGATGACGTAGGATGTAAACGAAGGCTCGATGATGACGGCGAAGTCCCCCTCTCACACCCGCGCGTTTCTGTTGCTCGGCCTCGTGATGCTGTTCTGGGCGGGCAATTCGATCACCGGCCGCGCGGTGCGGGACGACATTCCGCCGTTCACGCTCGCGTTCGGGCGCTGGCTCATCGCGGTGCTGATCCTGCTGCCGTTCGCGGCGCGGCAGGCCTGGGCGGAGCGCGCGGCGATAGTCGCGGGATGGCGCTGGATCGCGGCGCTGGGATTCCTCGGCATCGTCTGCTTCAATTCGTTCGTCTATTCCGGGCTACATCATACGAGCGCGGCCAATGCCCTGCTGCTGCAGGCGTCGATTCCGGCTCTGGTACTGGTGCTCGATCGCATGATCTTCGGAACGCGGGCGGGGGCGCTGCACCAGGCGGGCGTCGCACTGTCCACCGTCGGGGTCGTCGCCATCGTGTTCCGGGGTGACGTATCCGCGCTCGCGACATTGCGGCTCGGCATCGGCGATGCGCTGGTGCTGTGCGGCGTCGTGGTATGGGGGCTCTACACCGTGCTCCTGCGCAAGCGGCCGCCGATCGCGCCAGCGAGCTTCCTGCTGCTGGTGTTCGTGATCGGCGCGGTGGTCATGGCGCCGCTGGCAGCATCGGAAGCGGCGCGGGGCCTGGTCGTCGCCTGGAGTCCAAAGGTGCTCGCGGCCTTCCTCTACGTCGGCATTTTCCCGTCGGTGCTGGCCTACTTCATCTACAACGCCGCGACCGTGCAACTGGGCGCTGCGCGGGCCGGGCAGGCGATCACGCTGATGCCGCTGTTCGGTGCACTGCTCTCCGCGCTGCTGCTGGGCGAACGGCTGGAAGGCTACCACTTCCTCGGCATGGCGTTGATCCTCGCGGGGATCGTGCTGTCGGCCGCGGAACTGATGCGCAGGCGTTCCGTCTGAGGCGGCTCAGCCGAGGCGTTGGCGCATCCCTTCCGCCATGCCCGCCAGTGCCTCGCGGCGGGGACGGGCGCGGAGCGCATCGAACATGGCGCGGTAATGCGCGTGCGGCACGAAGGTCGGCCCTTCGCGCAAGTTGTCGAGGGCGAGGCGGGCCACTTCGGCCGGGCTCTGCAGGTTGGCGATGCCCTCCATCCCGGCGGTGGCCTCGGTTTCGGTAGCACCCGGGCAGAGCGTCAGCACGTCCACGCCGGTGCCCTGCATCTCTCCCCAGAGCGCCTCGCCCAGCGCCACGACCAGCGCCTTGGTGGCGGAGTATGCGGCCGAGTACGGGCAGCCGATCAGGCCCTCGACCGAGGCGGTGAAGATCAGACCTCCGCTCGCCCGTGCCTTGAGGCGGGGGATCAGTCCGTGGGCCAGCTGCATCGGCGCGTGGCAGTTGACGGTGAGCATCCGCGCCATAGCGGCCGGGTCCTGCGCCTCGAACGCGCCCTTGATGTTGAAGCCGGCATTGCTGACGACGAGGCCGATGTCGGTGCCCTCCGTCGCCTCGAGTATCCGCGCGGGAGTCGCCGGGTCACCGAGGTCCGCACCGAGCACGGTGGTCCGGGTGCCGTGCGAGGACGCCAGCCGCTCCGCCAGCGCGTCGAGCCGGTCGGTCCGGCGCGCGGTGAGGACGAGGTGGAAGCCCCGGTCGGCCAGTTCCTCGGCGAAGGCGAGGCCGATCCCTGAGGAAGCGCCCGTCACCAGCGCGGTAGGGCCGTAAGTCTCGCGGAATCGGTCGGTCATGCTCTGGTCCTCTCAAGGGGAAAGAAGACCCAAGCCTCAGGCCGGTGTCCAGTTTCCCCGGGGCAACATCGCCGGGACGGACCGCTCTAAGTCAATTGTTTATCGCATTTTCCGAGTCATCAGGTGTTTCCACCTGATTAGAAAATGCTTCAGGCGACGGTGAGGAACAGCCCCGCCAGCGCTGCGCTCATCAGGTTCGACAGGCTGCCCGCCGCCAGCGCGCGGATGCCCAGCTTCGCGATGATCGGGCGCTGGTTGGGGGCAAGTCCGCCGGTCACCGCCATCTGGATCGCGATCGAGGAGAAGTTGGCGAAGCCGCACAGCGCGAACGTCACCACCGCTACCGTGCGGGGCGAAAGCAGGCCGTCCTTACCCAGTTCGATGAACGAGACGAATTCGTTGAGCACGATCTTGGTGCCGAACAGGCCGCCTGCGTGCAGCGCCTCGGTCCAGTCGGGGGTCGCCAGCAGGTAGAAGATCGGCGCGAAGATATAGCCCAGCAGCGACTGGAACGTCACCCCCTGGAAGCCGAAGAGGCCCGCCGCCCAGCCGACGAAGCCGTTGGCGAGCGCGATCAGCGCCACGAACGCGAGAACCATCGCGCCCACCGCGACCGCCAGCTTCACGCCGGTCTGCGCGCCCTGCGATGCGGCCATGATGATGTTGGCGGGCTTTTCCTCCTCGTGCTCGACGGCTTCGGGCTCGTCGACGTGGACGCCGGGGAGGTGCGTGACGTCGGCGCGGTTCATCGCGGCGGCGGCGGCACCGGCAGGCGGCAGGGTGCTCTCATGGACCTCGGCGTCCGAAGCCACGCCGGGCCGCGGATCGGGCATGATCATCTTGGCCATGAAGATGCCGCCCGGCGCCGACATGAACGCGGCGGCGACGAGGTAGTCTATGCGGATGCCCATCGAGGCATAGGCAGCGAGGATCGTGCCCGCCACGCCCGCCAGGCCCACCGTCATCACGCAGAACAGCTGCGAGGGGTTCAGCGAGGCGAGGTAGGGGCGGATCACCAGCGGTGCCTCGCTCTGGCCCACGAAGATGTTGGAGGCCGCGCAAAGGCTTTCGACCTTGCTGATCCCGGTCACCTTCTCCAGCGCACCGCCCAGCCAGCGCACCACCAGCGGCATGATCTTCAGGTAGTAGAGGATGGAGATCAGCGAGGCGAAGAAGATGATCACCGGCAGCGCCGCGATGGCGAAGCTGGTGCCGCCGATTTCCGGCGAGGCGAGCGGGCCGAACAGGAAGGTCACGCCTTCATGCGCGTAGCTCAGCAGCCCCTCGACGCCCGAGGCGGCGCCGCGCAGCATGCGGTTGCCGAACGGCACGTAGAGCACCAGCGCGGCAAGGCCCGCCTGCAGCGCGAAGGCCGCGCAGACGACGCGCGGGCGGATCGCCTTGCGGTCGGTCGAGAGCAGGAAGGCTGCCGCCATGATGAGAACGATGCCGATCAGGCTGTAGGCGACATGCATCGAGGCGCTTGGCTCCGGGAGAGGAAGGGGGGAAACAGCCGCCGACCCTAGAGGCGCGAGGGACGCAGGGCTAGAGGGTTTCGCGGCCGTGTGTCCCGCAAGGTGACAGGTTTACACGGTTTACACAGTCCAGAGGGCAAAGGTGTCACCTTGCAGCGGAAAGTGTCACCTTGTGCGGGAAATGTGTCACCTTGGGCGAGCGATGTGTCACCTTGTGAGGCATGGGGTGTAACCTTGTGGTCGGGGAAGGGGTGACGGGAAGAGTACCTGGCAGCGCACTTGTAGGAAAGCATGGCTTACCGGACCGGGCATCGCGCCGCCGCCCCTCTTCCGTCATTGCGAGCGTGGCGAAGCAATCCAGGGCGGCGTCCAACTGCTCTGGATTGCTTCGCTACGCTCGCAATGACGACGTTGGGGTTACCCGGCCTGCCGCTTCATCTCCAGATAGGCTGCTTCGCGCGCTTCGGCGTCCAGCGAGAGGAGGTAGCGACTGGCCTCCTTGTAGGTCAGGAACGGTTTGCCGTCGGCGACGATCGGCTCGGTGCGGCCGTTGTAGAGGCGGCGCAGCAGGCGGCGCTGGGGGCGGGTGAGGGCATTGTCTTCGTCTTCGGTCATGGCGAGGCGGCTAGCACGGCGGCTAGACGATAGCGATGACCCCGCCGCATCCTCCCCGTTGCGCAGCAATGGGGAGGGGGACCGCCGACGCAGTCGGTGGTGGAGGGGGCGGAAAGCCCCTCCGTCAGTCGCTGCGCGCCTGCCGCCTCCCCATCGCTTCGCGACAGGGAGGATGCGACGGGGCTCGCATTTTCTCCACCGAACCCTAGTCCAACGCCGCTTTGCCCGTTACAGGGAGGCGATGGATCGACCCGTCACTGCGCCCGCGCCCATCATCACCCGCTCGCTTTTTGTCTTCTCGCTGCTCTACGGCGGCCTCGTCGTGCTGGCGGGAGTGCTGGGGACCAAGCTGGCTTCGCTCGGCCACTGGCCGGTGCTGGGCGACCTCGCGGTCGAATCGGGGATCTTCGCGTTCCTGTTGCTGGTGGTGCTCTCCAGCGCCATCGCCGAACTGCACGGACCGGACACCGCCAACAAGCTGGTGCGCTTCGGGTTCATCCCGCTGATCGTCTCGATGCTGCTGCTGACCTTCGTGATCCACGTGGTCCCGCCGGCCGCGTTCTGGGGCGACCAGGAGGCCTATGCCCGTCTGCTCGGGCAGGGCGCGCGGATGCAGTTCGCCGGGCTGATCTCCTACGGCGTGTCGCAGACGCTGAACGTCCTGATCTTCTCGAAGCTGTCGCAAGCTGGCGGCAAGCTGTTGCTGGTGCGCGCGTGGATCGCCTCGATGCTCTCGCAGGTGATCGACACGGTGCTGTTCATCACCATTTCCTTCGTCGGAACCGGGTTGCCGATCGTGCAGATCATGGAGGGCCAGATCATCTCGAAGCTGGTGCTCTCGACGATCATGGTGCCGCCGTTCATCTGGTTCTTCGTGAAGCTGGGCAGGAAACTGGATTCCTGAGCCGATAAACGGCACGATTACGCCGAAAAAATCACGTTAAGCGGGTTCAAAATTGCGCGTGGGGGGGTATTAGCGCCCTCATGTCGAATCCGCACCACCCCGCCCTGCTGGCCAAGGCCGAAACCCTCGTCGATGCGCTGCCCTACATGCAGCGATATGCGGGGCGCACGTTCGTGGTCAAATACGGCGGCCACGCCATGGGCGATCCCGAAAAGGCGGTGGACTTCGCCGAGGACGTGGTGCTGCTGAAAGCGGTGGGCATCAACGTCGTCGTCGTCCACGGCGGCGGGCCGCAGATCGGCGCGATGCTCAAGAAGGTCGGCGTCGAGAGCCAGTTCGTCGATGGCCTGCGCATTACCGACAAGGCGACCGCCGAAGTGGCCGAGATGGTGCTGTCGGGCGCGATCAACAAGGAGATCGTCGGCTGGATCGCCAAGGCCGGCGGCAAGGCGATGGGCGTCTCCGGCAAGGACGGCGGCATGGTCACCGCGCGCAAGGTCTCGCGCACCCGCAAGGACCCCGACAGCCTGATCGAGCAGGTGGTCGATCTCGGCTTCGTGGGCGAGCCCGAACACATCGACACCCGGGTGATCGAGACGATCTCGGGCGCGGGGATGATCCCGGTCATCGCCCCGATCGCGGCCGGGCCGGACGGCGGCACCTACAACGTCAACGCCGACACGATGGCGGGCGCCATCGCCGCGGCGCTGGGTGCATCGCGCCTGTTCCTGCTGACCGACGTGCCCGGCGTGCTCGACAAGCAGGGCGAGCTGCTGACCGACCTGACCCCCGCCGCGATCGCGGGCCTGAAGGAAGACGGCACCATCTCGGGCGGCATGATCCCCAAGCTGGAGACCTGCATTCACGCGGTCGAGGCGGGCTGCGAGGCGGCCGTCGTCCTTGACGGACGGGTTTCGCATGCCATGTTGCTGGAAATATTCACGCAGGAAGGTGCAGGTACGCTCATCCGGGCGGGCTGAACTACCCTTGCGAGGGGGATCAAGGAACTGAAAGGCGTCTCGAAGCACATGCGCACCAAAGCTGCACTCGCCGTCCTGCTCTCCGGCTCGTTGCTGGCCCTTGCCGCCTGCGGTAAGGCGGGAGAGGGCCCGGCCGTGCTCGACAGCGCAAGTGCGGCGGCGGATGCCGGCGATGCCGTGGTCGATGTCGGGCCGGTGGACGGCGCGACGTCCGTGGCCGCGCCTGCCGCAAGCACCCTCGACACCGCCGCCCTGACCGAGCGCCGCGATCCCGAACGACTGCTGCGCTACTACGTCAGTGCCGTGCGCATCGGCGACTGGAACGCCGCGGCTCAGGCCTGGAGCCTCGATGCCGAGATGACGGCGCAAAAGCTGCAGGGCGAATTCGGCGGTGCCAAGCCCCGCCTCGCGGTCGGCAAGGGCGACATGGAAGGCGCGGCGGGCTCGCTCTATTACGAGGCGCCGATCGTCGTGGACTTCGGCGACGGGCGCACCTCCAAGCGCGGAACCATCGTTCTGCGCCGCGTGAACGACGTGCCGGGCGCCAGCGGCAGCCAGCTCAACTGGCGGATCGAGCGGACTTCGACGCTTACGCAGTAGCCCGTCCTTTCGTCATTGCGAGCGACGCGAAGCAATCCAGAGTCGCATAAACCGCCGTGGATTGCTTCGCTTCGCTCGCAATGACGAGGTAAGCTGGGTTGGCGGTGGTCGATCCCGATCCAACTCCTGCAGACGCGCCCTTGCCCACCGGCCACCCGCTCGGCTATCAGCGCGCGCAGAACCATGCCGCATGTGCGAACGTGCTGTCCCAACGTCATTCTAGGAGCCGGCCTTGCTGTTCCTCACCATTTTCCAGATCGTCAGCTACCTGATCGACATCATCGTCTTCGTGGTGATCGTGCAGTTCGTGCTCGGGCTGCTGATCGCGTTCAACGTGGTCAACATGCACAACCAGTTCGTGTCGGCGGTCTACACCGCGCTGAACGCGATCCTCGAGCCGCTGCTGCGGCCGATCCGCAAGATCATGCCCAACACCGGCGCGATCGATTTCTCGCCGATGGTGCTGATCATCGGCCTCAAGATCCTGCAGATCATCTTCGGCAACCTGGCCATGGCAGGCTACTGATGAGCCAGGTCATCGACGGAAAGGCCTTTGCCGAGGGCCTGCGCGCCCGCGTCGGCACCGCTGCGGTGGGCTTCGAGGCGAAGAGCGGCCGCAAGGCGGGTCTCGCCGTGGTGCTGGTGGGCGAGGACCCGGCCAGCCAGGTCTACGTGCGCAACAAGGGCAAGCAGACGCTCGCGGCGGGCATGAACAGCTTCGAGCACAAGCTGCCCGCAGACACGTCCGAAGCGGATCTGCTGGCCGTGGTCGAGCAGCTCAACAATGACCCGGCGGTGGACGGCATCCTCGTCCAGCTGCCGCTGCCCGCGCACATGAACGAGCAGAAGGTCATCGCCACGATCAACCCGGACAAGGACGTCGACGGCTTCCATGTCGTCAACGTCGGCCGTCTGGCGACCGGCCTGCCGGGCTTCGTGCCCTGCACGCCGCTGGGCTGCGTGATGCTGCTGAAGGACCGGCTGGGTTCGCTCTCGGGCCTCGACGCGGTGGTGATCGGCCGCTCCAACATCGTCGGCAAGCCGATGGCGCAGTTGCTGATCGCGGAAAGCTGCACCGTCACTGTCGCGCACAGCCGCACCAAGGATCTGCCCGAGGTGGTGCGCCGCGCCGACATCGTGGTGGCGGCGGTCGGCCGTCCCGAGATGGTCAAGGGCGACTGGCTCAAGCCCGGCGCGACCGTGATCGACGTGGGCATCAACCGCGTTCCCGGCGCCGAGGAAGGCAAGACGAAGCTCGTCGGCGACGTCGATTTCGCCTCGGCCGCCGAAGTCGCGGGAGCGATCACGCCGGTTCCGGGCGGGGTCGGGCCGATGACCATCGCGGTACTGCTGCGCAACACCATCGTCGCCGCGCACCGCAATGCGGGCCTCGCCTTCGACGAGACTGCCCTTTGAAGCGCATCGCGCTCGGTCTGGCGGTGGTGGCGGTTTTCGCGGCCTCCGCCCAGACCGATGCGCGGCCCAAGCGTCGTCTTCCGCCCGGTACGGGAACGGCCAACCCGAGCGTCCTCGTTGCCGAGGAGATCGCCTTCGCCCGGCTCGCGCGCGAGAAGGGCCAGTGGAAGGCGTTCCGCGAATTCGCGGACGATACCGCGATTATGTTCGTGCCGCAGGAAGTGCAGGCGCAGGACTGGCTGAAGAAGCAGGCCGACCCCGCCGCTCCCGTGCAGTGGGAGCCGCATCAGGTCTGGATGAGCTGCGACGGCACGCTGGGCGTCACCAAGGGTGCCTGGCAGCGCCCGGATGGCTCGGTGGGCTGGTACACCACGATCTGGCGGCGCCAGAAGAAGGGCGAGTACCGCTGGGTGCTCGACCACGGCGACACCCTGCCGAGCGCCTTGCCGGAGCCCGACATGCTCACCGCGCGGGTTGCGAAATGCGGCCGCCGCCCCGACGCGCCGCCGCCGGGTACGCCGCCTGCGGACGCGCGCACTTTCACCGGCGGCAACTCGCTCGACGGCACCCTGCGCTGGCACGTCACGGTCATGAGCGCCAACGATGCCCGCACCGTCAGCGTACAACTGTGGAATGGTACGCAATTCGACACGATCGTAGAGGACAAGGTGACGCCGCAAGGTTAGGGTAGGGCGGATGTACGAGCTTTTCCTCAGCGCCTTCGTCACGCTCTTCGTCGTCATCGACCCGCCGGGCTGCGCGCCCATCTATGCCGGGCTCTCCGCCGGGGCGAGCCGCGCGCAGGCGATCTCCATGGCGACCCGCGCCTGCGTGATCGCGGCGATCATCCTCGTGGTCTTCGCGTTGTTCGGCAAGACGCTGCTGAACGCCCTGCACATCGAACTCGACGCCTTCCGCATCGCTGGGGGCATCATGCTGTTCATGATCGCCATCGACATGGTCTTCGAGAAGCGCACCCAGCGGCGCGAGGAGCGGGCCGAGAAGATCATCGCCCACAACGCCGCCACGCCCGAGATCGAGGACGTGTCCGTCTTCCCGATGGCGATGCCGATGCTGGCGGGGCCGGGCTCGATCGCGACGATGATGCTGCTGACCAGTCGCGCGCACGGCACCGAGCAGACGCTGACGATCCTGGGCGCGATGATCGCGGTCATGCTGCTCGCCTTCGCCGCGCTTGCTGCTGCCGGGCCGCTGATGAAGGTGCTGGGCGACAAGGTCGAGGCGGTGATCACCCGCCTGCTGGGCGTGCTGCTGGCGGCGCTGGCGGCGCAGTATGTGATCGACGGGGTCAAGGCGACGCTGTTGCCGTGATCCAGACCGCCGCCGTCTACCTCCTCGCCGCGCTGGCCGAGATCGGCGGCTGCTTCGCGTTCTGGGGCTGGTTGCGGATGGGCAAGCCGGTCTGGTGGCTGGTGCCGGGCTGCGTCTCGCTGGTGGTCTTCGCCTGGCTGCTGACGCTGGTGGACACCTCGCAGGCGGGCCGGGCCTATGCGGCTTACGGCGGCATCTACATCACTTCGGCGCTCTTGTGGCTATGGCTGGTCGAGGGCGTGCGGCCGGACCGTTGGGACATGGGCGGCGCGCTGCTCTGCCTGGCCGGGGCGGGGGTGATCCTGCTGGGGCCGCATAAGGGCTGAGAGCGCGGTTCATCGGGCGTTCAGGCCCCGCACGGACACTTCGGTAGTTCCTGCGTGGAGATCGCCGATGACCCTACGCTATCTGCCGCTCGCCTTACTTGTCCTGCCGCCAGCGACCGTCATGGCGCAGATCGTCGCCGACGAGCCTGCCGGAGCGCGGGTGGATACGCCGTCCGCCGTAACCGGCACGTATGGCCCGGACCTGCGCGAGACCTGGCGCAATATCGAGAGGGGCCGTGACGCGGGGCAACTTTCCAGGCCGCAAGCAAAGGCCTTTCGCAAGGAAGCGCGCCAGACAAATGCGCTGGCCGAGCGCTATTCCCGCGATGGCCTGACGGCGTCCGAGGCGCGCGAACTCGACATGCGGGCGCGGGCGCTCGACAGCCTCGTCGGCGCAGCGCGCAGCCGTAATCGCGTGAAGTAGCGTACACTTACCCTCCCTATCGCGCAGCGATGGGGAGGGGGACCGCCGACGTAGTCGGTGGTGGAGGGGGGAAACCCCTCCGTCAGCCCTACGGGCTGCCACCTCCCCACTGCTTCGCAACAGGGAGGATTCACGGGTTCGCTCATTCATCGCCCCCGCGCCTTGCCGCTTGGATAGCTGCCTCTAATCTCCAGCCGGATCACAAGACGGCGGGAGAAGGCTGCATGACCGGCGGGCTGGAATTCAGCTACCTCTACGATTTCCGCAATCCGGCCCCGTGGCGCCGCCCGCCCGAAGCGCTCTACGCCGAAATCCTCGACGTGGTCGCGGAAACCGAAGCGTTGGGCTTCGACGGCGCTTTCGTGCCCGAGCACCATCTCGCCGAGGACGGCTACATGTCCTCGCCGCTGGTGGCGCTCGCCGCGATGGCTGCACGCACGCGGCGGATGCGGCTGGGCACCGGCATCGCGCTTGGCCCGCTCTACGAGCCGCTGCGGTTCGCGCAGGACTGCGCGGTGCTCGACAGTCTGTCCGGCGGACGGCTGCAACTGGGTCTCGCGATCGGCTACCGCGCGCGGGAGTACGCGGCGCACGGGCTGGATTTCACCAAGCGCGGCGCCCGCTTCGACGAGTTCCTTGAGATCGTGCGCCGCCTTTGGTCCGGCGAGACGGTAGACTTCGAAGGCCGCTTCTTCACTCTTCACGGCGCCAAGGCCGGGCCGCTCTCAACCCGGGGGCATATCCCGCTCTACATCGGCGGCTTCGCGCCCAAGGCGATGGAGCGCGTGGCGCGGCACGGCGATGGCTACTTCGGCAATCCCGAGATCTGGCCGCTCTACCGCGAGAAACTGGAAGCGGCGGGCAAGAACCCGGCCGATGCGCGCATCTGGATACAGGGCCTGATGCTGGTCGTCGCCGAGGACAAGGCGGCGGCGCTGGAGGAACTGGCGCCCCATTTCCACCACGTCAACAACAGTTACGGCGCCTGGATGAACGAGGATAGGGCGATCGGCCTGGACGGTCCGACGATCCGGCCGATGAGCCTCGATGCCTTCAAGGCCAGCGGCATCCTGCAGATACTGACGCCGTCCGAGGCGGTCGCGCATTTCCAAGCCTTGCGCGAACAGGCCCCGGTCGAGCAATTCACGATGATGATGCCGCCCGGCCTTCCGGCGGAGCGCTTCCTCGCTTATGCGGGGCTCTTCGCGCGGGAGGTTCTCCCGCATTTCCAGTGAGGGCTTGCGTGATCGAGGATGCGGAGAAGGACGGCGAGCGTCGGGGCAGTTCGCCGCAGTCGGTCACCCGGGTCATCCGCCTGCTCGAAGCCCTTTGCGTCAGCAGCGAGCCGGTGTCGCTGGCCGATCTCAGCCGCCGTCTGAAGACGCCCAAGAGCAGCCTTGCGGCGCTGCTGCGCGGGCTGGCGGACGAGGACTTCGTCGTCGCAGCCGAAGGCGCCTGGCGGCTCGGTCCGGGCGCTTTCGGCCTCGGCAGTGCGCTGACCGAGGCGCGGCGGCGGCTGCAAAGCTCCGACCTCGTGCGCGACGGGATGCGGCGGCTGGCCGCGCGCAGCGGGGAGACGGTGCTGCTGGCGGTGGGCGACCAGGATCACGGGATGATCACCTATGTGGACCTTGTCGAGAGCAGCAATGTGGTGCGCTATACGGTGTCGATCGGTGACCGACGGCCGTTCTATGCGACGGCGGCGGGTCGGGTGCTGCTGTCCACGTGCTCACCTGCAGCGGTCGAGACGTACCTGAAGCGGGTAGCACCGGCGCGGCTGGCTCCGGGGACTGAGATCGACCCCGCCGTGCTTGCGGATGTGGTCGAGCAGGCCCGTGCGGCAGGTTATGCGCAGACCGTCGATCAGGCCGCCGAGGGTGTCACCGGCACGGCGGCGGTGGTGCGTGATGCGGCGGGTGGTGTGGTGGGCGCTCTGGTGATCGCCGCGCCCAGTGCGCGTGCGGCCGGGCGGCTGGAAGACCTCGCCCGGCTGGTGCGGGACGAGGCCGCTGCGATCTCGCGCAGTCTCGGGTTCAGGTAGGCCCCACTACCTTCGTCATTGCGAGCGTAGCGAAGCAATCCAGGGCAGTTTCACACCGCTCTGGATTGCTTCGCTACGCTCGCAATGACGGCGCAAGGGATGTCAGGCCGCCGACCTCAACCTGCATTCGGCGTTCTCCAGTGCGCCTTCGATCGCGGCGAGAAACTGGTCCGTCGCGCGTTCCCACGAATAGAGCGAGCCCAGCGCGGCGGCGTCGGTCCGCTCCACCGTCAGTGCGCCCTCGACCGCGCGGGCGAGCGAGGTATCGACCGCGCCCGCCGCCCAGCCGACACGGTGGTCCACGCCCCGTCCGTCAGGGCCGAGGATGTCGATCGGTCCGGTCACCGGGTACGCTGCCACCGGCGTGCCGCAGGCCAGCGCCTCGATCACGACGAGGCCGAAGGTGTCGGTCAGGCTGGGAAACACGAAGCAGTCGGCGCTGCGATAGGCAGAGGCCAGCGCCTCGCCCGACAGTGCGCCGAGGAACAGTACGTGCGGATAGCGGCGGCGCAGGTTGTCGAGCGCAGGGCCGTCTCCGACCACCACTTTGCTGCCGGGCACGTCGAGGTCGAGGAAGGCCTCGAGGTTCTTCTCCGGCGCGACGCGGCCGACGTTGAGGAGGACAGGGCCCGGCCGCTTCGTCTTCAGCGCGGTCATCTCCGCAAGGCGCGGGCCGTCGGGGCGGAACAGGGCGTGGTCGATGCCCCGGCTCCACGCGCGGGTCGGGCCGATGCCGCGTTCTTCCAGTTCGGCGGCGAGGCTGCGGGTGGAGACCATGACCGCCTGGCTCTGCGCATGGAAACGCTGCAGGATCGGCCAGAAGTACTCGGCCGAGAGCCCGGTGCGCACCGCGCAGTATTCGGGAAAGCGGGTGTGGAAGGCCGAAGTGAAGGGCACCCCGCGCGCCAGGCACCAGCCGCGCGCGGCCCAGCCGATCGGGCCTTCGGTGGCGATGTGGACGATGTCCGGCGCCGCCTTGTCGAGCATCCGGCGTACGCCGAAGCGCGGCGCCATCGCCAGCCGGATCGAGGCATAGCCCGGCATCGGCATCGTCAGGAAGCGGTCGGGCGTGATCGTTTCGACCTCGTGCCCGCGGGCAGTGAGGTGTTCGACGGTCGAGGTGAGCGAGCGGACGACGCCGTTGACCTGCGGCAACCAGGCGTCGGTTGCCAGGGCCAGCTTCACGATACGGCCTCCGGGGTGGCTTCCTTGTCTGCGGCGTGCTCCTCGGCGGCCGTTTCGGCGATCGTGTGGCCGCCGGTTTCCTTGACCCAGTCGATCAACGACATGTGGCCGGTGAAGTCTTCCGCCAGTGCGGTGCAGCTTTCGACCCAATCGCCGTCGTTGTAATACGTGATGCCGCCGAATTCGCGGATCTCGGCGCAGTGGATGTGGCCGCAGACGACGCCGTCGAACCCGCGCGAGGTGGCCTCGTTGGCGACGGCTTCCTCGTAGCTGCCGATGAACTGGACGGCGTTCTTGACCTTCTTCTTCATGTAGGCCGAGAGGGACCAGTACGGCATGTGAAAGCGGCGGCGCACGGCGTTGAACACGATGTTGGCGCGCAGCAGCATCGAGTAGGCCTGGTCGCCCAGGAACGCGAGCCACTTGTGGTAGAGCACCACGCCGTCGAAGGCATCCCCGTGCGTGACCAGCAGGCGGCGGCCGTCGACGGTGGTGTGGACGTATTCCAGCGCCAGTTCGACCCCGCCGAAGCTGAGGCCCGCATAGTCGCGCAGCATCTCGTCGTGGTTGCCGGCGATGAAGATCACGCGGGTGCCGCGGTGCGCCATCTTGAGGATGCGGCGCACGACTTCGTTGTGGGCGTCCGGCCAGTACCAGCCCTTGCGCAGCCGCCAGCCGTCGACGATGTCGCCGACGAGGTAGAGCGTCTCGCACTCGTGCGCCCGCAGGAAGTCGACCAGCATGTTCGCGTTGCAGCCGCGCGTGCCGAGGTGGATGTCCGAGATCCAGATCGTGCGGTACTTGCGCTTGGGCCGGAAGCCCTTGGGATCGGGAAGGTCGAGCCAAGCGGGAATCCCGCTGTTGTTGCCACGTCCGATGAAGTCTTCGATCTGCTCGCGCATGGTCGTTCGTCCCCAAATTCCCTGCGATTTCGGGGCCTATGACAGCAGGCGGTTGCGGCGGCGTGACGGTTGCGGGTCAATTCGATGACAAGTGCCAAGCGGCTTGTTGATAAGCGATATTTCCCGATTGTTTCCGCCGCCAGCCCCGCGTCGGGGCCGGTTTTGCGAATTCATGACCGTGTCACCGATATGTCACCGGGTCGTCATACTCGGGAGGCAAAAGCCGCGCGTACAAAGGGTCCTGACCCTGGGGGCAGACTATCTCGAAAAGGCGGACAACGGGGCGATGCGGCGGATCGACATTTTGCTGGCGAGCGAACTTTCGGGTGGGCTCGCGCCGTTTCGGCATGACCAGTTCGACGTCATGCTGCATCGCTGGACCGACTTTGCCGAACTGCCGCTGATCGAGGGGGCCTTGTGGGTTTTCATCGACTGGGTGCTGCCCGAGATGTCCGGCCTCGAACTGTGCCGCCGCCTGCGCGCGGACAGCCTGACCGCCCATGCCCACGTGACCATGGTGCTGGAGGAGGACAACCAGGAGGACCGCAAGCGTGCCCTGCGCATGGGCGCGGACGACTACATGGTGGGCCCGCTGACGCGCAATGCACTGCTGGACCGGGTGCTCGGCGCCAACCTCGGCGAGCAGGACAGCGCGGGCATCCGCGTCGTCACGCAGGGCGAGCTGATGGTGGACGTCGCCGCGTTCCAGGCGCGTTTCCAGGGCAAGCCGATCTCGCTCATGCCCAACGAACTGCGCCTGCTGCGCTACTTCATCGAGCACCCCGGCCGGGTATTCAGCCGCACGCAGCTGATCTCGGCGCTCGGCAAGCAGGAGCCGCCGGTGGACGAACGCACGGTGGACGTGTGGATCGGCCGCCTGCGCCGGGCGCTCAAGGGCGTGGGTGCGGGCAACCCGCTGCGCACGGTGCGTTCGCTGGGGTATGTGTTCGATACGGTTTGATGCGTTTTTTCGTCATTGCGAGCGAAGCGAAGCAACCCAGGGCGGCGTAACACTGCCTTGGGTTGCTTCGCTTCGCTCGCAATGACGAGGTAGAAGCTACTGCAACGTCGCCCCATCCTCGTCACCATCGCCCGCGCGGCCGAAGAACTGCATCAGCTGCACCAGCAACTCGCACCGCGCCGAGAGCCCCGAGGCTTCCAGCAGCGCCTGCTTGGCGGCCGGATCGAACGGCGCGATCTGCGAGACGCCGTTGATCAGCGACATGTCGTCGAGCCGCCCGACCTGCTCCCAGTCGACCACATAGCCCTGCGCCTGCGCGAACCGCTTCGCCTCGCGCTCGAAGCTGGCGCGCTCGATCGGGGCGAGTACTTCCTCGGGCTCCTCCAGCAGTTCCGCCTCGACCTGACGGAACGGCGTGGTCACGTCGAGTTCGCGCAGCACGCGGAAGCGCTTCTCGCCGTCGAGAATGATGTTGAAGCGGCCGTCTTCCAGCGCCTCGACATCGCCGATGCGGCCCAGGCACCCCACCGCGAAGAGCGGGGCGCCCTCGAAGCCCTTCTGCGGCTGGATCATGCCGATCAGCCGGTCGCGTGCGAGGGCGTCGCTCACCATCGCGCGGTAGCGCGGCTCGAAGATGTGGAGCGGCAGTTGCAGCCCCGGATAGAGCACCGCGCCGGTCAGCGGGAAGATGGTGATCCGCGCCAACCGCGTCAGCCGAACAGGACGGTCGAGAGCTTGCGGCGCGTGGCCGAAACCCAGGGATCTTCCAGCCCGATCGCTTCGAAGATCTGCAACAGCTTGGCCTTGGCCGCGCCCTCGTTCCATTCGCGGTCGGCGGCGATCATGCGCAGCAGCGTTTCGGCGGCGCCGTCGCGCTCACCGGCGGCGAAGGCAGCACCGGCGAAGGCGAACTGCGCTTCCATGTCGGCGGGGCGCTCGGCTGCGGCGGCGCGCAGGGCGGCTAGTTCGCTGTCCTCGGGCTTGTCCTTGGCGAGCGCCAGCACGCCGCGCGCACGCTCCACATGCGGGTCGGTGGAGAGCGGTTCGCCCAGCGAATCGAGAACCTGCTCGCCTTCCTCGATCCGCCCGGCGGCGACGAAAGCGCGGACCAGACCGCCAAGCACTTCGCCGTTGTCGGGCGCCATCTCGAGGATCTGCATGAAGATGCTGGCGGCGCGTTCGCCGTCACCCTCGGCCAGCGCTTCCTCGCCCATGGCGATCAGCGGGGCGAGGTCAGGCGCGGGCTCGGCGCCGCCCGGCGGCACCGGCAGCTTGGCGAGCAACTGGTCGAGCATGCCCTTGAGCTGCGATTCGGTGCGGGCGCTGGTGAGGTCCGCCACCGGCTGGCCCTGGAAGATCGCGTAGACGGTCGGGATCGACTGCACGCGGAACTGCGCGGCGATGAACTGCTCCTCATCGACGTTGACCTTGGCGAGCAGCACGCCCTTGTCGGCGTATTCGGCGGCGACCTTTTCCAGCACCGGGGTCAGCGCCTTGCAGGGGCCGCACCACTCGGCCCAGAAGTCCAGGATCACGAGCTGGGTCATCGAAGGTTCGGCGACCGCCTTGCGGAACCGGTCCACGGCCTTCTGCTCGTCGAGGTTGAGACCCATGCTGGCCAAGATTCGTGCTCCAATTACGAAAAATCAGTTCCCTAGATTGGCCTTTCGCGCGCGTTTGTGAAGGGAGAATGCGCCAATTCGGCCCGTTTCCGAGGCTGTCGCAAAAACTTTGTCTTTTATGCTTGCCGACCTTTCGAACCGCTGCTAGTGGGCCGCCTCCACACCGGACGGGCCGCTTTCCAGCAGGCCTTTTCGAAACGCCAGAGCGGGCGTAGCTCAGTGGTAGAGCACAACCTTGCCAAGGTTGGGGTCGAGGGTTCGAATCCCTTCGCCCGCTCCAGTTTTCCTACATAGCAAAACTACCTCCCTGAAGGGACCCGCGGTGTTCTGCGCGTCCGGGATCGGGCAAGTTCAGTTTGAATTTGCTGCGCCGCACCACGATAGTGGTGTCATGCAGAACCTCTTCCGAATCCTGTTCTGGCTGGCGCTGGTCTTTGCCGTGACGATGGCCGTGCTGCCGCATCCGCCGCACTTTCCCGGTGAGCCCAGCGACAAGTTCCAGCACATGATGGCCTTCGCGACGCTCTCGGTGCTGGGCGTGATCGGCTATCCGCGCGTGCCCAAGCTAGCAATCGCGGCAGGGCTGGTGCTGCTCGGCGCGGGGATCGAGGTGGTGCAGATGATCCCGGCGCTCCACCGCGATGCGGAACTGATGGACCTCGTCGCCGACACTTTCGCGATCCTCGTCATGCTCGGCGCGATCAGCCTTGCGTTGGGGCTGCGCAAGGCTCGGTAAAATTTGTGACGCATTTTTTGTGACGGCGGGCTCTTGCAGAGGTCGCGAACGGCTGCTAGTGGCCCCTCCACCCGGACGGAAGCGGTCTTCATCGCGCTGTCCATCAAACGCCAGAGCGGGCGTAGCTCAGTGGTAGAGCACAACCTTGCCAAGGTTGGGGTCGAGGGTTCGAATCCCTTCGCCCGCTCCAGTTTGACCTTCCAGACATCGATGGTGCGGAGGCGTGAAACGCCGCCGGTTGAGCCAAGCGGCCGTCATCCCAGCGACCGCTGGCCCGTTACGGCCAACTATCGTCAGGGCATCCGAACGAGAGTTGGGCTTTTCACGGCCAGCGGTCCCAGCTTTCGCTGGGATGACGGGGTTTGTTTGAGGCGTTGATGCGTACCGGCGAGGGAATCAATCCCCCGCCACGGTCATCCCGTCCACGCGCAGCGTCGGCACGTTGATCGCGCGGTGCCATTCGAGGTCGTTCGCCGCCGTCAGCTGAGCGAACATGCGCAGCAGGTTGCCCGCCACGGTGAACTCCGCCACCGGCCCGGCCAGCTCGCCATCGACGATGCGGAAGCCCGCGGCGCCGCGGCTGTAGTCGCCGGTGACGCCGTTGACGCCCTGGCCGATCAGTTCGGTCACGTAGACCCCGTCCTTCACGTCCGCCATCAGTTCTTTGGGCGACAGCGTCCCCGCCGCGAGGTGGACGTTGCCGGTCGATACGCCCGGCGCGCCGCCGCCGTTGCGCGCGGCGTGGCCGGTCGGCGCAAGGTTCAACTGCCGCGCCGAGGCCGAATCGAGCAGCCAGCCGGTCAGGCGCCCGTCCTCGACGATATTGCGCGCCGAGGTGGCGAGGCCCTCGCCATCGAACGGGCGCGAGCGCAGGCCGCGCGGGGTGTGCGGATCGTCGGCGATCAGGATGCCGGGGGCGAAGATCTGTTCGCCCAGCTTTTCCAGCAGGAAGCTGGAGCGGCGCGTGATGGCGCTGCCTGTGATCGCGCCGAGCAGGTGGCCGACCAGCGAACTGGACACGCGCGGGTCGAAGATCACCGGCATGGCGCCGCTCTTGAGCTTTCCGGAGCCGAGCTTGGCGACGGTGCGCTCCCCGGCAAGGCGGCCGATTTCGGCGGGGGAGGGCAAGTCTGCATGGTGGTGGGTGCTGCGCCAGGCGTTGTCGCGCTGCTTGTCCGAGCCGTCGCCGCCGACGACCGAAGCGCTCAGCGAATGGCTGGTCGAGCCGTAGGCGCCGGAAAAGCCGTGGCTGGTGGCGAGCGCGAAGACGCCGTGCCCGAAGCTGGCGGTGCCGCCGTCGGAATTGGTGATGCCGGATATCGCGCGCGCGCCGTCCTCGGCCTCCAGTGCGGCTTCGCGCAGGGCCTCGGGGCTGGGTTCGTGCGCGTCGATCAGATCGAGGTCGGGCCAGGGGCCGCGCGTCAGCAGTTCATCGGGGGCGAGGCCGGCATAGGCGTCCTCGGGCGCGGCGCGGGCCATGTCGATGGCGCGGGCGGCCAGTTCGTCGAGCGCGGCGGGGGAGAGGTCGGACGAGCCGATGCTGGCCGAGCGCTTGCCCACGAAGACGCGCAGCGCGATGTGCTCACTTTCGGAGCGTTCAACGTCCTCCAGCTTGCCGAGGCGGACCTGGATGCCTTCGGAGGAACTGGCGCCATAGACCGCGTCGGCGGTCTCGGCCCCGGCGCGGCGGGCGCGCTCCACGAGGTCAAGCGCGCGGTCCCTTGCCTGATCCGGACTGAGCATGACCTGTAAAACTCCCGATAAAAAGCCGAACTTGCGGCCTTGCCCTAGTCGCGGTGCAGGCGAAGGGCAAACGGGAGTTATCCGCGCTCTCGTCATTGCGAGCGCAGCGAAGCAATCCCGGGCAGTCTTGAGCCGCTCTGGCTTGCTTCGCTGCGCTCGCAATGACGAAGAGGTGGGGCAGGGGGGAGGTCAGGAATTTAGGCGAAGAGGAGGGCCAGTCCCTTGAACAGTGCGGTGAGGGCGAAAGGCAGGCCGATCGCCAGAAGCCACAGCGCCAGCCGGTCACGCCGGTAATAAGGCGCGAGGGCCGGGTCGTGCGCCTGTTCGTCGGTCAGCCCGTTCCAGCGCGCTTCGAAGCGGCGGCACGCCGGGATGATCGCGACGACGAGGATCACCAGCGCGAAGTACGGCAGCAGCGAGCCGCCATGCGCCTTGAGCGCGCCGATGGTAACGAAGATCTGCAGCGCCGTGTAGACCAGCAGCGCATAAGCGATGTGGTCGCTCATCTTGCGGCGCCAGTCGCTGACCTGAGCGCCTGCAATTGGCGAATCCGTCACCGGTCCGCCGTATGATCCCGAGTGCGACTGCTCGGGGTGGGAGCTGGAACCTCGCACCGGCTGGTGCGCTGCATGGTCCGTCATCCTGTCCATAAGGGCGATTCTCCTCGACCTCTTGATGCTGAGTACATCACCGAAAGGCGTTCATGACAAGTTCAGTTCCAGATTCCGCAAGTGCGAAGGGCTCCGCAGTCCGATTTCCCCCGAGTCATGCACGAATCCTGCCAGTCGCGTCGCCTAAGCGGAAATGCCGTCTTGCGGGGGCGTGCCTGCCTGCGGTAAGTGCCCGGCGATGACGGCAGAATTTCAGCAGGATCACGGCCCCGCAGCCACCGACTCCGCACTTCTGGCGGAGCGTGGCGGGCTGGAGGTCATCTCGATCGCCAAGAGCTACGACAAGCGCGCGGTGCTCACCGACATTTCGCTTTCGGTCGCGAAGGGCGAAGTGCTGGGCCTGCTCGGGCCGAACGGCGCGGGCAAGACGACGTGCTTCTACTCGATCATGGGGCTGGTCCGGCCCGACTCCGGGCGTATCCTGATGGACGGCGTCGATGTGACCCGCCTGCCGATGTACCGCCGTGCGATCCTGGGTCTGGGCTATCTGCCGCAGGAAACCTCGATCTTCCGGGGCATGACGGTGGAGCAGAACATCGGCGCGGTGCTTGAACTCAACGAGCCCGACCGCGACGTGCGTCAGGCCGAACTTGACCGCCTGCTCGACGAATTCGGCCTGACCCGCCTGCGCACCAGCCCGGCGATGGCGCTCTCGGGCGGTGAACGCCGCCGCTGCGAAATCGCGCGCGCGCTGGCCGCCAAGCCCTCGATCATGCTGCTGGACGAGCCGTTCGCGGGCATCGACCCGCTGTCGATCTCGGACATCCGCGACCTCGTGCGTGATCTCAAGACGCGCGGCATCGGCGTGCTGATCACCGACCACAACGTGCGCGAGACCCTCGACATCGTCGACCGCGCCTGCATCATCTACGGCGGCCAGGTGCTCTTCGCCGGCAGCCCGGAAGCGCTGGTGGCGGACGAGAACGTGCGGCGCCTCTATCTGGGCGAAGGCTTCACGTTGTGAGGCCCTGCTTCTCGGACCTCTGATTCATGGCGCTGGGGCCGCGCCTCGATCTCAGGCAGAGCCAGTCGCTGGTCATGACGCCGCAGCTTCAGCAGGCGATCAAGCTGCTGGCGTTGTCCAACCTCGAGATCGAGACTTTCATCGGAGAGGCGCTCGACGCCAACCCGCTTCTTGACGTGGGTGCGCAGGCGCCTGCCGCCGAGACGGTGGAGGCGCCCGCCGAGGCGCGCGTGACGGCGCTGGAGACGTCCGGCGTGGATCGCCTGATCGGCGAGGGCCGCGCTGCTGACGATCGCCCGCTCGACATCGATACCGGCGCGATCGACCGTGACCGCGACACCGGCGACGGCGCCGTTCGCGACGAGACATGGGGCGCGGACCTGCGGCTCAGCGGAGCATCGGGCGGCGAGGAAGGCCCCGGCATCGACGAACGCGCGGCCCTCGGCGGCACGCTGGCCGAACACCTCGAAGCCCAAGTCGGCGCGGTCGCGCGCGATCTCTTCACCGAGGGCGTCGCGCGCTACATCATCGGCCAGCTCGACGAGGCGGGCTACCTGCCGGTGAGCCTGTCCGAACTTGCGGGCGACCTCGGCGTCGATCCCGGCGAGATGGAGGAAGGGCTGGCGCTGGTCCAGGCGCTCGACCCCACCGGCGTCGGTGCGCGCAGCCTGTCCGAATGCATTGCCCTGCAGGCGCGCGAGGCGGATCGCTACGACCCGCTCATGGCCAAGATGATCGACAATCTCGACCTTCTGGCCAAGGGCGAATTGCCCCGCCTCAAGCGCATCTGCGGCGTGGACGACGAGGATTTCGCCGACATGCTCGCCGAACTGCGCAGCTACGACCCCAAGCCAGGCCTGCGCTTCGGCGGCGAGCCGAGCGGCGCGGTGACGCCCGATATTCTGGTGACGGCGCGCAGCGATGGCGGCTGGGACATCGCGCTCAACCAGGCGACGCTGCCGCGGCTGATCGTCAATCGCGGCTACTACGTGGAAATGAAAGGCGAGTGCGACGACAAGGCGTCGCGCGCGTGGCTGTCGGACAAGCTGGCGGATGCGAACTGGCTGATCAAGGCGCTCGACCAGCGGCAGAAGACCATCCTCAAGGTTGCGGCCGAACTTGTGAAGCAGCAGGACGGCTTCTTCCGCAAGGGTGTCGCGCACCTCCGGCCGTTGACCCTGCGCGCGGTGGCGGAAGCGATCGGCATGCACGAATCGACGGTCAGCCGCGTGACCTCGAACAAGTTCCTCAACTGCCCGCGCGGGACTTACGAGCTGAAGTACTTCTTCAGTTCGGGCGTCGCTTCGGCGGACGGGGAGGGCGGGGCCTCGGCCGAGGCGGTCAAGGCGGCGATCCGCCAGCTCATCGATGCCGAGGATGCGAAGGCGATCCTGTCCGACGACGCGCTGGTGGATCTGCTGAAGGGCAAGGGCTTCGAACTCGCCCGGCGTACCGTTGCCAAGTACCGCGAGGCGATCGGGCTCGGCAGTTCGGTGCAGCGTCGCCGCCAGAAGGCACTCGCAGGCGCGCGTTGATTTCGCGCGCTGTTGCAATGCAGCGCATGCTAACCACGCTGATCATGTGGGCGCCCTGTTAAATACTTGGCATGTTTAGTAAAAAGTAATTTGCAAGAATTATGACTGTGTTATCTTCTCGCTGACCGGTGCCGTACCTGCGGTGAACGGCAGGATACGGGCCGCTGTTGAGGAGAAGCCCATGTCTTATGTCGACGGGAATTCCGGAAGTACACGCAAGGCCCTGACTGGTGGTGTCGTCGTCCTGATCCAGGGCGGTCTGGCACTGGCGCTGATCAACGGTTTCGCGGTGACCTTCTTCGAGAAGGAGAAGCCGCCGCACCTTGCCAGCGAGTTCTTCCCCACCAAGCCCGTCACCCCGGACCTGCCGCCACCTCCGACCGCAGAGCCGGACCAGAAGCTGGTGCGCGACACGCCGATCAGCGCGCCGCTGCCGCGCTTGGACATCACGCCCAAGGCCGCGATCACCGGCGTCACCGTCGATCCGATGCCGGTAAGCGGCGCCACCGAGTTCAGCAGCGACTTCGCGCTGCCCTCCACCGCGCCGAGCGAACCGGCGGCCCGTTTCACGCCCAAGGTCGCCCGGCCGCGTGGAAATGTCGCGGGCTGGGTCACCACTGCCGACTACCCGACCGCCGACATTCGTGCAGGGAATACCGGGACGGTGCGCTTCCGCCTCGCCATCGATGCCGATGGCCGCGTGTCGGGCTGCACGGTCACGCAGTCGAGCGGCTTTCCCGGCCTCGATGCGGCGACCTGCCGCAACGTGACCCGGCGCGCCCGCTTCGATGCAGCGAGCGATGCCACCGGCGGCAGGGCTGCAGGGACTTACGACGGGACCATCCGCTGGGTGATCCCGAACGACTGAAGCGCCCTTGGCGGCCTTCGGGTCGCCCGGCCGGGGTGTGGCTCGTTCCGCCAACCAGAGCCCGCTCCGGCCGTCAATTATGGCGGGAACTTGTGGGGCGGACGCGGGTTTAGTGATTGTGTCCCCGGTCAAGGGCGGTCCTCAGGGGCCGCCCTTCCATTTTTTGGGGCCGCTTATCCTCCCTGTCGCGCAGCGATGGGGAGGTGGCAGGGCTGACGGAGGGGTTCTCCCCCTCCACCACTCGCTACGCGAGCGGTCCCCCTCCCCATTCCTTCGGGACAGGGAGGATTCCTACAACAGCGATAACTGCCCGTCCTTCGCGGGCCGCGCGTCTTCCTCGCGCTGCTCCAGCGCCGAAAGCGTCAGGCCCATCAGGCGGATCGGCTGGGGCAGGGGCAAGTGGTCCTCCAGCAAGGCATGGCCGATCGTCGAGAACTCCGCCTTGTCCGCCACGAAATGATGCAGCGAGCGGGCGCGGGTGAGGGTCTGGAAGTCGGCGTAGCGCAGTTTCATCGTCACCGTCCGCCCGCGCGCGCCGGAGCGTTCGATGCGCTCCCACACCGTATCGACGATGTGGTCCATGGTTTCGCGCAGGGCCCCCGGGTCCTCGATGTTCTCGAAGAAGGTGCGCTCGCCGCCTACCGACTTGCGCGGGCGATCGGCACGTACCTGGCGCAAGTCGACGCCCCGTGCGGCGCGGAACAGGTACTCGGCGAAGCTGCCGAAGTTGGCGCGCAGGAAGGCGAGGTCCTTGCCCGCAAGGTCGGCGCCGGTCTCGATGCCGAGGCGCGCCATCTTCTCCGCCCCGCGCGGGCCGACGCCGTGGAAGCGGCGCACCGGCAATCCGGCGACGAACTGCGCGCCTTCTCCGGGGCGGATCACGCAGAGGCCGTCCGGCTTGTTCTGGTCGCTGGCGAGCTTGGCGAGGAACTTGTTGTAGGACACCCCGGCACTGGCGGTCAGCTGTGTGTCGGCCTTGATCCGGCGACGGATTTCCTGCGCGATGCGGGTGGCCGAGCCGATGCCCTTGAGGTCGGCGGTGACGTCGAGGTAGGCTTCGTCGAGCGAGAGCGGCTCGACGTGGGGCGTATAGTCGAGGAAGATCGCGCGGATCTGCTGGCTGACCTCGCGGTAGACCTCGAAGCGCGGCTTGCGGAACACGAGGTCGGGGCAAAGGCGAACGGCGCGGGCGGAGGGCATGGCCGAGCGCACGCCGAACTTGCGCGCTTCGTAGCTCGCCGCAGCCACCACGCCCCGTCCGGACGAGCCGCCCACCGCTACCGGGAGGCCGCGTATCGAGGGATCGTCACGCTGCTCGACGCTGGCGTAGAAGGCGTCCATGTCGACATGGATGATCTTGCGCAGGCCGTCGGCTTCGTCCTCTCCCGATCCGGGGTGATGATCATCCTGCGAAAACATGCGATATCATATAGCGCCGTTACGGCCGAATGCGCCATCCGGAGCGGGATTTCACTGGCCATCCAATGCCAAGTGCGGCATGCGCCAGCGCATGACCTCCCCCGCACCACGCTCCGAGAAGTTCCCGATGGGGGAGCTGGAATTCGTCGTCATGATGGCCTCTTTCCAGGCCCTGCAAGCGCTGGCGATCGACGTCATGCTGCCCGCGCTCGGCGCGATCAGCACGGACCTGCATCTTGCCGATCCCAACCAGCGGCAGCTGATCGTCGGCGTGTTCCTGATCTGCTCGGGGCTGGGCTCGCTGTTTCCCGGCGCGCTGGCCGACCGCTTCGGGCGCCGCCCGGTGGTGCTGACGGCGATCACGACTTACGTGCTGCTCTCCATGGTCTGCGCAGTTTCGGCCAGTTTCGAGCTGCTGCTGATCGCGCGCGGGGTGATGGGCTTCGTGACCTCGGCGATGATCGTCATGCCGATGACCATCCTGCGCGACCGCTTCGAGGGCGACCGCATGGCGCGCAGCCAGTCGCTGATCGCGATGACCTTCATGGTGGTGCCGATGATCGCGCCGATGCTGGGGCAGACGGTGCTGCTCTTCGCGGGATGGCGCTGGATCTTCGGGATCATGGGCGTTCTGGCGGCCTGCGTCTTCACCTGGGCGTGGATGCGCCTGCCCGAGACGCTACACCCCGATTTCCGCCAGCCGGTAAGGCTCAGCGTGATCGCGGGCAACATGGGGCTGGCGCTGAAGGAGCGGGCGGCCTTCGGCTATTTCCTCGGCGCGGCCTTCGTGCAGGGGGCGCTGTTCGGCTATATCAACAGCGCGCAGCAGCTGGTGGGCGAGCACTTCGGAGCGGGGACGATGTTCCCGGTGATCTTCGGCTGCATGGCGCTGGTCATGGCCTGTACCAACTTCGCCAACGCGCGCATCGTCGAGCGGTTCGGCGCGCGGCGCGTGTCGCACGCGGCACTGCTGGGGTATATCGTGCTGGGGAGCATCCATCTCGTGCTGGCGATGCGGGGCGAGGGGCTGTGGACCTTCCTGCCGCTGATGACGCTGTCGATGTGTATGCTCAGCTTCATCGGCTCGAACTTCCAGGCGATCTCGCTGCAGCCTTTCGCGCGGATCGCCGGGGCGGCGGCCTCGGTCATGGCGTTCGTGCGGATGGTGCTGGGGGCGACGCTGGGGTCGCTGATCGGACAGGCTTACGACGGCACCGCGCGGCCGATCATGGCGGCCATGGTGATCTGCGGGCTCATCGCGCTGGTGCTGGTGCTCTATTCGGAGGGCGGACGGCTGTTCCGCCGTCTCAACCCGCCGGAGTATTACCGCAATGCGCCTCCGCCAGTCGGTCACTGACGGGGCGCACGCGCTTTTTTATACCCTGCGGCCGCGGAACAGCTGCACGAGACCCACGACGATGGCGATCACCAGCAGCACGTGGATCAGCGCGCTGGAAACATGGAACACGACGAAGCCGAGCAGCCAGAGCACGATGAGGATGGCGGCGATGGTGAATAGCATGGACGTAGCTCCCAACAGTTGTGTGCGTGGGTAACGCCGGGTCCTACGGATTTGTTTCCGGTCTATTGCTTAGAGGGTTTCACGTCGTCCGGGACGACGAAAGGCGTGCCAGTTCGCGGCGCGATGGCCGGGGTATCGGCGCGGGTACGGGCTCACGCTTCGCTTCGAAGAAAGCGCCGGCAATCAGGCGGAGCTTTTGCGGCATGCTTACCCGCGCGCGGTGGTCCCATGCATGGGCGCCGAGGCGTTCGACCTCCCGCGCGATGCCGCCGTAGATGCCCGCTGCCGAGAGCACGGCCCAGCGCTGCCGGAACGCCAGCTTCGCCGCGCCGACGCGGGCGGAGGCTTCGTACTCGCGAGCCATCGCGCAGGCGCGCGCGACTTGCGGGACGAGGGCGTGACGATAGTGCGGCTTGGTGATCTCGCCGGGGGGGATGTCGGCCTCCACCAGCCACTCGACCGGAAGGTAACAGCGGCCGTTGGCGTCGTCTTCCCACACGTCGCGCACGATGTTGGCGAGCTGGAAGGCGATGCCGAGGTCGCAGGCGCGGTCGAGCGTGTCCTCGTCGTCGGCGGGCACGCCCATGACGGCGGCCATCATCACCCCCACCGCGCCCGCCACGTGGTAGCAGTAGCGCAGCATGTCGGTTTCGGAGCGCGGGCGCCATTCGGCGGCGTCGAGCGCGAAGCCGGCGAGCACGTCCTCGACCATGGCGGGGGTGATCGGCGTTTCGCGCATGAGCTGGCCGAGTGCGTCGAAGGCGGGCGAGCCGGTTGCTTCCCCGGCCATCGCCAGTTCGGTGAGGGTGCGGATCGTGGCGAGGCGCGATTCGGGGTCGAGCTTGCCGGGGATGGAGGTGCCTCCATGATCCTGCTCGTCGGCGATGTCGTCGCAGGCGCGGCACCAGGCGTAGAGCAGCCAGACGCGCTCGCGTGTCTCGCGGTCGAACAGGCGGCTGGCGGCGGCGAAGCTCTTCGACCCGAGGCGGATGGATTCGCGCGCCTCGGCGACGAGGGCGGCGCGGTTAAACGGCATTGCCGCGGGTCTTCCGTTCACCTCGCCCGTCGTCATTGCGAGCGTAGCGAAGCAATCCAGGGCAGTGCCACGCCGCCCTGGATTGCTTCGCTACGCTCGCAATGACGAACGAGGGGGGGACAAGCCCTCCCTCGCCCGAACGGCAGGCCACGCGCATCACAGCGTGTTCGGGTCCATGTTCACGATCGGCACGATCGGCTGGTGCGCGTGCATCCGGTCGAGCAGCGGCGCCAGTTCGGTATCGGCCAGCAGGATACCCTGGTGCGCCGGGCGTACGAAGCCGACTTCGGCCATGTGGCGGTTGAACGCCAGCAGCCCGTCGTAGAACCCGAAGGCATTGAGCACGCCGACCGGCTTGTTGTGATAGCCCAGCTGCGCCCAGCTCACCGCTTCCCACAGCTCGTCCATGGTGCCGACGCCGCCGGGCAGGACCAGGAAGCCGTCGGACAGTTCGGTGAACTTGGCCTTGCGTTCGTGCATGGTCTTCACGATCGTCAGTTCGCAATCGTAGTTGGCCACTTCGCCGCCCTTGCCGTCCTTGCCGGTGAGCGCTTCGGGGATGACGCCGATGCACTCGCCGCCTGCTGCCAGCGCGGCACCGGCGACGGCGCCCATGAGGCCGAGGCGACCGCCGCCGTAGACGACGCCGATGCCCTGCGTGGCAAGCGCGGTGCCGACGTCCGCGGCAAGCTGCACGTAGCGGGGATCGGCGGGAGTGGCGGAGCCGCAATAGACGGCGAGACGCTTCATGTCAGTCAACTACCTTGATATTAACCAGCGCGCCTTCCGGAAGATCGCGCGTCTGCCGGGCGAGGTCACCCGTGATTTGGATGAGGCGGACGAAATCGATCCGCACCAGATTCTCGTGGGCATAGTCCCCGGCGACGAGCGCCTGCGGGGTGAGGCTGTAGACCTCGCCCGATGCGGGAGGCCCTAGCCGCTTTACCGCCGCATCGACAAGGGCGTCCGCACGCCAGATCGCCTTCGTTTCATCGCGGGCCATGTGCGCCCTGGCCTCCGCCTCGGTGCCGAGCGGGGTGACTTCGCCGAGATCGGGATCGACGTAATGGAACGCGCCCGCATCGTCGGTGACGAGCATGTGCCCCATCAGGCTGTGCGCGACGACCTCGGCGAAGTGCACGCCGGTCCAGCCCCATGCGGCATTGAGCGCGTGGACTTCCCGGCTCACCTGAGGTCTTCCAGCATCAGCTTGGCGGTGGCCTTGGCGCTGCCGACGACGCCGGGAATGCCTGCCCCCGGATGCGTGCCCGCGCCGACGAGGTAGAGGTTCTTCAGCTTGTCGTCGCGGTTGTGGCCGCGGAAGAAGGCGCTCTGCGTCAGGATCGGCGAGAGGCTGAAGGCATTGCCCTTCCACGCGCCGAGGTCCGCCTCGAAATCGGGCGGGGCGTAGTGGAAGCGGGTGACGATGCGGTCCTCGATGTCGGGGATCAGGCGGCGGCCGACTTCGCGGATCACGCGCTGTTCCAGCACCGGGCCGACTTCCGCCCAGTCGATCGGCAGCTTGCCCATGTGGGCGACGGGGACGAGCGCGTAGAAGGTGCTCTTGCCCGGCGGCGCCATCGAGGGATCGGTGACGGTCGGGTGATGGAGATAGATCGAGAAATCGCGCGGCAGCACGCCATGCTCGAAGATGTCGTCGAGCAGGCCCTTGTAGCGCGGCCCGAACAGGATCGTGTGGTGCGGGATGCCGGGCCAGGTGCCCTCCAGCCCGAAGTGCACGACGAACAGGCTGGGCGAGAAGCTCTTCTTGGTCAGGCTCCTGGCCATCTCCTTGCCGCGCACCGTGTCGCCGAGGAGGCTGGCGTACGTATGCATGAGGTCGCCGTTGGAAGCGACCGCGTCGAAGCGTTCGCGCCAGCCGCTCTCGCATTCCACTTCGGTGACCTGGTCGCCGATGGTGTGGACCTGCCGGACCTTGTCGCCGACGCGTAGCGTGCCGCCGAGGCGCTCGAACAGGTTCGCCATGCCCTGCGCCAGCTTGTTGGTGCCGCCCTTTGTCCACCAGACGCCGCCGTCCTTCTCCAGCTTGTGGATCAGGGCGTAGATCGCGCTGGTGCTCATCGGATTGCCGCCGACGAGCAGGGTGTGGAACGAGAGCGCCTGGCGCAGGTGCTCGTCCTTCACGTAGTGCGAGACCATCGAATAGACCGAGCGCCACGCCTGATAGCGCATCATCGCGGGCGCGGCCTTGATCATGCTGGAGAAGTCGAGGAACGCCTCGTGCCCCAGCTTGACGTAGCCTTCCTGCCAGACCCCGGCGGCGTAGCGTTCGAACTCCTCGTACCCGGCAAGGTCGCCGGGGGCGACGCGGGCGATCTCGCGGCGCAGGGAACCTTCGTCGTTCGAGTAGTCGAAGGTGACGCCGTCGGTCCAGTTGAGGCGATAGAACGGCATGACCGGCATCAGCGTCACGTCGTCGGCGATGTCGTGGCCGGAGAGCTTCCACAACTCGCGCAGGCATTCGGGGTCGGTGACGACGGTGGGGCCGGCATCGAAAGTGAAACCCTCGCGCTGCCAGGAGTAGGCGCGGCCGCCCACCTTGTCGCGCGCCTCGATCAGCGTGGTGGCGATGCCGCTGCTCTGCAGCCGGATCGCGAGGGCGAGGCCGCCGAAACCGGCGCCGATGACGCAGGCCTTCTTCACGATACGGCTCCCAGATCAGCCAGCGGACGCCCGCGCCCGGTCAGGCTGGCGAGCGCCGCGCCCACCGGCACCGGCGGCTTTCCGGCCAGCACCCGCGCCATGTCGAGCGGGGTCGAGCGGCCTGCGTAGAAGCGTTCGATCAGCCCTTCGGGCAGCGTGTAGAAGCGCGCCAGCATGCGCCAGCGATCCGGGCCGTGTGCGGCGCCGAAGAGCATCTTGCTCAACATTCGATAGAAGCGCCCTTGGCGCCAGTGCTGTGCGGCCCTGTCATGACTGGTCCTCAATAGGGCGGACCCGGAGAGATTGTCGAGGCTGGTCAGGTAAAGCGCAAATCTTACAGCATCGGGAATCGAGTAGGATGTCAGCGGATGGCACAAGGCGGCGCGGGTTCCGGCACGCGGCAGGGGGCTTCCGGCGCGCCAGAACGCCTCGAAATCGCCCTCGGCGATGACGGGCAGCACGCCGGTTTCCTCGTAGGCAACGCTCTCGACCTGCCAGCCTTGTGCGCGGGCATAGTCGGCGATGCGGGCGCGCAGGGCCGGGAGGTCGAGGTCGGAGGTATCGGAATAGTATGTATCCTCGACGAAGACCTCGGTATCGGAGAAGGGCAGGCAATAGACGAAGCGGTAGCCGTCGATCTGCGCGACGGTGGCATCCATCACCACCGGCCGCGCCAGCCCATGCGGCGCGGCGAGGCGCAGGGACTGGCCGACGAACTTCTGCCAGCCGCCTGCCATGTGCGGCAGCCCCCGGCTTCCCCGCGCGTCGATCACCGCCCCGGCGGCGAAGCGGCGACCATCGGACAGGGTGACGCTGGTGGCGTCGGCGTGCTCGACTTCGAAGCCGGTGACGATGGCGTCGGCGGGCAGCGCCGCGCGCACCGCCGCGTCGAGCTTTGTGCCCGTTGCGCTCCGGTAGGGTGTCGTTAGGTGCCGCCTATTGCCGGGAAAACGCACCTCGTAATCGTCCCAACGGGCAACGACGATGGGGTCCAGCAGGGCCTCGCCGCCTTCGGGCAGGTCGCTGGCGAAGAAGGACCAGACGTGGTCCCCGCCAAGTCGCTGATCACGCTCGAATATCGCCACACGAAGGTCCGGTCGCCGCGCCGCGAAGGCAAGCGCGATCAGCCCGCCGGCAAGGCCGCCACCGAGTATCGCGAGGTCACAGAACGCCGGATCGGCCGATTTTTGCTGCATCGCGGCGTTGTTTAGGCACTGCGAACGATTGCTGCAACTTGGCAGACCCCTCGCTTTACTGCATGTTCGTGACGATGACAGGGCAACTCACAGGCCAACTGGCCGTTTGCGACGCCGCATCGGGGGATGCGGCCGCAATAGCCGAGATTTACGCGCACTACGTGCTGGAAAGCACCGCGACGTTCGAGACCGAGCCACCTGACGAGGCGGAATCGGAACGGCGAATCTGTGAGCTTATCAAGGGAGGCTATCCCTTCCTCGTCATGCGCGACGATGACGGCAAGGTGCTCGGCTTCGGCTTTGCCCAGCGCTACGGCCCGCGTGCGGGCTATCGCTACAGCGTCGAGACGACGATCTACGTGTGCCAGGACAGCCTGAACCGCGGGATCGGCAGCGCGCTGCTCCAGGAACTGCTCACCGAGTGCGAGAAGCGCGGTTTCCGGCAGGCTTTCGCGGTGATCGCGGCCTCGGAACCGGCCTCGGTCGTGCTCCACGCGCGGGCGGGGTTCCTGCCGGTCGGTACGCTGACGGCGGCGGGCTGGAAGCACGGTCAGTGGATCGACGTGTTCCTCATGCAGCGCCGCCTCGGCGACGGCAATGAGACGCTGCCCGAAGGCGCCGCCGCATCCTGAACCTCGCGGGACGCTCGCCCCTGCTGCCGCATCGTCCGGCGGCGTGGCTGGCGCTTTGTCTTGGCCTTGCGCTGCTTCTGGTTGAGCTTGCGATGGGCCGCCCGGGCATCTGCCCTTGCGGCGTCGTGCGATTCTGGGCTGGGGACGTACAGTCCGACCAGAATAGCCAGCAGGTCGCTGACTGGTACAGTTTCAGCCACGTCATCCATGGGCTCATCTTTTATGGAATTGCGCGTGCGCTCTGGCGGTGGACTGCGCTGGGCCGCGTCCTGTCGCCGCGCTGGGCCTTGCCGCTGGCGGTGGCGTTCGAGGGAGGCTGGGAACTCCTGGAGAACTCGCCCCTGATCATCGATCGCTACCGTTCAGTCACTATCAGCTACGGTTACAGCGGCGACAGCGTGCTCAACTCGTTGAGCGACGTGGGGTGGATGGCGCTGGGTTTCATTGTCGCCGCGCGCCTCCCGGCCCGCGCCAGCGTGGCTCTGGCGCTGGTGTTCGAGGCGTTCACGCTGTTCATGATCCGGGACAACCTGACCCTCAACGTCCTGATGCTGGTGCACCCGATCGAGGCGGTGCGTGACTGGCAGTCGTCGGCCTGAAAGCCACGCGAGGCAACTGTTAGGTCCCGCAAAGCGTTGGTCTCCCAAGATCTTCAGGGGACCGTTATGAATTCACGCCTTGTCTTACGGATTTGCACGGCATCTGCCGCCCTTCTTTCGATGCCCGCCATCGCGCAGGAGGCGCCGCAGCAACAGCCGACCGAGAACGTCCTCGACGGTGATTACCTGACGGTCGGTGTCGGCGCCGTCTATGTGCCCAGCTATCGTGGCTCGGATGACTACATCCTCTCGCCGGTGCCGCTGGTGCGCGGCCATTTCAAGGGCGTGGACATCAATCCGCGCGTTGCGGGCGTCGCGCTGGACTTCATTCCCGACGACAAGGATTCGGGCATCGGCTTTTCGCTGGGGCCGGTGGTCACGGCCTCGTTCAATCGCAACCGACGCGTGCGGGACGAGGTCGTGCGGGCGGCGGGCAAGCTCGATCCGGCGATCGAGGTCGGCGTCAGCGCGGGCGTGACCAAGTACCGGGTGCTGCACGACTACGATTCGCTCACGCTGTCGAGCGACGTGAAGTGGGACGTGAACGGCGCCTACAAGGGGATGGTCTGGTCCCCCGCGATCAGCTACACGACGCCCCTGAGCCCGGCGGTCGTCACGGTGCTGGCGGTCAGCGCTCGCCGTGTCGATGACAAGTTCGCGCGCTATTATTACTCGGTGAATCCGGTGCAAAGCCTTGCGAGCGGGCTGCCGGTCTACAATGCCAAGGGCGGCTGGGACAGTGTCAACACCTCGCTGCTGATGGCCTATGACCTCTCCGGCGACGTGCGCGACGGTGGGCTTTCGGTGTTCGGAGTGGCGAACTATTCGCGCATGCTGAACGACGGCAAGGACACGCCGTTCACCTCGCTGCGGGGCAGCGCGAACCAGTGGGTCCTGGGCGCGGGCGTGGCCTATACGTTCTGATGCGGGGAGCCTTCGACGGCTTCGATCACCTTCCGGCGCAAGTCAGGCAGCACTTCCGCTTCGAACCACGGGTGCTTCGCCATCCACAGCCGGCTGCGCCACGCCGGATGCGGAAGGGGGAACAGCCCATCCGGCGCCTCGCGCCACCGTCGCACCGTTTCGGTGAGGTTGGGCGCGAAGCCGCGCGGCAGGTAGCGTTTCTGGGCGTACTGCCCCACCAGCAGGGTCAGGCGCCGCTGCGGCAGTTCGGCCAGTAGCGGCGCGTGCCAGCGCGGGGCGCATTCGGGGCGAGGGGGCTTGTCGCCGCCGCTCGCCTTACCCGGATAGCAGAAGCCGGAGGGCATCTGCGCGACTTTCGCGGTGTCGTAGAACATGGCCTTGTCGAGCCCCAGCCAGCCGCGCAGCCGGTCGCCGCTGTCGTCGTCCCAGCCTATGCCGCTGGCATGGACCTTGCTGCCCGGCGCCTGCCCGATAATGAGCAGGCGCGCGGACGGGCTGGCCGCGACGAACGGGCGCGGCTCGAAGCCCAGCGCCGTCTCGCACAGGCGGCAGGCGCGGATTTCGCCGAGCAGGGCGTCGAGGGTCGCGGAGGCCATCTACCGCAGATGGCCACCTTCCTTGCCTGAGACAAGGCGTGCCCTGTTACCCCGCCTTGTCGAGAGCGGCGATGGGGTCCTTGGCGATCTGCGGATAATACGTCTCGAGCATGGCGTGCCAGTCCGCCGGAAGGTCTTCGAAGCGCTTCACCTTGCCGCCGTTGCCGAACAGATTGAGCGTACCGGGGCGATCGCCCATCCGCAGCCATTCCGGCCAGCTGCGCACGTCGTTGGACTGCACCCGCGTGTCGACGTTGGTGACCGCCGGGTCCAGCACCAGCGCGCTCGGCGCGGACAGGGTGCTCACTTCGTTCAGATAGGACACCGAGCCGTCGGGAGCGGTCACTCTGGCGTGCGAGCGGTCGCGCACCGCGATCTCGCCGGTGCGCAAGGTGAAGGGCACGGCGGGGGTGTGGACGTGCTCGAAGCGGGGCGTACCCGGGACGTCGGGAATGTCGATCTCGTTGGTCGCCGAAACCCGCACGCGCGTGGGGATCGGGCCGCGACCGCCGACTTTCACGGTCTCTCCCGTTATCGGATTGCGCAGGTCGGTGAGGCGGCGCCCGCTGTCGATATCGACGCGGAAGCTGATCTCCAGGTCGATCAGCTCGAAACTGCCGTCGGGCTTGTGCGTGATGCGCTGCATCGCCCCGAGGTTGATCGCATAGACCGGGATCAGGTCGCCGCCGGTCGCGGCCATGTACGGGCCCTTGATCCACGAGAAGACGATGCCGTCATCGGTGCGATAGCGCAGCTTGCGATAGATCAGCGAGGCGTCGGCCGCATTGGCGGGGTCGAGCACGCGCTTCTTCGCCGTTGCTGCCGCTGCCGGAAGCGCGGCTGCGGCAAGGGCGGTGGCGCCCAGCCCCAATGCGGTCCGTCGGTTCAATTTCGCGGCATCGTTCTGCTCGATCATTTTACGCTCCCTTTACTGCGATCGAGAAAGTTGATCGTTAGCGAAGGGGCGACAAGCAGGCGGCGGGGGATTGGTCGCGTCTCGGATAGCGATGGAGTCAGCCTGACGCGCGCATCTCCATGAGGGACGAGGAATAAGGCGCGACGAGATTCTTCGCGCGGTCCCAGCCGCCGCGCAGCCATATGTCCTGCACAGCCGGGTCTGGCGGGAGGATCACCGGCATGGTCTCGCGCCCCTCGGCCTTGAGCGCCGCGTTCGCTTCGCAGGCGAGAAGGGCGAAGGAGGGTATCTCGCTGTCCTTCCACACTGCCGCCATGGCGAAGACCGGCTGGTCGGTGCAGGAGAACCAGCACTGGCGGCGCTTGCCGTCCGTGGGCGAGGGGCGGCCCCACTCCATGAAGGCGGTGGCGGGCACCAGGCAGCGGAACTCGCTGTTGCGCAAGTTGCCGATCCAGAACGGGCTGTCGAGGTTGCGCACCGTCAGGATGCCGCGCTGCTCGTGCACCGAGGGCGGCGGCGGTACGCCCCAGAGGCGCGGGATCATCCGGCGCGGGGTGCGATAGTGCGGCCTCGGCCCGGCGATCGCCTCTCGCCCAGCCGTGATGACCGGCGCGAACTGCCCGGGCGCGACGTGGCCGCCGTCCCATGGGTCATTGCCGGATTCGGCTCCGAAGGAGCGCGCGACATGCGGCGCGGGCGCGTCGAGGCGATAGAGCATCGGCATGGGCTCAAGCCTCTAGACCCCGCCGATACGTGCGTCTATCACTGCGCCGTCCCCGGGGAGCCAGCAAGTGGCTGAGAGTTGTGGGTATGCTCCACAAGACCCGTCGAACCTGAACCCGTTAGTACGGGCGGAGGAAGTGGAGCGTCGGGTTTGAGCATGTTTCAACGCCCGCAATGCGTCTCTTTTTTCGTCCCATGGAGAAAAAGAGAGGCAATCCATGGCAGACATCAATTCCAAGCTCGAGATCGCCCCCTCGGGAGAGCATTTTACCGTGACCACCGGCCCCATCCGTGGATCGAGGAAGATCCACGTCGGCCCGCTGGGCGTGGCGATGCGCGAAATCCACCTCGAACCCGGCAGCGGCGAGGCCCCGGTGCGGGTCTACGACACCTCCGGTCCCTACACCGACCCGAACGTTGTGATCGACATTTCGGCGGGCCTCGCCCCCAAGCGCCGCGAATGGATCACGGCGCGCGGCGACGTGGAGGATTACGCTGCGCGCGAGGTGAAGCCCGAGGACAACGGCCTCAAGGGGCCTGACCGTTCGGCAGGGGTTCCGGCCTTCCCCAACGTCGTCAGGCGGCCCTTGCGCGCGAAGGCGGGCATGAACGTCAGCCAGATGCACTACGCCCGGCGCGGGATCATCACGCCGGAGATGGAATATGTGGCGGAGCGCGAGAACCTCGGCCGCGCCATGCTCAAGGAATACGTGCGCGACGGGCAGGCCAGAGATGGTGAAAGTTGGGGCGCATCGATCCCGGACTACGTGACGCCCGAGTTCGTGCGCGAGGAAGTCGCGCGCGGCCGCGCCATTATCCCCTCCAACATCAATCACCCCGAAAGCGAGCCGATGGCGATCGGGCGCAATTTCCTGGTCAAGATCAACGCCAACATCGGCAACTCTGCCGTCGCGTCGGACGTGGCGAACGAGGTCGACAAGATGGTCTGGTCGATCCGCTGGGGCGCCGACACCGTCATGGACCTTTCGACCGGGCGCAACATCCACGACACGCGCGAATGGATCATCCGAAACTCGCCCGTGCCCATCGGCACCGTGCCGATCTATCAGGCGCTGGAGAAAGTCGGCGGCATTGCCGAGGACCTGACCTGGGAAGTCTTCCGCGACACCCTGATCGAACAGGCCGAGCAGGGCGTCGATTACTTCACCATCCATGCCGGGGTGCGCCTGCCCTTCGTGCCGCTGGCGGCGAAGCGCGTCACCGGCATCGTCAGTCGTGGCGGCTCGATCATGGCCAAGTGGTGCCTGGCGCATCACAAGGAATCGTTCCTCTACGAACGCTTCGACGAAATCACCGAGATCATGAAGGCCTACGACGTCGCCTACTCGCTGGGTGACGGCCTGCGCCCCGGTTCGATCGCGGATGCCAACGACGAGGCGCAGTTCGCCGAACTCTACACGCTGGGCGAACTCACCAAGCGCGCCTGGGAACAGGACGTGCAGGTCATGATCGAGGGGCCGGGCCATGTGCCGATGCACAAGGTCAAGGAGAACATGGAAAAGCAGCTGGCCGCCTGCGGCGAGGCGCCGTTCTATACCCTCGGCCCGCTCGTCACCGACATCGCGCCGGGCTACGATCACATCACCAGCGGCATCGGTGCGGCGATGATCGGCTGGTACGGCACCGCGATGCTCTGCTACGTGACGCCCAAGGAGCACCTGGGCCTGCCCGACCGCGACGACGTGAAAGTCGGCGTGGTCACTTACAAGCTGGCCGCCCATGCCGCCGATCTGGCGAAGGGCCACCCGGCAGCCAAGGTCCGCGACGATGCGCTCTCCCGCGCTCGTTTCGAGTTCCGCTGGCGCGACCAGTTCAACCTGTCGCTCGATCCCGACACGGCGGAGCAGTACCACGACCAGACGCTCCCGGCCGAGGGCGCCAAGTCGGCGCATTTCTGCTCGATGTGCGGGCCGAAGTTCTGCTCGATGAAGATCAGCCAGGAAGTGCGCGAGTTCGCCGCGAAGCAGAACCAGCCGGTCGAAACCTTCGTCGCCGCCGAAGAGGCGGAGGCCGGCATGGCCGAGATGAGCAAGGTGTTCCGCGAAACCGGCAGCGAACTCTACATGGGGGCAGGCGGGCGCGAGCACGACTGACTCTGCGAACGAGTTGGATCTAAACCTTCTTTGTCATCCCCGCGAAGGCGGGGACCCATCTGACGGGCGTGCAACATGAAACGTCAGGAGATGGGTTCCCGCCTTCGCGGGAATGACGGAGGAGTGGGGAGGCACGGCTCACCGCTTGCGCACGAACTCCGCGCGCAGGACGAGGCCTTTGATGCCGGGGTAGCGGCAATCGATTTCCTGCGCGTCACCGGTCAGGCGGATCGCGGGGATCACCGTCCCGCGCTTCAGCGTCTGGCCTGCGCCCTTGACGTCGAGGTCCTTGATCAGCGTCACCGAATCGCCGTCGGCGAGCACATTGCCGACCGCGTCGCGGACTTCCACGGCATCGGCCGCCGCGCGCTTCGCCGTCAGTTCCGAGGCGGGCAGCCATTCGCCGCTTTCCTCGTCGTAGACATAGTCCTCGTCGTCGCCTGCCATGACCCATTTCTCCTGATGCGTTGCGCCCTTAGGCTGCCCTTGGCAGCGCGACGCGCGTTTGACCAGCAGCATGCCGCCTTCGCAGCATCGCGTGCCGGTGCTACGCTGCCTCTTCCCAAGGAGGGCCACGCATGCGCAACCCGACCACCGACTGGATGAAACTCGCCCACGACAGCTACTGGCTCTGGGCGGAATCGCTCATCGTCATGGGCATGCGCACCAGCGACATGATGACCGGCAAGGGCAGCGACCGCGAAAATGCACTGATGGTGTCGGAAAAGGTCAGGGCGGCCGCCGAAGTGGGGATGATGCTGGCGACCTCCGGTGCCTCTCCGAAGACCGCCGGAAAGGCCGTGCGCCATTACCGCCGCAAGGTCACCGCAAACCGCAAACGCCTCGCCCGGAAGAAATCATGAGCGTCCACATCGGCATTGGCGGCTGGACTTATGAGTCATGGCGCGGCCTGTTCTATCCCAAGGGCCTCACCCAGTCGCGCGAACTGGCCTACGTCGGCGAACACCTTACCGGCACCGAGATCAACGCCACCTTCTATCGCGGCCAGAGCGCCGCCAGCTTCGCCAAGTGGCGCGATGCAGTGCCCGATGGCTTCCGTTTCGCGCTCAAGGGCAGCCGGTACTGCACCAACCGCAAGGACTTGTCCGAGGCGGGTGAGAGCGTGGCGCGGTTCATGGCGCAGGGGCTGGTCGAACTGGGCGACAAGCTCGGCCCGATCAACTGGCAGCTTGCCGCCACCAAGAAGTTCGATGCGGCCGAGATCGCCGACTTCCTCGCCCTGCTGCCCGCCAGCCACGAGGGCCTGACGGTGCGCCACGCGATCGAGGCAAGGCACGAGAGTTTCGACGATTCGGCCTTCTTCGACTTGTGCCGCAAGGCCGGGGTAGCGGTGGTGCTGGCCGATTCGCCCAAATATGCAGTGCTGGATGCGACGGACTGCGCTCCGTTCGTCTACGCCCGCCTGCAGAACGCGCAAAGTGAACTGGAACAGGGCTATCCGGACGAAGACCTCGACACATGGGCAAAGCGTGTCGGCGACTGGACCGGACAAGGCCGTGAAGTCTTCGCCTTCTTCATCAATGGCGCGAAGGAGCGGGCACCTGCTGCGGCAATGAAGCTGATCGAGAAAGTCGGGCGCTGAGGATGCTGCAGGGCGCGACGCCGACAGCCCCCGGAGCGCGAGGGTAATAACCCTCGCATTTTCTTACCCTTGGCATCTTTGTCGATCGCCCCGGCAACCTGAGCGATTGCGATCCGTTTCGGCTATCATGAAACGGATTGCCGCGCTCGCCGCTCTCGTCCTGCTGCCCCTCGCCGCCTGCTCGTCCGGGCCGGAGGAGCCGAGTGTAACCGCTTCCGCGAGCGAGGAGGCTCTGGCCAGCGAGGCCGCGCCTTCGGAGGCTGCGCCCGCCGTCACTCCCGCGAGCGACCCTAAAGTGCTTGGCCTGGAGGGGCTGGGTGACCTGAAGATCGGTCAGCCGGTGCCCAAGGGCAGTTCCTGGGCGTCACGCGGCGCACAGGAAAGCGACAGTTGCACGGCGATCAGCTCGCCTGACTACCCCGGTGTCTATGCCATCGTCACCGAGGGCAAGGTGCGCCGCATCACGCTGGGCGCGAACTCCACCGTCAAGCTGGCCGAGGGTATCGGCGTCGGTGCGACCGAGGGCGACGTGAAGAAGTGGTTCGCCGGTTTCCGCGAGGAGCCGCACAAGTACGAAGCCGCGCCCGCCAAGTACCTGACGGCTCCCAATGCCCGCCCCGGAGAATCGGCGCTGCGCTTCGAGATCAAGTCTGACGGCAAGGTCGGCCTGATCCACGTCGGCGAGATGCCGGTGCTGGCCTATGTGGAAGGCTGTGGCTGAGGGGTTTCCCCGGGTCGTGCCGCCGGGCATGGTCGGGCGATGAACCACTACCTGCTGATCTATCACCTCGCGCCCGGCTACCTCGAGCGCCGGGCCGAATTTCGCGCCGGGCATCTGGACCTCGCATGGCAGGCGGCCGAGCGCGGCGAACTGTTGCTTGGCGGCGCGGTCGAGGATCCGCTCGATACGGCGATGCTGCTGTTCGCCGGCGAGGGGCCGGAAGCTGCGGAGGCTTTCGCGGAGGTCGACCCTTATGTGACCGAGGGCTTGGTCGAGCGCTGGAACGTCCGGCGCTGGGTGACCGTCGTGGGCAAAGAGGCTTCGGCTCCGGTGAGGCCGTGAGCGAACTGGCGATCCGCAGCCGCCGAGCCGCCTTCAACAGGGCCATTGCGGACGGTGATGCGGCGGCGATCGGGCCACTGCTGGCGCGCGACTGCGTCATGGTTACCGGCACCGACAGCGCCGTGATCGCGGGCCGGATGGCGCAAGTGAAAGTCTGGCGGCGTGAGTTCGGCCATTCCGGGCGGATGGTCTATGTTCGCACGTCCGAAAGCGTGGCCATTTCTTCCGCCGAGCCGATCGCCATGGAGCACGGACGCTGGTACGGAACGCAAGGTGGTTCGGAAATTCCCGGAGCCTCGGGCACTTACGCCGCCAAGTGGCGCGAAGTGGCGGGAGAATGGGTAATCGAAGCCGAAATCTTCGTGACGTTTTCGTGACGGGGTGTGACGCATGGCATGAAATCGTTTCCTAAGGCGGGTGAGTTCGATTAAGGAGCCGCCCGCAACCCGGCGCGCCGGTCGAGCGCTCCGGGCAATTCCCGAGGATGTTCGATGCCTGGCAGCCGGCTCTCCGGACCGCGCGCAATCCTTGCGTGCGGGCGGGGGCATAAGGACGTGTCGATGAAGCAGGATGTCGCCGGAGAAGCTCTGCTGCGTGATACCGGCAAGCTCTGGGTCGAGGCCGGATCGGTGATCGCGCTGCGCACCGCCCGCATCGGCTGGGGCGATCCTCTGGCGGGCGACGAGATGGTCCGCATGGTCACCGAAAAGGTCTGGGCGGGCTGGGAAGTCGGCATGGCGCTGGCGACCGGGCAGTTCGGGCACGATCCCGAGACGGTGTGCCGCCGCACGGTGAACCACTATCGCCGCGCCGTACGCAAGAACCTGCGCCGCCTTTCGGCGAACGACTGAGGCGTAAAACCAAACTTTTCGTCATTGCGAGCGCAGCGAAGCAATCCAGGGCAGTTGAACGCCGCCCTGGATTGCTTCGCTGCGCTCGCAATGACGATCGGGGATTGAAAGTATCAGGGCGCGCTTTCGGCGGACAGTACGTCCTGAGCTGCATCGGCCGCGCGCGCTGCGGCGTCGGCTGCGGCGTCGGCGCGAGGAGTTGCCGGTGACGGGGAGGAGGCTGGCTGGCCGTCTTCGGAGGCATAACCCTCACTCTGATAGGGAGCATGGCTGCCGTATTGGCGACGTTCCCAGGCACCATCGTCATAGTCGTCCGGCGGGCCGTAACCGTAAGGCGCGTAGTCCTGCTGTGGTCCGGGCGGCATCGGCGGTCCGGCGTCGTCGGAGCCCCGACCGAAGGGCCAGGCGGGAGAATTGAGGGCGGACAGGCCCTCGTCCAGCCACGAGCGCCGGGCAGGCGGGCTGTCTTCCAGAGTGGCGGAGCGATGCGACTGGGGCTGGGAGAATCGCGGCATTGCGCCGGTCGTCATGACGGCGAAGGCCGCGCCGGCGATACCGCCGACCACCAGCAACAGGGCGAACTTGGCTCCACTCATCGGTTCGGGCCACGGCTGTCTTGCATGATGGCGGGGTATCCCGTCGCAGCTGTCGGCCTGCTGAACGCAAAGAAAAAGGCGCCGTCCCGCACGGAGGGGGACGGCGCCTGGTTCGGCGCTCAGCGGCTACCCGGGCGTTGGGAGAGGAGGACTGCCCGGAAGAAGCGCGAGCGCGCGATCAGTATGCCCGATCGGTAGCTCGATTACTCGCCGAGGTGCAGCTTGGCGGCTTCGGCGGTCGTGAACGAGACGTAACGGCTGTTGTAGGTGCCGGTCACGCGGCCGCCCTTGACGTAGAGGCGGAAGGGGATGCCGGCCGAGGTCGCGCCGTCGATCACGGTAACCTTGCCCTTCTGGGCGGTGGTGTAGTTGTAGTTGACGCCTTCGTGCGAGAATTCGCGGCTGTCGTCGGCCTGGGCGACGGCGGGAACGGCGAGGAGAGCAACGGCGGCAGAGGCGAGAACAGTCTTGAACATGGCAAAATCCTTAGATTCTGGATGAGGCTGGATCGCCTCGGGCGACGTTTATCTTGTGCGCTGCAGCAAAAGCGGATGTTGAACGGGAGTGCAATTTCAATACCCGAACCGGGTGTTGCGAGTTTTGCAACCATCGGACAATGTGCCTGATTTTTAAGCAAATCGGCGTTGCCACGCGCGAAGAAAAAACAGGCATGACCGCAAATTCATCATCGTCGGGTCAGGGAATCAGCCGAATCACACCGGCGGCCTGTCGAATCGCATGCGAAAGTTTGCCCGCCGGCCGGGAGAGGCGTACCGTGCAACTCATGTCGAGCATCAGACCGTACCGGGCGAGCGCACTGCTGGCCATTTTCGCAGTTGCAGCATGTCATTCCGCTTCGGACGGGTTGCCCGGTGATCCTGCCGATCATCGGCCGTGGAACGGCATCGCCGTCACGGAGACCGTGCACTTCGTCGGTACGGAGCCGTTCTGGGGCGGGCAGGTCGCGTCCTCGCGCCTGACGTATACAACCCCGGATAATGCCGAAGGCGAAACAGTGCCGGTCACCCGCTTCGCCGGTCGCGGCGGGGTTTCGTTCAGCGGAAAGCTGTCGGGCGGTGCGGCGACGCTGGCGGTCACGCCGTCGGCCTGCAGCGACGGCATGTCGGATACGCGCTATCCCTTTACCATCACCTTGCAGATCGGCGAGGAAACGCGGCAGGGCTGCGGCTGGACCGACCGCAGCCCGCGCACGGGCAGCAATTAGTCGCCGAGCGACTTTTCGAGCGTGATCTCGCAGTTCAGCAGCTTGGAGATCGGGCAGCCGGCCTTGGCTTCGTCGGCGATGCTGGCGAAGTCCTCGGGCGTGATGCCGGGTATGGACGCGGTGAGAGTCAGGGCCGACTTGGTGACGGAGAAGCCGTCGCCGTCCTTGTCGAGCGTGACCGTGCACTGGGTGTCGAGGGTGCCTTCGGCGTGCCCTGCGCGGGCGAGCGCGAAGCTGGTCGCCATGGTGAAGCAGGCGGCGTGCGCGGCGGCGATCAGTTCCTCGGGGTTGGTGCCGGGCTGGCCTTCGAAGCGGGTGCCGAAGCCGTAGGGCTGGTCTGACAACACGCCCGAGCGCGTGGTGATCGAGCCCTTGCCGTCTTTGCCGAGACCGACATAACGGGCGGAAGCGGTATTGGTGGTCATGTCGAGGTTCCCCTGGTGCTGATGCTACTGCTGGCGGGCCGAAGTGGCGCTGGCTGCAACGCCGGGGCTCTGTACAGGTTCCGAAAGTCTGCCGCGTGACGATGCCGCAGCGGGTTTGGCGAGCCTCGCGTTGCAGCACGAGGCTACGCCCGGGCGATGCTTCCTGGAAGAGCCTTTTACGCCTTGGCACCGGGCAGGGGGCGCGGCGCCCTCACATCCCGCCGAAAGCGGGGCTGATGCCCGTGATACCATGCGGTACACCAATCGTTGCGCAGCGCAAAAAGCGCAGAAATCCTAAGCTTCTTGAGGATTGTTCGCTTTGTCGCGGTGGGTGCGCATGGTACCTCTCGGCTTGTGAGATGACGGCCCGCGACGACGGTGCCGCACCGGAAGAGGATAGTTGTCATGAAGCGATTCCTGACAGCATTGCAGGTAGGGTTTGCCCTGTCGGTAATGGCTTTCCCGTCAGCAATGGCGATGACCGGAACCGGTCACGCTGCCGAAGTGTCCGTCGAGGCGGATGCGATGACCGGGGCGTACTACATGCGCGACAGCCTGGTTCCCCGAGCGGACGATCTCGCCCTGCTCCAGCGCAAGCCCGCGCTCTACCTTGCCAGTTTCAACGACGGCATGGCGACGGTGGCCTATTCGCTGGAGAACGGGCGGATCGTCTACCGGGTGGTCACCGGCGAGATCGGGGATGGTGCCCGGGCCGAGATCGACCGCGCGCTGGTCCGTCTGCAGCGCAAGGTCGCATGACGGTATAAAAAGAGAAGACGCAGGGAGAACGCGCGCGAAGGTCGGCTGGGCCTTCGCGCAGAGCCGAGGGAAGGGGAGAAGCGCAAGGCGCGGCGGGTAGCCACCACCGCCGCGTCTTGTTGCTATGTGCTCAGGCGCGCGCCTTCTGGCGGATCAGGCGCACGTAGGTATCGGCGACGGCCTGGTTTATGCGGTCCCAGCTGAACTCGCCGGCACGCGCGACGCCGGCGGCGCCATGGGTGCGCCGCAGTTCGGTATCTTCGATATAGCCTTTCAGCGCTTCGGCGAACTGGTGCACGGCGCCGGGCGGGATCAGGCGGCCCGAGACGCGGTCGTCGACGAGGCTCTGGCTGCCGGTGGCGGCCGCTGCGACGACGGGCAGCCCGCAGGCCATGGCCTCGAGCGTGACGTTGCCGAAAGTCTCGGTGACCGAGGGGTTGAACAGCACGTCCATCGAGGCGACCGCGCGGCCGAGGTCGGCGCCGCCCTGGAAGCCGACGAAGGCGGCCCCGGGAAGACGTTCCTCGAACCATTCGCGCGCTGGCCCCTGGCCGATCACCAGCACCTTGTGGGCGATGCCCTTGCGGCGCAGTTCGTCGAGCGTGTCCGAGAACACGTCTAGCCCCTTTTCCATCACCAGACGGCCGAGGAAGCCGATGGCGACTTCATGGTCGGCGATGCCGTGGTTGCGGCGCCATTCGAGGTCGCGGCGGCCGGGGTTGAATATCTCGTGATCGACGCCGCGCGACCAGATCGAGACGTCGTAGTTCATGCGCTGCTCGCGCAGGAGCTGCGCCATGCTTTCCGAAGGCGCGACAAGGGCGTTGCAGCGGCGATAGAAGCGGCGCAGGATCGCCTCGACCACCGGCTCGCCCCAGGCCATGTTGTAGTAGCGCAGGTAGGTTTCGAACCGGGTATGGACCGAGGACAGCACCGGAATGGTCCGGTTGCGTGCCCAGGTCACCGCCTGGTGGCCGACCGGGTCGGGCGAAGAGACGTGCACCACATTCGGCGCGAACTTCGCGAGGTCGCGGCGGGCCTTGCCCGAGATCGAGAACGGAACGCGGTATTCCGGACGTCCGGGAATCGCGAAGGAACGCACGCTGATAAGATCGCCGGTCGGCTCGAACGCGGGCTCGGTCACGGTCGGCGCGTAGACGCGAACCTGCGCGCCCTGGCGCAGGAGGTAGCCGACGAGACGATTGAGCGCCTGGTTGGCGCCGTCGCGGACGTAGTTGTAGTTGCCCGAGAACAGGGCGATGCGCAGATCTGCGGTGTCCATGATGGAGCGCCCCATAGCCGCCCCGGCCGCACTTGGCGAGGGTGCATGATGAGGCGCTCCCCGATGGATTTCATGGCCGTATGCATTGGGGGCGAGGGAGGCCGCGGACGGTCTGCCATCGATCGGGCAGCCGTCCGCGGAAAGCATCGCAGCTATGCTTCAGCGACGATAATCGCGGTCGCGCCAGCGGCGGTCGTCTCGCCGGTCGTCTCTGCGGTCATCGCGGCGATCCCAGCGTCCGTCACGGCGATCCCAGCGGCGATCGTCACGACGGTCCCAGCGATCCCGGCGATCGTATTGCCTGTCCCGGCGCCAGTCGCGGCCACGGTCCCAGCGATTGCCGCCGTCGCGCCAACGATCACGATACCACGGCGAATAGTCCCGGTCGTAGTAGCGATCGCGATAATAGCGGTTGGGGTAGCCGTCGTAGTAATAATAATACCCGGGACGGTCGCGCACGGTGACGTAGCGGCGCGAGCCCCAGTAGCCGCGATCGTAGTAATTGCGATCACCGCGGTCGGCGATCGCGGCGCCGAGGGCAAGGCCGATCACGCCCGCACCGATGGCAATGGCGGCAGTGTCGTCACCGCGCCCGTAGTAGCGATCGCGTGCCTGGGCCGGCGATGCGCTCACCAGCACCGAGGCGGCGAGTGCGGCCCCCAGCGCGAGCCTTTTGCCGAAGGATTTCAGTTTGGTATTCATGACGTAGCGTCTCCCTTTCCGGGCCTACCGGTTAACGGCGGTAGCGGTGGGCACGCTGCAGACATGGGCCGGATGGACTGAACCGGGAGTGAATTTGTCGCGAGGCGTATCAGGCATGCGGCGAGCTGCGGGCGAGGGCGTGATCGTGTTCGGCCAAAACACCGTTCGTCATCCCCGCGACGGCAGGGCCCCTCCATCTGACGCTCATGCAACAGGCGCCCTCGGAAGATGGATTCCCCCCTTCGCGGGAATGACAATAATACGGTTAAAGTCGATCTCGCTTTAACGGCACATGCGAAGACGCCCGGCCGAGGAGGAGGGGCCGGGCGTCTCGCGAAGTCGGGGGCCGAAAGGGGCGTCACCCGGCTTCGCTGGTATTCGATCGATCAGTAGCCGCGGCGCCAGTCACCCCGGTCGCCGTAGTAGCCGCGGCGCTGGTCGTCGCGGTGATCGCGGTTGTAGCGATCGTAGTCGCCGCGCGAGTAGCGGTTGCCGTCGCCATTCCAGTAGTAGCCGTCGCGATAGGACCAGCTCGAACCGTAGTAGCGGTCGTCGTAGCGGGCATTGTCGTAACGGTCGTGGTCGCGGCTGGACGAGGTGGCGATGGCGCCGACGGCAAGGCCCAGGATGCCCGCGCCGATAGCGACGGCAGCGGTGTTGTCGCCTCCCCGGTGCCAGTCGCGCGCCATCGCCGGCGTCGTAGTGGCAAGAGCGGTGGCGGCGAGGCCGACGGCCAGCGCGGTCTTCTTGAAAATGGTCATGGCTTCAACTCCTTGTTCGGGGTGGCGGATCAAGGAAGCCGTTGTCCCCGTGTGAAGTTTGGTATAAGCCCCGGCTCCTGAACCGGATCGAAGCGGATCTGGCAGAATCCATTCACGATTGTACGCAATTGTATGCGTAGCGGTACATGGGGCGATGCGGGGCTGCAGATGAAGCGGTTCCAGACATGTTTCGTCACGCGTCCGCCCGAAACGTGACACGCGGGCTCCCCAATCTGGCGTCATTGCATTGCCAGATTGGAGAATACCAATGATTTCCGCCGCTCTTCTTGCCCTTGTTTCGCTTTCCACGCCCGCTTCGGCATCGCTCGCTACTGCCTATGCCGGTGACAGCGTCGCCGCCTCGAAGGGCCATCCGACCATCGTGGCGCGCGCGCAGGGCAAGGCTTCGGCTCCGACCGTCTGCCATCCTGACCCGTCCAAGGGCCGCGCCTGCCGTCACGCCGTCGTCCAGGCCGAGCAGGCAGAGCGTCCGGTTCTGGCAGTCGCCGATGCGGCCGTGACCAAGGACTGACGCATCCGCCGCCTTGGCCTTTTGTGCAGATTTGCTGCGCGAAAGAGGGTGGCAGGACAATTTCCGACCGGCGCGGTTTGCCTGACCGCGCCGGTTGCCTATAGACAGCAGAGACAACCAGCACGATGACGGTCGCCCCCCGCTACAGACACCCGCACGAGACTATGACAACCCCTTCCACCATTCTGCTCGTCGAGGACGATGGCGCGTTGCGCACCCTGACCGCGCGAGCGTTGCGCCAGAGCGGTTTCAACGTGCTCACCGCCGCCACCGGCGCGGAGATGTGGGTGACCCTGCGTGAGGCGACGGTCAGTCTGGTCGTGCTCGACATCATGCTTCCCGGCACCAGCGGCTTCGACCTGTTCCGCCGCCTGCGCCGCGAAAGCGACGTGCCGATCATCTTCGTCAGCGCGCGCGGCAGCGAGGAAGACCGCGTGCTCGGCCTTGAACTGGGCGCCGACGATTACCTCGCCAAGCCCTTCAGCACCCGCGAACTGGCTGCGCGCGTCAGCGCCGTCCTGCGTCGCGGTGGCGGGCTCGATTCGACCAGCGAGCCGGTGCCAGAGATGCGGTCCGCCGATGCGATCCGGTTCGACGGCTGGGAAGTCTCGATGGCGCGGCGCGAACTGCGCTCACCCAGCGGTGCGATCGTCGATCTGACCGGCGCCGAGTTCGACCTGCTCTCCACTTTCCTGGGATACCCGCAGCGCGTGCTCGGGCGCGAGCGGCTGATGGAGCTTTCGCGCTCGCGCATCGGCGACAGTTCGGATCGTTCGATCGACGTGCTCGTCAGCCGCCTGCGCCGCAAGCTGCAGGCCGAGGGCTCCGAATCCCCGATCGTCACTGTTCGCGGCGTTGGCTACATGTTCAAGGCGGAAGTGATCCGCACCTGATGGCAGGCAGGTTCGTCGCCCTGTTCAGGCGGATGGGCCTGCCCGAGCGGCTGCTCGCGGTGCTGCTGGTCGTCGTCATTATCGACTTCGTGGCGAACTCCTTCCTGTTCGAGCGTGTCGATTCCTTCATGCTGCGGCGCGACGATGCCGAGCGCATCGCCGAGAACCTCGTCCTCGCGCGCCGGACGATGGAACATGCCGAGGCGGGCGAGCGCGACCAGATCGCCCACGTCCTCAGTACCGACCGCTTCCAGCTGCACTGGTTCGCGCCCGGCACCCGCCGCCGCGGTAGCCTAGGGCTGACCAACCTGCGCGCGCAGGTCGTCGCCCTTCAGCCCGAACTCGCCATGGCCGATCTCGAGCTTCACCTCGAGGAACTGCCGGGCAAGGGGAACATCGGCGGTTCGATCCGGCTTTCCGACAACAGCCTCGTGAAGTTCCATACGCATGCGAAGTCGGCGTGGAAGCTGACGCTGGGCCGGATCGCCGGGCTGGTGCTGCCCACGCTGCTGCTCTTCGCGCTTGCCTGGGTGCTGGTACGCACCACGCTCAAGCCCCTGCGCACCCTGATCGGCGCGACCCGCCATCTCGGCTCCGGTCCGCCGCGTCCGGTGCCCGAACGCGGACCGGACGAGCTGCGCGAACTGATCCGCGCACTGAACGAGATGCAGGAACGCATCCACCAGTCGCTGGTGGATCGCACCCAGACGATGCTGGCGATCGGACATGATCTCAAGACCCCGCTCGCGCGCATGAGGCTGCGGCTCGACGACGAGAGCGTCGATCCCGAAGTGCGCGACGGCCTGAACCACGACATCGACGAGATGCGCATGCTGCTCGATTCGATCCAGGCTTATGTCGACAGCGACGGCCGCTCGATCCCGGCGGAGCGCATCGACATCGCGGTCATGGCCGAAACACTGGTCGATACCGCTGCCGATCATGGCGCCGACGCGACCTATTCCGGCGTGTCCAGCCTCGAAGTCAAAGTGCGCCCCGTCCCGATCCGCCGCGCCTTGTCGAACCTCATCGAGAACGCGCTGCATTACGGCGGCAATGTTCGCGTCAGCGTGCGCCGGGACGGAGGAGCGGTGGAGATCACCGTCGACGATGACGGGCCCGGCATCCCCGACGATCGCATCACCGACGCGCTCCAGCCTTTCGTCCGCCTCGACACGGCGCGGGCGCGGGACACCGCCGGAATGGGCCTCGGCCTGCCGATCGTGCGCAAGGCCGTGCGCACGGAAAACGGCACGCTGGACTTGCGCAACCGGCCCGAAGGCGGACTGCGGGCGACCATCCGCCTGCCCATGGGTGCGGACTGACCCGGAGTTCACACACGCTGCATCGCAGCAAACTTTCGTAACGTTCGCGCACGCTCAGCGACAAGCGCGGCACCTAGCTTTCCACAGTGAGCCGCAGTGCGTGCGCTGACGGCAGTGGATAAAAGAAAGGTGTTCCAGTGAACGAACTGATCGGTCGCGTCTTCAACTTCGAGAAGACCCTCTTCCCCGCCAGCAGCGAGCTGTTCGGCAAGCTGACCACGCACGGCCAGTCGCCCAAGGCGCTGATGATCTCGTGCGCCGATTCGCGCATCGTGCCCGAGCAGATCATGCAGGCCGAGCCCGGCGATCTGTTTGTCTGCCGCAACGCCGGAAACATCGTGCCGCCTTACGCGACGCTCAACGGCGGCGTCACCTCGACCGTCGAATATGCGGTCATGGCGCTCGGCGTGCGCGACATCATCGTCTGCGGCCACTCGGACTGCGGCGCGATGAAGGCGCTTTCCGATCCCACCGGCCTCGAGGCGATGCCGAACGTCGCCGCCTGGCTCAAGCACGGCGCCGCGGCCGAGAACATCGTCAGCGCCTGCCATTCCGACCTTCAGGGCAAGGACCGCGTCCGCGCGATCACTCTGGAGAACATCATCGCCCAGATCAGCCACTTGCGCACGCATCCGGCCGTTGCTGCGGGCATCGCGCGCGGCGAGATCACGCTGCATGGCTGGATGGTCGATATTCACGCCGGTCAGGTCCTTGGCCTCAACGGCGACACCGGCGAGTTCGTGCCGCTGCGCGAAGACCGTGACCTGCCGGTTGCTCTCGCCGCCCGCAGCCGTTTTGCCACCGAATACGCAGAAGCGGCAGAATGACCTCGGTTTCCTCTGGCGTGGGAGACGGCCGCCAAGGCCTCTTCTCCCACTTCGGCCGCGATTTCACGGCGTCGATCGTCGTGTTCCTGGTCGCCATGCCGCTGTGCATGGGCATCGCCATCGCTTCGGGCGTACCGCCTGAAAGGGGCCTCGTCACCGGCATCATCGGCGGCGTGGTCGTCGGCCTGCTGGCGGGTTCGCCGCTGCAGGTCAGCGGCCCGGCGGCCGGCCTTGCGGTCATCGTCTTCGAGTTCGTTCGCGAGAACGGACTCGAGGCGCTTGGCCCCGTGCTGCTTCTGGCAGGCGTGCTCCAGCTGATTGCCGGTGCGCTCAGGCTCGGCGGCCTGTTCCGCGCGATCAGCCCGGCTGTCGTTCACGGGATGCTGGCGGGTATCGGCGCGCTGATCGTCATCGGCCAGTTCCACATCCTGTTCGACGCCAAGCCGCTGTCGAGCGGCCTCCAGAACCTCGCGGCAATGCCCGCGCGCGTCTTTGGCCTCGATTTCACCAATGCGGCTGCAACCGAAATGGCGCTGCTGATCGGCGTGCTGACGATCACCGTCATGCTCGCGTGGGAAAAGCTGCGTCCCAAGTCGATGGGTCTGGTTCCTGGCGCGCTGCTCGGCGTGGTTTCCGCCACGGCGGTTGCCTGGGGCATGGGCCTGGACGTCGCCCGCATCGAGGTGCCTGCCTCGATCGCCTCGGCTTTCAGCCTGCCGACCAGCGCCGCCTGGTTCGCGCCGCTGAGCCAGCCCGCGCTTCTCGTCGCAGCTGTCGCCATTGCCTTCATCGCCAGCGCCGAAACGCTGCTCTCTGCCGCTGCCGTCGATCGCATGCATGACGGCGTGCGTACCCACTACGACAAGGAACTGCGCGCGCAGGGCATCGGCAACTTCCTGTGCGGCGTCTTCGGCGCATTGCCGATGACGGGCGTGATCGTGCGCTCCTCGGCGAACGTGCAGGCAGGTGCAAAGACCCGCCTCTCGACGATCTTCCATGGCGTGTGGATCCTCGGTTTCGTCGCGCTGCTGCCCTGGCTGCTGCGCGAAGTGCCGATGGCCGCGCTCGGCGGCGTGCTGGTCGTCACCGGCTGGAAGCTCGTCAGCCTCAAGCACGTCACGCACCTGTTCAAGGCGCATGGTCCGCTGCCCGCAGCGATCTGGGCCGCGACCTTCCTGCTGGTGGTCACCACCGACCTGCTGACCGGCGTGCTCGTCGGCCTAGCGCTCTCGGTCGTCGAGCTGCTGCCGCACTACAAGCACCTGCGGCTCAAGGTCGCGGAGCATGACGAGGGTGAAGCGACCCGCGTGGAACTGAACGGTGCGGCCACCTTCGTCGGGCTCACCCGCCTGAACGCGGTGCTGGAGAAGCAGCCGGCGAACCGTCCGGTCCACCTCGACCTCGGCTTGGTCAAGGCGATGGACCACACCACGGCGGAAACGCTGTCCGAATGGATCAGCCGCCGCCGCCAGGGTGGGCAACGCGACCGGATTACCGGTCCCGCCGCCATCCTGCGCCCGCTGCCGCTGGCCAGCTGACGCTCTGATCGAACACCTGGCGGGCCGGGAACCCTCACACCCGGCCCTCTAACCTACGGGCGGAGCGCGTAAGCGTTTCCGCCCGCTTTCTTTTGGACGGTGCCGTTTTCTGATCGCAGAGCGAACTGGCCTGCATAGATACTCGGCAATATCGTGACGGCGTGCTTGTGTTGCTATGCAACCACACTTGTTGCGCTGCAGAATTCAGCAACAGTTCGTTACGATAGGGCAAGAATAGAGACAGGTCGGCGCCATATCCATGAACCTGCCGGCATGAAACGGGCTCGCCACGCAGCGGAGCCCGGCTTGCAGGCCGCAGGACGGAACATGCTACAACAGTAACATGAGGGTGTTCCGACTATGAAGTTTCGTCTCTTTGCCGGCGTCGCCGGCCTCGCAGCCGCGTTTGCTGCGACTCCCGCGATGGCGCAGGAGGAAGCCCCCAGCGAATTCACCATCGCGGGCAGCGTCGGGCTCGTCACCGACTACCGTTTCCGCGGTGTGTCGCAGTCCGACAAGGAACTCGCGGTGCAGGGCGGCGTCTCGGTTACGCATGAAAGCGGGCTCTACGTCGGCACCTGGGGTTCGAACCTCTCGGGTTGGGGCACCTTCGGCGGCTCGAACACCGAACTCGACATCTACGGCGGTTTCGCGGCCGACGTGACGCCGGGCGTGAAGGTGGACGTCGGCGTGACCTGGTACATGTACCCGGGCGGCTCGGACATCACCGATTTCGCTGAACCCTACGTCAAGGTTTCGGGCTCGGTCGGTCCGGCAAACCTGCTCGTCGGCGCGGCCTATGCGCCCAAGCAGGAAGCGCTCGGTCGCTGGTATCTGGACGCCGATTCCTACGCGACCGGCATTCCCGATGCACCCGGCGCCAAGTCGGACAACTTCTACCTTTGGGGCGATGCCAGCACCGGCATTCCCAACACGCCGCTGACCCTGAAGGCACACCTGGGCTATTCGAACGGCAACTCCGGCCTTGGCCCCAACGGCACCAGCGTGGCGCCGACGGGCAGCTATCTCGACTGGATGCTCGGCGCGGACCTCGCGGTCGGCCCGGTCGTGCTGGGCGTGGCTTACATCGATACCGACATCTCGAAGGCGGAATCGGCTTACCTGAAGCCGAACTTCTCCTCCTCCAAGAACGGTTCGCAGATATCCGGTTCGACCGTGGTGTTCTCGCTGTCCGCGGCGTTCTGATTACTCGGCCTTGCGGGGCAAACGGGGGGAGGGCCGGCCGGGCAGGGCCGGCCCTCTTTTCAGTATCCTGTGTAGCGGCCCGGGCGGTGCCAGGCCCAGAGGATGCCTGCCGTCGCCGCGACGCCCAGCAGCGACCAGCCCATGCGCACCGCATCGAGCCGTGAGGCGGCGAACAGCAGCACCGTACCGTCGATGATGAGCTGGGTGCGGCCGGCATTCCATCCACGCGTGCGATAAAGCCATAGCACCAGCGCTCCCGAGCCGCCCGTTGCGGCCCCATGGCGGGCGAGGGCGAGCGCGCCCATGCCGATGACGCTGCCGCCGACGACCGCTGCAACCGGGTCGCTCACCCGGGCGATGTCGATGCCCATCGGGGCCAGGGCGGTCATCGCGAACAGGCCGAGCGTCACCACGGCGGTCTTTATCAGGAACCGCCAGCTCATCGAGCGCAAGGTGATCGCCATCAGCGGCGCCGAGATCAGCGCATAGAGCAGGCCCACCGGCCAGCCCGTCGCATAGCTGAGAACCAGCGCGACACCCGCCACACCGCCTGTCGCGAGCCCTGCCGCGCGCAGCAGCACGAGCCCAACAGCCAGATGGATCGTGCCCACGAAGAGGGCGTAGATGTCCTCGCCGTGCCCGTGCGGGGTGGGCGAGGGTGCGTTGGAACTCGTCATTGCAGTCATGCCCCCTGCTTCAAAAACACGAAAGGCCGGAAAGCGCCCTTCGGCGCCCCGACCTTTCATTCAACCGGTAATGCATCCCCCCGCGATCGCTCTTTTCAAAGCCCGACCGCAGGGGAGGGCAAAATCAGGCGCTTTCCTTCTTGCGGCTCTGCTTCTTGCGCTCGTTCGGGTCCAGGTGGACCTTGCGCAGGCGGATCGACTGCGGGGTGACTTCGACCATCTCGTCGTCGTCGATGTAGGCGATGGCCTGCTCCAGCGTCATCACGCGCGGCGGGGTGAGGCGGATGGCGTCGTCCTTGCCGGTCGAACGGAAGTTCGTCAGCTGCTTCGACTTCATCGGGTTCACTTCGAGGTCGTCGGTCTTGGCGTTCTCGCCGATCAGCATGCCCTCGTAGATCTTTTCCTGGGGCTTGATGAACAGCACGCCGCGATCTTCGAGCGAGTTCAGCGCGTAGCCGACTGCTTCACCGGTGCAGTTCGAGATCAGCACGCCGTTCTGGCGGCCCTCGATCGGACCCTTGTGGGCGTCGTACTTCTCGAACAGGCGGTTCATGATGCCGGTGCCGCGCGTGTCCGAAAGGAACTCGCCGTGGTAGCCGATCAGGCCGCGCGAAGGGGCCGAGAAGGTGATGCGGGTCTTGCCCGAGCCCGACGGACGCATGTCGGTCAGCTCTGCCTTGCGGCGTTGCATCTTCTCGACGACCGTGCCCGAGTGCTCGTCGTCCACGTCGATCACGACGGTTTCGTAAGGCTCGGTGCGGCCGCCCTTTTCGTCGGTGCCGAACAGCACGCGCGGACGGCTGATGCCGAGTTCAAAGCCTTCGCGGCGCATGGTTTCGATGACGACGCCCAGCTGGAGTTCGCCGCGACCGGCGACTTCGAAGCTGTCCTTGTCGGCGGATTCGGTGACGCGGATGGCGACGTTGGTTTCCGCTTCGCGCATCAGGCGGTCGCGGATCATGCGGCTGGTGACCTTGTCGCCTTCACGACCCGCGAGCGGCGAGTCGTTGACGGCGAAGCGCATCGCCAGGGTCGGCGGATCGATCGGCTGTGCCTGGATCGCCTCGGTAACCGAAGGATCGGCGATGGTGTTCGACACGGTCGCCTTTTCGAGACCGGCGAGCGCGATGATGTCACCGGCGCGGGCTTCTTCCACGGGAACGCGGTCGAGGCCACGGAACGAGAGCACCTTGGTGGCGCGGCCCACTTCGACGACCTTGCCGTCCATGTCGATGGCGCGGATCGGGTCGTTGACCTTCAACGTGCCCGACTGGACGCGGCCGGTGAGGACGCGGCCCATGAAGTTGTCGCGGTCCAGCAGGGTGGCGAGGAACGAGAACGGCGCGTCGACGTCGAGGTTCGGCGCGGGGACGTGCTCGACGATCTTTTCGAACAGCGGGGTCAGGTCGCCTTCGCGGCGGTCCGCATCGTAGCTGGCGTAGCCGTTGCGGCCCGAAGCGTAGAGGGTCGGGAAGTCGAGCTGCTCGTCATTGGCGTCGAGGCTGACGAAGAGGTCGAACACTTCGTCGAGCACTTCGGCGTGGCGGCCGTCGGGACGGTCGATCTTATTGACGACGACGATCGGCTTCAGGCCGAGGCCCAGCGCCTTGCCGGTGACGAACTTGGTCTGCGGCATCGCGCCTTCCGAGCTGTCGACGAGGAGAACCACGCCGTCCACCATCGAGAGGATGCGCTCCACTTCGGCGCCGAAGTCGGCGTGTCCGGGCGTGTCGACGATGTTGATGCGATAGCCGTTCCACTCGATCGAGGTCGGCTTCGCCAGAATGGTGATGCCGCGCTCCTTTTCGAGATCGTTGCTGTCCATCGCGCGCTCTTCGATGCGCTGGTTGTCACGGAACGTGCCGGACTGGCGGAACAGCTGGTCGACTAGGGTGGTCTTGCCATGGTCGACGTGCGCAATGATTGCGATATTGCGCAAGGGAAGCGGGGCGGACATTGTTGTTCTCTCTGTACGAGGGCCGGAGGCGGGCAGCCATCGTGTGCTGCACCGCAAAATTGCCGCGCCCTTAGCCGATGGCGGGCATTTCGGCAAGCGCAGTGAGATGAGGCAGACTGCTGGGGGTAATGGCGCCCGACATACTTCGTCACATCCTGTGTCGATAGTACAACAATGGTGCAGAATGTCCGCAGCTATGCACAGGTCCCGATTGTGAGCGCTCGGAGAACGACATAAGCTGCCCCTCTTACCAATTGCGACCAGCTTTGCGCACCACGACGCGGGCAGTCGTGCAGGAAGGGACAGGGGATCCGATGAAGGGTGTTTTGGCGGGCATCTGCGCGCGGGGTACGCGCATCTTCAGCGAACGCATTTTCAGCGAACGGGGCATCATGGCGCACAAGTCCGCGCTGCTGGCGGGGGCATCCGCAGCACTGTGGGCGCCGGCGGCTCTGGCGCAGGACGCGGCGCCTCAGGCGGCCGACGAGCAGTACACCGATACCATCATCGTCACCGCGACCAAGCGCGAGCAGACCTTGCAGGACGTGCCCGTCGCCGTCTCGGTGACCAGCGGAGCGACGCTGGAACGCGCGCAGATGCGCGATCTCAAGGACCTGCAGACGCTGGTGCCGTCGCTGCGCGTAAACCAGCTGCAGTCCAGCGCCAATACCAACTTCTATATCCGCGGCTTCGGCAACGGCGCCAACAACGCGGGCATCGAGCCTTCGGTCGGCCTGTTCATCGACGGCGTCTACCGTTCGCGCTCGGCCTCGATGATCGCGGACTTCCCCGATGTGGAGCGCATCGAGGTGCTGCGCGGGCCGCAGTCCACGCTGTTCGGCAAGAATGCGTCGGCGGGCGTGATCTCGATTGTTACCAAGAAGCCGCAATTCCAGTTCGGCGGCAATGTCGAGGCCAGCTACGGCAACTACGACGCCGTAGTCGTCAAGGGCACGGTAACCGGGCCGCTGAGCGAGAACGTCGCATTCAGCCTCGCAGGCGGGCTCAACAAGCGCGACGGTATCGTCAGGGATCTGGCTACCGGCGAGCGCACCAATGAGCGCGACCGCTGGTTCGGGCGCGGGCAGCTGCTGTTCGACAACCATGACGGCCTCGAACTGCGGCTGATCGGCGATTATGGCAAGATCGACGAGAACTGCTGCGCGGTGGTCAACCTGCGTCAGGCGACCCCCACGGCGGCGATCTTCGCGCTGGGCGGGGCGGTCAACCAGCCGGGCGAGAAGTACGACAACATCGTCTACAACAACTTCGAATCGTCGAACAAGATCGAAAACTGGGGCGTTTCGGGCCAGCTGGACTATGATCTGGGCGCCACCAAGCTGACCTCGATCACCTCGTATCGCCGCACCAATGCGCTGACCAACCAGGATTCGGACTTCTCCAGCGCCGACCTGCTCGGCCGCAACTGGCAGGACCTGCGGATCAAGACCTTCACGCAGGAACTGCGCGCCAACTTCGAGGTGGGCGAGAAGATCACCGGCCTCATCGGCGGCTACTATTTCAACGAGAAGATCGACCAGAACAACGAGGTCTTCTGGGGCGACGATGCCCGGCCTTACGCCAACCTGCTGGTCCAGAGCCTTTCGGGCGGGGCGCTCAGCGTGCCCGCGCTGGAGACGGCCTTCGGCGCCTACGAAGGCAATCCGGCCAAGTACGCCGGGCAGTTCTTCGCTTCCGGCACCGGCCTGACCGAGGCCTACAAGCTGAAGAACGAGGCGTGGTCGATCTTCGGCCAGCTCGACTTCGAGGTGGCGCCGGGGCTGACGGTGACCGGCGGCCTCAATTACACCCACGACCGCAAGCGCTTCGCTACCAACACCACGTCGAACGATGTGTTCTCGGGCATCAACTTCGACGATCCGCGCTATTCGGCGTTCCGCCAGCAACTGCTGCTTGGCGGGGCGCTGCGTTCGGTGGGTGTGGACCCGACCAACCCGGCGGCGATCTTCGCCTTCGCGACGAACCCGCAGACCGCGCCGGTCTACCAGCAACTGGTCGGCTTCGCGAACGGCAATGCCAACAATCCGGCGGCCAATCCGCTCAATCCGCTGCGGGCACTGCAGTATTTCCCGCAGTTCATGAACGTGCCCAACGCGGTCGAGCCGGGCCGGGTAAGCGACGGCGACTTCAGCTACACCGCTCGCGTGGCCTGGGACGTGACGCCCACGGTCAATTTCTACGCGGCTTATGCGACCGGCTACAAGGCGGCCTCGATCAACCTGTCGCGTGATAGCCGCCCGACGCCTGCCGACCTCGTCGAACTGCGCGCGCAGGGCCTGGCGGTGACCAACCTGACCTCCGGCAGCCGCTTCGCCAATGCCGAGAATTCGACGGTCTACGAGGCCGGGATCAAGGGCAACTGGGGGATCGTCTCGGCCAACGTCGCGGTGTTCAAGCAGGAGATCAAGAACTTCCAGTCGAACATCTTCACCGGCTCGGGCTTCTTCCTGGCGAACGCGGGCAAGCAGTCGGCGTTCGGTATCGAGTTCGAAGGCTCGGCCAAGCCCATCGACCAGCTGACGCTGACGATGGCCTGGACGTACCTGAACCCGAAGTACGACACGTTCCAGCTTTCGGCCTTCGGCGACCTTTCAGGGACGACCCCGGCGGGCGTCCCGCCCCTGTCGGCGACGTTCTCGGCCGAGTTCGTGCAGCCGGTGGGCACGCGCGGCGACCGGATCATCCTGCGCGGCGACTATCACTACGAATCGCAGTTCCGTCTGGTCGAGGGCCTGCCGGGCCTCGTCGTGCGCGACAGCGCGGGCAACGTCACCGACGTATCCGCAGCGCTCGCCGCTGCGCGAGAGTTCAAGCAGGACATCAACGACATGAACGCCTCGCTTACATACGCGATGGCGAACGGGCTGGAACTGACGGTCTGGGGCCGCAACCTGCTGAACGACCGCACCATCCTGCAGATATTCGACAGCCCGGCACAGCCCGGCTCGATCTCGGGCTATCCGAACCAGCCGCGCACTTACGGCGTGGCGGCGCGCTACCGGTTCTAATCCGGAGCGTGTGAAGCGCGTACCCGCCGTGTCGTCTCTGGGAGGAGGTACGGCAAGAGAAGCGGGGCGCGGACCTGAAAAGGGGCGCGGGAGGCTCGACCTCCTGTGCCCCTCTTTCTTTACGGCTTCGGACGGCGGAACAGAAAGTCTTTGTAATTTCCCGATTTAAATGTGAACTTGCGTCGCATTGTCAGGCTGGGCAGGCCGTAAAACAAGGGGGAATGCATGATTCCGTATGGTGGCTTCTGGTGGCGCGTGCTCGCCTACATCCTCGACGCGATCATCCTGCAGATCGCGACTTCGATCATCGGCGGCATCTTCGGTGTCGGCCTTGCGCTGCCGCTGACGGGGCTGGGCGCGGGTGAGAACGCGGCGTTCGGGATGATGATGTTCGGCATGATCGGCGCGTCGCTGGTGATCAACTGGCTCTACTTCGCGATCATGGAAAGCTCGAAGCTGCAGGCGACCGTCGGCAAGCTGGCCGTCGGCGTCGTCGTTACCGACCTGCGGGGCGAACGCCTGACTTTCGTGCGTGCGACCGGGCGCTACTTCGCCAAGATCCTGTCGAGCCTGATCCTGTGCATCGGCTACATCATGGTCGCCTTCACCGAGCGCAAGCAGGGCCTGCATGACATCGTCGCCAGCACGCTCGTCTACAAGACGCGCGATCCCAGCGTACTGTTCGACAACCGCGAGGTTTTCGCCTGATTTCCAATCCCGTCATCCCCGCGAAGGCGGGGACCCATCTGATGATCGCGCAACAGGAAGCGTCAGCAGATGGGTTCCCGCCTTCGCGGGAATGACCAATGAGTGGTGAGGGTAGAGATCGGCTTCTAAAGTTCGCGCAGCGCCCTTGCCGGTTTCGCCCGCAGCAGCGGCAGCGTACCGCCGAGGGCAAAGCCGAGGATCAGCACGAGCCCGGCGGCCAGAACCGCCAGCACGCGTGGCCAGTCGGGCAGCCAGGCGAACTCGAACAGCTTGACGATCACCGCCCAGGCCATCGCGCTGCCCGCGCCCAGCGCGACGAGGGCGAGCACCACGGCGAGCAGCCCGTATTCCGCCATCTGCGCCGCGAGCAGCTGCCCGCGACTGGCGCCCAGCACGCGCAGGATCACGGTGTCGTAAGTCCGGCTCGCCCGCGCCGCCGCGATGGCGCCCAGCAGCACCGCAAGCCCCGCCAGCACCGCCACCGAAGAGGCCGCGAGGATCGCCGCCGACATCTGGTCGAGCAGCGCGCGGGCATCGCGCAGCAGGCTTCCCGTCTCGATCACCGAGGTCGAGGGGAAGGCGCGCACCAGCCGGGGCAGCAGGCCCGCCGGGGACGCGCCCTTGGGCACCTCGATCGTCGCGGCGAGGTTGTGCGGGGCGTCGGCCAGCGCATTGGGCGAGAACACCAGCACGTAGTTGAAGCCCAGACTGTCCCAGTCGATCCGGCGCAGCGCCGCGATCCGCGCGGTCTTCTCGACGCCCAGCACGCCCACGGTCACGTAGTCGCCGACCTTCAGGCCGATCGCCTCGGCCAGCCTCTCATCGACCGAGACAAGCGGCTCGCCCCGGTAGAACTGCGGCCACCACTGGCCGGAAGTCACCGTGCTGCCCTCCGGCACGCCGGCCGAGTACGTCAGCCCGCGCTCCCCGCGCAGCGCCCAGGCGCCATCGGGCAGGTCCTTGCCGAGGCTGGCCACGCGGGTCATCCGGTCCTTCGGTCCATAGGCAAGGATGCGGCCGCGCATGTTCGGCACCAGCTTGAGGGTGGAGCCGGGGATCGTCCGCTCGACCGCGTCGGCGAAGGCGGGCGCCTTGTCCTTGGGCACGTCGAGCACGAAGTAGTCGGGCGCACGCTCGGGCACGGTGCGGCGGATGTTGGCGTCGAGGCTCGTCTGCACAGCCGCGATCAGCACGAAGGCGGAGAGCCCGAAGCCGAGCGCGGTCACCAGCGCTCCGGTCTGCGCGCCGGGGCGGTGGAGGTTCGCCAGCCCCGCGCGCAGCATCGGCCCGCGCGGTCTCGGCAGGCGGGCGGCGAGCTTGCGGATGCCGAGGCCGACGAGCGCCAGCAGGCCGAGCATCGCGGCCGAGGCCCCGAGGAAGCCCAGCGTCACCAGCGGCTGCGCGGCATTGAGCAGTGCCAGCGCGACGATGGCGGCAAGGCCGAGGCCGACCGGCAGAGCGAGCGCCTTGCGGTCGGCCGTGAGCGGCGCCACGCGGGCACGCATCAGCGCCATCGCGGGCCAGCTGCGCGCCCGCACCAGCGGCGGCGCGGAGAATATCAGCGCGACCAGCAGGCCATAGGCCGCCGCCGTCGCGAGCGCCGCGGGGGAGACGGTGAACCCGGGCTCGACCGGCAGCAGGCTCTGAAGCGCCGAGGCGAGGAGCGGGGTCACGAGCACGCCTGCGGCGAGCCCTGCCAGGCTGCCGACCAGGGCGGCCGCGCCGACCTGCAGGAGATAGATGCGCGCGATGTCGCCGCTGGTGGCGCCGAGCACCTTCAGGGTTGCGATCGAACTGCGCCGTGCCTCCAGATAGGACGAGACGCCGCCGCCGATGCCGATCCCGGCGATCACCAGAGCGGCAAGCCCGACTAGCACGAGAAACTCGCCCATGCGGGTGACGAAGCGCTCGGTCGAAGGCGAGGCTGCCAGCCGGGTGCGGGTGTCGAAGCCATCGCCGAAGCGGGACTTGAGGGCGTCGATCACCGCTTCGGGGTCGCGCGCGGGGTCGGCGAAGCGCACCCGCACGACGCTGCGGTACATGGCGCCCGGCGCCGTGAGCCCGGCGCTGGCAGGGAGGGAAAGCGGGACGACGGCGGTGTCGCCCAGCGCGAAGCCCTCGCTCATCTGCTCGGGGTCGGTCGCGATGATGCCGCCCACGATCACCGGCACGCCGCCGATGGCGATACGCTGGCCCTTCCCGGCACCGAGGCGGGCAGCAGTGCCCTTGGCGATCCATGCCGTGCCGGGGGCGGGGGCGCCGACGCGGCGGCCGTCGGTCAGTTCGAGGCGGCCGTAGAGCGGCCAGTTCCCGTCCACCGCCTTGAGCGCGACGGGCGCGGTGGCGTCTCCCTTCGTGGCGATGGCCTGCATGCGTTGCCCGCGCGAAACCCTGCCGAGGCGGGTGAGCGCCGCATCCTCGTCCTTGCCGAAGGCGCGCTGCCAGACCCTCAGTTCGATGTCGCCGCCAAGGATTTCGCGCCCGCGTGTTCCCAGCTCGCGCTCGATCGAGCCGGTCAGCGTGCCGATCGCGGCGATCGCGCCGACGCCGAGGAACAGGCACACGAGGAGCAGTCGCAGCCCCTTGAACCGGGCCGAGAGGTCACGGCGGGCGAGTGTCCAGGCGGTCCGCCAGGGGAGGGCGTCAGCCAAGGTGTTCGCCTGCCCGTATGTCGCTGGCGATCTGGCCGTCGCCGATGGTCACCACCCGCTCGCAGCGGTGGGCGAGGCTTTCGTCGTGGGTGATGATGAGCAGGGTGGCCCCGGTCTCGGCCCGGCGGGCGAAAAGCAGGTCGATTATTGCCGCGCCGGTGGCTGCATCGAGGTTGCCGGTCGGCTCGTCGGCGAAGACCAGCGCCGGGCGGGGAGCGAGGGCGCGGGCGATGGCGACGCGCTGCTGCTCGCCGCCGGAAAGCTGCGCGGGATAGTGCGACAGGCGATGGCCCAGCCCGACCGCCGTGAGTTCCGCTTCGGCCCGCGCGCGGGCATCGCGCATTCCCGCGAGTTCCAGCGGCGTGGCGACGTTTTCCAGCGCGGTCATCGTCGGCAGCAGATGGAACGCCTGGAGGACGATGCCGATCCTGCCGCGCCGCGCCCGGGCAAGGGCGTCCTCGTCCATCCCCACGAAGTCCTGTCCGGCGACCTCCAGCGTGCCCGAACTGGCGCGCTCCAGCCCGCAGAGCACCGCCATCAGCGACGACTTGCCCGATCCCGAAGGACCGAGCAGCGCCAGCGTCTGGCCCGGGGGCACGGAAAGGTCGATCCCCTTGAGGATTTCGACCGCACTGTCCCCGGAACCCAGCGTCAGGCGCAGGTCGCGGGCCAGAATGGTGTCGTCGGAAGCGGGGGAAGGAGTGCCGGAAAGGGCGGAGCGGGCTTGGGCAGGGCTTGTCACCATCCCCATATGGGATAGCACCAGTGCATCCGACAAGTCGGTCCCTTCAGGAGAATGCCTTGCGCCTCGTTTCTCTCGCTCTCCTTGCCGCCTCCACCCTGGCGCTTTCCGCCTGCGACAAGGCCCCGGCGCCGCCCGTGCAGGAGAGCCGGTCGGCCATCGATGCGCCGCCGCAGATACCGGTCATGGGGCCGGAGCGCAGGATACTCGCCTTCGGGGATTCGCTGCTGGCGGGCTACGGACTGGAGGATGGCGAAAGCTACCCCGACCGGCTCGAACAGGCCCTGCGCGCGCGCGGCGTCAACGCGCGCATCGCCAATGCCGGGGTTTCGGGCGACACCACGGCGGCGGGGCTGCAGCGGCTCGACTTCACGCTGAAAAGCCAGCCGGCGAAGCCCGAGCTGGTGATCATCAGCCTCGGCGGCAACGACATGCTGCGCTCGCTGCCCCCGGCCGAGACGCGGGCGAACCTGGAGAAGATCCTCCAGCGGTTGCGGCAGGAGAAGATCGGCGTGGTGCTGCTCGGAATGCTGGCGGCGCCGAACCTGGGCAGCCACTATGCCTCGGGATTCAATCCGATCTATCCGCAGCTGGCGGAGAAGTACGGCGCGGTGCTGGTGCCGTTCTTCCTCCAGCCGGTGATCGACAAGCCGGATCTTATGCAGGGCGATCACGTGCATCCTACGGCCATCGGCATAGACGCCATCGTGGCGGCGACGGTGGATGATGTGGCGGATGCATTGCCGAAGAGGTGAGGTCCCCTCTTCACTTCGTCATTGCGAGCGTAGCGAAGAAATCCAGGGCAATTCCACCCCGCCCTGGATTTCTTCGCTACGCTTGCAATGACGACCGAGTGGTCAGACCCGCCGCACCGTCCCCGCGCTGACCTCCCATACCGCCGCTTCCGCTGCGATTCCCTCGAACGGCGCGAGTTCCGTTCCCGTCAGCCAGACTTGCGCAGAGCCCGCCCGCAGCCGGTCGAACAGTGCCTCGCGCCGCAGCGGGTCGAGATGCGCGGCGACCTCGTCCAGCAGCAGCAGGCGCGGGCGGTTCTCGCCATCTGCTTCCAGCAACTGCGAATGCGCAAGAGTGATGGCGATGAGCATCGCCTTCTGCTCCCCGGTCGAGCATTCCGCCGCCGCTTGCCCTTTGCCCGCCATCGTCACCGCCAGTTCGTCGCGGTGGGGGCCGGTAAGGGTGCGCTGGGCCGCCCGCTCGCGCGGCCGCCCGTCGCGCAAGGCGATGGCAAGCGCACCGGCCTCGACCGGGCCGCCGGGCTGGTAGGCCAGCGAAGGGCGGGCGAAAGGCGTGTCGGGAAGCCGCGCCAGCGCCGCCTCCAGCCGGGTGACGAGGCGCGCTCGGGCCGTCGCCACCAGCGCCCCGGCCTCGGCGATCTGCACCTCGATCGCGTCGAGCCAGTGCGGATCGGGGGAACGTTCGTCGGAAAGCAGCCGATTGCGCTCGCGCAGTGCCGTCTCCAGCCGCGCCGCATGGCCGGCGTGGGCGGGCTCGATCGCCAGCACCAGCCGGTCGAGGAACCGCCGCCGCGCGCCCGCGCTCTCGACGAAAAGGCGGTCCATCGCCGGGGTCAGCCAGCCGATCGACAGCCATTCGGCCAGGCTCAAGGCGGATGCCTGCGCGCCGTTCACCTGCACAAGCCGCCGCCCGGGACGCTCCGCCGCGACGCCGGTGCCGAGGCGGACGGGCTCGCTCCCTTCCCTTTGGCCGGGCATGCGCAGTGCAGCGTTCACCGCGAACCCGCCGTCGCCGTCCTGCGCGGGCACGTCCACCAGCTGCGCCCGGCGCAGGCCGCGTCCGGGCGCGAGCAGGCTGATCGCCTCGAGCACGTTGGTTTTACCGGCGCCGTTCTCGCCGACCAGCAGGTTGAACTGCGCCGTGCCTTCCACCGCGGTCTCACGGTGGTTGCGGAAACGGGACAGGAGGATGCGGTCGAGCATGGTCGGCGCGGCCTAGAGCATTTTCAAGTCAGGTGGAAACACCTGACGACTCAGAAAATGCGGCAGCCCTGTAAAAAGCGCGGCTCAGCGCCCTGCTCACAACGTTCAGACCGATTTTGCCTTGGCGAAAGGCGAGAAATCGAGATTGTCGTCGAACACCTCGACGCCCTCGCGCTTCTTTAGCCAGCCGACGACGACGTAGGTTACCGGCGTCAGCACCGCTTCCCACAGCACCTTCATGCCCCAGTTGGTGACCATGACCGTCAGCACCTGCTCGTGCGTCCAGGTGCCGAGGAAGGCGATGGGATAGAACAGGGCGCTGTCGGCGGCCTGTCCCACCACCGTCGAGCCGATGGTGCGCATCCACAAGTGCTTGCCGCCAGTCATCAGCTTCATCTTGGCGAGGACGAAGGAATTGACGAACTCGCCCGCCCAGAACGCGGTCAGCGAGGCGAGGACGATGCGCCAGGTCGAGCCGAACACGGCCTCGTAGGCGGCTTGTCCGGTCCAGCCGGAATCCGGCGGCATGGCGACGACGACGAAGCTCATGAAGGCCATGAAGATCATCGCGAAGAAGCCCGCCCAGACGCAGCGGCGGGCATTGGCATAGCCGTACACTTCGGTCAGCACGTCGCCGATGACGTAGCTGACCGGGAAGAACAGGATGCCCGCGCCGAACGTCACGCCGCCGATATTCGCCAGCTTGGACGCGCCGATCAGGTTCGACAGCAGCAGGATCGCGACGAAGGCCGCCATCACGTAGTCGAAATAGCGGAAGTGCCGACGGGCGCCGGTAAGGCCGTCGATGCGTGACAAAGGGCGGGACAGAGGCGATGGAGCGTCGGTAGCGGCGGTCATTGCCTGTGCGTAACGTGGCTTTGCTGCAGCGCAAAGCACAAGTTTGCGCGCCCGGCGGTTTGCGCCGCGCGGTAACCACGCTATGGGAAATCCGGCGCGCGCCCGTAGCTCAGCTGGATAGAGCACGAGCCTTCTAAGCTTGGGGTCACAGGTTCGAACCCTGTCGGGCGCGCCATTGTCTTCGGAAATGGTCGCCCTGCTTCCCGGATTGAGTTCGAACCGTGTTCGAACGGGCGCGCGATGAAGTTTAAGCGATCATAAACCGATCGGTTGTATTCTCCCGCTCATGACCCGCACCGTTCTTCCCCGGCGATCGCAGCGACGCTCCGTCGCGCTGGCCGTTCAGTGCCGCACGCAGAGCGGTCTGCGGGATGACGGCGAGATTTCCGACATCTCGGTGGAGGGCTGCTGCCTGCGCATGCGCGGCATCTATTTCCGCGTCGGCGCGCGCCTGATCGTGCGGCCCAAGGGGATGGAAGGCATGTCGGGCGTGGTGCGCTGGGTCAGCAGCGACCTTGCCGGGGTCGAGTTCGACCGTCCGCTCTACGGCCCGGTGCTCGAGCACATCGCCGCAACGCACGGATCGCACGCCAGCGTCTGAGCGATAACGTCGCCCCGGCGAATTCTCGTTCATCCGGCCGGAAAGTTCTGGCCAAGCCGAGCGGCAGCCCCGCACTCTCTTGCGAACAGACCGGCATGCAATCGCCGGCACGCCAGGAACATTGGGTTCAGGCATCGGGAGAGAGCGCTTGGCAGCACCTGTCGGAACGGGGAGCGATGCTCCCAACCATCCGCTTGCGGTACGCATGGGCGTGATCGCGGGCGTGTCGCACAACATGGTGATCGGCACCGTCATGGGCTCGTTCGGGCTGATGCTGGCCTCGGTCGAGCAACGCCTCGGCGTCAGTGCGGAAGAGGCGGCGGCGGGCATCCCGCTGGTGCTGGTGGGCTCGTCGGTGCTCGCGCCTTTCGTGGGCGTGCTGATCGCGAAGGTTTCGCTCCGCCTGTTGTTGCTCGTCGGTGCGCTGCTGACGGTGGCGGGCTATCTCACGCTGGCATGGACGCAGAGTTATGCGCTTTACCTGCTGGCTTACGGGCTTTGCTTCGGCCCTGCGCTGAGCCTCGCCGGATCGATCGGCCCGGCGACGCTGGTGGGACGCTGGTTCAACCGCAATCGCGGGTTGGCGCTGGGTATCGTCCACTTGCCGGTGGTGATCGCGGTGGTGCCGTGGACACTGGAGCGGGCGCTTTCCGTCGTCTCGCCCAGCGTGATCTACCTGTCCATCGGCCTGATCGCGGCGGCGCTGCTGCTGCCGCTGGCGCTGCTGGCGATCGATCACCCGCCGGGGCATACCGAGACGCTGGCGCCCGAACCCGATGCGAAGCGCACCGCCGACGGATCGTTCAGCGTCGCGCAACTGCTCGCGCGGCCGCGCTTCTGGGCGATCTCGCTGGCGGCGGTGGCCAGCATGACGAGTTCGGTGCTGCTGGGCTCGCTGCTGGTGCCTATGGGGCTTTCCTGGGGCTTCACCCGGCCCGAGGCGGCGCTGCTGCAGTCGATCATGTCGCTGGTCGGGATTGCCGGCTCGATACTGTTCGGCTGGATCGCCGACCGCATCGGCGGGGCGAGGGCGCTGGCGCTCATCGGTTTCGACTGTGCAGTGCTGTGGACTCTGCTGTTGCAGCACCCGCCGTTCTGGATGGCGGCCCTGTTGATCGGCCTCATCGGCATGCACGGCGCGGGCGCGATCCCGACGCTGGGCAAGGGGCTGACCGATTCGTTCGGACAGGCGAGCTACAGCCGGGGCTTTGGGCTCAACACGCTGATCGGGCTGCCGTTCATCGCGGTCGCCGTCGTGGGAGCGGCGCGGGTCCATTCGGTCACCGGCAGCTACGACGGCGCCATCGTGGCGATAGCCGTGTTCTTTGCGGCAGCGGTCGCGCTCGGTCTTTATGCTGCTGCAGGAGCGAGGGGAGAGCGGCAACTGGCGGCGGCGTAAGAGCCCGTCGTCCCGGACTTGATCCGGGACCGGTGGCGGTCTTTAGTCGGAGCCTCTCGTCGAGGCGCCTTGGCGCAAGGTGGGCTGCTCACGGCCAGCGGTCCCGGATCAAGTCCGGGACGACGCATGGCTACCCGCGCCGGGCCGTCACCTTGAGCTGGCCGAGTACCGGATAGCCGAGCCCGGCGGGGATGACGAGCCATTCGCCGTCCGCGCGCATTTCCGTCGTGGGAGAGATGCGGACAACAGGGTGGGCCGCGATGTCGGCCAGCGCCTCGGCGTGGTCGGCATATTGCGCAAGGCGGTCGAGATTGCGCCGGGTCGGGAAGATCACCGAGATCTCGCCCCGGTCGGCCATCGCGAGCGCATCGGCCGCGCTCGTCCAGAACAGGCGTGAGTTCTCGGTGGCATCGACGGTCACGTCCACCGCGCCGGTGCCGATGTCGGCGACGAAGAAGCGCGTATCGAAAGCCCGGTCCCACAAGGGGCACCAGTGCGCGAAGAAGGTCAGCGCCTGCGGGTTCAGTTCCCAGCCGAAGCGCTCCAGCACGGTATCGAGCTGGCCGACCTCCAGCAGCATCGCCCGCGCTTCTGCGGCTTCGCGGGCGGTGACGGGGGCGCGGGTGGCGATCATGAGGCCCGCTTCCTCCAGCGTCTCGCGGATCGCGGCGATGCGGGCGGAGGCGATCTCCTCCGATTCGCCGGGCAGCAGGCGGCGGGCGAGTTCGCGGTCTGCGGGATCGACGCGGCCGCCGGGAAACACCGCCGCCCCGCCTGCGAAGCGCATGCCGTCCGAGCGCTGGAGCATCAGCAGTTCGGGCGGTCCGCCGTCGGCGGCGTGGCGGAACACCACCACGGTGGCGGCAGGGACGACGGCGGGGCCGTCTGTCGGCATCGGCTGGTCGGAGGGAGCAGTGAGGAGCATCCTTTCGGATGTCGCCGCTGAGAGACATGCCCGCAAGCGGAAAATTGACCGACGACTCCGGTGCAGGTGTCGGCCACATTTACACTTCGTGACGCGGCGGCTGACAGTCTCGTAGGCGAAATGGCTGATTTTCGGGAAAAATCAGAACTGGCACAGGCCATGCTTATGAAGTATCGTACCCCGAGAGAAGCAGTCTCGATAGAGGCGGGGCCGGACAGTCTCCCGGCCCCGCCTCCCCGGGGTTCCCCATACATCCAGGCATTCGTCGTCCCGGACCTGACCCGGGACCGGTGGCCAGCGCCTTACGCACTTATCGTTGTCATTCCCGCGAAGGCGGGAATCCATCTCCGGAGGGCTGATGTTGCTCTGGCATCAGTTGGGTCCCCGCCTTCGCGGGGATGACTGCATCAGTTTCGATCCCATGGGGCAGGATTTCAAAGATTGCGGCCACGGTTCGGATAACGCGAATCGAAAAGGCCCGGGAATCGCTTCCCGAGCCTTCGTAATCCGGTGCTGTCGGCAGATCAGCCCTGCGCAGCGATCCCGCTGTCGGTCATGAGCTGGTGCAGTTCGCCGGCCTCGTACATCTCCATCATGATGTCGCTGCCGCCGAGGAACTCGCCCTTGACGTAGAGCTGTGGGATCGTCGGCCAGTCCGAGTAGGACTTGATGCCCTGGCGGATTTCCATGTCCTGCAGCACGTCGACGGTCTCGTAAGCGACGCCGAGGTGTTCGAGGATGGCGATCGCGCGGCTGGAGAAGCCGCACTGCGGGAACAGCGGGGTGCCCTTCATGAAGAGGACCACGTCGTTGCTCTTTACGATATCGCCGATACGGGCATTGACGTCGGACATTTCAGTAAAACCCTTGAGTAGTATGCTTGCGTCAGTTGGGGACGGCGGTGGTGAGTTGCAAGGCGTGAAGGACGCCGCCCATGCGGCCGCCCAGCGCTTCGTAGACCATCTTGTGCTGCGCGACGCGGGGGCGGCCCGTGAAGGCGGCCGAGACGACGTGGGCGGCGTAGTGGTCGTTGTCCCCGGCGAGGTCGGTGATCGTGACTTCCGCGTCCGGCAGCGCGGCGCGGATCATGGTCTCGATTTCGGTAGCGGTCATGCCCATCGGATAGTCCTCAGCCCAGGAAAGCGCGGCGCGCTTCGACCTGCTTGGCGGCCAGTGCGGCGCGCACTTCCGCTTCGGTGGTATCGACGCCGGCGGCGGTCAGGTCGCCCAGCAGCTTGCGGATGACGTCCTCGTCGCCGGCTTCCTCGAAGTCGGCCTGCACGACGGCCTTGGCATAGGCATCGGTTTCGGCCTGCGACAAGTCCATGCGTTCGGCCGCCCATTCACCGACGAGGCGGTTGCGGCGGGCCTGAATGCGGAACAGCGTGTCGGCGTCGTGAGCGAACTTCGCTTCTTCGGCGCGCTCGCGGTCCTGGAAACTCGTCATCGGACAACCTCGGGTTAAAGCGTTGTCCATGCCGATAGGGAACGCGGGGCTGCGGGGCAATCCTTGATTCGCAATAGCGACCGATGGATCGAGAGGCGAAGAATCCTCCCTGTCGCGAAGCGATGGGGAGGGGGACCGCCGCCGCAGGCGGGGGTGGAGGGGAAGAAGACCCCTCCGTCAGCCCTGCGGGCTGCCACCTCCCCATTCCTTCGGAACAGGGAGGATTTTGCGGTCAGGCCGCCAGCACCGGGCTTGCAAGGAACGGCAGCGTTTCGCGTGCCTTGCCTTCGTAGCTGGCGATCGTGTCGCCCTGCGCCATCGTCAGGCCCACTTCGTCGAGGCCGTTCAGCAGGCAGTGCTTGCGGAACGGATCGATCTCGAACGTGAAGCGATCCTGGAACGGCGTGGTCACCGACTGCGTGTCGAGGTCGATGTCGATCGTCTCGTCCTGCGCCACTTCCATCAGGCGATCGATCGCCTCCTGCGGCAGCGCCACGGTCAGGATGCCGTTCTTGAAGGCGTTGCCCGAGAAGATGTCCGAGAAGCTCGGCGCGATCACGCAAGTCACGCCCATGTCGAGCAGCGCCCAGGCGGCGTGCTCACGGCTGGAGCCGCAGCCGAAGTTGTCACCCGCGATGAGAATCGGCGCGCCGGCCCAGCGCTCGTCGGTGAAGACGTTGCCGTCTTCCAGCTTGATCGATTCGAACGCGCCCTTGCCGAGACCTGTGCGGGTGATCGTCTTGAGCCAGTGCGCCGGGATGATGACGTCGGTGTCGACGTTCTTGCGGCCGAACGGAATCGCCTTGCCGGCGACGTGGTTGATCGCCTGCATCAGTCCGTCTCGCTCGGGAAGTGTGGAGCCGTGTTGGTCTTCGGCGGCTGCGCGTCGGCCTTCTTGCGGTCGCTGCGGCGCTTCACGAAGAGCAGGGCAGCGGCGATGGCGGCCGAACCGATGGCGGCACCGGCGGCGATGGCGGCGCGGCCTGCGAGCGAGTTGTCGGAATCGTTGGACATGGGGGAGATCCTATCAGCTTAGGCCGGTTCAGTCATTGGCGCGAGGTCGCGCACGTCGGTCAGCTTGCCGGTGACGGCGGCAGCGGCGGCCATGGCGGGGCTCATCAGGTGGGTGCGCGCACCCGGACCCTGACGGCCGGTGAAGTTGCGGTTGCTGGTGGAGGCGCAGCGCTCCCCGGCAGGCACCTTGTCGGGGTTCATGGCAAGGCAGGCCGAGCAGCCCGGCTCGCGCCATTCCAGACCCGCATCGATGATGATCCTGTCCAGACCTTCGGCCTCGGCCTGCGCCTTGACCAGACCCGATCCGGGGACGACGATCGCCCACTTCACGTTGTCGGCCTTGTGGCGCCCTTTGAGCACTTCGGCGGCGGCGCGGATATCCTCGATGCGGCTGTTGGTGCAGCTGCCGATGAAGACGTTCTGCACTTCCACGTCGGTCAGCTTCGTGCCGGGCGTCAGGCCCATGTAGTCGAGGCTGTGCTTGACCGCGTCGCGCTTGGAGGCGTCGGCGAAGTCCTCAGGCGCGGGGACGACGCCGCCGATGCCGGAGGTGTCCTCGGGGCTGGTGCCCCAGGTCACGGTGGGCTGGATGTCCTCGGCGCGGATGAACACGGACTTGTCGTAAGTCGCGCCTTCGTCGGTCGCCAGGCTCTTCCACCACGCCACGGCCTTGTCCCAGTCCGCGCCCTTGGGCGCGTAGGGGCGGCCCTTGACGTAGGCGAAGGTGGTCTCGTCCGGCGCGACCAGACCGGCGCGGGCGCCGCCCTCGATCGACATGTTCGACACGGTCAGGCGGCCTTCGACCGACATCTCGCGGAAGACGTTGCCGGTGTACTCGATCACGTAGCCGGTGCCGCCGGCAGTGCCGATGACGCCGATGACGTGCAGGATCACGTCCTTCGGGGTGACCCCGGCGCCGAGCGTGCCCTCGACGCGGACTTCGAAGGTCTTCGACTGCTTGAGCAGCAGCGTCTGGGTGGCCAGCACGTGCTCGACCTCGGACGTGCCGATGCCGAAGGCCAGCGCGCCCAGCCCGCCGTTGCAGGCGGTGTGGCTGTCGCCGCAGACGATGGTGGCGCCGGGCAGCGAGAAGCCCTGCTCGGGGCCGACGACGTGGACGATGCCCTGTTCCGGATCGGCGTCGCCGATGTAGCGGATGCCGAACGAAGGCGCGTTCTTCTCCAGCATGTCGAGCTGCTGGGCGCTCTGCGGATCGGCGATCGGCACGCGATTGCCGTTCATGTCGCGGCGCGCGGTGGTGGGCAGGTTATGGTCAGGCACCGCGAGCGTAAGATCGGGGCGACGCACCGGGCGACCGGCGGCGCGAAGGCTCTCGAAAGCCTGCGGGCTCGTCACTTCGTGGACGATGTGCCGGTCGATATAGATGAGGCAGGTGCCGTCGTCCCGTTGGTCGACGACGTGGGCGTCCCAGATCTTCTGGTAGAGGGTGCGCGGTGCGGTTGTCATGATCAGGCGCGATTAGGCCCCGCCCTTGCGAAATTCAAGGGGCAGGGCGATTCACTGCGCCCTTCGAATGAAATTTTCATTCAATCCGAATTGATCTGACGATCGATCGTTACTGTTGCGAGGCGCTCGCACCGCCATGTAAAACGCGCCCGGTCCTTGCGGCCGGGCGCGTTCGGGAAGATGCGGGCCGGAATTCAGGGTCACCGGCCCGGTCGATCAGTGGTGGCGACGATCGTAACGGTCATGGCGATCGTAGCGCGAACGATAGCGGCGATCGTCGTGATGGCGGCGGTCATTGCGCCAGTAGTGCTTGGAAGCGCGGTGATGCTTCACGTAGCGCGGCGGGGCGTGGTGGCCGCGGCGCGCATGGTCGCGCTGGTCGTGGTGGTAGGGTGCGGCCTCGGCGACGGCAGGGGCCAGCGAGGCGCCGCCGAGCAGCGCGACGAGGGCGGGGGCGATGATCTTGGTCAGCTTGTTCATGGGGGGATTCCTGTGTGGGGGGATTGTTCTGCCGGGAGGAAAACCACGGGCTACGGCAAAGGCTGCCGGATTATTCCGCGACTTAGGGTTCCCGGTCGCCGATCAGCCGCGGCGGCGGTCGTAATCGTGGCGCTCCATCCGCAGCGAGGCGTAGACCTTGTTCACGCGGTTGCCGAGGATGCGGGTCTCCTGCGCGGAGAGGCCGCCGCGCGAGTACTGGCCGTAGAGACGCTGGATATCGACGACATCGCGGCGCAGGCCCGAGGCTTCGCGCTGCGAGATCGTCCGGCGGGCGGCGGCGCGGTCGATATTGGCGCGCAGGCCCTGGATGTCGGAGCGAATGTCGTAGTGGCGAGCGGCCTGGACGTGGCGGTTCGGCGCGGCCTCGGCGATGCCGGGGGCGATGGCGCCGAGGCCGGTGACGGCGATCAGGGCGGGGGCGATGAACTTGGTGAACTGGCGCATGGGTCGCACTCCTTGCTGGAAACTGTTTTCGGAAGGTCGCTTCCGATGCATTCAGGATTAGGCCTGTGAAGCTGAACGTCAGCTAGACGGCCCGTCGCAAGGGTGTGTGCAATTGTAAGAGAGTGTCGCAGCTTCAGCCGCGTCATTCCCGCCTGCGCGGGAATGACGGGATTTTGTGTGTGAAGAGAGGCGTTGGCAGTATAAGGGCAAGGCCATGTCCGCCCTTGCCGCCGTCCTGATCGTCCTTGCCTCCGCTGCCGCGATGGAGTTCGTCGCGTGGTCGAGCCACAAGTACATCATGCATGGTTTCGGCTGGGCCTGGCACCGCGACCACCACGAGCCGCACGACAGGATGCTGGAGAAGAACGACCTCTATGCCGTGTTCGGGGCGGCAATCAGCATTTCCATGTTCGCACTCGGCTCGCCGCTGGTGATGGGAGCGAAAGCGTGGGAGCCGGGCACGTGGATCGGGCTGGGCGTGCTGGTCTATGGCGTGATCTACACACTGATCCACGACGGCCTGGTCCACCAGCGCTATTTCCGGTGGGTGCCCAAGCGCGGCTATGCCAAGCGCCTGGTGCAGGCCCACAAGCTGCACCATGCGACCATCGGCAAGGAAGGCGGCGTCAGCTTCGGCTTCGTCGTCGCGCGCGATCCGGCGGTGCTCAAGCGGGAACTGCGGGCGCAGCGCGAACGGGGCATCGCCGTGCTGCGCGAGGCGGTGGACTAGGTCTATCCTCCCTGATCCGCAGGAATGGGGAGGTGGCAGCCCGCAGGGCTGACGGAGGGGTCTTTTCCCCCTCCATCACCGACTGCGTCGGCGGTCCCCCTCCCCGAGCAAGCTCAGGGAGGATTTATTCCGCCCGCGTCCAGATCCACGTCCCGATCGTCGCCAGCACCGCGAGGGGGATCAGCGCCCACATCTCGCCTGCGGTGAACCATACGATCGCGACGCTCAGGCCCATGGTGGAGATCGCCGCGATCTTGCCCTTGCGGCTGATCGCCCGCCGGTCGCGCCATTCGCGCAAGTGGTGGCCGTACTTGGGGTGTCGATAGAGCCGCTCCGCCCATTCCGGGTGGCTCTTCGAGAAGCATCCGGCGGCGAGAATCCAGAAGATCGTCGTCGGCAGCAGCGGCAGGAAGATGCCCAGCGTGCCGATCCCGACGAGAATTACCCCCGCCGTGATCCAGAGATATTTCCTAGCCCTGGGCATATCGCGCGGCAGTTTCCCGGATCAGCGCGATCATGTTGGGCACGCCCTGCGTCCGGTTGGACGAGAGCTGGTTGCGCAAGTCGAACGGTTCGAGCGCCGCCGCAATGTCGGTCGCGGCCACCGTCGCGGCAGGCTTGTCCTGCACTGCCGAGATCACCAGCGAGACGATGCCCTTGGTGATCGCCGCGTTGCTGTCCGCCAGGAAGTGCAGGGTGCCGTCCTCGCGCGCCATGGGATAGACCCAGACGCTGGCGGAGCAGCCGCGCACTTTGGTGGCGTCGGTCTTCAGCGCGTCGGGCATATCGTCCAACTCGCGCCCCAGTTCGATCAGGAGGCGATAGCGTTCGTCGCCATCGAGGAATTCATACTCTTCGCGGATATCGTCCAGGTCACGCATAGACCCGGCATTTAGAGGCGGGCGCGGCGAGGGCAAGAGGATATTGCGAACATTTCGCAAAGGCGCGGCGTTGCAAGCAGTGGGGGATGCTGTCAGGGAAGCCGGGCCAGACTGCTGGTGTGTATCAATACACATCCGTCATTCCCGCGCAGGCGGGAACCCATCTCCCGATCCGTCGTGTCGCGGCGGCGTCAGATGGATCCCCGCCTTCGCGGGAATGACGGGAAGAAGGAAGCGGGCCGACGAATGCCTAACACTGCCGACACCAGCCACCCGTTCTTCTCCATGCACGAACACGGCTTCGTCCGCGTCGCCACCTCGACCCCGCGCGTGAAGACCGCCGACGTCGCCGCCAACCGCGATGCGATCCTCGCCGAAGCGCGCCGGGCCCATGCGGCGCATGTGGACCTGCTCGTCTTCCCCGAACTCAGCCTGTCCTCCTACGCCATCGACGACTTGCACCTGCAGGGCGCGATGATCGAGGCGGTCGAGGCTGCGGTGGCGCAGATCGTCAAGGCCAGCGCCGACCTTTCGCCGGTGCTGCTGGTCGGCGCCGCGCTGGAGCGCAAGGGGCGGCTCTACAACTGCGCGCTGGTCATCTCGCAGGGCCGCCTGCTGGGCGTAGTGCCCAAGTCCTACCTGCCCAACTACCGCGAGTTCTACGAAAAGCGCTGGTTCGCGAGCGGCAAGACCGTCCGCAATTCCACGATCACCGTGAACGGGCAGGAGGTGCCGTTCGGCGTCGATCTCGTCTTCGCCTCAGAGGTGCTGAAAAACTTCCGCTTCTTCGTCGAGATCTGCGAGGACTTCTGGGCGCCGACGCCGCCTTCGTCGCTGGGCGCGATGGCGGGGGCGACGATCCTGGCCAACCTGTCCGCCTCCAACATCGTCATCGGCAAGTCGGACGAGCGCCACATGCTGTGCCGGGCCCAGTCGGCGCGCGCGATGGCGGCCTATATCTACTGCGCGGCGGGACACGGCGAAAGCACGACCGATCTCGCATGGGACGGGCAGGGCATCGTCTACGAACTCGGCGACCTGCTGGCGGAATCGGAGCGTTTCTCGCTGGAAGCGGAACTGTGCGTGGCCGACGTGGACTGCGACCGCATCGTCATGGATCGTCTGCGCAGCCCCACCTTCAACGATGCGGCGGATGTGGCAGGCAAGCCGGAGGAAACGTTCCGCACCGTCGCGTTCCGTCACGCCCCGGCCGGCGGCGACATCGGCCTCGTGCGCCCGGTCAGCCGCTTCCCGTTCGTCCCCTCGCGCGCCGACAGGCTGGATGCCGACTGCTACGAAGCGTTCAACATCCAGGTCGATGGCCTGATGCGGCGGATCGAATCGACGCAGGCGAAGTCGATGGTGATCGGCATCTCGGGCGGGCTCGATTCGACCCACGCGCTGATCGTGGCGGCACGCGCCTGCGACCGGCTGGGCCTGCCGCGCAGCTTCATCCGGGGCTACACGATGCCCGGCTTCGGGACGAGCGAGGGCACGAAGTCCAACGCGTGGAAGCTGATGGACGCCGTCGGCATCACCGCGCAGGAGATCGACATCCGGCCCGCCGCGACGACGATGCTGCATGACATCGGCCATGCCTTCGCCAATGGTGAGCCGGTCTACGACGTGACGTTCGAGAACGTCCAGGCGGGGCTGCGCACCGACTATCTGTTCCGCCTTGCCAGCCAGCACGGCGGCTTCGTTGTGGGCACCGGCGACTTGTCGGAACTGGCGCTGGGCTGGTGTACTTACGGCGTCGGCGACCAGATGAGCCACTACGCGGTCAACGCGGGCG
>Ga0308159_1000571_pt1 | contig 79266 bp, 57 predicted proteins | sample PhyCR1_FD_201040 | JGI IMG/M metagenome (GOLD analysis project Ga0308159, IMG submission 201040) | Phyllosphere microbial communities from UC Gill Tract Community Farm, Albany, California, United States - DLSLC.R1 | ecosystem: Host-associated > Plants > Phyllosphere > Unclassified | place: USA...
TCGGTCCACTTGGCGTTCATGTACGGCGACCAGTCGATCGCGTACTTGCTCTTGTAGTCGGTCAGCACGGGTTCGATCGTGCGCTGGCCGTCTTCCATGAGCTGGCGGTAGTTCTTGACGAATTGATCGCCCTCGCCTTCAGTCAGCACACCTTGCGCTTCGAGCTTGTCGGCGTACAGCTTGCGCGTGCCCGGATGATGGCCGATACGCTTGTACATCAAGGGCTGCGTGAGCGACGGCGTATCTTGCTCGTTGTGGCCCAGCTTGCGGAAGCAGACGATGTCGACGACGACATCGTGATGGAATTCCATGCGGTACTCGAGCGCCAGCTTCGTCACGAACACAACCGCTTCGGGATCGTCGCCATTGACGTGGAACACCGGCGCTTCGATCATCTTGACCACGTCGGTGCAATACAGCGTCGAACGCGAATCGCGCGGGTCGGACGTCGTGAAACCGATCTGGTTGTTGATGACGACGTGCAGCGTGCCGCCCGTGCCGTAACCGCGCGTTTGCGCCAGGTTCAGCGTTTCCATCACCACGCCCTGACCGGCGAAGGCCGCATCGCCGTGCACCAGCACCGGCAGCACTTGCACGCCGGCGTGATCGCCGCGGCGCTCTTGACGTGCGCGCACGCTGCCTTCAACCACGGGGTTGACGATTTCAAGGTGGGACGGGTTGAACGCAAGCGACAGGTGAACCGGACCGCCACGGGTCGAGACATCGCTCGAGAACCCGTTGTGGTACTTCACGTCGCCATCGGTCAGACCCTCGGCGTGCTTGCCTTCGAACTCGGCAAACAGATCGCCGGGCATCTTGCCCATGATGTTGACCAGGAGGTTCAGACGGCCACGGTGAGCCATGCCCACGATGACTTCCTGCACACCCTTTTCACCGGCGTGATTGACGATCTCGTCCATACACGCGATGAAGCTCTCGCCGCCTTCCAGCGAGAACCGCTTCTGGCCGACATACTTCGTATGCAGGAAGCGCTCGAGCCCTTCGGACTCGGTCAGTTGCTGCAGAATGTGGCGCTTTTCTTCGGCGGTGTAGTTGGGCGTGCCCAACGACGTTTCCAGGCGCTCCGAGATCCAGCGCTTGGCGGCCGGGTCGGACATGTGCGTGAATTCGGCACCCACGCTGCGGCAGTACGTATCGCGCAACGATTTCAGGATCTCGCGCAGCGTCATGGTGCTGGCGGTCGTGAAGTAGGTGTTGGTGGCCGAATAGACCTGGTCCAGATCCGATTCGCTCAAGCCGTAAAAGGCCGGATCGAGCTCGGGAATCGTGGGGCGCTCCTGGCGGCGCAGCGGATCGAGATCCGCAATGCGCGAGCCGAGCGAACGGTAGGCGCCAATCAACGATTGGACCGAAACCTGCTTGCTGGCCTTGTCGAGATCGGGCGCCTGGCCGCGAACAACATGGAACGCATTGGCGCGTGCGCGCTGTGCGAACGATTCCACGATGGGCGCATGCGCCTGATCGCGTGTGGATTCCTGGCCGTCCGTAGCTGGCGCATGCTGCAACTGATCGAAGTAGTTGCGCCAATTTTCAGGAATCGCGCTTGGATTGTCGAGATAGGACTCATAGAGCTCCTCGACATAGGGCGCGTTACCCCCGAACAAATAGGACGTGGATAGGGATTCTTTTTCCGAAGACATTAATTGCTTCACCTTGCCGGGTGTCTCACCCGATGCGATGCAGGAAAACCTTCCGCGACACGGCTTAACCGGTTAGCGGATAGCGGGGGCAGAAGGCGACGTACTAGCCTTGATAGCCGTATTCAATGAGTATAGCGCCTTGAAACGTCCCTCGTCTTCGAGTGCGTTACATCGCTGTGGAAGTTACACGACATGGTGCGATGCCGCATGATCAACGCGCCGCCATCCTCTGCAAAGTCCACCGATCAGGCGGGCAAGATGAGCACACCTCCCGAACAGAAAAATTATTTCAGTCGATGTCGCATCCAGACGGACAAGTCGCATACAACAACGTGGGATCCGCCAGCGCCAGGTCATTGCAGCCCGCCATCACGTTTTCAGCACCCGCCGTGAAATGAAAAGCGCCACGATCGCAAACACGCCCAGCCCCAGCCCCTCGGCCGTGCCGGCAAATCCCTCGCCGACCAACGCCAGCGGTGCGCTACTGCCCGAGGCGCCAATCACCCCCGCCAGCACGACGCCCACCAGACTCTCGCCCACGATCAACCCCGAGGCGATCAACACGCCGCGCCGGTTAGGCGCATCCGCGTACGCCGCCTCATCCGCCCCGGCCGCACGGGCTCGGCGTGCCAGTACGCCGGCGATGACCCAACTGAGCACCGCACCCACCACCAGCGGCGCACTCACGGTGGGCGGCAGATAGATACCGATGCCGACCGCCAGCACCGGCATCCGCGCCACCTTGCAGTACCGCGCGAGCACGGCGTCCACCGCGATCAGGGCCACGCCCACGGCCGCGCCGATCGCAATCATTGTCCAGTTCAGCTGACTGGTGAAGATGCCGCGCGCGATCGCCAGCATCAACGTCGCCTGGGGCGCAGACAACGCCCGGCCCGCGTCCATATCGGCGCGGGGCATCGCATCCGAAAAACCGTAGGCGTTATAGAGCAGTTCGAGCACGGGCGAAATCACCGCCGCGCCGACCACGCAGCCGATCAATAGCGCCACCTGCTGGCGCCACGGCGTGGCACCCACGAGCCAGCCCGTTTTGAGATCCTGAAGATTGTCGTTGGCAATCGCTGCAACGGCCAGCACGGCCGACACCGAGAAAATCGCCAGCGCGATCCCCATGCGTTGCCCGTCGGGTGTCGCCAGCAGCCCATCGCCGCGTCCGATCAACAGCATGAGGGACGACACCAGCACCATCGCTACGATGCCCACGCCCGAGATCGGACTGCTCGACGAGCCCACCAGCCCGGCCATGTAACCGCACGCGGCGGCCACCAGAAAACCGAAGATGAACGCAAAGAGCACGCCGTACGCGATCAACCCCCAGAACGCTGCGGGCGTCACCGGCACACCGCGCAGGAACACGTGAAAGCACATCACCAGAATGGCCACCAGCACCAGCGTGACGATACCGATCCAGACCGGCGGCAGGTCGCGCTCGGTGCGCGGCACGGCTGAAAGCCGTTCTGCGCTGCTCCGCAAACTGCCGAAGGAGGCCTTCATCCCGGCCAACATGGGTTTGAACAATACGGCGAGGGTCCACAGCGCCCCTACCCCGATCACGCCGGCGCCGATGAACCGTACGTGCTCGCTCCACTGCGCGGTGGCAAACTGCTGGATCGTCTGCCCGGCAGGCATCGGCGTGGTCGCCGTCAGAATGGGAACGGCGATCCCCCACGCGATGAACAATCCCGTCAACATGGCGATACCGGCCACGATGCCGATCAAATAGCCCGCGCCCAACAGCGCCAGCGAGAAGCCGAAGGGTACTCGAAAGACCGACGTACCCACGGCAAACCAATAGCTCCAGCTGTCGCCCAACACACGCAAACCGGACGCCGCGAAACTCACCACCGCGGCAATCCCGCCGCCCAACGCAATGTCGCGGATGCCGGGCGGCGGTCGGGATGATGCACCTGCTGCGTTGGGTGATGATGTCCGCACGGTGCTGAGTGAAGATCTCCCTGCAGTCGTAAGCGACGACGCCCCTGCAGCGTTCGGCATCGATGGGTCCGCAGGGATACGGCTGTCGGCAGACGCGTTGGCACCCGCCTCGCTACCCACCCGCAAAATCTCTGCGGCTGCCACCCCTTCCGGATAAGGCAGATCGCTTTTCACCACCATCACGTGGCGCAATGGAATCGAGAACATCACGCCGAGCATGCCGCCGGCTGCAGCAATGCCAAATGTTTGCCAGAATGGAAAACCCTGCCAGTGCCCCATCATCACGAGCGCGGGCAAAATGAAAATGATCGACGACAACGTGCCCGCCGCCGAGGCCTGCGTTTGCACCATGTTGTTTTCGAGAATATTGGCATCGCGAAACAAACGCAGGACCGACATCGAAATCACCGCCGCCGGAATCGCCGACGAGAATGTCAGCCCCACTTTCAGCCCCAGGAACACATTCGAGGCGGTGAACACCACCGTAATCAGCGCACCCAGAATTACGCCGCGCAGCGTCAATTCCGGCAGCAACGTGCCGTCGGGTATTCGACCATCTCGATTCATTCCGCTCTCCTCAAGCCCTCGGCATCGTCTGCTGCGATGCGCCACGACCGCAGGCAAGCACTCGTCATACCCGGATTGATGTGTCGGCGATCGCCCATGCGCGCGTGCTTTCTGTTGAAATAGCGCATTGCCGTAAACGCGTGGCCACGTGCCCGCCTTCTTCGGCGCGTTTCGCGCACCCGTTCGACATCCGAAGTTCGCGCTTCATTCGCCCGGACGACGCGTGCGCCGCGCTACCCTTTTTTCCTTTCTGCAGCAGGCCTATCAGCATGGACGATACCTTTACCAAGTTGGCGTTGGACTACCACGCTTATCCCACCCCGGGCAAAATCTCGGTCACGCCGACCAAGCCGCTTGCCAATCAGGACGATCTGTCGCTGGCCTACTCTCCCGGCGTCGCCGCCGCTTGCATGGCCATCTTCCATGAAGGCGACGAGGCTGCCGCCAAGTACACCTCGCGCGGCAATCTGGTTGGTGTCATCACCAACGGCACCGCTGTATTGGGGTTGGGCAATATCGGCCCCCTGGCGGCCAAACCGGTGATGGAAGGCAAGGGTTGCCTCTTCAAGAAATTCGCCGGCATCGATGTGTTCGATATCGAACTCGCCGAAAACGATCCGGACAAGCTGGTCGACATCATCGCCGCGCTCGAGCCCACGCTCGGCGGCGTAAACCTTGAAGACATCAAGGCGCCCGAGTGCTTCTATATCGAGAAAAAGCTGCGCGAGCGCATGAAGATCCCGGTCTTCCACGACGATCAGCACGGTACCGCCATCATTTCGTCGGCCGCCATCCTGAACGGCCTGAAAGTGGTCAACAAGGAAATGTCGCAGGTCAAGCTGGTGTGCTCCGGCGCGGGCGCCGCGGCCATTGCCTGCCTGGACTTGCTGGTGCACCTTGGCGTTCGCCGCGAGCACATCTACGTGGTCGATTCACGTGGCGTGATCTGGGAAGGCCGCGATGAAAACATGGAGCCCAACAAGGCCCGTTACGCGCAGAAAACCGATGCGCGCACCCTGGCCGACGTCATCGCCGACGCCGATGTGTTCCTGGGTTGCTCGACCGCCGGCGTGCTCACAGGCGACATGGTCAAGACCATGGGCGACCAGCCGCTGATCCTGGCACTGGCCAATCCCGAACCTGAAATCCGTCCGGAAGTGGCGCGCGCCGCGCGTCCGGATTGCATCATCGCCACGGGCCGCTCGGACTATCCGAATCAGGTCAACAACGTGCTGTGCTTCCCGTTCATCTTCCGCGGCGCCATGGATGCCGGCGCCACGCGCATCACCGAGGAGATGAAACTGGCGTGCGTGAAAGCCATCGCCAAGCTGGCCCAGGCCGAGCAGAACGACGAAGTGGCCCGCGCGTACGCCGGTCAGGAGTTGAGCTTCGGTGCCGACTACATCATCCCGAAGCCCTTCGACCCGCGCCTGATCGTCGAAATTGCGTCGGCTGTTGCGCAAGCGGCCGCCGACTCCGGCGTGGCGCTGCGTCCGATCGAAGACATGGATGCCTACCGGGCGAAATTGACGGCATTCGTTTACCACTCCGGTCAACTGATGCGTCCGCTCTTCATGCAGGCGCGCAAGGCCGCCAAGCGGGTGATCTACACCGACGGTGAAGACGAACGCGTCTTGCGCGCCGTGCAGGTCGTGGTCGACGAAGGCGTGGCTTTCCCCATTCTGGTGGGCCGCCCCAGCGTGATCGAAATGCGGGTGAAGAAATGCGGCCTGCGTCTGGTGGCCGGCCAGCACATGGAAATCGTCGATCCCGAAGACGACGAGCGTTTTACCGAAACCTGGACGGCCTATTACAAGCTCAAGAGCCGCGACGGCGTAACGCCCGAAATCGCCAAGGCGATGATCCGCAAGCACAACACCCTGATCGGCGCGATGTTGTTGAACCGCGGCGACGGCGATGCCATGCTGTGCGGCGTGGCCAGCCGGTATGACCGCCAGCTCGACTATGTGAACGATGTGATCGGCCTGAAGCCGGGTGCGAAAACGTTTGCCGCCATGAACGTGCTGATGCTGCCCGAACAAACGCTCTTCATTTGCGACACGCACGTCAACGAAGATCCGACTGCCGAGCAAGTGGCCGACATGACGATTCAGGCCGCTGAAGAAATGCTGCGGTTTGGCGTGGTCCCAAAGATTGCGTTGCTCTCGCACTCCAACTTCGGCAGCCGCCCGTCGGCCTCGTCGCGCAAGATGGCGCAGGCGCGCGAACTGATCGAAAAGCTGGCGCCCAACCTGGAAGTGGATGGCGAAATGCATGCCGATGCGGCCCTGTCCGAATCGATTCGCCTGAAAGCCTTCCCGGACAGCACCCTGAAAGGCCGTGCCAACCTGCTGGTTACACCCAATCTCGACACCGGCAACATCACGTACAACATGCTCAAGATGACGGGCAGCAACGGTATCGCGATGGGCCCGATCCTGCTGGGTGCCGCGCGCCCGGTGCACATCCTCACCACCAGCGCCACGGTGCGACGCATCATCAACATGACGGCTTTGGCGGTCGTGGATGCACAGCAGGAAGCCGGGCTGGTCGCCCGCGGCGTGGTGTAAACCGCGACCCCACGAGGCGTCGACCGGGTGAGCACGCCGGTCGACGTGTGGCGAAGACGGCGAGGTGTACCCTGACTGCGCCGTCGATACGCAGCAAAAGCCCGATCCTGGATCGGGCTTTTTTTCACCCTAAAATCATTTTCCCCCCGAGACTCACCGAAAGGCGCGCCCATGACACGGATTAACGATTCGAACGCCCTCACCTTTGCACCCGAAGTCATAGCGGCGCAGGATGCGCTCAAGGCCGCGGGGATCGGTGCCGCAAACATCCTCGCGCAGCCGTTGGCTGAGGCACGCGAGACCAACCGGATTTTTCAACGTTTCCTGAACGTTCCGGTACCGGACGTTGGCCACATCGTTGAGCATCGCCTGGACCACTTGGCGCACCCGGTCAACGTGCGGCTGTACTACCCGGCATCGGAGCGCCCTGGCCCCCTTCCCGCTTATCTTCACATCCACGGCGGCGGGTTCGCGCAGGGCGATATCAATAGCCTGGATCGATGGAAACGCGAGATTGCCAATGAGGCCCACCTCGTCACGGTAGGCATCGAATATGCCCTGTCGCCTGAAGCGCATTACCCCGTCGCGATCGAGCAGGTCATCGGCGCATTGCGCTGGTTGCGTGACCAGGCCGCTACGCTGGGGCTGGACGGCGAGCGCATTGCGGTCGGCGGAGATTCTGCCGGGGGGAACCTGGCGCTCAATGCGCTATTGCGCCTGCGCGATCAAAACGATGACTTCGTCAAAACCGGCATCATCATCTACGGCATGCTCTCAGCCGACCACGACACGCCATCGCACCAAACACTCGGCGATGGACGCTATGGCCTGTCGACCGAAAAGCTGGCGTGGTATTGGGAACGCTACGCCGGTGACGCCGCGCGTTTCCAGGATCCCGGCGTGGCGCCCCTGTACGCCGACGTCAGCCACCTGCCGCCCCTCTTGCTGCTGGCGGCGGCACTGGACCCGCTGCTCGACGATACCTTGAATCTGGCCAAGAAGCTTGACGCCGCCGGCCAGCCCACCGAGCCTCGCATCTACCCGGGCGTACCACATGCGTTTATCGCCATGACGCGCATTCTGCCCCAGGCGCGCGAAGCGCGCGACGATGTGATCGCACATCTCAAGCAGCATCTTTTCATCCGCGCCGGCAATTAGTCCTTTGCAAGCGCGCGGTCGCGAAAGCCCGGCGCCTCCCAGGCGCGCATCGCTGGCGCCGGCGCCGCGTAGCGTTCGATCTCGACCAAAGCGGACTGGGCGCTCGGCCCTTGCGCCAAGCGTGAGGTACCGACGTCGGCCGTCAACACATTCGGATTGCCGTGACGATCCAACGTTCCGTCGTGATCGGACCACGCACCAGTGGCCATGATCACCACGCCCGGCGTCAGTCTCGCATCGACACACACGCCGGCAAGACACGCACCGCGATCGTTATGCACGCGCACCAGATCGCCATCCGCGATGCCGCGATCAGCCGCATCCTTGGGGTGCATCGCGATCGGTTCGCGGCCCTGAATCTTGTCGCGACGCGAAAGCTCTGCTGGATCCATCTGACTGTGCAGCCGATTTTTCGGTTGATGGGTCAACAGATGCAAGGGCCATTTGCGCGCCAGCTGCGCGCCCAGCCATTCTCGTGGCGGCAACCATGCCGCATGACCCGGACAGTCGTCGTAATCGAACGCGGCAACCGTTTTCGAATACAGTTCAATGCGGCCCGAGGGCGTACCCAGCGGCTTGGCGATCGGATCGCGGCGAAAGGCCTCGAACAGCACATACTCGCTGTCGGCCGGCGGCAATGCCGCATAGCCTTGCGCCCAGAATTCATCGAACGCCGGCAACGACACGCCGCGATGGGCGCAACCGGATCGCATGCCCTCATACACATGACGGCACCACGCCATCTCGCTTCGCCCTGCAGTAAAGGTATCCTCAAACCCCGCACGTTGTGCCAACGCCGCAAAGATATCGAAATCGTTGCGCGCCTCACCCTGCGGCGCGATTGCGCGATGCATGGCAAACACATAGGGGTCGCGTGCCGAACCGCCCACGTCGCAGCGCTCGAGCGGCGTGGTCGCGGGCAAGACGATATCGGCGCGGCGCGCCAATGGTGTCCACCACGACTCATGCACGATCACCGTTTCTGGTGCGCGCCACGCTTCACGCAGGCGATTCTGGTCCTGATGATGGTGAAAGGGATTGCCACCGGCCCAATAGATCAACTTGATATCGGGATAGACGTGCTCGGTGCCATTGAATGCATACGATGTTCCAGGCGCAAGCAACATGTCGGCAATGCGCGCGACCGGAATGGCGAGACCAGCCGGGTTGCGCGGCACCGGCACCTCCGGCCCCGGCAAGGGACGGTGGGGATGCCCGATCCCGTTGAGCGACCCATGGCCAAACGCGAAGCCGCCGCCAGGCAGTCCGATCTGCCCCACCAGCGCCGCCAACCCGATCAGCGCCCAGTAGGGCTGCTCACCATGTTCGGCACGTTGCAATGCCCACGCCGCCGTGAGCAGACTGCGCTGTGCGCTCACCCGACGCGCCAACGACAGGATCACCTCTGCCGGGATGCCCGTGATGCGCGACGCCCAATGTGCATCCTTGACCTGGCCATCGCTATCGCCGCGCAGATACGCCGCCCATGTATCGATACCGATGCAATGCGTTTGCACGAACGCCACATCGTGACGCGATTCGTTCAACAACGTATGCGCCATGCCGAGCATGAGCGCCGTGTCGGTATTGGGTCGAATCGATATCCACTGCGCCTCGATGCCCGATGGAATATCCGCACGCGTGGGGCTCACCACAACCAGTTCGATCCCGGCCTCCCGGGCCTGCTTCAGATACCCCGGCAAGCTGTGCAGCCCCGCCCCGCCGGAGGTGACCTGCGCATTTTTCAACGGCATACCGCCAAACGCCACGATCACACGCGTGTGACGCAGCACGCTCGCCCAATCCGTCACATCGCCACTCACCGGACTGGCCGTGCCGATCACATGGGGCAGCAGAAACTGCGCGGCGCCCCAGCTGTAGTTGCCGATTTGATCGACGCACCCGCCACCCTGAAACAGGAACCGCCGGATCAGGCTGCGCGCGTGATGCACGCGCCCGGCCGACGACCAGCCATATGAACCGCCAAAGATGCCGGGCGCACCGTAATCGCGCCGCACGCGTGCCAACTCGCCGGCCACCATATCGAGCGCCTCATCCCACGGCACCTCCACGTACGCGTCGCCTTCGCGATCGCGATTGCCTTTGAGCCAACCGCGCCGCACCGCCGGACGCTTCACGCGCAATGGCGAATGCACCATCTCGGCAATCGAGTTCAGCATGGGCGACGGCGCCGCATCGGCCTCGAAGGGTTCGCAACCGATCACGCGGCCTGAGTCGACCACGGCGGTAAAAGCCCCCCAATGGGCCAGCGACGGATAGCGTGTCAGTGTCATGCGATCCTTTAAGGGCGGAGAAAGCAATGAAGGGGCGACGGTGCAATCCGGCACCCGATCGCGCGCGCGTCTGAATCCGAGCCGATCTCCTGCGCACTGAAATCATACGTCCTGCGTACATCAACGGCCGCCGTTGATCACTGCGACCGTATCAAAACGCGAGGGGAAGCAACGGCATCATCGAAAAGTGGCCGGCCCCGCTCGAAGCGGTTATTTTCTGGTGTCTACGATCACACAAAAAAGGAATCGACGATGGGCCTTCGAGAACGGTTGTTCGCACTGGCGCTACCCGCAGCGATATTGATGACGCTCGGCCTGCCCGCGCACGCCGAAACCGCCACGCTCAAAGTGAAAAGCGCCGTCGCCGCCAAGGATGAGCACACCGCTATCGATGTGATCGATGTGACCCTTGCGCCCGAAAGCCGTCGCGACCTGGCCGCGTTCACCCAAAACCGCGTGGGCAAGCAAATTCATTTGCGCGCGGGCGATGTGCGGCTCACCTCCGTCACCGTGCAAAGCCCGATCGCATCCAGCAGCCTGCGGCTCACAGCAGGCGTGCAAGGATTCGGCGGCAAGTCGGCCGACGAGATCGCAAGCCGGCTGAACCAGGGCGGAACGCTGTCGGTGTCAGACGAAAAGTAGCGAATCGTGGCCCGTATCCTCAACCCGCTCGCCGCCCGATCGCGCACCCCGCACAGCGCCCTGGCCTGGGTACTGGAGGCATTCGAGCGGGATGCCACTTACATGCACAAGCGGATGTTCGGTTGCGATGCGGCCTATATCGACGGCAACTTGTGCGTGGTCGTGGCCGATCGCGACGATCCCTGGAATGGTGTGCTCGTATGCACGTCACATGATCGCCACGCGGCCCTGATTGCCGACATCCCCGCGTTGCAGCCCCACCCCGTACTAGGCAAATGGCTCTACGTGAGCCAACACGATGCCGGCTTCGAAGCGGCGACCGCATCGATCACGTCGCTCATCCTCGAACGCGACCCACGCATCGGCGTCGAACCGAAACCACGCCCGCGCCGATCGAAGACGCGCTGATGTTCGGTTGCGTGCCACCTGCGGTTATCCCCCAACGACACAGGCCACGCTTTCCTCTACCCTGATGCTTTGCGATTCACACCGGCAACGGGCAGACAGCATGAGTAAAGAACAGGCATTCGAACACGCGGCGCGCGCGTTCACCGACGGCAGCTTCGAGCGCGAACTCGCACGGCGCGTGGCCGTGCCCTCGGTGAGCGGTCCGGGTGCCGATGACGCGCCATTGATGGCGTACTTCGAGACCATCCTGCAACCCGATCTCGAATCGATGGGTTTCACCTGTGCTTATCTGCCCAACCCGATCGCGGGCCAGTCGCCCTTTCTGCTCGCCGAGCGTATCGAATCGCCCGACGCGCTCACCGTGCTGAGCTACGGCCACGGCGACGTGGTGCCTGGTTATGACGATCAATGGGAAGCCGGCCTGTCGCCCTGGACGCTCACGCTGCGCGATGGCGCCTGGTACGGCCGCGGCATTGCCGACAACAAAGGTCAGCACACCATCAATTTCGCAGCCCTGCGCGCGGTGCTGGACGCCCGCCATGGCAAGCTGGGCTACAACGTCAAAGTCTTGTTCGAACTCGGCGAAGAACGCAGCTCGCCCGGCCTGCGCCAAGTGTGCGCGCAGCATCGCGACGCGCTCGCGGCCGACGTGTTCATCGCCTCCGATGGCCCCCGCGTGAGCATCGACGAGCCGACGATCTTTCTGGGATCGCGTGGCTCGCTCGTCTTCGAGCTCTCGTGCAACCTGCGCGAAGGCGGGCTGCATTCGGGCAACTGGGGCGGGATCATGAAGAATCCCGCCGTGCTGCTGGCCAACGCGATCGGCACGCTGGTGGACGGACGCGGCCGGATCGTAATTGACGGCTTGCTGCCGCCCGCCATCCCGGAACCCGTGCGCGAGGTGCTGGCCAAGCTCACCGTCGACAGTAAAAGCCTGGGCAAGCGTATCGACGACGATTGGGGCGAGCCGGGCTTGACCGCCGCCGAGCGCCTCCTGGGATGGAACACGCTGGAAGTGCTCACGTTGCATGCGGGCAATCCCGCCAAACCGGTCAATGCCATTCCGCCATCAGCAAGCGCGCACGTACAACTGCGTTTCGTCGTGGGCACGAACTGGCGCGAGGCCGAATCGATCCTGCGTGCCCATCTCGATCAGGCGGGCTACACAGACATCAACGTCAAGATCGTGCGCGGATCGCCCGCCACACGTCTTGATCCGGCCAGTCCCTGGGTCACATGGATAAAAGACGCGATCGCGCAGGCCACCGGCGCTGAACCTTCGGTGGTGCCCAATCTGGGCGGCACCGTGCCCAACGACGCCTTCTCCGAGATCCTGGGCCTGCCTACGATCTGGGTGCCCCACTCGTACCCCGGCTGCAAGCAGCACGCCGCAAACGAACATTTGCCGCTGAACATCGTGCAGCAGGGATTGCGCATGATGACGTCGGTGTTCTGGGAGCTGGGCGAAGCCCCGGCACAGGTGGCGTGGCGCGACGCCAAGACACCGGCCACAAAGCAAGCCTCAACGCAGTCCGCCACGCAAGCTGCGACCCAAGCCAACGCATAGGCGGAACCGCAGGCAAAACCTTACCAAAGGCGCCCACCCTCACTGCATCCAGAACCCGCCGCCCATAAAAAAAACCCGAGGTCGCCCTCGGGTTTTTCACATCGACTCGCGCGCGTGCCGCGCACGGATCTCAGTGGATCAACGCTTGTCCATCGGAGGCACCGGACGGGTGACCGGGCCGGTAAACAACTGACGCGGACGGCCGATCTTGTAATCGGGATCCGACAGCATTTCGTTCCACTGGGCAATCCAGCCCACCGTGCGAGCCAGCGCGAAAATCGCGGTGAACAGCGAGGTGGGGATGCCGATGGCGCGTTGCACGATACCCGAGTAAAAGTCGACGTTCGGGTACAGCTTGCGTTCCACGAAGTACGGATCTTCCAGCGCGATGCGCTCGAGTTCCATGGCCAGCTTGAAGAGCGGATCGTCTTGCAGGTTCAGCGCTTCGAGCACTTCCTTGCACGTCTGTTGCATCAGCTTGGCGCGCGGATCGTAGTTCTTGTAGACGCGGTGACCGAAGCCCATCAGGCGCACGCCCGAGTTCTTGTCCTTCACCTTCTCCATGAACTCGCCCACTTTCTCGACGCCGCCATTGGCCTGCAGCTCTTCGAGCATTTGCAGGCACGCTTCGTTGGCGCCACCGTGAGCCGGACCCCACAGGCACGCCACGCCGGCGGCGATGGCCGCAAACGGGTTCGTGCCCGACGAGCCGCACAAGCGCACCGTCGAGGTCGACGCGTTTTGTTCGTGGTCGGCGTGCAGGATGAAGATGCGATCGAGCGCACGCTCGACCACTTCGTTGACCTTGTAGTCTTCGCACGGCGTGGCGAACATCATGCGCAGGAAGTTGCCCGTGTAGGACAAATCATTTTGCGGATAGATGAACGGCTGACCCTGCGAATACTTATACGCCATCGCGACCAGCGTCGGCATCTTGGCGATCAAGCGGATCGCAGAAATGTGACGGTGCTGGGGATTCGTGATGTCGTTGGAGTCGTGATAGAACGCCGAGAGCGCGCCCACCAGACCCGTCAATACGGCCATCGGGTGTGCGTCGCGACGGAAGCCGCGCAGGAAGAAATGCAACTGCTCATTGACCATCGTGTGATGGGTCACCTGATGATCGAAATCTGCCTTTTGTTCGGCGTTCGGCAGATCGCCGTTCAGAATCGTGTAGCAGATGTCGAGGAAGTCGCAGTTGGTCGCGAGCTCTTCGATGGGGTAACCGCGATACAGCAGTTCGCCCTTGTCGCCGTCGATATAGGTGATCCCCGACGCGCACGCAGCCGTCGACATGAAACCGGGATCGAACGTGAACATGCCCGTCTGGCCGTACAACTTGCGGATATCGATTACGTCCGGACCTTCCGTGCCTTGAAACACGGGAAACTCTACGGACTTGCTGCCATCCGAAAACGATAGGGTGGCTTTCTTATCGGACAATTTCATCGTTATTTCCTCAGATAATTTAGAGCGCGCGCATCTTGCCGATGATGTCATGGATCAAAGGCGTATCCAATCCACCTTCGGGTTGAGCGCGGTTCAGCAGAATGTCGAGCAGTTCGTTGTCTCCAAGCTCGAATAACTGCGTCAAGGCAGTCACGTCGACATCCGTCAGCTCAGTCTCGTAAGCGTCCAGATATCGCGTAAAGATCAAATCGTTTTCCAGCAAGCCGCGACGCGCCCGCCAACGCAGACGCGCACGGCCCAGCTCCGAAAGCTTTTTTGCGCCGGAATCCTGCGTCACACCGACCGCCGGACCATCAACTCTTTGATCTTGCCGATTGCCTTCGTCGGATTCAGACCCTTGGGACAGACGTCGACACAGTTCATGATGGTGTGGCAACGGAACAGACGATACGGATCTTCAAGGTCGTCCAAACGCTGGCCGGTCGCCTCGTCGCGGCTGTCCGCGATGAAACGATAGGCCTGCAGCAGACCGGCAGGACCCACGAACTTGTCGGGGTTCCACCAGAACGAGGGGCACGAGGTGGAGCAGCACGCGCACAGAATGCATTCGTACAGACCGTCGAGCTCTTCGCGCGCTTCCGGAGTCTGGAGGCGCTCTTTTTCGGGCGGCGGCGTATCGTTGATCAGGTAGGGCTTGATCGAATGATACTGATTGAAGAAGTGCGTCATGTCCACGATCAGATCGCGGATCACGGGCAGACCCGGCAGGGGCTTGAGAACGATGGGTTCCTTCAGCTCACGCAGGTTAGTGGTACAGGCAAGACCGTTCTTCCCGTTGATGTTCATGGCGTCGGAGCCGCAAACACCTTCGCGGCACGACCGGCGCAACGCCAGGCTGTCGTCGACGTCGTTCTTGATGCGCACCAGCGCATCGAGCAACATCTTGTCGGTCGGTTGAAGCTCGACGTCGAGCTTTTGCATGTACGGACGCTCATCCTTGTCAGGATCGTAGCGGTAGATCTCGAACTTCACGATACGTTTGGTGCTCATGCCAGCATCCTGCTTAGAAAGTACGTGCCTTGGGCGGGAAGGAATCAACCGTCAAAGGCTTCATCTGAACCGGTTTGTAATCGAGGCGGCTGCCTTCCGAATAGAACAGCGTGTGCTTCAGCCAGTTCTCGTCGTCGCGCGTCGGGTGATCGTCCAGCGCGTGCGCGCCGCGGCTTTCGGTGCGGGCCGCCGCCGAGTGGATCGTCGCGCGGGCCACTTCGGTCATGTTCTCCAACTCGAGCGCTTCGATACGCGCGGTGTTGAACACCTTGGACTTGTCCTTGAACGCGATGTTCTTGGCCTGCTCGCAGATGGCTTCGATCTGAACTTCGCCTTCCTTGAGCATTTCAACCGTACGGAACACACCGCAGTGCTTCTGCATCGAGTTGCGGATCGCCTGACCCACGTCCTGCGTTTTCTCGCCGGTCTTGCGCTGTTCGAGCGCATCGATACGCGCCAGCGAAAAGTCGAGCGACTCTTGCGGCACGGGTTGATGCGAACGTTGGCGTTCGAGGTGCGAGTCAACGATGTGATTGCCGGCCGCGCGGCCGAACACCACCAGATCGAGCAGCGAGTTCGTACCCAGGCGGTTGGCGCCGTGCACCGAGACGGCCGAGCATTCGCCGATGGCGTACAAGCCATTGACGACCTTGCTTTCGCCGTTCAGGGTGGACATCACCTGACCGTGGTAGTTCGCCGGAATGCCGCCCATCTGATAGTGGATGGTGGGCACGACGGGGATCGGTTCCTTGATCGGGTCCACGTTGCCGAACTTCATCGCGATTTCGCGAATCGACGGCAAGCGCTTGTTGATCACGTCGGCGCCCAGGTGGTCGAGCTTGAGCACGACGTAGCTGCCGTCGGGACCGCAACCGCGACCTTCCTTGATTTCCTGATCCATCGAGCGCGACACGAAGTCGCGCGGGGCCAGATCCTTCAGCGTGGGCGCATAGCGCTCCATGAAGCGTTCGCCATCCTTGTTGAGCAGGATGCCGCCTTCGCCGCGCACACCTTCGGTGATCAGCACGCCCGCGCCGGCCACGCCGGTGGGGTGGAACTGCCAGAACTCCATATCCTGCAACGGCAAGCCGGCACGCGCCGCCATACCCAACCCGTCGCCGGTATTGATGAAGGCGTTCGTGCTCGCGGCCCAGATACGGCCAGCGCCGCCGGTGGCCAGCACCGTCGTCTTCGCTTCCAGGATGTAGACCTCACCGGTTTCCATTTCGAGCGCGGTCACGCCGACGACGTCGCCGTCATCGTTGCGCAGCAGATCGAGGGCCATCCATTCGACGAAAAATTGCGTACGGGCCGACACGTTGCGCTGGTAAAGCGTATGCAACAGGGCGTGGCCGGTACGGTCCGCGGCCGCACAGGCGCGCTGAACGGGCTTCTCACCGAAGTTGGCAGTGTGGCCGCCGAACGGACGCTGATAAATCGTGCCATTGGCGTTGCGATCGAACGGCATGCCCATGTGCTCGAGCTCGTACACGGCATTCGTGGCCTCGCGGCACATGAACTCGATGGCGTCCTGGTCACCCAGCCAATCCGACCCCTTGACGGTGTCGTACATGTGCCAGTACCAGTTGTCTTCGCTCATGTTGCCCAGCGACGCACCGATACCGCCTTGCGCCGCAACCGTATGCGAACGCGTCGGGAACACTTTGGAGAGAACTGCCACCGAGAGACCCGCTTGGGCCAACTGCAGCGAACAGCGCATGCCGGCTCCGCCGGCGCCAACGACCACCACATCAAACTGGCGGCGCGGCAATGAATTCTTGACAGCGACCACGGCTTATAGACTCCAGAGAATTTTGGCGAAAAACGCGAGCGAACCGGCCAGCCACAGAATGGTCAGCACATGCAGGGTCAACCGCACGCCGACGGGCTTGACGTAGTCCATCCAGATGTCCCGCACGCCGATCCAGGCGTGATAGACCAGCGAGGCGAACGCCAGGGTCGCCAATATCTGCCCCAGGGGCAGCGAAAATACCGTAAACGTGAAAATTGCGCGCCAGTTCTCGAACGTGAATCCGGACATCGTGAGGATGCCAATGAGGATCACGAGGGTGTATACCGCGAGAATGACGGCAGTGATGCGCTGGGCCAGGAAGTCACCCACACCGTAGTGGGCACCGACGACCAGGCGCTTGTTGCCGTAGTTTTTCGACATTGCCATCTCACCACACTCCGAACAATTTCAGCGCAAAGACCAGCGTCAACGCCAGGCTGACACCAAACACGATTCCAGCGCTTTTTTGCGCCGCTGCCTTGTCAAGGCCGATGTGCAAGTCGAGCATGAGGTAGCGAATACCGGCACAGAAGTGGTGCAGATAGCCCCACATCAAGACCAGAACGATCAGCTTCATGATCGGGTGCCCCATATAGGCGGCAACGTTGTCGAACGTTTCTTGCGAGGTCACGCTTGCTGCAAAGAGCGGCAGAATGACCAAGGGCAGACAGAGAAAAAGCAAAGCGCCGCTTACGCGGTGGAGAATGGACAGCTTGCCGGCGAGAGGCAGGCGGTAGCTCATGAGCTGCGTTACGCTGATATTGCGAAACTGCGGCCGCGGCTTGGCAACTGGGTCGGACATGACAACCTCGGGGTTACATACAAAAAATCGGTGTGAACAACGACTGTCCCGTCGGGACAAACGCACTATTTTCGCCCAATGTATGGGTCGGTATCAAATCGCCTCTGAAAACCACGTTAATTCAAACTATTGCGGTAGTGATAACGGTCGGTCAGATACCAACCTCGCCGGATTTCAACCGGCCGGTCGCCGTAGCTGTATGACAGCCGGTCGACCTGCAAAATAGGTGTGCCCTGATCGATGCGCAAAATACTTGCAGCGTCTTCATTGGCGGCCACCGCCCTGATTTTTTCGTCGGCGCGCACCATGCTCACCCCGAATTCGGTTTCGAAGAGCGCATAAAGCGGGCCGCGATTGCGCGCCAGCACTTCTGCCGTAAGCCCTTTGAACACCCCACCGGGTAACCAGATGTCGTCGACCACCGACGGCACGTCGCCAAAACTGAGCAGGCGCCGGATCGCGACCACCGTTTCACCGGTCCGCAGATCGAGCACCCGCGCGATGTCCAGGGGCGCGCGCAAGCGCTTACAGGACAGAATCCGACTCTGCGCCGGCTGGGCGTCGCTTTCCTGATCGGGTGCCAACCTGAGGAAACGAAAACGCACGCGCGCTTCGTTATGAGTGGACACAAACGTGCCGCGACCCTGTCTGCGTTGCAACATGTGCTCAGCCGCAAGCTCATCCACGGCCTTGCGCACCGTCCCCTGACTGACCTGAAACCGCGCGGCCAGGTCGAGTTCGCTGGGGATCAGTTCGCCCGGCTTCCACTCGCCCTGCTGAAGGCTTTGCAGCAGCAACGCCTTGATCTGCCTGTAGAGCGGGCTGAAAGCCGCACTCTGCGGCTTATCCGCGAGCGATGATCTGACGAGGGGTTCGGGCCTGGGTTCTGCCATGGAAGATTGGGTAAACAGGCGAGCACGGGACTCGCGTCGGGGTGCATTGTCGCACAGCAATAAAATTCTGGCAGCCATCTTATGTCTTATATAAGATATAAGAGGCGTTGACGCTTACGTCAATTCGATCTAGGATTCGAGACCTGCCGATGCAAGGCTTTCGAAAGCAGCCGCATCGGCCACGCATTACACTGTTCGACGAGATTTTTTCTCGTCAAACTACTACGGAGATCCGCTTCATGTCCAAGCCCGCCATGCGCGTTGCCGTCACCGGCGCCGCCGGCCAAATCGGCTATGCCCTACTGTTCCGTATCGCCTCTGGCGAAATGCTGGGAAAAGACCAGCCGGTCATCCTGCAATTGCTCGAAATCCCCGATGAAAAAGCCCAGAAGGCGCTCAAGGGCGTCATCATGGAGCTGGACGATTGCGCTTTCCCGCTGCTGCAGGAAGTCACCGCCCACAGCGATCCGCTGACCGCATTCAAGGATATCGACGTCGCCCTGCTGGTCGGCGCCCGTCCGCGCGGCCCCGGGATGGAGCGCAAGGATCTGCTGAGCGTGAACGCCCAGATCTTTACGGCGCAAGGCAAAGCACTCAACCAGGTCGCCAAGCGCGACGTGAAGGTGCTGGTCGTGGGCAACCCGGCCAATACCAACGCTTATATCGCCATGAAGTCGGCACCGGATCTGCCCGCCAAGAACTTCACCGCAATGCTGCGCCTGGACCATAACCGCGCGCTGTCGCAGTTGTCGGCCAAGTCGGGCAAGCCCGTCGCCGAAATCGAAAAGCTGATCGTCTGGGGCAACCACTCGCCCACGATGTATCCCGACACCCGTTTCGCGACGGTTGGCGGTGAAAGTCTGCAGAAGCTGATCAACGACGACGCGTGGAACAAAGACACGTTCATCCCCACCGTGGGCAAGCGTGGCGCCGCCATCATCGAAGCCCGCGGTCTCTCGTCGGCGGCATCGGCTGCCAACGCCGCCATCGACCACATCCGCGACTGGGTGCTGGGCAGCAACGGCAAGTGGGTCACGATGGGTATTCCCTCGGATGGCTCCTACGGCATTCCCGAAGGCATCATCTACGGCGTGCCGGTCACGACCGCCAATGGCGAGTACACCCGAGTGGAAGGCCTGGAAATCGACGCGTTCTCGCGCGAACGCCTGGACTTCACCTTGAAGGAATTGCTCGAAGAGCGTGACGGCGTGGCCGATCTGCTGAAGTAAATCCTGTGAATGATCGGGCCCGCTTAGTCGGGCCCGATTGTTATCTCCCGCCGCACGTTCGCGAATCCATCCCTTCGGAGCCTGTCATGTCCCGTTCCCCCTCTCCCGGTGCCCTCTTCCGCCAGGCCCTGGCTGAAGAAAAACCGCTGCAGATCATTGGCGCCATCAACGCCAATCATGCGCTGCTGGCCAAACGCGCGGGATATCGCGCCATTTATCTGTCCGGCGGCGGCGTGGCGGCAGGTTCGCTGGGCTTGCCCGATCTGGGCATCAATACGATGGACGACGTGCTGACCGACGTGCGCCGTATCACCGATGTCTGTGACGTTCCCCTGCTGGTGGATATCGACACTGGTTTCGGCGCCTCGGCCTTCAATATCGCCCGTACCGTCAAGAGCCTGATCAAATTCGGCGCTGCCGCCTGCCACATCGAAGACCAGGTGGGCGCCAAGCGCTGCGGTCATCGACCCGGCAAGGAAATCGTATCGACCGAGGAAATGGCCGATCGCGTCAAGGCCGCGGTAGATGCCAAGACCGACAGCGACTTCTTCATCATTGCCCGCACCGACGCCATCGCCAGCCACGGTGTGGATGCCGCCATCGAGCGCGCGATCAAGTGCGTGGAAGCCGGCGCGGATGCTATCTTTGCCGAAGCCGCCTACGATCTGCCCACGTACGAAAAATTTGCCAAGGCCGTCAGCGTGCCGCTGTTGGCCAATATCACCGAGTTCGGCCAGACCCCGCTTTTTACCGTGGACGAACTTCGCGGCACGGGCGTCGGCATGGTGCTCTACCCGCTTTCGGCCTTCCGCGCCATGAACAAAGCGGCAGAGAATGTGTACACCGCCATTCGCCGCGACGGCCATCAGAAGAATGTGCTCGACACGATGCAAACGCGTGACGAGCTGTACGACCGCATCGGCTATCACGCATTCGAGTCGCAACTCGATGCGCTGTTCGCAAAGAACAAGGGCTGAGCACTGCCCCCACCATCCTTCGAAGGAGTTGAGACATGAGCAGCAACGAAACAGAAAAGACCGGGTTCAAACCCAAGAAGTCAGTCGCGCTCTCCGGCGTCGTCGCCGGCAATACCGCATTGTGTACCGTGGGTAAGAGCGGCAACGACCTGCACTATCGCGGCTACGATATTCTCGATATCGCCAACACCAGCGAATTCGAGGAAATCGCCTATCTGCTGGTGCACGGCAAGCTGCCCAACGAAGGCGAACTGCGCGGCTACAAAGCCAAGCTGCGCAGCCTGCGCGGCCTGCCCATCCAGCTCACGGCCGCGCTCGAAGCGCTGCCTGCGGCGAGCCACCCGATGGACGTCATGCGCACCGCGGTATCGGTGCTGGGCTGCATCCTGCCCGAAAAAGACGACCACAACGCGCCGGCCGCTCGCGACATTGCCGATCGCCTGATGGCCAATCTGGGCTCGGCCCTGCTCTACTGGTATCACTACAGCCACAACGGCCAGATCATCGACGTTCAAACCGACGACGACAGCATCGGCGGCCACTTCCTGCACCTCTTGCACGGCAAGAAGCCGTCGGAAGAGTGGGTGCACGCGATGCACGTCTCGCTCAACCTGTACGCGGAGCACGAATTCAACGCCTCAACCTTTACGGCCCGCGTCATCGCCGGCACAGGTTCGGACATGTACTCGGCCATCGCCGGCGGCATCGGCGCGCTGCGTGGCCCCAAGCATGGCGGCGCCAACGAAGTGGCCTTCGAGATCCAGAAGCGCTACGACACGCCGGATGAGGCCGAGGCCGACATTCGCAAGCGCGTCGAGAACAAGGAAGTCGTGATCGGCTTTGGTCACCCCGTGTATACGGTGTCCGACCCGCGCAACAAGGTCATCAAGGATGTGGCCAAGAAGCTGTCGAAAGACGGCGGCAGCACCAAGATGTACGACATCGCCGAGCGGCTGGAAACCACGATGTGGGAAGTCAAGAAGATGTTCCCCAATCTGGATTGGTACTCGGCCGTGAGCTATCACATGATGGGCATCCCCACTGCGATGTTCACGCCGCTCTTCGTGATCGCGCGCACCGCCGGCTGGGCCGCGCACATCATGGAACAACGCGTCGACAACAAGATCATTCGCCCCACGGCCAATTACGTGGGCCCGGACGATCAAAAATTCGTGCCGCTTTCGAAGCGCAAATAAAACAAACGAGATCAGAGGAAGACTTTAGATGTCCGCACACATTTCCAATGTTCGTCCCGAGCCCGATCAGGTCCTGGTCGATATCGTCGATTACGTGCTCGACTACCAGATCAAAAGCGATCTGGCGTATGAGACGGCGCGCAACTGCCTGATCGACACCCTGGGCTGCGGCCTCGAGGCGCTGGAATATCCCGCCTGCCGCAAACTGCTCGGCCCCGTCGTGCCCGGCACGGTAGTGCCCAATGGCGCCAAAGTGCCCGGTACGCAATTCCAGCTCGACCCCATCCAGGCCGCCTTCAATATCGGCACGATGATTCGCTGGCTGGACTTCAACGACACGTGGCTGGCTGCTGAATGGGGCCATCCGTCCGACAACCTCGGCGGCATTCTCGCCACCGCCGACTGGCTCTCGCGCAACGCCGTCGCGGCCGGCAAGCCGGCGCTTTCGATGCGCGACGTGCTTACGGGCATGATCAAGGCGCACGAAATCCAGGGTTGCATCGCCTTGGAAAACTCGTTCAACAAGGTCGGTCTGGATCACGTGGTGCTGGTGAAAGTCGCCTCCACGGCTGTGGTCGCGCAGATGCTGGGCTTGAACCGCGACGAAGTGCTCAACGCCGTCTCGCTCGCCTGGGTCGATGGCCAGAGCCTGCGCACCTACCGCCACTCGCCCAATACCGGCAGCCGCAAGAGCTGGGCGGCGGGCGACGCCACCAGCCGCGCCGTGCGCCTGGCCCTGATCGCCAAGACCGGCGAAATGGGCTATCCGTCGGTGCTGTCCGCCAAGACGTGGGGCTTCTACGACGTGCTGTTCAAGGGTCAGCCCTTCAAGTTCCAGCGCCCGTACGGCAGCTATGTGATGGAAAACGTGCTGTTCAAGATTTCGTTCCCGGCCGAGTTCCACTCGCAAACGGCCGTTGAATGCGCAATGGACATCAACAAGCTTCTCGCTCAGAAAGGCAAGTCGGCCGAAGACATCAAGCAGATCACGATTCGCACGCACGAAGCCTGCATCCGGATCATCGACAAGAAAGGCCCGCTCGATAACCCGGCCGATCGCGATCATTGCATTCAATACATGGTGGCCGTGCCGATTCTCTTCGGACGCCTCACCGCCGGCGATTACGAGGACGAGATCGCCGCCGATCCGCGCATCGATGCGCTGCGCGACAAGATCGTCTGCGTTGAAGACACCACGTTTACCCGCGATTATCACGATCCGGAAAAACGCTCGATCGCCAACGCCGTCACCGTCGAATTCAACGACGGCTCCAAGCTCGACGAAATCGTGTGCGAATACCCGATCGGCCACAAGCGCCGCCGCGGCGATGGCATTCCGCTTCTGGAGGCCAAATTTCGCACGAACCTGGCGCGCCAGTTCCCGGCCAAGCAACAACAGCGTATTCTGGATATCTCGCTCGACCAGAAAAAGCTCGAGGCGATGCCGGTTCACGAATACGTCGATCTGTACGTGATTTAAGTCGACGACGTGATTCGAGTCGACGGCATGTGAATGAAGTCGGCGGCATCATCCAGGCGGCCCTGGCTGAATGGATCCGGAAAGCCGGATCGGTTCAAGCGGGCCGCTTTTTTCATTTCAGGAGCCCTGCATCATGACTGTTCCGGTTACCCATCTGGCCGACGCGAGCCGCTTCGAAGCCATTGTCGACGACATCACTTGCGAACTTGATTACGCGCTGAACGATGGCGTGATGACGATTTTGCATACCGGCGTGCCGGCCGCAGTGGCGGGGCGCGGCATTGCCGGCGATCTCACCCGCGTGGCCCTGGATACGGCGCGCGAAAATGGCTGGCGCGTCGTGACCGCGTGTTCTTACGCAGCCGAGTATGTGCGCCGCCATCCGGACTATGCCGACCTGACGGTTTGATGCGTTGACGGTCTTATGATCGGTGACGGCGTGATTGCCTGGGGATCACGAAAATGGCCCGCGCAGCGCCGAGAGCACCACAACCGGCGCTCCGGGGCCTGAAACGATGGCATCGAAGCGTCGATCGGCATTGACCCTTACAATCGCGGGTTATTCCTTCACTCGCCCGCCGCATTCCTCATGAATTCACCGGTTATTGCCTACGTGCTGCAGCTTAGCTTCAGCACCCTGGTGGCCTGTTTCGTCGCTGCCACGGTCTCCGCCATTTTCATTTACTTCAATACGCGCAAGATCAACCAGGCCATGAAACACCCATACCTCGAACATCGCACGTTCGAGCAGTATCCGATGGCGATTCGTCTGGGTATTCTGCTGGACTATTTTCTGCGCGTGACGTTTCCCACGTCGAAACTGTGGCTGGCGGGTCACGCCAATCGCATGCTCAAACACGTCGATCCCAAGAAGATCTCGCTCGGCCTCAAATGGCCGCTGGTGGGGCTCTGGGGCGGCTGCTTCCTTGGAATGATTGCCATGATCACCATGTGGACCACCCTGCTGGTGTCACGATGAGCCGCGAACGTCCGTGCCCCTGCGGCAGCGGCCGCATGTACCCGTCGTGCTGCGCACGCTGGCATATGGGCTCGTTCAAGCTGCGCGCCCCCGATGCCGAAACGCTGATGCGCTCGCGCTATACGGCCTATGTGATGGACGACCTCACTTACTTGCGCGATACATGGTGGCCCGAGACCCGTCCGGCCACCATCGAACCCAATCCGGCCGATCTGAAATGGCTGGGATTGCAGGTCAAGGGCGTCGAGAACATCGATGCCGACAATGCCGTTGTCACTTTCGTTGCCCGTTACCGGGTGGCCGGCCGCGGCATGCGCATGCAGGAAACGAGCCGCTTCAAGCGTTCGAAAAGCCGTTGGTATTACGTGGACGGCGACGTCAGCTGATTGTGCGGGCGCATCCGTCCGATCGAACGGCATGTGACATCGATCGGATTACGCGTCAAAAAAAAGCGGCACGGCCTGTGCTCCGGGGGTTCGGAGACAGGCCGTACCGTTTTACTTGAACGCACAAACTTGCCTGGGTGTGCTACCGGCGCTCATCACGAGCGATCAGGCACGCTCAGGCAGAGATCAATAGCGGATGCCGGGGGCTTGCGGAGCCGGAGCCATCGGGGCCGGCGCCATCGGGGCAGGTGCGGCGCCTTGCGGCATCGGAGCCGGTACGGGGCGACCGGCACGCGGCATCGGCGCGGGGGCGGCGCCCGGAGCGTTGACCTGGTTGGCGGGTACCTGGATGGTCATTTCACGCAGCACACCGCCGCCTTCCACGCTACCCATGGTGCGGCCTTGGCCGGACATTTGCGCAACGCAAGCCGAACGGTCGGCGGCGGGCAAGGCATTGCAACGTGCGGTGGCGTTCTGGTCATACTGCTGGTTTGCGTTCACCAGGCGGCTGCGCATGGCTTCCTGGCGGGCAGCGCCGGCTTCCTGCAAGCAGACGTTTTTCGGCTGAGCGGTCTGGCCGGCGTTGCATCGGGCAACGTCGGCTTGATATTGGCGTTGAATCTCGGTGCGCGCCGAATCGGCGGCGAAGGCCGACGATGCGGAAGCCAGCAGCAGGCCAGCGGTACACAGAGCAAGGCTCGGCAAACGAACAGACATTCGACGTGCATTCATAGAACACTCCTATTTTCGCCCAGCAGGACGGATTGCGATTAAACGTACGGCATCGGGAAAACGTCGCGGCCTCATCTGCATGAGCGATGTAGGCCTTTGACGCCAGTCCGACCCCGACGCGATGGCGGTTACGTTAGCAAGCGCTATGCCGCGGCCTTGCGCGTCCCATTCCCAAGCACCTCCCATCTTGATGTTGGTGCAGCGCATAACGTTATGACTGAACCCTAAGTCATTGACTTCGCTGCATTACGGCAACACTTTCTTGTGAAGTCGAAAATTTATATTGCACTGCAATACGATGAGCATAAGATAAAGACTCACCCACGCAGCAGGACTTCTCAGGGAGAAGACCATGAGCATCAAATCACTCGCCAATGCCCGTCTTACCGATACATTGGAACGCAGCCTCGTCGAAGTGGAAGCTGAGCATGCACGACAGATCGCACCTCGCGTCGGCCGATTCGCCGGCCGCGCAGCGCACGTGCTTGGCGCTTTCGCCTGGATGGTGCAGGACACGCTTCGCGCGCAACGCGCCGGCCGACAGCAGCATCCGGTGATTTCAGCCTACCGCGCCAACTGATGGCCAGGGTTGATCGCTGCGGTTGATCCGCTGGCGGTCGGCTGAAGGGGCACACCGAACACCTGAAGTGTCGGGTGTGCCCTTTTTGCTTTCGCCGCGCCTTAAGACTGACGTCCGTCGTTATGCCGGGTTGGCTCGCGCTTCTCGACATCCTCGCGCGGCTCGCCGTCTTCATCCACCACCGTATCGAGTTCGTTGCCCAATACATCCTCGGCCGACGAGGCCGGCACACGCGTCAACGGCCGAGGCGTATGCCCCGGCGCAGGGGCGTTTTCCGCCACCTGAACCCGCACTGGCCGGCCCAGTGCATTGCCCGGCGGCAAAGCGCGATCGGTGCCCTCCTCGCCCGCTGCCTGCGCCAGATTGACGTTGGCGCCAGGCGCCGCGCCCCGCTTGTCTTGCCCGAAATACACGACGGTATGCGGATACGGCAACTCGATGTTGGCGGCATTGAAGTGCTTTTTCACCAACCGGTTGTAGCCCCGCTGCACGGCCCACTGCATGCCCGGCGTCGTCTTGATCAGCACACGGATCGTGAAACCGCGCTCGTTGAGCGCCGTCACGCCCGGGATCGTCATGTCTTCGAGGATTTCGGGCGCGAGCACGGGATCCAGTTTCAACTCTTCAAACGCTTGTTCCAGGTGATACATGGCATCGTCCACGCTTTCGCGATAGGCCACCGTGTATTCGCCCAAGTGGTAGGAGAAGTCGCGCATGTGATTGGCGACCGTGGTCACCGACGAGAACGGAATCAGGTGGTAACCGCCATCCAGCGTGCGAATGCCCACCGACCGGATCGTCAGCTTCTCGACCGTGCCGAATACGCCTGCCGCCTCAACCACATCGTTCTGATTCATGCCGTTTTCGAGCTGGATGAACACGCCTGTGATGATGTCCTGCACCAGCTTCTGCGCGCCGAAACCGATCGCCAGGCCGACCACGCCGGCCCCCGCGATCAGCGGCGCGATATCGATGCCGATCTGCGACAGCAGAATGAGGATCGTCATGGTCACGATCACGATCAACGCAGCGTTACGGAACAGCGACAGCAGCGTTTTCTCGCGCGCACTGGGTGCGCCCTTGCCTGACGACACACTCAACCGATGCTCGATGATGCTGGCAATCACCGTCCAGGCCAGGGCGGCGACCAGCAGAATGATCGCCACGTGAATCACCGTGCTCACCGTTGCGCGGCCACTCTCCGAAGCAATCCACACCGCCAGATTGAAGGCCTGCCACGCATCGAACACGACGAGCACGACGGCGATCAAGATCAGCATCCGTATGCCCTTGAGCGTGGCGGGCACGTACGCGTTGAGCCGGGCCTCGAGCATGGGCAAACGCGCCCGCATGTCGTCCGAGAGCCGGAGCGGCCGCGACAGCGCCAGACTCAGGATCGATGAGAGCAGCATGCCGATCGCAATGGCAATCAAGGTTTGCACCGTGGCGCGCGCCATGAACGGCAATGCATCCTGCGGCGCGATCTGGCTCACCACCAGCAGCACCGTGAAATAGGCGATTGCGGCAAGATGCCACACGCGCGCCAGCATGCGAATCAGGGTGCCGAAAAACGCCGTCGAGGCGCGATCGGCCCGGTCCTCGAGCCGGTGACGAATCAGCGCGCGGTTACTCCAGATCACCCGTACGGCATAGATATAGACGCCCAGCATGATCAGCAGGCCCAGCATCTGCCCCACTGCGGCCGAGAACATGGCCTTGACCAGCGGCACCACGATGAGCATGCCGTAACCGGTCAGGCTTACGACCACCGCCAGCCAGCGATTCCAGTACGTGGCCACATCGTCGGCCATCGGCAGCAAGCGCAAATGGCCATAGCGCGTGGCGAACACCACGCGGATCAGCACCTTGGTAATCTCGACTGCCATGAACGCATTGATGAAAAAGAGGTCCAGCGTCCCGATCGAGCCCTGCCGGCCAGTGCCGAAAAGTCCCACGCCGTAGCCCACCAGGCAGGCAAGCAACACGACCGCGAGATCCACCAGGAATGCCGCGCCCATGGCGATCGCGGAACGGTACCAGCCGCGCGCGTGAAAAACGCGATGGCACGACGACGAGCGCGGTGCCGCGGCGGCCGCCACCGTATCGGCATGCGCCGGGCTGACCGGCCCGGCAAGCGCATCGTCCACCGGCGGCGCCACCACGTCGCCGTCGGGCAACGGGCCGACCCGTGCAGCGGCCGGCGAGGCGTCCTCACCCCTGGCCACCCAGACGTCAAGGCGCGCGAAAATCAGTCGGGCCAAGGCACGCAACACCGCAAAGGCAATCACGGTGGCCAATAGCACGATAGCGAAGCTGGTAAGCGCCTGGGTCCACTGCGCCCAGGTCACGCCACGCGCGCCCCCGCCGCTTCCCAACGACTTGAAGGTGTCGATCGCTTCGCTCACGTCCAGCGCGATTCCCGCCACGAACGCCTGTGTGCCGTCGGCGATGCGCCGGCCAAGCGATGCGTCGCCTTGCTCATCCGGCAAGGTGAGCTGGGCGTTGGACGCCGCGGCGACCGACTTGTCCGTGGCCGATGCGCCTTTGGCGGGCGCCGCAGGCGATCCCGCGCTTGATCCCGCGGCAGGCGGCGCTGCGCCCGCAGCCTGCGCAGGTGCAGCACTGCCCGACGCCGATGCCGTGGCGGCCGGTTGCCCGGCGGCCAGCGTGCGCAGCTGTTCAATCAGCTGCCGGCGTGAGGATTCGTTTTCGAGGGCGTCGGCCAGGGCGCCATATGACGCCAGGCCTGCGCCAGAGCTTGCCGTTGCGGCAACATGCGCCGGGTCGGACGCCGTTGCAGTGCCCGGTGCCGGGTTTCCTTGCGCGGATGGTGGTGAGCCGGCCGACGGTGCGGCCGAGTCGGCCTGGGCCCAGGCGCGCGGCGCCCACAGGCAGACACTACTGATCAACAACACAATAAACAGAAACGGCGCCCAGACCGGGATGCGGCTTCGAGGAAGATGGGGGGTGGTGTTGGCGATCTCCCGCAAGGGCGCCCTCCGTGTGAATTTTTTTGGGAAAAGTGCCGGGCGCGGCGCACGACCGTACCCGGAAAAGCCCTAGAGGATAACAAGCCCACTGCGGAGAACCTGCAACAAGGGTCATTTTCAGCCCTGTCTTATATAAGATACAAGACCTTGATGTCTGCGCGGGTTGGCACTAAAATCACCGCCGTATCATCCTCTCCACCCCTCTTATTCAAGGCCTGCAATGCTCGAATCGTATCGCCAACATGTCGCCGAACGCGCGGCGCAGGGCATCCCCCCGCTGCCCCTCTCCGCCACCCAAACCGCCGATTTGATCGAGCTGTTGAAGGCGCCTCCCGCCGGCGAAGAGCAAGTGCTGCTTGACTTGATCACGCACCGCGTACCCGCTGGTGTGGACGATGCCGCCAAGGTCAAGGCGTCCTACCTGGCCGCCGTCGCACTGGGCAAAGAGAGCTGTGCTCTGATTTCGCGCAGCCGCGCGACCGAACTGCTCGGCACGATGCTGGGTGGCTACAACATCGGCCCGCTGGTTGAATTGCTGGATGACGCCGAAGTCGGCGGCATTGCGGCCGACGCGTTGAAGAAAACGCTGTTGATGTTCGATGCCTTCCACGACGTGAAGGAAAAGGCCGACGGCGGCAATGCCAACGCGCGCAGCGTCATGCAAAGCTGGGCCGATGCCGAGTGGTTCACGAGCCGTCCGGAAGTACCGGAAAGCCTGACCATCACGGTCTTCAAGGTCACCGGCGAAACCAACACCGACGATCTCTCGCCCGCGCCCGACGCCTGGAGCCGCCCGGATATTCCGCTGCACGCCCTGGCGATGCTGAAAAACCCGCGCGATGGCATCACCCCCGAAGAGCCCGGCAAGACCGGTCCGGTGGCGTTCATCAACAGCCTGAAGGAAAAAGGTCACCTGGTTGCCTACGTCGGCGACGTGGTCGGCACGGGATCGTCGCGTAAATCAGCCACCAACTCGGTGCTGTGGTTCACCGGCGAAGATATTCCCTTCGTTCCCAACAAGCGCTTCGGCGGTGTGTGCCTGGGCAGCAAGATCGCCCCGATCTTCTACAACACGATGGAGGACGCCGGCGCCCTGCCGATCGAGTTGGACGTGTCCGACATGAACATGGGCGACGTCGTCGAACTGCGTCCGTTCGAAGGCCGTGCACTGAAAGACGGCAAGGTCATCGCCGAATTCTCGGTCAAGTCCGATGTCTTGTTTGACGAAGTGCGCGCCGGTGGCCGCATTCCGCTGATCATCGGCCGCGGCCTGACGGGCAAGGCGCGCGAAGCGCTGGGCCTGCCGCCCTCGACGCTGTTCCGCCTGCCGCAAGATCCGGTCGATACCGGCCGCGGCTACACGCTGGCACAGAAGATGGTCGGCCGCGCCTGCGGTCTCACCGACGGCAAGGGCATCCGCCCGGGCACGTACTGCGAACCGAAGATGACCTCGGTGGGCAGCCAGGACACCACGGGCCCCATGACCCGCGACGAACTGAAAGATCTGGCTTGCCTGGGTTTCTCGGCCGACCTCGTCATGCAATCGTTCTGCCACACCGCCGCTTACCCCAAGCCTGTGGACGTGAAAACGCACCACACCCTGCCGCAATTCATCAGCACCCGCGGCGGCATTTCCTTGCGCCCGGGCGACGGCGTGATTCACTCGTGGCTCAACCGCATGCTGTTGCCCGACACGGTGGGTACGGGCGGCGATTCGCACACGCGTTTCCCGATCGGCATTTCGTTCCCGGCCGGTTCGGGCCTGGTGGCGTTCGCCGCCGCCACCGGCGTGATGCCGCTGGACATGCCTGAATCGGTGCTGGTGCGCTTCAAGGGCAAACTGCAGCCCGGCGTCACCCTGCGCGATCTGGTCAACGCCATTCCGCTGTACGCGATCAAGGCCGGCCTCCTGACGGTGGCCAAGCAAGGCAAGAAGAACATCTTCTCGGGCCGCGTGCTCGAGATCGAAGGCTTGCCGGATCTGAAGGTCGAACAGGCGTTCGAACTCTCCGATGCGTCCGCCGAACGTTCGGCCGCCGGTTGCACGGTGCACCTGAACAAAGAGCCGATCATCGAATACATCAACAGCAACATCGTGATGTTGAAGTGGATGATCGCCAATGGCTACGAAGACGAGCGCACGCTGGGCCGCCGCATCAAGGCGATGGAAGCCTGGCTGGCCGATCCGCAATTGTTGCAACCGGACGCCGATGCCGAGTACGCCGCCGTGATCGAAATCGATCTGGCCGACGTGCACGAGCCGATCGTCGCCTGCCCCAACGATCCGGACGACGTGAAGACGCTGTCGGACGTGGCTGGCGCCAAGATCGACGAAGTGTTCATCGGCAGTTGCATGACCAACATCGGTCACTTCCGCGCCGCGTCCAAGCTGCTCGAAGGCAAGCGCGACATTCCGGTCAAGCTCTGGGTGGCACCGCCCACCAAGATGGATGCCCAACAGCTTTCCGAAGAAGGCCACTACGGCGTGCTCGGCGTGGCCGGTGCGCGCATGGAAATGCCGGGCTGCTCGCTGTGCATGGGTAACCAGGCGCAGGTGCGCGAAGGGGCAACCGTGATGTCGACCAGCACGCGCAACTTCCCCAACCGCTTGGGCAAGAACACGTTCGTGTACCTGGGATCCGCCGAACTCGCCGCCATCTGCTCGCGCCTGGGTCGTATTCCGACCAAGGAAGAGTACATGAGCGACGTTGGCGTCATCGCCGAGCACAGCGACAAGATCTATCAGTACTTGAATTTCGACAAGATCGCCGACTATAAAGACGTCGCCGACGTGATCGAAGTCTGATCGGTCTTTAAAACGTTTCGATCCGCGTGCTTCGTGCAGCGGATCGATAATGAAAATGCCACGATGTATTCGCATCGTGGCATTTTTTTTGGGCGCGAGCCGTGCAAAGGCCGATCGCCGGCCATGATGGCCGCCGGCGACGAGGCCAGCGCCCGGCCAGAAGCGCCGTACGCCGGCGTTGCGTTACGCAGCAGTCGTCTTCTTTTCCAGACTCACGGCCGTCATATAGCCCACCGCTGCGCCGAAGCCGTCCTTGTAGTTGGCCTTGATCAGCGGATCGAGCACCGGCTTGACCACGTTGTGGATCGCGCCCCAATCGCCCGCGTGCTGGAAGTTGGCCGTGATGTACGTCCAGCCGTTGATCTCATCCACCGCCTGCAGGCCAGTGGCTTCCGCGCCGGCCGGCGTGGACAGGATGCGCGACAACGCTTTCGTGTCAACGTTGTACGCCCACAGGAAGTTGTTGACGTGATTGCCGCTGTCCTCACCGATGAACAAGGTGCGCAACTTTTCCGAGAATTTGATGTTGTCGGGGCTGGCGATGTTGTCCGGGTTGGCAGTATTCCCCAATGCATCCGCTGCGATGTCTTCGCCCAGCAACAGCATTTTCGATGACGTGGGCACCCACTCGCTGCCGATGGCGCCGCCTGTGGTGTCGACCTGGCTGCCGGCCAGGGTGTGGGCCAGAATGCCGCCCGCCTTGACCACCTTGGGCAAGGCAATATTGGCCGACGCGCGCCACGTCTTGTCACCCTGAATCATCGACGCCTGGATGTTGGCCAAAGCCGAATAGGCGATCTTGTCCTTGGCGTTGACGGTCGTGCCTTCCATCTTGGTGAACGCCATGCTCGCGCCCAACAGATCGGCGTAGCGGTGCGTTTCGAGAAACGCAGCCGCCTGCTCCATACCCGGCACCAGCTTGACCCAGTTCGCCACGCCATCCGAGAACACTTTGGTGAACGACGCATCGACCGGATCGACCACGCGCACATCCATGATGTCGCTGGTGACGAGCGTATTGGCCAGCGCTTCGATCTGCGCACTGGTGGCATGACCCATCTTGATCCACTGGATGCCGGCGCCGGCCGCGTTCACATCGAGCGACAGGCCCGGGGCATAACGCGCCACGTACAAATGGCCGGAGGAAAGGTCCTTCGGACGATCCGCGACGAACATGAACAGGCCACCGTTGGTGTAGTCGTCGCCCATCAGCACCGTCTGATTGTCGGGCATGACTTCGACCAGTTCGTGCGAAATGCGGCCCATGCAATAGTGCTTCACGACCTTGCCGGTGCCGTCAGGCTGCACCGTAATCTCGGGCATGTGACCATAGTGATACGGTTTGGCGATAGCGGGGTCGTTGTATACGCGCTGGCTGAAGGCGGCAAAGCTCTTCTTCACGCTCAGGGCGGCTGCATCGGTGCGCGTGGTGCTGGTGATGGCGGCGGCGTCGGGCTCGTACTCTTCGCTGGACAAGTGCGTGTTCCACGGTGACAAGCTGGCGCCGCAGGTGATCCACAATCCATGCACCGAAGACGTATCGACGTTGTGATACTTCACCAGCGTCAGATTGCCCGTGGCTTGATCCTGATCGAGCGTGAGCACGCCGATCGGCGACGGCAGTTGACCGTACGTGCTGTTGCCGGCCAGATCGTGATCGTTGTATTCGAACTGCACCACGACGAATACCGGCTTGCCCGTAATGCCGGGCACATTTGCATTTTCGAGCGCGAGCATCGACATGCCATCCGGGCAATTCGAAAAGAATTGACGCTCCGAGCCCGGCACCGACGTATCGATAATCGGCTTGTTATTGATGTCGTAATAGCCACCCGACAACATCGTGCCGCCGTTGCCATCCGGCACGAGGTCGCCGGTTATGAAAAACGGTTTATAGGCGAGCGTCATCGTTTCTTTGCTGCCGTCGCTGAATGTGAGTTCCATCGCCGACTCGACCAAGGTGGTCGCCATCTTGGCAGGATCGCTTAGATTGGGCGCGGCCATGGACGTGAATGCAGCCGAGGTGAAGGTGACGACCGGCGGCGGCGTGACGGGCGTGCCGGTGTCCTCGTCATCGTCGTCATCGCCGCCACAGGCGGTGAGCAGACCCAGCGAGCCGAAGCTGGCCAGCGGCAACACAGGCGCGCCGCTGAGCATCTTGAGCAGGCGACGACGAGATTGGTTATTCACTTCCGACATTTTTTAGGACTCCAAGTTGAATCGAGGCGAAGCGAATCCTATTTGTCGACTGTGACAGTTTGAATGTTGAGAAACGTTCGGCGACGCGACAGCAACACATGTCCGTCCACATGCAAAACTGCATTTGGTTTCATTAGATTGTCATGCACTTATGCAGCGTTACCGGCGATGTGCGCTATTCCGTCTTTCATGCGAGTGCGCAACGGACGCAGTCTGTGCTATACACCCCCAAGGTGCTGCCGCTGTACACGCCGACGATGACGTGTCTGTGAATGGCGCCGCCGCCCTCTGGAGATGCTCCCCATGCCCGTTCGTACCGAAATTGCCGTTCGCCCTTATGACGACAAGGATGGTCCCCGGCTTCTCGACATCTTTCATGACGCAGTCCATCGTGGCGCAGCGGGCGAGTACTCCGAAGAACAGCGCCGCGCATGGGCGCCGGAAAACATGGATCTCGCGGCCTTTACCGCAGCACTCACCACGCAGCAAACCTGGGTCGCCGAGATCGACGGCACGGTCGTCGGTTTTTCGGATCTGGCGCCAAATGGCTATGTCAACATGATGTTCGCGCACCCCGACTATCAGGGCCAGGGCATCGCCACCACCTTGCTGTCGCAAGTCGAACAGGCCGCCACCACCCAGGGTATGCAGCGCCTGATTACCGAGGCAAGTGTGACCGCTCGGCCTTTTTTCGAAAAGCGCGGCTTCATGCTGACCGCCGAGCAATGGGTACCGCTACGCGGCCAGACGCTGACGAATTTCTTGATGGAAAAGTGGTTGACGCGTTAAGTGCCGCCCGTCAATCAGGGGTTGCGAGCAGCTTCCCCGTGCGCGAGTAAAAAATCCAACAGATCGCAGGCGGCATCTTGCGCACCGCTGCATTCTCGTTGCCTGCCGACGTTTGCAAGTGGATAATACAAACCATTCTTATTTGCGTTGTTTGTTTCCATCCAAGGCGATCCATGTCGACTGCGCGTCCGTCTGCCCCTTCCGCATCCTCTCCCGCAAGCCATCTGAAACCGTTGCCACTGGCCGTGCATCTGGCGCTGACCTCGGCGCTGATCGCCGCCGCGATCGTGCCCACGATGGCATGGGCGCAAACCGTGCAAAGCCCCGTGACCACGCTCGAGGCCACCACGGTAACCGGTGAGGCGAGCATCGCCACACCCTCGGCCGCGCCCTACGCCGGCGGACAAGTGGCCCGTGGCGGCCAGCTGGGCGTGTTGGGCAATATCGACAACATGGATGCCCCCTTCGTGGTGACCAGCTTCACGTCGAAATTGATTGAAGACCAGCAAGCGCGCACGCTGGGGGATGTGGTCAAGAACGACCCATCGATCCAGGTTGGCAACGGGTTCGGCAACTCGGCTGAAACGTTCTCCATTCGCGGGTTCGCGCTCAACAACGACGACCTGTCCTTCAACGGCCTGTACGGCATCCTGCCCCGTCAAGTGCTGCCCACCCAAATGATCGAACGGGTTGAAGTGTTCAAAGGCGCAAACGCGTTCTTGAATGGCGCGGCGCCTGGCGGGTCGGGTCTTGGCGGCTCGATCAATATTCAGCCGAAGCGTGCGGGCGAGGATCCCCTTACTCGCGCCACCATCGACTACACCAGCGACTCGCAGGTCGGTGGCGGCGTGGACATCGGCCGCCGCTGGGGCACCGACAACAAGTTCGGCATCCGCGTCAACGCGGCTCATCGCGATGGCGAAACGTCGGTCGATGACGAAAATCAACGCCTGACAGTGGGAACGGTGGGACTGGACTTCCGCGGCGAGCAATTGCGCGTATCGCTGGATGCCGGATACCAGAAATACCGCTTCTCGCAGCCGCGTCCGACGATCCGCGTCATCGGTACCGACGTGCCGTCTGCGCCGTCCAACCGCACGAACTACGGCCAACCTTGGACATACTCGGAGTTGGAAAGTACGTTTGGTGTGTTGCGGGCGGAATACGACTTCAATAACAACTGGATGGGCTATGCAGCGGCTGGCGTCAGCCACGATCGCGAGCTTGGCGACTACGCCACGCCGAACGTCGATGGCAGAGGCATCGGTACCTTCAGCCGGCTCTCGGTGCCTTACGATCGCGACTCAGCCACAGGCGAAATCGGGTTGCGTGGGCAATTCAAGACTGGCGCAGTGGGTCACCGCGTGAATGCCGCCCTATCGGCATCACGCATCAAGGGCGCTACGGCCTACGAGTTTGCGAGTGGCGGTGCCATCGACATCAACAATCCGGTCTATATTCCTCGCCCGGCTGGCGGCTTGATCGCTGGAAATTTCAGCGATCCCGACGTGACCGATCGCCGCCGCCTCTACAGCGTTGCACTGTCCGACACGCTGTCGTTCCTGGACGATCGCGTGCTCTTCACCGCCGGCGTGCGCCGCCAGACCCTCAAGCAAGACGCCTTCGGTTATGACGGCGTGCAGACCGCCGCCTACAACGACTCCGTGTGGACGCCGGTGTTTGGCGTCGTGGTCAAGCCGCTGGATTACATGTCGCTCTATGCCAACCATATTGAAGGCTTGACCGCCGGCGACAGCGCCCCCACCGACGCAGTCAACTTCGGCACGACGCTCGCCCCTTACCGCACCAAACAAACCGAGGTGGGCGTCAAGCTCGACTTCGGCACTGTCGGCGGCAGTGTGGGTGTGTTCCAGATCGAGAAACCCGAGGCCTACACGGATGCCGTCACTGGAGTCTTCGGTCGCGCCGGCGAGCAGCGCAACCGTGGCATCGAACTCAACGTTTACGGCGAGGCCACGCGCGGCGTACGCTTGCTGGGCGGCATCACCTTCATGGACCCGGAACTGCGCGACACGGAGGTCGCGGCGCAGAACGGCAATGACGCGGTAGGCGTGCCGCGCTATCAAGCCGTGATGGGCGCAGAGTGGGACGTGCCTTACGTCAATGGCCTGACGCTGCAAGCCTATGCTCAGCGCCGTGGCTCGCAGTACATCAATGCCAATAACTCGGCCAAGATCCCGGCGTGGAACCGCTTCGATCTGGGTGCTCGGTATGCCACCAAGATCGACAATCGCAATGTGGTGTGGCGCGCCGGTGTCGACAACGTGACCGACAAGCAATACTGGTCGACAGTGGGCAACGACTTCGCCCAGATCACGCAAGGCCGGGGCCGCATCTACAAACTGTCGATGTCGGTCGACTTCTGACGGCGACTGACAGCACGCGTCTGATGGCGCGCGGCGCGCGCGATCGGAGCGTTCACATCGGCTAACGCTCACATTGCGATCATCGTGCGCCGATCACGCACCAGCATGACGCCCAACGCCCCACATCGGGGCGTTTTTCTCGTGTGCTGACAGCACCTCGTAAGCAATACCAAGTGTAAGAAATTGGCATCGATATTGCATGTGTCTGGGTCCTACGCGCCTGCCGCGCGGTTTTTTTCAGGACCCCGAATACATCATGACGCTGCACCCTGCTTCACTTTCTTTCCGCATCCTTGCTCGCACAGCCATCGCAGCCGGATTATTCGCCGCCGCGCTGGCCGCCACGCCATCTGCGCACGCCGCGTATCCGGAACGCCCGATTCAAGTCATCATTTCCTTTCCGCCCGCCGGCGCCACAGACGTCATGGCGCGTGCCGTCAGCCAGCAACTGGCCGCCGAGCTCGGTCAATCGGTGGTGGTCGAGAACCGCCCGGGCGCGGGTGGCATGATCGGCATCACGGCAGCCGCGCGCGCGCCGGCCGATGGCTACACGCTCTATCTCGCCGCGGTCACCAATCAAGCCATTGCCGAAGCGTTGTACACGAACAAGCAAGCCACGCTGGAGGGCGACTTCGTTCCCGTGGCGGGCGTCGGCTATGCGCCGCATGCACTGGTGGTGCCCGCCACTTCACCCGCGACGGACGTCAAAAGCTTGATCGCCATGCTCAAAGCATCGCCGGGCAAATACAACTTCGCCTCGCAAGGCACCGGCACGTTGTCGCACCTGGAATCGGAACTCTTCGTCTCGAAAGCCGGCGTGCAAGCCGAACACATCCCCTACAAGGGCAGCTCGCAAGCCCTGCCCGAACTGGCCAACGGGACCTCGGCGTTAATGTTCGACAGCATCACAGGATCGCTGCCGCTGGTGCAGGGCGGCAAACTCAAAATGCTGGCCGTGGCGTCGAGCAAGCGCGTGTCGTCCCTGCCCGATGTGCCGACCGTGACGGAAGCCGGCTTGCCTGGATTCGAGGCCGACAACCTCTTCGGCTTTGTGGCGCCGAAGGGCACGCCGCCCGCCGCCATCGCCACGCTGCAAAAAGCGCTTGAGAAAGTGCTCGGCTCGCGTGCACTGATCGAAAAGGTCGCCGCTCAAGGCTCCGACCTGGTCTATATCGGACCTGACAAATTCAAGGCCGACGTGGCGAATGAAATCGCCACCTGGGGCGGTGTGGTGAAAAACGCCGGCATCACGCCGCAGTAACGCCTTACGCTTGAACCGAGCGGTCGCGCGTCACTCGCCCGCGATCGCCGCCGCGCTGCAAGCGGAGTTGCCCACGCTGGCGCTCCAGGCACCCCAATAGCCGAACACCGTTCGCGCGTTTGGGGTGTTTCTACGTCTGCGTGGTCACTTCACCTTTGCATTGTCGAATGAGGGCTGCAATCGGGATGGAGACGGCGACGCGCATAACGCGCCGCCGAAGACTCGCTTCGTCCCCCACCGTCGCCAGCACGAATATTCGTCCAACGTTCGTCACGAAAAGCGTGCATCATTCTTGCTGAACGGCCGCCAACGCAATTGCCCGCCGAGCCGGCAACCTTGACCGACCCACAAGTCTTATATAAGATATAAGACCAAAGAACTTGATACGTTTTGGTCCTCACTAGACATGACAAACGGCTCAAAACGCCACAAAATGGCGTTCTCTATTGTGGACACACCCTACCCTCGGAGTCCTTCATGCCGCATAACACGTTCAACACACTAAAAAACTTCAAAATCGGCAGCCAGTCCTGTCAGTACTATTCGCTGCCCGCACTGGGCAAGGCGCTCGGGGTAGACGTGCAGCGATTGCCGATGTCGATCCGCATCGTGCTGGAATCGGTACTGCGCAATTGCGACGGCAAGAAGGTCACCGAGGAACACGTCAAGCAACTGCTCAACTGGAAGCCAACCGCCAAGCGCAATGACGAGATCCCGTTCGTCGTCGCCCGCGTCGTGCTGCAGGATTTCACCGGTGTGCCGCTGCTGGCCGATATCGCCGCGATGCGCGCCGTAGCTGAAACCATGGGCAAGAACCCCAAGGCGATCGAACCGCTCGTGCCCGTCGATCTGGTCGTCGATCACTCGGTGATGATCGATTACTTCGGTACCAAGAATTCGCTCGACCTGAACATGAAGCTCGAGTTCCAGCGCAACAAGGAACGCTATCAGTTCATGAAGTGGGGCATGCAAGCGTTCGACACGTTCGGCGTCGTGCCCCCGGGCTTCGGCATCGTCCACCAGGTCAACCTCGAGTACCTGGCGCGCGGCGTGCACTTCGACAAGACCAATAAGGTTTACTACCCCGACAGCCTGGTGGGCACAGATAGCCATACCACGATGATCAACGGCATCGGCGTGGTCGGTTGGGGCGTGGGCGGCATCGAAGCCGAAGCCGGCATGCTCGGTCAGCCGGTGTACTTCCTCACGCCTGACGTTGTCGGCGTTGAATTGAAAGGCAAGCTGCGCGAAGGCGTCACCGCCACCGATCTCGTACTGACGATCACCGAGATGCTGCGCCGCGAGAAAGTGGTGGGCAAGTTCGTCGAGTTCTGTGGCGAAGGCACGGCCAGCCTGACCGTGACCGACCGCGCCACCATCGGCAACATGGCACCCGAATACGGTGCCACGATGGGTTTCTTCCCCGTCGACGAACGCACCATTTCGTACTTTGAAGGCACCGGCCGCACGAAGGACGAGATCGCGGCATTCGAAGCCTACTTCAAGGCGCAGAAGATGTTCGGCGTGCCCAAGGCCAAGGATGTCGACTACACCACGTTGCTGAGCCTGGACCTCTCGAAGGTCGCGCCCTCGCTTGCCGGCCCAAAGCGCCCGCAGGACCGGATCGAAATCGGCAACGTCAAAACACAATTCACCGATCTCTTTTCCAAGCCGATCGCCGAGAACGGCTTCAACCAGGCCCCGGAACGTCTGGGTCAGGTATTCACCACCAGCGCCGGCACCAAGGTACAGAATGGCGATATCCTGATCGCCGCCATCACGTCCTGCACGAATACATCCAACCCGAGCGTCATGCTCGCGGCCGGCCTCCTGGCCAAGAAGGCCGTGGAAGCGGGCTTGAAAGTGCCCAAGCGCATCAAGACGTCGCTGGCGCCTGGCTCGCGTGTGGTCACGGAGTACCTCACGAAGACGGGCCTGTTGCCGTACCTCGAAAAACTGGGCTTCGACGTCGCGGCCTACGGTTGCACCACGTGTATCGGTAACGCAGGTGACCTCACGCCCGATCTGAATGAGGCCATTGCCGACAATGATCTGATCTGCTCGGCGGTGCTTTCCGGCAACCGCAACTTCGAAGCGCGGATTCACCCGAACATCAAGGCCAACTTCCTGGCCTCGCCGCCATTGGTGGTGGCTTATGCGCTGGCCGGCACCGTGCTGCGCGACTTGATGACCGAGCCTGTGGGCCGCGGTACCAAGGGCGACGTATGGCTGGGCGATATCTGGCCGTCGTCGGACGAAATCGACGCGGTGCTCAAGTTTGCGCTGGACCCCAAGGTGTTCAAAGCCAACTATGCCCAGGTCAAGAGCAACCCCGGCAAACTGTGGGAAAAGATCAAGGGTGTGGATGGCGACGTCTACAACTGGCCTGATTCCACCTATATCGCCGAGCCGCCCTTCTTCAAGGACTTTGGCATGACGCCGGCCGCCATGCCGGCCGTCACCGGCGCACGCGCCTTGGGCATTTTTGGCGATTCGGTCACAACCGACCACATCTCGCCCGCTGGATCGATCAAGGAATCGTCGCCCGCCGGCAAGTGGCTGAAAGAAAACGGCGTGCTGAAAGCCGACTTCAACAGCTACGGTTCGCGTCGCGGCAATCACGAGATCATGATGCGCGGCACGTTCGCCAACGTACGGATCAAGAACCTGATGATCCCGGCCGCCGCTGACGGCACCCGCTTCGAAGGCGGTGAAACGCTGTTCCAGCCCACCGGCGAGCAAATGTCGATCTACGACGCCGCCATGAAATATGTGAGCGAGAACACGCAAACCGTGATCTTCGGCGGTGAGGAGTACGGCACGGGTTCGTCGCGCGACTGGGCTGCCAAAGGCACGCAACTGCTGGGCGTGAAGGCGGTGATCACTCGCAGTTTCGAACGCATCCATCGCAGCAATCTGGTGGGCATGGGCGTGCTGCCGCTGCAGTTCATCGGTGACGACAGCTGGCAATCGCTGGGCATCACCGGCCGCGAAACGTACGACATCACGGGTCTGGAAAACGGCATTCGTCCGCAGCAGGACGTGACGCTGACGATCCATCGCGAAGACGGCACCAAGCAGGACGTGAAGGTGCTGCTGCGCATCGATACGCCGATCGAAGTGGATTACTACTTGAACGGCGGCATCCTGCCCTTCGTGCTGCGTCAGTTGCTGGCCGCCTGATCGCTTAGCTGCACTACCCAAAACGCCCGGTTCGCCGGGCGTTTTTTTATGCGGCTCGGATGGGAATCAGACAGCATTGCCCCTAAACGCAGGGTGTTGAGTTCAACCTTGCGGATCGGCCTATCTCGCGGCGCGGCCAGCGGTTAAACTAACCCGTTCCGCTTCAACGACAGGATCGCCCCTCCGTCATGCCCCGTGCCCGCCGTTCTGCATCGCCCCGCCTGACCCGCGACGCCCAGCGTCTCATCGCGCTTGCCGACGGCCTCGATCGTTCCGGCAGCCGTGTCGAAGACCAGTTCTGGGAGTCGCAGTTTGCCCAAGCCATTCCCAAACTGTTGAAGGCCGGCAACGATGCGCCGCTTGAAGCCGCACTCGAGCATCTCGCCCAGAACCAGCCGGGTGCCTACGAAGTGCTGATCGAACAGGCCGAAACGCTGTCAGAATCCGCCGTCGTCGAGAAAAACGGCGTGCGCTACGACGTGCTGCTAGTCGTGGCGCCGATCGTGGCCTGGACGCGCTACACCATCCCCACGGGGCCGCTGCCGGCCGCTGCGCGCGAGGCCATCGTGGCCCAGTTGCACGGTCATATTCTGGCCGACGATGTGCGCGTGGCGTTGATGCCGCATCTGGTCTGCATCGACCAGATGCCCCGCACCTTCTCGGAAACCTGGGCCTGGCTGCAGCGCCTCGGATCCCAGGCGCTCGGCGCCGAAACGGCAAAGCCTGCGCTCAACGACGATGGCGAGATTGCCAACATGCTCGCCGACACCCGCTATGTGGTCGCCGCCGCAGCCGTGCCCGCAGGATCGCCGATGTTCCAATGGCAAAACGCGCAGGCTGAAGATGGCGCCACGCGCGACAGTTGCCTGGCCGCCTGGATCGAACAGGCCCAGCCCACGCTGGCAGCGCTCTTGCCGGGTTGCGGCATCGAGTGCCTGCTGCCCGATGCTTATTACGTCAGCAATCGCGAAGCGGATCGCCGGGTGCGCCCGTTGTCGCTGCGTGCTGCCGTTACGTGGCTCGAAGGCGCGGTCAACCTCGAACCCGCCGCGTTGCGCGCGGTGATCGCCGGTTGCGGCGAAACGCGCGCCGACGAGTATCGGATCAGCTTCACCGCCCGTCAAAGCAACGACGTGTTCTACGGCTGCGTGTGGCCCCTTTATGGCCGTGAAGATGACGCCATCATTCCCGAAGGCCAGCCGGATACAGTGGACGAGATCGTCGCGCAGTTGAAGGAACTCGGGGTGACCGAAGTGCGCCGGATTCCGGGCGTCGTGCCCGCTGAGTACTGCGAAGACTGCGGCGCGCCGTTCTTCCCCAATCCGCTGGGTGAGATGGTGCACGCCGAACTGCCGGACGACGCCGACGCCACGCCGGCGCATTTTCACTGAGTCGTGCCCGCCACACCCGCGATTACCGCCGACATCTTTTGCCGGGTCGTCGATAACTTCGGCGATATCGGCGTGTGCTGGCGGCTCGCGCGGGGTTTGACCGCCGAACACGGCTGGCATGTACGGCTCTGGGTCGACGACCTGCACAGCTTTGCACGGCTTGCGCCGACGCTCGATGTTCAGGCGCCGCGGCAGATGCTGGACGCGGTCGAAGTGATTGCGTGGCGCGATGCTGCGCCGCATGCGGTTGCCGGGCCGTTGATGCCGCGAGACGTCGTCATCGAAGCCTTCGCCTGCGATCCGCCTGCCGGGTTCGTGACGGCCATGCAGGCCATGGCCACGCCTCCCGTCTGGATCAATCTCGAATACCTGAGCGCAGAAGACTGGATCGAGGGCTGCCACGGTTTGCACTCGCGTCGTCCCGACGGCCTCGAAAAGATATTCTGCTTTCCCGGCTTTACAACCCGGACCGGTGGATTGCTGCGCGAGCGCGATCTGTTGCTTGCACGCGATCGGTTTCAAGCCGATCCCAACGCGCAGGACACGCTGCTCAAGACCTGTGGCGTGCCGGCCAATACGCGCACACAGATCGCACAAGGCGCCGCCGCCGTGTCGCTGTTTTGCTACCCCGATGCACCATTGCAGGCGCTTTTCGCCGCCTTGGCGCAGCGCCACCGTCCTACTGTGCTGATCGCACCGTACGGCGTCGCCCCGCAAGCCGAATCGGCATTGGCCGCGCTACCGCCTGCCGAGCGCGCGCAACTGGTGCTCTGCCGCATCCCGTTCGTGCCGCACGAAGCGTTCGACCGCCTGCTGTGGCTGGCAGATTTGAACGTGGTGCGGGGCGAGGATTCGCTGGTGCGTGCGCTCTGGGCCGGGCGCCCCCTGCTTTGGCACATCTACCCCCAGGAAGACGCCGCGCACGAGGTCAAACTGAATGCCTTCCTGGCACGCACAGGGTGGCCGGAAGCCGCCCAGGACGCCAATCGCGCATTTAACGGCGCAGCGCTGCTGAACCGGCCGTCCGGCAAGGTTGCCCCGCTGCCCGCCCAAAGCGACTGGCCTGAAGCGCGTGCTGCCGAGGCCGCCGATTTTGCCCTGGTGCACGATGAGACCGCCTGGCAGGCGTGGCACGCTGCCGCCCAGCGCTATGCCGCCACCGTCGCTGCGCATCGCGATCTGGCCACCACGATTGCCGACTATGGCGTGCGCGCGACGGATTGATCGCGAAAAAAAGACACAACTGACAGGAAACGCTAGAATATTGGGTTGTCTTTTTTAGTGCTCGCCCGGCAAAGACTCTGGCGGAGCATTCCCCAACGGAGTTTTAGTAATGAAAACCGCTCAAGAATTGCGAGTCGGCAATGTGGTCATGGTTGGCCAGGACCCCCTCGTCGTTCAAAAGACCGAATACAACAAGTCCGGCCGCAACGCTGCCGTCTGCAAACTGAAGTTCAAGAATTTGCTGTCCGGTTCGGCCAGCGAGTCGGTCTACAAGGCCGACGAAAAATTCACCGTGGTGAACCTCGATCGCAAGGAGGTGACGTACTCCTACTTCGCCGATCCGATGTATGTGTTCATGGACGACGAGTACAACCAGTACGAGATCGAAGCCGACAGCATGGGCGATTCGATCAACTACCTGGAAGACGCGATGCCTGCCGAAGTGACCTTCTACGAAGGCCGTGCCATCTCGGTCGATCTGCCCACGACGATCGTGCGCGAAATCGTCTACACCGAGCCGGCTGTCCGCGGCGACACGTCGGGCAAGGTGCTCAAGCCTGCCAAACTGTCCACGGGCTACGACATCAGCGTGCCGCTCTTCTGCGCCATCGGCGACAAGATCGAAATCGACACCCGCACCAATGAGTACCGCAGCCGCGTGATGTAAATCACCTCTCTGCGCTACAAGAAAGCCCCCGCGCTGAACCGCCCCCCGCTCTGGGATCGGTTCATTGCCGGGGGCTTTTTCTATGCGAAGCCATGTCTCAGCCCACGATTCTCGTCGTCGACGATCACCGCAAAGTGCGAGAGCCGCTCGCGCTGTATTTGCGACGCCACGATTTCAACGTCGTGACGGCAGGCGACGCTGCGCAAATGTGGTCGATGTTGGCGCACACTGCGTTCGACGCGATCGTGCTGGACGTCGGCTTGCCGGATGGCAACGGATTCGATCTCTGCCAGACGTTGCATCGCCGCATGAACGTGCCGGTGATTTTATTGACGGCTCTGGGCGAATCGGCCGACCGGGTGCGGGGGCTGGATCTGGGCGCGGACGACTATGTGGTCAAACCATTCGAGCCGCGGGAGCTGGTCGCGCGCATCCACAGTGTGTTGCGCCGCCGTGGGGTGCAGCAGGCCAGGCAGACGGAAGTCATGCCCACCCCCGCGCCGCCGACGGCCGATCTGCGATACCGCTTTGCGAACTGGACCTATGACGCCGGCGCCAACGTGCTGAGCCGTCCGGATGGCTCGTGGGTCAAACTCAGCACGGCGGAAGGCCGTCTGCTGCACGTTTTTCTGCGGCATCCGCAAACCGTGCTAGCGCGCGATCGCCTGATCGATCTGGTCACGCGCCCCGGCGCCGAAGTGTTCGACCGCTCGATCGATCGGCAGGTCAGCCGCCTGCGCCTGAAGTTATCCGATCCCACCCGCGAAATTGACCTCCTGCGCACCGTGTGGGGCGACGGGTATGTGCTCACTGCGGATGTTACATGCCTGGCGTCCTGATGCGTCTGCGTCCCAAACGCATGGCCACGCAACTTGGCGTGCTGTTCGTGATTGCGCTGCTCACGTCCAGCGTGATCGCCGCCGTATGGCTGCAAAACGTCGGCGCACTGATCCATCCCCTCTCGCGCTCGCATGTGCTCTCGGTGATGGCCACCGCCGTCGAAGCCACACGGCGTATGCCACCGACCGCGGCCGCCACATTTCTCGCCGACGTGTCGGACGACGCGACCCGGCTATGGGTAGCCGGCAGCGCAGACGTACCGCCCTTCGAGATGCGGCCCGAGGAGCGCGCCATCGCCCGCGATCTGCTGGATCGCGCCGGTTTGCGTGACGGCACGCCGATTTTCATGCAGCTCGAACGCGTCACCGGCGATCATGCGCGTGCGTTTTTTCTGTCGCCCGCTGGTTGGGCGCCGTTGCGGCTGCGCACGAGCATTCAGCTTCCAAACGGTGCCTGGCTCAATGCCCTCCAGCACCCCTCCGGTGGCTACGAATGGCAGCGCATTCTGGCGTACTCGTTGCCTGTGAGCACCTTGCCGGTGTTGCTCGTCGTGCTGTTCTCGATCTATCGCGTGGTGCGCCCGATCAAACGCCTGGCACAGCATGCCGAACGATTCAGCCGTGGCGAAACAGTGCCGCCGCTCGAACCCAGCGGACCGCTGGAGGCCCGGGAGCTCACCGCGTCGTTCAATACGATGCAGCAGCGCATTACCCGGCACATGCAAACGCGCACGCGCATGCTGGCCGCGATCAGTCACGACCTCAATACGCCCATCACGGCGCTGCGCCTGCAAGTCGAACTGATGACGCCGTCGGACGCCCGCGACGACATGCTCGAGAGCTTGAATGAGCTGCGCTACATGGTGCGCGAAACACTGGATTTCGTGCGCGGCGATGCGGTGGCCGAGCCCACCTCGATGGTGTCGTTGAACGCACTCGTTGACGACTTGATGCGCCGCTACACCCTGATGGGCAAGCCGGTGCGGTGGGCGCAGGCGGATCCGGTCCGGTGTCTGTGCCGGCCGGTGGCGCTCAAGCGTGCAATCACCAACATCATCGACAACGCCTTGCATCACGGCGGCGACGCGCACGTTTCATTGCGGCTTGCGCCATCCCAGGCGATCATGCTCGAAGTGCTCGATCATGGCCCCGGCATTGCGCCGGACATGCTCGAACAGGTATTCGAACCCTTCATTCAAGCCCGCGCGCGCACCGACGGTGCCGCGCCTGAGGCCGATCTCATCGGCATTGAATCGAATGACGGCACTCGTCGGGATACGCCGGGCCTGGGATTGGGGCTGGCCATCGCCCGATCGATCGTCAACGCGCACGGCGGCGAGCTGACGCTGGAGAACCGTCCGCCCGCCGGGCTGTGCGCATTGATACGACTGCCGCCAGGCGGCATCAGAATGTGATGCTGGCACTCACCCACACATTACGGCCGTAATTGACGGTGCCGTACGTTTCATCGTCCAACCGCTTATCGGTCAGGTTGTTCAATGAGGCATTAAGCGTCAGATTTTTGCTGACTTCGTACGAGCCGCCAAGATCCACCGTCGTGTAGGCGGGCGCCGGCTCACCGTCGATCGTGGTGCCGTATTCCTTGCCGTAGTAATTGAGCGCCGTCCACACGCTGGCCTGGTTCGAAAACGCCCACTCGCCCCGCAAATTGGCCTTGTGCTCCGGAATCAACGACAGCGGCGCGCCGGCATTGGCGCCCCCTTTCTGCTTGGAATCGGTATAGGTGTAATTGGTTTTGATGGCCACGGTGGGCATCACGTCCCACCGGCCATTCAGCTCCAGCCCCTTGATCACCGCGCGATCCAGATTGACGCGTTGCATGATGCGGTAGCCATTCCACCGGTCGTTGGTGGTAATGGTCGAGAGCTTGTCTTTGACGTCGTTGTAGAACACGGTGGCGCCGGCGGATAAGTTATCGCGGTTGGACCACATCGCCGAGACTTCATAGTTCGTGCTCGTTTCCGGATCGAGATCGGGATTGCCCAGCATCACGAACGTATTGCGACGCAAATACGCATAGCCCGGCACCACCGCCCGAATCTCCGGCGCCTTGAAGCCGCGCGACACCCCGCCTTTCAGCGTCCAGTTGTCCGTCGTACGCCACACGCCGTACAGACGTGGACTCACATGCGAGCCGTATTGTTCGTGATCGTCCAACCGTACGCCACCTGTGAGCGAAAACCGATCCGTCATGGCCCATTCGTCTTCGACGAAGACGGCTTTCTGCACCACGCCAAACGTGTACTGCTTGCGATCGCCCAGGCCCTGGTTCCAGTCATGCACCTTACCTTGGTTCCATTGCACGCCGCCGGTCGCAATGTGATTCGCAAACGGCACGACGAGCTTGGCATCGAACACCGTGTTTTCGACCTCCGGTTTGCGGCCATAGACGTCGGTTTGATCGGGCGTGGCCAGGCCATCGCGCGACGTCTTCTCATGTGAGATCGACATATCGGACTGCGCACGGCCCCAGCGCGCATGGTTGGAAATCGACCAGTGGCTGCGATCGTTATCCTGCTGGCGGGTCGCCCAGTTGGGACTCAGGCCGTTGCCGTTGCGCAGCCTCGTCTCACCGGCTTCAAAGAGAAATTCCTGGTTTACCGTAGGCGTGACGGCCAGGCGCACCGTGGCGTCGCGATGACGTGCCTTCGTATAGCCTAACGTACGCTCGACGTCATCATCGGACTGGCGATCCAGATAGCGGCCCCACGCCTGCAGGCCCAGCAGGTCGGTTTTGATCGGACCGTTCAGGTAGAACTGCGCCTGGCGCGAGTTGCCTTGGTCGCTATGCTGCTGCGCGGTGTAATCCAGCGTCAACGCGCCGCCCCATTCGTTCGCCACTTTTTTGGTGATGATATTGATCACGCCGCCCATGGCGTCCGAACCATACAACGACGACATCGGTCCGCGCACGACTTCGATACGCTCGATCGCGGCCGCCGGCGGCACGAAGCTTTGCTCGTAACCCCGGTTGCCGTTCACACGGGAATCGCGCCCGCTCTGCCGTTTGCCGTCCACCAGAATCAGCGTGTAGTCGGGCGGCATGCCGCGAATCGAAATATCCGCTTCGTTCGCGCTGCCGTTGACGACCACGCCTTCGACGTCGCGCACAGCGTCACCCAGGTTGCGCATCGACCGGCGGCGCAGTTCCTCGCCGGGGATGACGGTAATCGATGCGGGCGCATCTTCAACCTGCTATTCGAAGCCCGAAGCGGTGACCACGACCGCGTCCATCGTGGCGGGCGCATGGGTTGGCGCGTCGGGTGGCGTAGTGACGGACTGAGCGTGGGCAGCAGTGGCAGTCGCGGCGAGCGTCAGAAGCGCCCATGACCACCGGAGCGGCGAAGAAGACATAACGTTCCTTGGCGTAATCAAATGAAAACGCGAATCGTATGCATTCGATGCCAGGAATATTGGACAAGATAAGACAAGATGGCTGACAAGACCGACAGCGTTGCTTCCCGCCCCTGATGACGTTGCTGGCTCGATACCGATGATCGTTCCGTTGCGCTTCAGGCGCTCGACTCCGATTGCAGCGTCGGCGGTGCTGGCTTCCGTATTCGCGTCCGCCAATGAAAACACCCCAAAAGCCGGCGGCGTGGCCGACGTCTGGGGTGCAAGGCGATAAGGGCGCCGGGTTGCGCTGCTTCAGGGGCGCTGCTTCAGTGGCAGTGCTTCGACAGCGATACCTCTGTTGCGGCGCTTCATTTTTGCAGCTTCAAATGCACCGTTTAATCGATGCTCGCATCATGTGCGCGTTCGCGTACGAAGAATGCCGCCACCAATCCCAGCGCCACGCCGAACATCACGTAGTACGCCGGCGACATCGGCGAACCGGTGGTGCGGATGAGCCAGGTGACGATGAACTGGGCGAAGCCGCCAAAAATCATCACCGCCACGTTATAGGCCATCGACATACCCACCGAGCGAACGTTGGCCGGGAACATTTCGGCCATCACGGTGCTGAAGACGCCGAAGAACGCGGCGACGAACACGCTGATGATCACCTGCACGATCAGCAGCTTGCTGATCGACGGTTCATTGGTCAGCCACGCGTACAACGGCAGCAGCACCACCATGTAGCCGAGCAGCGAACCGATCAACAGCGGGCGGCGGCCGATGCGATCGGACCAGGCACCCATGAACGGCATCAGCACCACCATCAGGGCGGCGCCCGCCATCTGAACGAGGAAGGTGTCGTGCAACGGCAGCTTGAGCGTCACCGTCGAGAACGTCACGAGATAGGTGAACGTGATGTAGATCGAGACGGTGCACGTCACCACAAGGCCCATGCCGACGAGCGTTTCGCGACGATAGGTGCGCAGCATTTCGAGCACACCGATCTGCTTGACTGTACCGGCCGCTTGCGCCGCCTTGAGTTGCTTGAACGCTTCGGGCTCTTCCACGTTGCGGCGAATGTAGATCGCCACGGGCACGATCAGCAAACCGAATGCGAACGGCAGGCGCCAGGCCCAATCCATCAACTGCTGCTGGGTGAAGATATCGGTGATCAAGGTGCCGATCGCAGCGCCGAGCAGCAGTGCGGTCATCTGACCGGTCATCTGCCACGACCCGTAGAAGCCGCGTTTGCCGGCCGGCGCCAGTTCAATCAGCAGCGCCGTCGAGGTGCCGAACTCGCCGCCGGCGGCGAAGCCTTGCAGCAAACGCGCCATCACGATGAACATCGGCGCCAGCAGGCCGACTGCCGCATACGTGGGTGCCAGCGTGATCAGCGCAATGGCGACGGCCATCAGGCCGGTCACCATCACCATGGCCGCCTTGCGGCCCTTGCGATCGCCGTAGAGCCCCAGGATGATGCCGCCTACGGGCCGCATGAAGAAGCCCACGCCGAAGACGGCGGTGGTCAACAGAATCTGGTTGATGTTGTCGCTGGGATCGGCCGGGTTGCTCGGAAAGAAGAGCTTGGCCACGATCGGAGTCATGAAGGCGAAGACGAGGAAGTCATACCATTCGAGCGCATTGCCGATGACGGCCGCGAGAATGTTTCTCTTGGGAACTGCTTGCTCTTGCACGAAAGGTCCTTTATTGCGGGACGATTCCTGAGGTCGTGCGCGAGGCACGCCTAACCCTGGAGCACAGCGCGCATCGGCCCACAGGAGGGTTGTAGGATGTCTGCGGCCGTGACTTTACCTCTTTTGCGAGCGCCCCACAGTCCAAGTGCAACTTCTGCCAGTACGACGTCGACCCGACGTCACCCGCGCTATGTCCGTCAATGCAACGTCGACCCGTGCAGCGTCACGCAACGCAACCTTTGTCCGCGCACGATCGGTCAGTGCAGATTGTCGTCGCCGTCGAAGATATCGGGCAGCGCCACGATATCGATGCCGTCTTCCGCGAGCGCCGCCTGTTCGTCGCGGGTGGCCGTACCGCGAATGGCGCGGGTATCGGTGTCGCCTTCATGCATCTTGCGCGCTTCTTCGGCAAAACGCGGGCCGACGTTTTCGGCGCGGCGCACGAACGCCTTCACCTGTTTGAACACTTCCACCTGCAGTGCAGCAAGCCGCTCGGGCGTCATGGGTTCGCCTTTGCCGCTCGCCCCGCCAGGCACGGGGGCCATGGCCGACGAGCGACCGACGTCGGCGCCGCCTGCGGGCGCACGATCGCGCGAAGGTGAAGACACGGCGGCCGGGTGCAGGTGAGCCACGTTCAGGCGCGGAGCCGAAAGGCGCTTGACCACCTGCGCATCGCCGCACACCGGACAGACGATCAGCCCACCGGCATGCTGCGTCTCATAGTCGTCATGCGAGCGAAACCACCCCTCGAAGACGTGGTGCTGCGCACACTCCAGATCGAAAACTTTCAGGCTCATGCAGCTTAAATTCGGGTAGCGGGATCGAACACAAGCCGGGGCACGGCGGCCAGCAGTCGCTGGGTCATGGGGTGCTGCGGGTGGCGCAACACCGACTCGGCTGGGCCTTCCTCGACGATCCGACCGCCATCCATGACGGCAATGCGATCGGCAAGGTACTCGACGACACCGAAATTGTGGGTGACGAAGAGATAAGCGATACCCAGCTCGGCCTGCAACTCGCGCAGCAAATCCAGAATCTGCGCCTGCACCGACACATCCAGTGCGGACGTCGGCTCATCGCAGATCAATATTTTAGGCGAGACGGCCAGCGCGCGGGCGATTGCGATGCGTTGCCGTTGCCCGCCCGAGAATTCGTGGGGATAACGCGACACTGCGTCGTCCGGCAAGCCCACACGGTCCAGCAGGCTGCGCACGCGCTGGGTGCGTTCGGCGGCGCTCAGATCGGGGACGAGCGCATGCACGCCCTCCTCCAGGATCGCGCCCACGCGCATGCGCGGATCGAGTGATGCAAACGGATCCTGAAACACGATCTGGATATCGCGCCGCAGCGCGCGCAACGGCCGGCCGCGCGCGGCCAGTAGATCTTGCCCGCCCAGCGTTGCGTTGCCCGCCAGCCGCGCCCCGCTGGTGAGTTGCAGCAACGCCTTGGCAGTCGTGGTTTTGCCGCACCCCGACTCGCCCAGAAGCGCCAGGGTTTCGCCGGCACGCAGGTCGAACGAGACGCCGTCTACCGCCTTGATCCATGATGCCGGGCGCCGCAGCACGCCGCTGCGTACCGGGTAATGCACGCGCAGATCGTTCACCACGAGCAGCGGCGCACCGACCGGCGTCACCCGCTCGACGAACGGCCGGGCCGCACCTTCCGCCCGCGCGGCCTCCTCGCGCACGCCGCCGGCCGCCGAGAGCGCATGGCCACGTTTTTCGAATGTGGGAATGGCGGCAAACAGCTCGCGCGCATAGGGATGGTCGGGCGCGGCAAAAAACTGGTCCGCCGGCGCACTGGTCACGATTTCCCCGGCGCGCATCAGTGCCACATGATGGGCGGTGTTGCGCACCACCGCCAGATCGTGCGTGATCAGCAGCATGGCCATGCCGAGATCCCGCTGGATTTCGGCCAGCAGATCAAGCACCTGCGCCTGCACCGTCACGTCCAGCGCCGTCGTGGGCTCGTCGGCAATCAAAAGTGTGGGTTCGGCCGCCAGGGCGATCGCAATCATCACCCGTTGCTTCTGGCCGCCCGAAAACTGAAACGGATAGTCATCGATGCGTCGTTCGGGCTCCGGAATGCCCACGCGGCGCAGCCAATCGATGGCGCGTGCGCGGGCCGCCCGGCCGCGCAGGGTCGTGTGCGCCTGGAGCGTTTCGACGATCTGATCGCCCACCCGCATGACGGGATTCAAGCTGGTCGCAGGTTCCTGAAAGATCATGCCGGCGCGTGCCCCACGCACGTCACGCATATCCGCTTCGGACAGCTGATTGACATCGTCACCGGCGATCACCACCGCACCGCCCATCACCTGGGCCGCGTCCGGCAGGAGGCGCAGCAACGAGAGCGCGGTCACGCTCTTGCCGCATCCGGATTCGCCAACGAGCGCAAACGTTTCGCCACGCGCGATCGTCAGCGCCAGGTCCTGTACCACCGAGCGAATACCGGCTTCGGTCGCCATCGTGATGTTCAGCCCCGATACCTCGAGCACCGGCGCCGTGCCTGTCATGGCCTGATCGCGCGCGCTCATTGCGGTACTCCCGGTACGGTAGGCGTGGCCGCCGCCACCGACGTCCGACCCTTGCGGCGCGGCCGGAATCGCTGGGTGCGCGGGTCGAACGCCGCGCGCACCGCATCGGCAAACAGGTTGGCCGCCAGCACCAGCGTCAACATAAACAGAAAGGCGGTGAGCAAGCTCCACCAGATCATCGGATCGCGCGACATCTCGAGCCGCGCGCCATCGATCATCGAACCGAACGAATTCATGGTGGGATCCACGCCGATACCCAGATAAGACAGCACGGCTTCGTACAGCACCAACCCCGAAAATTCGAGCACGATCGTGATGAGCACGATGTGCATTACGTTGGGCAGCAGATGGCGGCGCATGATGGTGAAGTGCGATACCCCAAAAGCCCGCGCGGCCTGCACATAATCGAGTTCGCGCAACTTGAGCGTTTCGGCGCGCAGCAGACGGCACAGTCCCGACCAACCTGTGAGGCCGAGAATCATGCACAGCATGAAGAGCCGCAGGTCGGCACGTGCCGCCGAGGTGGGAAAGAGCGTGGGATTGGCGTCGATATACACCTGCATCATCAATACGCAGGCGGCCACCAGCAGCACGCCGGGGATCGAGGTGAGCGTGGTGTACACATACTGGATCACGTCATCGACACGGCCTTTGAAATAGCCGGCCGATATACCCAGAACCAGCGCCGGCGGCAGCATGGCCAGCGTGGTCAGGCTGCCGATCACCAGCGCAGTGCGAATACTTTTGAGCGATTGCCACAGCACATCGTTGCCGGTGTTGCCGGTGCCCAAGGCGTGGTAGCCGCTTGCCAAACCGCCCAGGCCACCCACCACCACGGCCAGGATTGCGACGGTGCCCCAGATGGCCCGCCAGGGCATGTCGGTCTCGCCGCGCATCCAGGCGCGGCGAGCGGCGCCGAAGCCCACGCCATGCCGAGCTTGCACGGCCGTCATGGCCACCGCCACAAGAATCGCGAAGACCAGACCCGCCGCCATGCCTGCTGCCAGGCGCCAGGCGATATCGGGACCGCGCCCCTGATCCGGATCGGGCAGATGCGCGCCACCAAACTTCAGCCGCGGGAAATCGCGCACCGGCTGATCGTTGATGATCTCGGTTTCCTTGGTGAACTGGCGCGTGGCCAAAGGCTGGGAGTAGGTTTTTTCAGGGCTGGCCAGCACCGTGCCGTCGAGCAACCCATCCAGTGCCGACTTCACGATGGGTGCATACAGCTTGGGCGCATCGGGCGCGGCATTGGCCACAGGCGGCAAAAGCGGACGGTAGTGGATGGAATCCAGCAAGCCCACCGTCACGAAAGCCATCAGGATGACCGCCGAGCACATCGCCGGCGCGTCGGTCGCAACCCGCCGCCACGTCACGCGCAGCGTGGGCGTGCGGCGCACATGCCAGATGTACAACAACACGCCGGCCACCATGCCGAACATGGCGATATCGGTCCATAGAAAAACGAATTCAGGCATGGTCGCTTACTCGAATCGAACGCGCGGATCGGCGAAGGTGTAGGAGATGTCGGCCAGAATCAGCCCCACGATGTATAGCGCCGAACCCAGAAACACCATGGCGCGCACGATGGAAAAATCCTGTGCGTTGATGGCATCGATGGTGTAGCTGCCCAAGCCGGGAATGCCGAAAAACGATTCGGCGATCAGGCTGCCCATGAAGAGCAAGGGCAAGCCCGATACCGTACCGGTAAGGATGGGCAGCATCGCATTGCGCAGCACGTGACGAAACATCACCGCCGTTTCTGAGAGCCCTTTGGCCCGTGCGGTGCGCACGTAATCCTTGCCCACCTCTTCCAGAAACAACGTTCGATAGAAGCGCGCCTCCGGCCCCAGACGCGAAATCACACCCACCAGCACCGGGAGCGCAAGAAACTTGATCGCGTCCAGCCCGTTCAAATATCCCGAATAGGGCACCAGCCGCAGCAGTTTGGAGAACATCCACTGCCCCGCAATGATGTAGAACAGGCTTGAAATGGAGAGCAGCAGCACGCATAGCACCACCCCCCAGAAATCGAGCCGCGTCGCCCGGAAAAACACCAGCGTGAACGAAAACACGATGCTCACGAAGATACCGAGCAAAAAGGTCGGCACCGCCAGCGCCAGACTCGGACCCATGCGGTTGAGAATCTCGCTGCCAATGCTGCGACCACCATCCGAGGCGCCAAAATCGAACTTCAAAAGCGGCACCGATCGCTGGTAGAAAATCGTGTCGGTCACGCGCGCCGTGCCTTCGGCCGCACGATTGATGAACAGCGGCTTGTCGTAGCCCCGTTCGCTTTTCCACTTCTCGACCGCGTCCTGGCTGACGCGCTGGCCGCCGATAGCCAGACGCGCCATATCGTCAGGCGTGTTGACGGCAAAAAACAGCGCGAACGTAAATAGATTGACGCCGATCAGAATGAGCACGCCATAGCCCAGGCGCCGAAAGATATAGGCGATCATGCGGAGTCCTTCGCGTTGGCGCGGGCCGCCGCGCCAAAAGCCGTGCGCGTGCTGCGCCGGCGGTAGGTGACATAAGCGGGCAAAATCGCCAGCGCAATAACGAACGCCAGCACGATCAGCGGCCACCAGATGGGGTTGTTCCATTCCCGGATCTTGGCGTCGCGCAAAACGGGATCGATCTTCATGTACTGCAGGGTATTGCGCACCATCTGCGTGGGCTTGGCATTGCCTACCCACTGATGATAGGCACCGCCCGAAAACGGAAAGTAGCCGAACATCCACGGCGCATCACGCTGCACCAGGGCCGTCATCTGATGGATCAACTGCTCTTTTTCCGGCCCGTCATCCAATGTTTTCATCCGCTCGAACAGCTTGTCGTATTCGGGATTGGCATAGTTGGACGCGTTTTCGCCGTTGTGATCGGCCTTGGCGTTCGGGCCGTACAGCAAGAATAGAAAATTCTCGGCGTCCGGATAATCGGCCTTCCAGCCCCATAGGAACAACTGTGCCGCACCGCGGCGCATCTTGTCCTGAAAGCGGTTGTAGTCAGTCGCGCGCACGTCCAATTGCACGCCGATGCGCGAAAGCTGCCGCCGCATCCAATCGAATCTGGGATCGGCACCCGCCCCCACCATCGAGTCGTAGTGCAGCACCAGGGGCGCGCCAGTCTTGGTGGCGCGGCCGCTGGGATAACCCGCTTCGGCAAGCAGACGGCGCGCTTCATCCAGCGACTTGCGTTGCGGCCGGCCACCCACGTCGTCATACACCGTTTTATTCATGCCGGCGGGCGGCGGCTGGTAACCCAGCACGCCTGGCGGCACCGGGCCATGGGCCACTTCGGCCTGGCTATTCTCGAACACCGCCACGTACTCGTCCCAGTTGAACGCAATACTGATGGCCTGACGCAGCTTGCGGTTTTTCTCCTGCTGCTCGGGGGTGTCGCCCTGCCCCACCACGGGGTCTTTCCAGTTGAAGCCCATGTACCAGTTGGACGTCTCGACCGTCGTGGGCAGCGCGATGCCGCGGTCTTGGTAGAGCGACGCCTTCTGGGGCGAGTCGCTCGCGGCCACGCGCATGCTCACGCCATATTCGCCGCGATCGAGTTGCGGCACGTCGTAGTAGCCCTGCAAAAACTTGCCCGAGAGCGGAATCGCTTCCTTTTCCAGGCTGAACACGGCCCGATCGATGAACGGCGTGGGCTTGCCGCAATCGGCGAGCAGGCCCGCGGCGGCATCGCCCGGTTCGCCCTCGCAGGGATACGGCTCGCCGTGGAAATTGGGATTGCGTTCCATGACGTGACGGCGATTCTGAATCGACTCCGTCAACATATAGGGGCCCGTGCCGACCGGCCAGGTATTGAACGACAAGTCACGCGCGGCCATGCCGGGTTGGCTGTAGAACCGATCGGCCTCCCAGGGGATCGGCGCCACGAAGGTCATCGCCAGCCAATACTTGAATTGCGGATACTTGCCTTTGATGCGGATACGCAGCGTATGCGGGTCGACGGCCTCGATGCCCGGGACGTCGGTTGCGCGCAAGTCGAGCCACGGCAGATCACGGCCGCCCGGCGGCACGCCTTCGCGCAGCTTGGCGTCAACCTGCTTGAGCTGAGCGCCGTACGCATCGAAACCGACGATGTAATCGGCCATCAACGAATAAATCGGCGAGGCGACGCGCGGACTGGCGAGGCGCTTGATGCCGTAGGCATAATCGGCTGCCGTCAGTTCGCGGGTTCCGGTTTCCTTGAAATCGGGCACCGCGACGATATCTTTCAGTGCGTCCGGCGCCAATGGGAAATAGGTGCTCGTGCCGTCGGCCTTGGTGGCAAACGCCGGATGCGGCTGAAACCGGACGCCCCGGCGGATGGGGATGTCATAGATGCTCTCGGCGATGGCGTCGCCCGGCGCGTTGTCGGGCAAGGGGCGTCCCTGTGCGTCCACATAGCGCGGGGCCAACACTTCCGCCGCCCCGCGCGGCGTCAGCACATAGGGTCGCTTCAGGTAGTCATACCCATATAACGGTTCGTATATGTTGTAGGTGAACGTGGTTTCGTCCACCGAATACGATTGCGCCGGATCGAGGTACTTGGGCGACCGGCCCGCAAAGGCCGCGAACAACGTATTGCCCGATTCTGCCCCCGCTTCGTAGGGACTATTGATCGGACTCGCCGCCGTCGCAGGGCCCGCCGCACCCGACATGGCGGCGATTCCCAACACGGTATTCCTCAACCATACGATCCAACCCATGACCCACCTTTCGTGCAAAGCCCACGGAAGGATAGCAAACGCCGTTTTTATCGGTCACATTGGGCTTGGCGCCAGCAGTCGTAGCGCCACTGCCACGGGGCTTTGGGATCGCGTTCGGCCCACAATCCACGGCGGGCAGCGCTTGCCTGGGACTGCAAACCGGGTAACGTCTTATCGCGCAGATACTCGCCTTTGCGCGCGGTATAGGCCCATGCAAATCCCGCCCGCACCTGCTCGCGGCTGGCGGTATCGCCATCGGGCGCGACCAGATCGCAGATGCTGCGCTTGTACTGATCGGTGTCGTAGCAACGCGCGGTAATCGTTTTACCGGCCAACCACTGACCCAGGTGATCCTGCGATGCATTGCTGTACGGCTGCCCCGGCTGTTTGCTGCCGTGGCCCTGCTCCGGCGCATCGATGCTGTCCAGACGGATCTTGAGCTGCTCACCCGAGGCGGTGAGGAAGGTGACCGTGTCGCCGTCGGCAATGCGAACGACGCGACCGCTGTAGGTGCCGCGGCCGGGCGCCGAGGCAGCGCGGCTGGTTGCGTCATTCCCTTTATTGGCGGTGTCGCGATGCTCAGCCGGAACGCCATTGGGACCCATCGCCGACACATCGATATTCCAATAGGCGGCCAACGACCCGGTCAAGGCCACCAATCCGGCGATCACGATGCCGGCCACTTTCTTTTTCATACGCTGGCGAAACTGCCTGGTGATGCGACGCGTCAAAGCCACCCCGTCTTACGAAAACGCCAATAGAGAAAACTGCAGGCCGACACGATCACGCCGAGCGTGACCGGATAGCCGTACACCGCTTTGAGTTCGGGCATGTGTTCGAAGTTCATGCCGTAGATGCCCGCGATTGCCGTGGGCACGGCCAGGATGGCCGCCCAGGCCGCAAGCTTGCGCGTCGTGTCGTTTTGCGCCGATTGCCCGATCATCAAACTCGCTTCGAACGCAAACGCCAACGCCTCACGAAACGAATTGATGAGTTCATCCACGCGCACCACGCGGTCGGCGACCTCGCCGAAGTAGGGTCGCGCATGCGCGTCGATGTTCGACACCTCCACCCGCGACAGGCGCCGGCAGATTTCGGCCAGCGGCGAGATGGCCGCGTGAATGCGCAGCAGATCGCGACGTTGACGATAAACGCGCCGCACATCCGAATCTTTCTGGCCGCGAATCAATAGTTTCTGCTCGGCGTTTTCGACCACATGTTCGAGCTTGGTGGCTGCCGCCACATAACGATCGACCAGCAGGTCGAGCAATTCGGCCGCGACGAAGTCACTGCCGCGCGCCAGCAATTCCGGCGCATTCTCCAGCCGCTCGCGCAGTTCGCGATGCGTGGAGACCGCACCGCGGCGCACCGTCAACAAATAGCCTTTGCCGATCAGGATCTGCGTTTCGCCAAAAACGGGGCGCTCGTTACCCACCTCCACCGTGATCGCCACGACCAATACGGCGTTGCCGAAGTCGATGATCTTGGGCCGGCGATGCGGTGCCAATAATTCCTCTTCTGCCTTACAGCCAATATTCAGTTCGGCGCTCACACGCTTGAGCAATTCTGGATCGGGATCTTTCAATCCCAACCAGATCAGGCCATGCTGGCGCGACACGACGTCGTGCAGATTGTCGATCGACACATCCTGCCCACGCTTGCCGTCCACGTAGCAAATCGATGCCACGACGGCGCCGCCATGGGGATCGGCAGGCGCGTCGCCTGCCGCCGGCGTAGCTGCGGCATCCGATTCCGTTGGCACCGCCATTCCTTCGGTCGAGACAGGATCGTCGGTGAAGTCTTCGGAAAAGGTGTCGTCCTGCGCGTCTTCATCCTGCGCTTTGGCGGGGTCCGCATCGAACGGACGTTCGGTTTTCGCCATGGCTGCCTCATATCTTGTCGGGTTCGCGCGGTCCGCAGCGCATCGCCCAAAATGTCGCGCCGATGATATCACCGGCCTCCCGCGATGCGCACCCGATCAAGGGTCGAACGCGTCACCGCGCGCACCGCATGCGGCGGGCCTGCATTGCTCGCAGATGCACCTGCGTTTGCGATATGGCATTGCAGTCGATGCCGATCGCACGTCGCTGCCTTGATCGATCGCTCGGTCGTGTTCCGGCCACACGCGCGGCGACTTGGAGGTGAGTAGGTACTGCGCTTGCTGCACGCTGCGCCGGATCGGGTCGCACGGCGAGGAAGTACGGCGCGTTCGCAATCGCAGGTACGCCGTCGCCTTCGAACGCGCATCCACACCTCTCTAAACAGGATCTTCGCCATGGCGCCAAGCGTCACACCTGCACGCCCAACCGCGCTGCGCATCGGCATCTCGGGCTGGCGCTATCCTCCATGGCGCGGCACCTTCTATCCCGACGATCTGCGTCAAGCCGACGAATTGCTGTACGCGTCGCACCAGCTGCCCACGATCGAAATCAATGGCACGTTCTACAGTCTGCAAACGCCGGAACGCTTTGCGACATGGGCCGCGTCCACGCCGAGCGGCTTTGTGTTCAGCGTCAAAGCGCCGCGCTACATCACACACATCCGGCGGCTGCGCGACATCGAAGAGCCGCTAGCCAACTTCTTTGCCTCCGGGCTGTTCGCGCTGAAGGAAAAACTCGGACCCGTGCTGTGGCAGTTTCCGCCGAGCCTGGCATTCGATCAGGCGCGCTTCGAAGCGTTCGCGCGCGCGTTGCCCGCCGATACCGAGGCCGCCGAGCGGCTCGCCCACAAGCACAGCCATCGGCTGGACGGCCGCGCGATGATGACGGCCGACGCGCCGATGCCATTGCGCCACGCCATCGAAGTGCGGCATGAAAGCTTTGTGAGCGAGGCGTTCATCGACCTGATGAAAGCCCACAACATTGCGATCGTCACGGCAGACACGGCCGGCAAGTGGCCGCGCATTTCTGCTGCGACCGCCGATTTCGCCTATGTGCGTTTGCATGGCGACAGCGCGCTTTACAGCAGCGGCTACACGGAAGACGCAATCGCCGCATGGGCGCACACGTTATATGGATGGTCGCGCGGCGAAGACACGCCGCTGCCCGGAAGCCGCGTGGGCGCACATCCTCCGGCCGATCATGCGCGTGATGTTTATTGCTACTTCGACAACGATTTGAAGGTGAAATCTCCGCGCGATGCACGCCGCTTGATGAGCGCTCTTCATTTGCCGATGGCACCAATCGAAACATAATCATGCGTGCATGCGCTTTCACACCATCTTCGTTTTTGAGATCATGATTGCTGCGTGCACGCGACGAACCGCTTCCTAAACATCAATTAGTTGATCTTTAATTGCAGATTGCCTTGTCAGCGTGAACCATTCACATAACACTTGCGCTATAAAGCACGGTATTACGCGGCACCACGCTAGACCTTGAACGCTAAAGCGGAGAATAAACACATGGGCTCAACAACACCCAACAAGCCAGACGCGGCTTCGGATCACACATCCGAGCCCAATAAGGAACCGGTGGCCACTTACCAACAAGCCGTCGACGAGGCATTGGATCAATCCTTCCCGGCAAGCGATCCGATCCCGCCCAGCGTCGCTGAAAAAGCAGATGCCCCCACTTCCACCGCCAAAGACGAAAAGGACTGGACCTTGAATTCCGACACCAACAAAACCCCGAAGAAAAGCCCGCGCAAGCCGGCTGCCAAAAAGGCCGCACCTGTTGCCGCTGATGCCGTTGCCGCCGCACCTGTCGCCGCAACCAAGCCCGCAGCCGCCAAGCGCGTGACCAAGAAGCCTGCCGCCAAGAAGTCGACGGCCGCGACCACCGCCGCCGCCACGACCGCGCCCGCCAAGAAAGCAACGGCCAAGAAAGCCGTCGCCAAGAAGTCGACCGCGAAAACAGCCACCGCCACCAAGGCCGTAAAGAAAGCGACGACCAAGAAAGCGGCTGCCAAGCCGGCCACCGCCAAGAAAGCGACGGCCAAGAAGGCCACCGTGAAGAAAGCTGCCGCGACGAAAGCCGCCAGCAAGTCGACCGCCAAGAAAGCCACCACCAAGAAAGTCGCCGCCAAATCGGCAACGGCCAAGAAAGCCACGGTAAAGAAAGCCGTCGCCAAGAAAGCCACGGCGAAGAAAGCGGTTGCCAAGAAAGCACCCGCCAAGAAAGTGGCGGCCAAGAAAGTTGCCGTGAAGAAAGCGCCGGCCAAAGCCGCCGTCAAAAAGGCAGCCAAGAAAGCCGCCAAAAAAGTCGCCGTGAAAAAAGCACCGGCCAAGAAAGCCGCCGTCAAGAAAGCACCGGCTAAAAAAGCTGCTGCCAAGAAAACGGTCGCCAAGAAAGCCAGCGTAAAGAAAAGCGCCGTCAAGTCGACGCCCAAGAAAGCCACCGCCAAGAAAGCCACCACCAAGAAGACCCCGGTGACGCGTGCAGCCGCCAAGAAGTCGACGGCCTCGAAGTCGACGGCCAAGAAAGCCACGGTCAAAAAGACCCAGGCCAAAAAAGCCACGCGCCGTTGATCGGCATGCGTCTCGCAGGCGGTTATCCGTCTGAACGATGACGCTGGTGCATCAAGCGCAAAATGCCACCCCTAGGGGTGGCATTTTTTTTGGGCGCGCGCCTCACCATCGCCCAACAACCGCCTGTGCGCTATTGCCAGATCGACCGAATGCGGCTGGCGATATCGATGCGCTTCACGGCAAGTGCCGGATCGGCGGGGGGCAATGGCCCCAGAGCGGGCGGCTTCGGGAGCAACTCGAACTGCGCCAGCATGCTGTCTGGAATGAAGCGGGTGCGCGAGCCGTACACGTGGCGATCGCCCATGGCGCTTTGCTGATGCACATAAAACCGTTGCGGCACCACCAACTGCAATTGCTCTTTGGCCCGCGTCATCGCCACATACAGCAGTCGACGCTCTTCCTCGATCTCCTCGCTGCTGCCGGTGGCCATATCGGACGGAATGCAGCCATCCACCACATTCAATACATATACCGCCTTCCATTCCTGCCCCTTGGCCGAATGGATCGTCGACAGGATCATGTAGTCCTCGTCGCGTAGCGGCACGCCGGACTCGTCGCTGGTGGCATCCGGCGGATCGAGCGTGAGTTCGGTGAGGAAGCGCTCGCGTGTGCCATAACTGGCGGCGATGCGCGCCAGTTGATCAAGGTCGGCACGGCGCACCGCATGATCGTCATACAGGCGCTCGAGCTGCGCGCCGTACCAGCCAATCGTGAGATCGATATCGGCAGGCCAACTCACCCCCGGCGCGCGCAACTGGGCGTAGCACGCGGCAAAGGCCGCCCAGTCTTGCGCCGACGCACCGGCAGGCTTGAAGGCGCTCACCACCTCGGACGACTCGCGCGAACCCATCAGCGTATCCATCAACTTGCCTGCGGTGGCCGGCCCGATCCCGGGTATCAATTGCGCCACGCGAAAACCCGCGATGCGCGATTGCGGGTTGTGCGCGAAGCGCAATACCGCCAGCACATCCTTGATATGCGCAGCCTCGAGAAACTTCAAGCCGCCGAACTTCACGAACGGGATGTTGCGCCGGGTAAGTTCGAGCTCGAGCGCCGCACTGTGACTGGACGTCCGAAACAGCACCGCCTGCGATTTGAGTGTGGCCCCTGCCTCGCGGTTGGCCAGTACTTGATCGGCGATCCATCGCGCCTGACCCGCATCGTCGCTCACGGTGACCAGCGCCGGGCGCCGCGCCGATGGCCGATCGGTCCAGAGATTCTTGGCGAAGCGCTCGCGCGCCAGGCCGATCACGGCGTTCGACGCATCCAGGATCGATTGCGTGGAACGATAATTTCGGTCGAGCGTGATCACCCGCGCCGGTTGCGAAAAATGCTGCGGAAAATCGAGAATATTGCGCACCGTGGCGGCGCGAAACGAGTAGATCGACTGGGCGTCGTCACCCACCACCGTCACGCCCTGCCCCGTGGGCTTCATCGCCAGCAGCACTTTCGCCTGCAGCACGTTGGTGTCTTGATACTCGTCCACCAGCACGTAATCGAAGCGATTGCCCACATCGCGCGCAATCTCGGCATCCCCCATCATCTCGGCCCAGTACAGCAGCAGGTCGTCGTAATCGAGCACATGCTGGTCTTGCTTGGCCAATATATAGGCGCGAAACAGCTGCTTGAGCTGATCCTCCCACTGCGCGCACCACGGAAAGGACAACTTGAGTACGTCGGCCAGCGAGCCCTGGCTGTTGACGACCCGGGAGTACACCGATAAACAGGTGCCCTTGAGCGGGAATCGCGTTTTGCTCTGCGTGAAGCCCAACTCGTGACGTAGCATCCCGATCATATCTTCGGCATCGCCCCGATCGAGAATCGTGAACGTGTCCGAGAGCCCGATGCGCGGTGCGCAGTCGCGCAACAGCCGCGCACCGATGCTGTGGAAAGTGCCCGCCCAAGGCAATGAGGGTGGCGCATAGCCACTGCGCATCCCCAACGCCCGCTGCAGCACGCTGCCCACCCGCCGCTCCATCTCCATCGCCGCGCGGCGCGAGAACGTCAACAACAGCATGCGCTGCGGATCCGCGCCATTGCGAATCAAGTGCACGACACGGTGCGCCAGTGTGTTGGTTTTACCGGACCCGGCACCGGCAATGACCAAAAGCGGCGTGTGCATACCATCGGCGATGCCGTGCTCGACGGCATCGCGTTGGGCGGTATTGAGCTCGTCCAGAGGATCGGGCGTGGCAGGCTGGGAAGGCGCAGGCGTAGAGGTCATGCGATTATTTTACTGTATGGGCATACAGATGTTTGGAAGCGCTATTTTGCAAGGCCACACCATGCGCCCGTTATTAACCGGGCACAGCATTTGCGTCATTGCAATCACATGATTATTTGCGATATCGACACATTCGGTGATTTTCGCCGACGTTCGAATCGATTTACCAAGCCCTTAAAGGAGCCCACAACATGTCCGATAAAATTACGACGTTGCTGAATGAACTGGTGGAAACCTCGAAGAATGGCGAATTGGGTTTCAAAGCCGCCGCTGAGGATGCCAAGAATCCGCAACTGAAAACCGTATTCGCGAGTCGCGCCAGCGACTGCGCATCCGGTGCTGCCGAGCTGCAGGCGCTGGTGTCGCAATTGGGTGGCAAGCCGGAAGATAGCGGTACCGTTGCCGGGGCCGTGCATCGCGGTTGGTTGAACCTGAAGGCTGCCGTCACGGGCCGCAGCGACCTGTCGATTCTGGAAGAATGCGAAAAGGGTGAAGACGTCGCCAAGAAGAACTATGGCGATGCCCTTAAGGAACCGCTTCCCGAAAATGTTCGTGCGGTCGTGCAAAAGCAATACGACGGCGTGCTGAAGAATCACGACCAGATTCGTGATCTTCGCAACGAATACCGCGCCGCCGAAAAGGCCTAAGCGGAAAACGGCGCCCGATGGGCGCCGTTACCATAGAGGCTAGCCCTGCTTCCTGCACGGCTAGCCTCTTCGCTTTTCGGGACCCTGCCTTGAATCCCAATGCCTCGATTGCCGTCGGCACCGCATCGTGGACCGACAAGTCTTTACTGGCCAGCAAGCGGTTCTATCCGCCAAGCGCGAATACCGCCGAGGCGCGGTTGCGCTACTACACCACACAGTTTCCGTTGGTCGAAGTGGATGCTGGCTTCTACGCGATGCCCACGCCGGCGCGCAGCGTACTGTGGTGCGAGCGCACGCCGCCGTCGTTCATCTTCAATGTGAAGCCGTTCCGGTTGTTTACCGGGCATCAAACGCCGGCGAGCAGCCTGGACGCCGATATCCGCCGGGCGCTACCTGCGGGGCTGCCGGCTACGGTCTTCATCGATCAAGTGCCACGCGACATCGTGGACGAACTGTGGCGGCGATTTCTGCTCAGCCTCGATCCCTTGCGCATGGCCGACAAGCTGGGCATGGTGCACTTTCAGTTTCCACCCTGGGTGCGCAACGATGCACGTGGCCGCGCGCGCATCGCCGATTGCGTCTCGCACATGGAAGACATGACAGCCGGCGTCGAGTTGCGGCACCACAGCTGGTTTGCGTCACCCGCTACCACCGCCAGCACACTCGCTTTCGAACGCGAACTGGGGGTGGTGCATACCGTGGTGGATAGCCCGCAAGGTTTCGACAACACCGTACCGGACATCTGGGCGGCCACGCATCCAGAATTGGCCTTGGTGCGCCTGCATGGCCGCAATCAGACGGCGTGGAATGCCAGCGGTCCGGCATCGTCGAGCCGCTTCAATTACGACTACGCGCCGCACGAACTGGCTGAACTGGCCGAACACATCCGGCGACTGGCGCAAAAAATCGAACGCACGCACGTCGTCTTCAACACCAATTATCAAGACCAAGGGATGCGCAACGCAAAGGGACTGATGTCCGCGCTTGACGCGTCGCTCCCGCTACTCACCTGAAAAAGGAACCGATATGTCAACTCAAGCCAAATCGCTCGAAAGCCTGCTCAGCCGCCGCGAACTGTTGCGCGATGCGTGCTTCATCGACGGCAAGTGGCGCAGCGCCAAAGCCGGCGCCACCATCGATGTGAGCAATCCGGCCACAGGAAAAACGGTGCTGTCGGTACCGAAGTTCGGCCGTTCGGAAACCACCGAAGCGATCCGCAGCGCGCAGAAAGCGCTGCCCGCCTGGCAGGCGCTGACCGGCAAGGCGCGCGGCGCCATCCTGCTGAAATGGGCAAACTTGATGATGGCAAACCAGGACGATCTGGCCGCCATCATGACGGCCGAACAAGGCAAGCCGCGCGCCGAAGCCGCAGGCGAGATCGCCTACGCCGCATCGTTTCTCGAGTGGTTTGGCGAAGAAGCCAAGCGGGTCGATGGCGATGTGCTGCAGAGCCCGAAGGCCGGCCAGCGCATCATGGTGCTGAAGCAACCGATCGGCGTGTGCGCCGCGATCACGCCGTGGAATTTTCCGGCCGCCATGATCACGCGCAAGGTGGGTCCCGCCTTGGCGGCGGGCTGCACCATGATCGTCAAACCGGCGAGCCAAACGCCGCTATCGGCGCTGGCGCTCGCCGTGTTGGCCGAGGAAGCCGGTGTGCCGCCGGGCGTGCTGCACGTGATCACGGGGTCTTCGAGCGACATCGGCGGCGCATTGTGCGAAGACGATACCGTGCGCAAGCTGAGCTTCACCGGCTCGACCGAAGTGGGCCGCACCCTGATGGCGCAATGCGCGCCCACCATCAAAAAGCTCTCGCTCGAACTGGGTGGCAACGCGCCTTTCATCGTATTCGACGACGCCGATCTCGATCGCGCCGTGGAGGGTATCCTGGCCTCGAAGTACCGCAACGCGGGTCAGACCTGCGTGTGCGCCAACCGCATTTACGTACAAGCCGGGGTGTATGAGGAGATCGTCCAGCGCCTGGTGAAAAAGGTCGATGCCATGAAAGTGGGCGACGGCTTCGAAGACGGCGTCACGCAAGGGCCGCTCATCGATGAACATGCGGTAGAGAAAGTGCAGAGCCACATCAAGGACGCGACCGAGAAAGGCGCAAAGGTGGTGGCGGGTGGCAAGCCGCACGCATTGGGCGGCACCTATTTCCAACCGACAGTGGTGCGCGACGTCACGCAGGACATGCAGTTTGCGGTGGAAGAAACGTTTGGCCCGGTGGCACCGCTTTTCAAATTCGATAACGAAGCGCAAGCCGTTGCCTGGTCGAACGACACGATCTTCGGCCTCGCAGCCTACTTCTACACCAAGGATTACGCACGCATCTGGCGCGTTTCTGAAGCATTGGAATACGGCATTGTCGGCATCAACACCGGCCTGATCTCCAACGAAGTGGGCCCCTTCGGCGGCGTAAAGCAATCGGGACTGGGGCGCGAAGGATCGAAATACGGCATCGAGGATTATCTCGAGTGCAAGTACCTGTGCGTCGATCTGGGGGCCGGCGCGTAAACGATCCGCCTATGCGCGCAGCGCCGCCAGAGCGTCGGCGCTGCTGCGCGCCACCTTCAAGGTAAGCAGCTCATCCGCGCGGGTTTTGCCCAGATTGATCGCGGCGATGGGCTTACCCTCGGCTGCCGCGGATCGCACGAAGCGAAAGCCCGAATACACCATCAACGACGATCCCACCACAAGCACAGCCTGTGCGCGCGCCAGCGCAGCCAGCGCACGATCGACGCGATCGCGCGGCACGTTCTCGCCGAAAAACACCACATCGGGCTTGAGAATGCCGCCGCACACGGGGCACGGTGGTACGACAAAATCGGCGAAATCGTCGCGCTCCAGGTCCGCATCGCCATCCGGCGCCTGCACCGCCTCCAGATGCACCCAATCGGGATTGGCCTGCTCGAGCCAGCCCTGAAAATCGTGGCGATCGAAGGGCGAATGGCACTGCATGCACACCACCCGATCGAGCCGGCCATGCAGATCCACCACATGACGACTGCCGGCCGATTCATGCAGGCCATCGACGTTTTGAGTGACCAGCAACTCAACCTGCCCGCGGGCTTCCATGTCGGCAAGCGCCAGATGCGAGGCGTTGGGCGAGACCGAGCCGAAGCGTCGCCAGCCGATCATGCTGCGCGCCCAGTAGCGAGCCCGATCGATTTCCGCCCCCATGAACTTCTGAAAATTCATCGGCGGCGGCCGCTTCCACTGACCGTCGCGATCGCGATAATCGGGGATGCCGGAATCGGTACTCACCCCGGCACCCGTCAATACGAAGAGCCGGGGATGACGCGCCACGAAATCGCGCAGTTGTGTGAGATCCTCAGCCACCTCACTCACCCAGGAACTCCGCCACGGCTTCCATGCCCTCGATGTGATCCGCCACCACCTTGGCGATAAAGGCAATCGGAATGGACAGCAACGTGCCCCAGATCCCCCATAGCCACGTGAACAGCAGCAGCACGACGAAAACGGCGACCGCGTTCATCTTGGCGATTCGACCGGACATCCAGGTGGTGACGACCACGCCGATCAGCATGGCGATGACGATCGAACTTCCCATCACCACCAGCGCCGGACCGATCTGACCGAACTGCAGCATTGCGGCCACGCCCGTGCCGATCGCCGTGAGCAACGGCCCAAAATACGGAATGATGTGCAACGCTGCCGCCACCACCGCCCAGGTGGCCGCGTTTTCCAGGCCGAGGAGCCGAAACGCGCCCCAACTCAGCAACCCCAACGCCACGTTCGTGACCAACATCATCATCATGTACATATGAATCGAGTGGTTGATCTGATCGAGCATGTGCACACTGATCTTCTTCTGCGATAACGAGGTGCCGGCCACTTTCACGAACTTGCGCTTGAAGGTATTGCCCGACAGCAGCAGGAAGAACACCAGGAACAGCACCATCGTGGCCTGACCCAGAAAGGTGGCCAGGCTCCCCGCCCCCGAGATCAGCATCGCCTCGAACCCGCTGCCCTGATCCACAACCACACGCCGCGCGCCCGTCGCCTTGTTGGCCTCCTGAAATACACTCGCGGCCCCGCGCAACTTATCGATGAACGAGCCATCGCCGCTGGCGAACCCGCCGAGCGTACGCGAGACCTTGCTGGAAATTTCGGGCAGCGAATTGATGATCCCGCTGACCTGATCCTGCATCACATAGCCGATCCCGCACAATCCGCCGACGATGACCAGCATGACGATCAACGTGCCCAGCGCACGCGGCACGCGGCGACGATCCATAAACGCCACCGCAGGATCGAGTGCATAGGCGATCACGATGGCCATCACCAGCGGCACCATGAATTCAGCGGAATACTTGAGCGCAAACAGCACTGCCAGCACGGTAAGCGTGGCGAGGCACGCCCCGCGGGCGCTGATGTGCGGCAAAGGATGAGAAGTATCGGGGATCAGGCCCGCCCGCTCCGCCGTTACCGGTTTATCGGCCGCAACCGACTCTCTCACCTCGCTGTAGTCTTCGTCCGTGGACGGCACAGGAAGGGTTGGCGCAGCATCAGCCACAGTGTTTACTCCTAAGGGGACAGCGCCCTGTAAGCAAAAAACCGGCCCAGGGGCCGGTTTCACATCGATGGCCATGCCACTGCTCGCCAGGGATTTCCCTGACAAGACAGCGGCGACACCTCGATTATCCCTGATCGATCACACGAGCGGGGGATCGCTGTCACGCACGGGGTGGCGATGCAACGCCAGCGCGGCCATGAACTGCTTGGCTGCTGCCGAGCTGTCGGCCGAAGCCTTTTCCATCGGCACGATGATCAAACCCGGATCGTCGCTGCCATCGGGCAGCTTCGGCGGGATGCCGGCCACATCGAGCAACTGGCGGCCTGCACCCAGCGCGAGGATCGTCTTGCAGTGGCGATATTGGTCGCGCACATACTCAACAATGTGACCGTCCGACTGCAGATTGGCGATCGCACCTTCGCCATCCGGAATGATCAGGCCATCGAAAAGGACCGTTGGCGTATTCTCCATCGACGCCATGGCATCGAGCTTGTCGCCCTCAGCCGTGGTCACGCCGCCCAGACGCTTGCCGACCAACAACGGCACGGCACCCGCATCGACCAACGCCGTCTGGATCTGCGTAAGCGTGGCGCCATTCACGCCGTCGGCCACGAGAATCGCCACCTTGCGCGTGCGGATCTCGCCATCGCCCGGACGCGCCGTTAATGACAACGCATGCGATTCAGTCACTTCCGGCGTGTTGGGTTGCTCCAATACACGCGGCAGGGCTGCGGGCACGTCCATGCCCAGACCGTCGGCCACACGCTGCGCCAGCTCAGGCGACACATTCACCAGCATGGCCAACACGCGCTCTCGAATCGCCGGCACCGTCAGCTTGCTCAACTCGAAACGGAAGCCGCCCACGATGTGGTCTTTTTCCCAGTCGGTCTGGCTATTGAAAAACAGCGTGGCTTGCGTGTAATGATCGGCGAACTTCTCCGGCTTACCGCGCACCTTGTCTTCCTGCACCGGTTGCGGGAAGGACACGAATCCCTTGGCACCTGCCTGAAACGGACAGCCGCCCGCCAGCGAGTTCGGCTCGTAAGCCACGCGGCCGCGATTCACGGTTTGACGATGCATGCCGTCGCGCTGGTTGTTGGCCACGGGCGCCAACGGCGAATTGATGGGGATTTCATGGAAATTCACACCACCGAGACGACTGATCTGGGTATCGGTATACGAGTGGATACGGCCGGCCAACAGCGGATCGTTACTAAAATCGATGCCGGGCACCACGTGCGCCACGCAAAACGCCACCTGCTCGGTCTCGGCGAAGAAGTTATCCGGATTGCGATTGAGCACCATCTTGCCCACGATCTTTACCGGGACCAGTTCTTCGGGCACGAGTTTGGTCGCATCCAGAATATCGAAGCTGAAGCTTTCAGCCTGCTCTTCCGTGAAGATCTGCAGGCCCAGTTCCCACTCGGGATACTCACCCGCTTCGATCGCTTCCCACAAATCGCGGCGGTGGAAGTCGGAATCGGCCCCCGAGATCTTGACGGCTTCATCCCATACCAGGGAATGGGTGCCGAGCTTCGGTTTCCAATGGAATTTACAGAACACCGACTCGCCCGCTTCGTTGATGAGGCGGAACGTATGCACGCCGAAGCCTTCCATCATGCGATAGCTGCGCGGGAGCCCCCGATCCGACATGACCCACATCAACATGTGCGAGATCTCGGGCATCAGCGAGGCAAAATCCCAGAACGTGTCGTGCGCGGACGCGGCCTGCGGCATGCCGTGATGCGGTTCCGGTTTGACCGCGTGCACGAGGTCGGGAAACTTCATGGCGTCTTGAATGAAGAACACCGGAATGTTGTTCCCCACCAGATCCCAATTGCCTTCATCCGTATAAAACTTCACGGCAAAGCCCCGCACATCGCGTGCGGCATCGGTCGAGCCGCGTTCGCCGGCGACTGTGGAGAAGCGTACGAATACCGGTGTGATCTTGCCTGCCTCGGCAAACGGTGCGGCACGCGTATATTGGGTCAGAGGCTCATAGGCCTCGAAATAACCATGCGCCGCCGAACCGCGGGCGTGAACGATACGCTCGGGGATGCGCTCATGGTCGAAGTGGGTGATTTTCTCGCGCAGGATGAAGTCTTCGAGCAGCGTGGGACCGCGCAGGCCGGCCTTCAACGAGTTTTGGTTGTCGCCGATCGGCACACCATGATTGGTGGTGAGCACTTGACCGGAGGCATCGGCGCGACGGGTGTCGAGGCTGTCGATCGTGGCATTGGTACCGATCGTGGGCTCACCCGAACCGGTTTTTGCCGACGGGTTCGATTCCGACAGCGTGCTGCCCGACACATTGGCCGGAACGTCGACATGGGCGCCCTCGGGCGGATTGACGGCGTTTTCACGGCCGAACTCGCCCGGCTTGTTCGCATTGAATGGCATGCTGGCGACGGCGGCGTTAGTGTCAGCCGCGTGCTGCACGAGCGGATCGTTGCTGGAACCCTTGGCCGGGGCTTTGGACGGGGCACTGCCGGTGTTTCGTGTGGCGGCCTTGTCGGCCGTGCCATTCGATTTTTTAACCACGGGGATTCTCCGATTGCATTGACGTGCGGCCGATCGTGCTGACCGAAACGTGGGGTAAGGCGTAAGCGCAAAGCACGCCTGGCCATTCAACCCCATACAGCAATCCTTGATCCCAAACACAAGAGCGCCTCGCAAGCGGGCGCTCTTGTTACTTTCTCGTGCTGCCAAGGCAACGCTACGACGGGCAATGACTCGGCATGGCGCTGCGATACGGCGATCTGATCAATACCGCCCGCACCCCCTCCTAAACCGCAACCACCGCGACATCCTCGCGAGCGTGTGCGCTCGCCACGGTGTCGTAACCCTGGGGATTGCCCTGCTGCCAGTGCCAACCGTCGCGGCACATATCGGCCACACTGCGTTCGGCGGACCAACCCAGCAGCGCCTGCGCCTTGGACGAATCGGCAAAACTGGCAGCCACATCGCCGGCACGCCGCGGCGAACCCAACCAGGGGATCGCAACGCCCGTGCTCGATTCGAACGCTGCGATCAGTTCGAGCACGCTGGTGCCCTGCCCCGTCCCCAGATTGATCGCCGTAAAGCCGGGCTGTGCATGAACGTAGTTCGCGGCGGCGACGTGACCGCGTGCGAGATCGGTCACATGCAGGTAGTCGCGCACGCCGGTGCCGTCCACGGTGTCGTAGTCGTCGCCGAACACGCTCAGTTGCGCGCGTCGTCCCACGGCCACCTGCGTGATGTAGGGAAAAAGGTTGTTCGGCGTATCGGCCGGATTCTCGCCGATCAAGCCGCTGGCGTGCGCGCCGATCGGATTGAAATAGCGCAGTGTGACGGCACCGAACTCGGGGTCGGCAGCACAGAGGTCTGCGAGCATGTCCTCGACCATGGCCTTGGTGCGGCCATACGGATTGTTGGGCACCATCGGATGATCTTCGCGCAGCGGCAAATGCTGCGGCACGCCGTACACCGTGGCCGACGAACTGAACACCAGGCGCTTGATGCCATGATCCCGCATCGCATGCAACAACTGCTGCGTACCGATGACGTTGTTGTCGTAATACTTGAGCGGATCGGCAACCGATTCGCCTACAGCCTTGCACCCGGCAAGGTGCAGCACCGCCTGAATGGGCTCGCCCGCACGCGCCCAGGCCGCCAGTACTGCCGCGACGGCGCCGGGCGTGCGCAGATCGCCCTCCACGAACGGCACCGCAACGCCCGTGATCCGGGCGACCCGATCAAGTGACTGCCTGCTGCTGTTGCTGAGGTTGTCGAAAACCACGGGGCGAAAGCCCGCGGCGATGAGTTCGACCAACGTGTGGGTGCCGATATAACCGGCCCCACCCGTGACCAACAACGATAACGACATACCGAACTCCATGAATGAATAACGACGCGGCGCGGCTAGAACGGAAGTTCCAGATCGGGCGCCACGTTCAGTAGCTGCTTGCGAAACTGGCCTTGTATCCGGGCCAACGCGCTTTCGCTGTCGCCCTCGAAACGAAACACCAATCCAATACCTGAACGCGATGCCCGCGCCAGGCCAAATCCATCGGCGTAATCCACGCGCAATCCATCGAGCGCCACTACCGATTGTGCGCCCTGAAACGTGCCTTGCTCCTGCAGGCGCGCCACCAGCGCGCGCTTTTCGCGTTCGGCACCGGGTAGCCGGATCTCGGGCGTCGCGCACGACTGCGGCAGCGCATCGAGCAGCGCGGAAGCGTCGTCCACCTGCGATACCAGCTCAAGCAATCGCGCCGCCGCATAAAACGCATCTTCAAAGCCATACCAGCGTTCGCGAAAGAAGAGATGGCCGCACATTTCACCGCCCAGCAAGGCGTCGCTCGCCGTCATGGCATGTCGAATCTCGCTGCGGCCACTGGCCGCCATCTGTGCGGATCCGCCGTGAGCGGCGATGTCGCGCGCGACGTTGCGGCTGCTCTTGACGTCGTAGACGATTTTAGCGCCGGGTCGGCGCGACAAAAGATCGCGGGCGAAAAGAATCAACTGCCGGTCAGGCCAGACGATGCGGCCGCTTTTGGTGACCACACCGAGCCGACTGCCGTCGCCGTCGAACGCCAAGCCCAGCTCGCAGTCCGAATAGCGCAGGCAATACACCAGATCCTGCAGATTTTCGGGCACGCAAGGGTCGGGCAAATGGTTGGGAAACGCCCCATCCACTTCTGTAAACAACCCTACGGTTTCGCAACCGATCGCGTCGAAGAAAGGCGTCGCGATCGCGCCGCACACGCCATTGCCGCAATCGACGGCGATCTTCATCGGCCGCTTGATGCGGATATCGGCCGCCACCCGCGTCAGATAGCACTGCAGCACGTTCATCGTGGTGCGATGACCGGGCGTGCGAGCGTCGTCTTCAGGGAGCGAGAAATCGTCATGCAGTTGACGCCAGGTCGGCGCATCGGCCGGCTTGCCGTCAAAGGCCAACTTGAAACCGTTGTAGGTCGACGGCAACTGACCGCCCGTGACGGCAACTGCCACATCCACGTCATGCAACACTGCGGCGAATTGTGCCAACGGTGTCGGCGCCATGCCGACATCGATCACATTCACGCCGCCGGCGCGAATGCCTGCCTGCAATGCCGCCGACAGCTCGACACTGCTCGAGCGACCGTCGCGGCTGACCACGACAGCCCGGCTGTCCAGCCGTTGCGCCTGCCGCGCAACGGCTGAGCCGAGCCGATGCGCATATCGCGCATCGATCTCCGCAGGGAAGACACCCCGCACATCGAGTGCATCCGCGCTCGATGATGAGGTTGGGAAAGCGACGCCGCGGCGGGCGTTCCGAAGCGGCGTCTGACGCATGTCAAGTCGTCGTCGAGTAGTAGTCGGAACGCGCGTAGCGATAGCGACCGTACTTCGAGCGATAGCCCAACTTGCCGGGAACGAGCTTCAAACCGTTGAACAACACGCCTGCCACGGGCGCACCGGCCTGAGTCAAACGCTTCTCGGTTTCGCGAATCTCGCCCACGGTGTTCATGCCTTCACGCGTCACGATCATGACGGCAGCCGCATGCGACCCCACCACAGCCGCATCGGAGCAGGCCAGCACCGGCGCGGTATCGATGATGACGATGTCGTATTGCGACGACAGGGCATCCAGGCATTCGCCGAACGCAGGCGAGGCCAGCAACTCGGACGGATCGAACGTGACATTACCCGTCGAGATGAAATCCACCCCGTTGGACATATTGCGCTTGCGCACGTCTTTCAACGGCACCGTGCCGGCCAGGACTTCGAACAGACCGCGTTCGGTGCCCGTGCCGTAGTACTTGTTGAGCTGACCGCGACGGAAGTCGGCATCGATCAACAGCACCCGCTTGCCGATGGCAGCCTGGATGAACGCGAAGTTGGCCGATACGAACGACTTGCCCACGCCCGCCACCGGACCGGTGAAGACGACGATGTTGTTGTCGGTATCGCGCATGGCCATCTGCAGCACCGAGCGGAAACCGCGCAGGCTTTCGATGGACGGCGCATTGCCGTTGCTTTGCGCCAGCAGCGCGCCGCCCTGGGCGTTCTTGCGACGGCTCTTGCGCCACAGCTTGTCTTGCTCATCGCTGTAAGGAATCGTGGCGAGCACCGGCAGACCGGTAAAGCGCTCGACTTCATCCGGATCCGACAGACCGCCGAACAAGGCATTGCGCACAAACGCAAACAGGACGGCGAGGATCGCACCGATCAGGGCGGCGACGGCGATGATCAGGGCCGGCTTCGGTCCGATCGGCAGTTCCGGCACAGCGGCGTTATCCAGCAGACGTACGTTGCCCACCTTGCCGGCCTTGATCAAACGCAGTTGCTGCGCATTGTTCAAGAGTGCCGTGTAGAGCTCGGTATTCACCGTCACGTCACGCGACAACCGAACGATATCCTGTTCGAGGGTCGGCAAGGTGCGGATGCGGGCGTTCAAACGCGTGGCATCGGTGGTCAGCAAAGCGATCTGACGGTCGATGGCTTGAATGCTCGGATGCGAGCCGGCGAAACGGGTAGCCAGTTCCGAACGACGCGAACGCAGTTCGGTCAGCTTGGTTTCCGAGTCGACCGATTGCGCCAGCACGAGCTTGGATTCTTCGCCCAGGTCGATCGTGCCACGCGAATTGCGCAAGCTGCTGTAGCGCTGTTCGGCTTGATCCAACTGCTGCTTCAAGAGCGGCAACTGCGTGTCGAGGAACGTCAACGACTTCTCGGCCTGTTCAGCCTTACGGTTGACGTTCTGACGCACATATTCGCGGCCGATCTCATTCAAAACCGCAGCCGTCATGACCGGATCCTGACCTTGCAAGGTCACGCCGATCACGCCCGACTGACGGCCGCGTTCGAAAATGCCCATATTGCCCTGCAGGCGCTCGGTTTCGACCAGCTTGGAGAAGCGCGTCACGTTGTAGCGCGTGCCGGTGGCGCCCACCAGGCTATCGACCCGGAGGTTGATGACGCCATTGGGCACTTCGAAGCGCTCGTCCTGACCGACGCGGCCCTGGAAGGCCCGATCGTTGACGTTGTCGCGCAGCGAGTACATGCCCTCGCCCACTTTCACGATCTCCATGCGCTCGGACACGAGTTCGGGCGGCACTTCCAGCTTGCCGATTTCGATTTTCTCGTGACCCCACGCATACCCGCCAAACTTCAGAAACGACGGTACGGTGATCTTGTCGGCACGCTGTGCAAACCACTTGCCGATCACGGGGAAGTACTTCGGCTGGGCGTTGGTCGCCAGGCCGAAGGCATCGACGGCGGGGCCGACGACCATGCGCGAACGCAGCACTTCCATTTCACCGGAGGCGGCCGGCTTCACATCGAAGATGGCCGACACATCGCCGAGCAGGGTGCGCCCGCCACCGCCCCCTGTCGGGGCTTCCTCTTCCACCTGGACGGTGATGTCGGCCTGATAGACAGGCGGTTTGAACAACACATACAGGGTTCCGACGATGGCAAACAGCACCGTGACGCCGAGAATCATCCAGCGGTTCGCAACCAGTACGTCCAGGTACGAAGCCAGTGGCGTCTCGGGCGACGCGGGCCGCTGCGTCACCGGGGGTGACTCGATCGCTTCAATAGGCAGGTTCATTTCAGATCTCTAAAAATGTCAGGCAAAGGTCAAGCCGTGCTCAACGTACGGAGCCAACCGTTTGCACTGTTTGGGCGCTCGGGAACAACAAACTGATGAAGCGGTTCCACCGGACCAGGTTGCCGGCGTCAACGAAGACGACATCCTTGGGTTCGAGTTGGAACTTGGCACCGACGGCCAGGGCCGAAGGCGACGATGCATCCAGGTGATAAACCAGCGGCATGGCGGTTTCGGTGCTGCGGACAACGAATACCTTGCTGCCGTCGGCGGTGAGCTGGCTGGGACCGCCGGCTTCACCCAATGCGTCGGTCAGGGTCAATGCGCCATCACGCAAGGGCATCGCGAGCGGCTTGGTCACTTCGCCCATCACGTACACCTGGTTTTCGCTGCTCGGCGTCACACGAACCGAATCGCCCGAACGCAGAAACAGGGTGTTGGCATCGATGCCGCGACGTTCCAGAGCCGTCATGTCGACACGAATGCGTTGACCGGCGCGGGTCACATAGATGCGGCTGCGGTCACCCGTGGCCAGCGCACCGCCTGCCTGATTGATGGCTTGCGACAGCGTCATGGGCACATCGGTCATGGCAACGGCGCCCGGCGTCTTGACTTCGCCGTCGACGTACACGCGTTGGCTGCGATAGCCCAGCACGCGAATCGTGACCTGCGGTTCCTGGATGAATCCACCGATACGACGGGTCAATGCGAGCCGCGCCTGGTCTTCGGTCAAGCCGGCGACTTTGAGACGGCCCACATAGGGAAACTGGATGTATCCGTCATCCGAAACGGGGTATCCAGGGATCCCTGCGGCGGCATCCCCAACGGTTACTGCTGCGGGGCCTGTGCCGATGCTGTAGGTTTGCGTCGGAAGGACCAGCTCGGGGTGGTCCCAGATCACCACGGAAAGGATGTCACCCGGCCCGATGGTGTATTGGGTGGCCTTGCCGACGAGTGCACGATAAGCGTTGTCGGCAAATTGCTCGCGCTGACGGAGATCGTCCATCACGAGCGTGGGCGTCAGGATCTTGACGACGGGAGTGGAATTGGGATCTGCGGGATCGACAGGCAGGCTTGCGTCGAACCGCATCCCAGGGGCGTAGGCGCAGGCGCCGAGGGTCAGCAAAAGCAGTGCGGCACCAGCGGCGCGGCAGAGAGTTCGGAAGTGCGGGTTCATTGGCAGTCCGTGCGAAATGTAAGAGTCAAAGGGGACACAAGCCGAGGCCTATCGGTGAGGCAGATTGCACTCCGATTTGCCGCAGACGCACATTGGACGAATGGCCTACACCTTCTACTCATGCCTTTGGACGTTTCTTGCGATCCGGTCCACGCCTATGATTTTTGTGCCATGCGGCATTTTTGTCGCCACGGTGCGAAACCCCGTTTTCCCGGTGTTTTGCGGAACGTCAGGAGCACAGAATGAATACGCCGTTGAACGACGCCTCGCATCGTCC
>Ga0308159_1000572_pt1 | contig 79007 bp, 70 predicted proteins | sample PhyCR1_FD_201040 | JGI IMG/M metagenome (GOLD analysis project Ga0308159, IMG submission 201040) | Phyllosphere microbial communities from UC Gill Tract Community Farm, Albany, California, United States - DLSLC.R1 | ecosystem: Host-associated > Plants > Phyllosphere > Unclassified | place: USA...
CTTGCGGTTGTCCGGGCCGACGAAAGGCACGGTGATGCCCTTTTCCTTCAGCGCCGCGTCGTCCAGCTTGTTGTCGATGTTGACCACGATGATGCCGGCGTCGATGGCCTTCTTGACCACCGGCACCAGCGCCTTCGAATCGGCCGGGGCGATGACCAGGGCGTTGACCTTGGAGACGATCATCTGCTCCACGATCTTGATCTGGTTGGCGGTGTCCTGCTCATCCTTGATGCCGTTGGCGATCAGGTCGAACTTGCCGGCATTGGCCTTCTGGTATTCGCGGGCGCCGTTCTCCATGTTCAGGAAGAACTCGTTGGCCAGCGACTTCATGACCAGCGCCACCTTGGGCTTGGCCGGGGTCTGCGCCAGGGCGGCGCCGGGGAGGACTGCACAAGCCAGGGTAGCAATGGCGAAATGGCGGCGGGTGAATTTGTTCATCTGGGTCTCCAGTATTGATGTTGCCGGCGTTTCCTAGAAGATAGACGCCGTTATCGTTGCGCAAACGTTTGCGCGAGTTGGAGAATAGCACCGCAAAATAAGAAAATAAAGCTGCAGTGCAGCTTTTTTTTTCATTTTGCGGGGACGACAACGGAAGGTCGAGGAAGGGCTGGATAACTCACCCAGCGCGGCCCTGCGCGCAGTTGGAGCGCAGACGGTGGGCCAATACAAACGGCGGGAGGCGCCGGCATGGCACCTCCCGCCGTGATGAAAGTACGGAGGAACTGGAGATACGAAATTCAGGCAGCCGAGCGGTAACCAGCGCAGCACCGCTCCCATATCCAGGCCCCTGCCCGGGATGGAAGACGGCATGCTTCAGGCCGGCGACTGGTTTAGCGCTCGTCTGCGCTCTCGTCTACGCTTCAGGCAGGTGCTGCATGTTGCACGCAACCCGCCAACTGCGACGCACCGGATCGGGGCCGGCGCGCACCCTGGCAATCCTGTACGGGGATCAGTGACCGAAATGGGTACGGCGCCAGACGTAAGCACCAAAGGCGCAACTGCCGATCACCACATACAAGGCATACCACGCCAGCATCTGGCCACCATAGGCCATCAACATTTCCATCAGGTTCATGTCTGTCTCCTCTGATATGACTGCTGCGCTGTTATTCGCGCAGCTTATCGTCCCAAGGGATGAAAATGTCGAAACAACAACATCCCCCACTTGCTGCGGGCCTTGCTGTCACCCGAAAACGGCCCGGCGCCCTTCCACGCCGCGCCGATAAAGGCCCGTGCAAATATCTTCCTACTGCCAAATGATGATGTAAAGAATCCATTATTCCGCGCAGCAGCATTTGGCGCCCGCCCTGCCCTGCATCAATGGAACCAAGCAGTAGTGCGCATTCTCACGGATGAGCACATAAGCCCATTGCAGGGCGGATATGCACTAACGGTGTGCAAAAACTTAATTTTTGATCAATCTTTTGCGTTGCAAAACCGAAAGTTGTGGAATAGTCGCCAAACGACGACGTGATGCGAATTTGACGCGGGATTGGGATGCTTTTAGGCGGCATCCGCCCTGCTTGCTGCCCCGACATGTCGCGATGACCTGATGTTCACACCGCTTATATCTTGCGCCACAACACCAGCGTCCCGCACAGGCCCGCCAGGATGGAACCACCCAGCACACCGAGCTTGAGCTTGGCTTCGAAATCGGCACCCAGGCCCTGGAAGGCCAGGCCACCGATGAACAGGCTCATGGTGAAACCGATCCCGCACAGCATGCACACGCCGATGAACTGGCGCGTGGTGGCGCCGGCCGGTGCATCGGCCAGTCCGCTGCGCACCATCAGCCAGGCGGCGCCGAAGACGCCGATGGTCTTGCCCAGCACAAGGCCGGCGGCAATCCCCAGCGGAATCGGCTCGAACAGGCTGCCCAGCGACATCCCCTGCAGCGAAACGCCGGCATTGGCAAAGGCGAACATCGGCAACACCAGGAACGCCACCCAAGGGTGGAGCCCGTGTTCCAGTGCGCCGGCCAGCGGCTGCTCGTCGGCATCGCGCATGGGAATGGCCAGCGCTGTCACCACCCCGGCCAGCGTGGCATGGATGCCAGACTTGAGTACGCAGACCCAGATCACCAGGCCCACCAGCAGATAGACGTCGGCGCGGCGCACGCCGCTGCGATTGAGCAGCACCAGCACCAGCGTGCCCACGCCGGCGCCGGCCAGCATGCCCAGTGAGAGGTTGTCGGTATAGAACAGGGCGATGACCACGATGGCGCCCAGATCGTCGATGATGGCCACGGCCGTCAGGAACACCTTGAGCGAAGTCGGTACCCGTGAGCCCAGCAGCATGACGATGCCGATGGCAAAGGCGATATCGGTGGCGGCCGGGATGGCCCAGCCGCGCAAGGCGACCGGGTCGCCGAGATTGATCAGGGCATAGATCGCGGCCGGCACGACCATGCCGCCCAGGGCCGCGGCAGCCGGCAGGATGGCCTTCTTGCGCGAGGCCAGTTCGCCTTCCACGAATTCGCGCTTGATCTCCAGCCCGACCAGGAAGAAGAACACCGCCATCCACAAATCATTGACCCACAGCAGCAAGGGCTTGGACAAGACCACCAGTCCACCGATATCGACCGTGCCCTGGATGCGTGTAAAGGCCTCGTAGGCCTGACGCCAGCCACTGTTGCTGACCACCAGCGCCAGTACGGCGGCAATGGCGAGCACGATGCCACCGGCCGCTTCATGCGCGAAGAATCGGGTAAAGGCGTTACCGCCCTGGGATTGGTGAGGGGTGTGGGCCAATGGCTGCTCCTTGTTGTCGTTTCATGAACCAGGCCAGACTGTAACAAGGCAGCGCCCATTCTCCAAGTCTTGACGATGGCGGGGACGGCTCCCACCAGTACATCAAGCGCAAACAAAATGAACAAAAAAAGGGCCGTCCCTCTCCACAGGAACGGCCCGACCCTCCACACCACAAACCTTATACGGGGCGCCCCGCTACAGGGACGCGCCTTGATGGATCAACGGAACACCAGGACTGGCACCTTGCTGCGTGCCAGCAGCTTCTGCGTCTGGCTGCCCATGAGCAGCCGGCCCAGCGTCGAACGCGCCTTGGAGGCCATGAAGATGGCGTCGCAGTGTTCGCGTTCGGCTACGCGCATGATTTCTTCGTAGGGGCGGCCGCCCTGGGCCACCTGCACCGAGCAGGGAACGCCCTGCTCGCGCGCCATTTCGGTGATCATTTCCACGCTGGCCATGGCACGTGCGCGGCCGGCTTCATCGGTACGGGCCACGTCCACGCCTACGCTGACTTCGGGGATGGACAGTGCTCGCAGATTGCCGGCCACCGACAGCCCCACCAGATTGCTGCCGCAGCTTTTCGCCAGTGCGATGGCCGCCTTCACGGACTCGTTACACAGACGGGAACCATCGGTTGCCAGCAGTATGTTCTTGAACATGATGACCTCAGGGGGTGACAGGATTGGCGTCGGACTCGTTGTGCATTTCGCCTTGCGTATTGCGTCGAGCTCGTATGACTGCATACTAAGGCCGCGCCATCTGAAGCGACTTGACATGCATCAAGCGCCACGGGCTCGCCAGGCCCGTCGTGCGCGCATTTGCGCTGGATCAAACGGCGCCCTGCCCGGGAGCTGCGGATGCAAAAACGGCCTGCGCAATGGCAGGCCGTTCGCTGGCATCCAGGGGGCTCGTCTACGTCGGACGAAATGCCAGGAAGCGCTCCACCAGTCGCTGCAGCACCGGCTTGAGCTGGCCGGCCAGGGTGTGATCCAGGGCGTATGGGGCCTCTTCCTGCATGTAGCTGCGCTGGGCCAGTTCCAGCTGCATGGCGTGGACCTGCTGCGCCGGCTGTCCATAGTGGCGCGTGATATAGCCGCCCTTGAAGCGGCCATTGAGCACCGCCGGGTAGTGCGGCGCCAGTTGCTGCGCCAGCGCCAGCAGATCCTCGCCCAGGCCCGGCGCGCAGGCCGCACCACTGGCGTTGCCGAAATTGAAGACCGGCAGTTCGCCCTCGAACAGGTGCGGGATGAGCGAACGGATCGAATGCGCATCCCATAGCAAGGCGTATCCGTGGATGGCCTTGAGCCGCGCCAGTTCGCCCTGCAGGGCGGCATGATAGGGATGCCAGTAGATCTGCAGGCGGCGCGCGATCTCGGCCTCATCCGGCTCGCAGCCGGGGCGATACAGGGCGACGTTGTCGAAGGTGGTCAAGGGGCACAGGCCGGTGGTGTTCTGCCCCGGATACAGGCTCTGCCCATCGGCCGGACGGTTCAGGTCGATGGTGTAGCGCGAGTGGAAAGGTCGCAGCACCGAAACGCCCAGCGTACTGGCGAAGTCGTAGAGCTCGGCGATGTGCCAGTCGGTATCGTCAACCTGCAGGCCGGTCTCGCTGAAGGACGATTGCAGGTCCTGCGGCAATTGCGTGCCGACGTGCGGCATGGAAATCAGCAAGGGGGTGCTGCCCTGGTGCAACTGGTAGATATCGTTCGACATGGTTTCTTCCTCAGTCCTTCAACAGTTCGGCAACGGCGCTGCGATAGGCGCGACGGGCGCTGTCTTCCAGCGCATGATGACCGGCCGCGACCACCTGGCGGCCGCCAACGTAGACATCGCGGATGGGCTGGCCGTCATGTTCGCAGAAGACCAGCGCCGACAGCAATTGCTCCGGGCTGCGGTCGGCCAGGTTGATGTCCTCGCCGTCGAGGACGATGAAATCGGCACGCTGGCCCACGGCCAGCCCCGCCACCGGGCGTCCGCTGGCAGCGGCACCACCCGCCACGGCGCGAGCATACAGGCGCTCGCCGACGATGGGCTCGGCTTCGGAAGCCAGCACGTTGCGGCGGCGATGGTGCAGACGCTGTCCATACTCCAGCAGGCGCAGTTCGGAGCGCAGGTTGATGGCGATATTGCTGTCCGAGCCGATGCCCCAGCGCGTATCGGACTCCAGCAGACGGGCCGCATCGATGATGCCGTCACCCAGATTGGCTTCGGTCGTCGGGCATAGCCCCACGACGGCACCACTGGCGGCGACGGCCTGGTATTCGGCAGCATCCATGTGGGTGGCATGCACCAGGCACCAGCGTGCGTCGATGGCCTGCAGCGAGTGCAGCAACTGCACCGGTCGCTGGCCGCACCAGGCCAGGCAGTCCTGGACTTCACGTTCCTGTTCGGCGATATGAATATGCACCGGGGCATCCTGTCCGCCGGACTGGTGCCGCAAGCCGCTGACCAGTTCCTCCAGTCCTGCCGGCGATACTGCCCGCAGCGAATGCGGTGCCACGCCATAGCGGCGCATGGGATTTTCCGGCAAGGCGTGCAGCAGACGCTCGCGCAGGGCCAGCAGGCTCTGTGCCGTGCCGATGAAGCGCGCCTGCTCGGCCGAGGTCGGCTGGCTGCCGAAGCCACCATACTGGTACAGCACCGGCAGCAAGGTCATGCCGATGCCGACATCGCCGGCCGCCTGCATCACCCGCAACCCCAGTTCGGCCGGATCGGCATAGGCTGCGCCGCCGGGGGCGTGGTGCAGGTAATGGAATTCACAGACCGAGGTATAGCCTGCCTTGAGCATCTCGATGTAGAGATGGCGGGCGATGGCTTCCAGATGTTCCGGTTGCAGGCGCTGGGCGAAGCGGTACATCAGCTTGCGCCAGCTCCAGAAGGAGTCGGAGGGGCTGCCCATGACTTCGGTCAGCCCGGCCATGGCGCGCTGGAAGGCATGCGAGTGCAGATTGGGCATGCCGGCGATCACCGGGCCGCTGGCCACTGCGGCTTGTCCCGGGGCCTGGTCGGTGCGGACTTCGATGAGCGCGCCGGTCTCGTCCCAGCGCAACATGACATCGCGGCGCCAGCCTTCCGGCAGCAGGGCCAGCGGGCAGAATATCGTGCCGCCGGCAGAGGGAGTGAGGTGTTGTGGGTCTAGTTCGCGAGGCGATGCCATGTGCTCACCTTTATTATTGACGTTTCTTGAAAATGGATGCCGGGCAAGGCCATACCGCTTGGGGCGGGTGGAAGATGACCATGCCGGCACTCGAAGTACTAGCTCTGCGTTCCTTCAGGGGTGTGGCGGATGCAGACCGCCAGCACCACGCTGTCGGGCGTGCACAGCAGATCCGGCTGGCGCGTGCCGTGACCGTCACGCAGGCGGGCGAATTCACCGCAACGCAGGGCTTGCTGCAGACCGCTTTCGTCCGACAGGCAGGCCGCGCCACGCGCTACATACAGCAATGCGGTATCAGCCGGCAGGCAGCGGGAATTCTGCTCGCGCAAGACCACCACCTTGCCGCTTGCACGTTCGCGCCGGACCATCAGGTTGAAGTCCAGCGTCGGCGCGCCATGCAGCTGGACACTGATGGCCTGTTCACCCGGGAACTCATGCGGTACGAAGCATTCTGCCAGATCGTGGACGTGCGCTCCGTCGGTATACATGCCAAAGCCACCACCTTCGAGCAAGACGATGGTGCGGTCGATGCCGTTAAAGGTCGAGAACGCACCATCGGCACCCACGTCGGCCACGCTGACCCTCCACAGGAAACCGGCGAAATCCGACTGCGGTGGCTCCACGCAGAGCTCACGCGTCTGCCCGCCCTCGTTCTTCCAGGGGACGGCAGTGATGCGGCCCAGTTCGCCCACGAACTGGATGGGGCTGGCCGGTTTTTGCGCGCGGGCCGGGGCCTGTGTCTGGCTCAGATCAAGCGCCATGGGCGACCTCGCGTGCCAGCATGGTCTGCAGGAAGCTGCGGGTACGGGCTTCGCGCGGCGCAGTGAAGATGGCCGACGGCGGGCCGGATTCGACGATGCTGCCGTGATCCATCACCACCACCACATCGGCCACTTCGCGAGCAAAGCCCATTTCATGGGTGACGATGAGCATGGTCATGCCTTCGGCCGCCAGGTCCTTCATCACCTGCAGCACTTCGCCGACCAGCTCCGGGTCAAGCGCCGAGGTCGGTTCGTCGAACAGCATGACCTTGGGGTCCATGGCCAGCGCACGGGCGATCGCCACGCGCTGCTTCTGGCCACCGGACAGCGTGCCGGGGAAATCCTTGGCCTTGTGTTCCAGGCCGACCTTCTTCAACAGCCGCAGGCCCTGCTCCTGTGCCTCCTTGCGCGGGACGCCGCGCAGGCAGGTGGGGGCCAGTGTGATGTTGTCCAGCACGCTCAGATGGGGGAACAAGTTGAAGGACTGGAACACCATGCCCACTTCGGCGCGCAAGGCGTCGAGCTTGGTTTCGGGCATCATCCGACCGCCCTCCACCACCGGATGGCCGCTGACCACCACGGTGCCGCCTTCGGCGGTCTCCAGGCCGTTCAGGCAGCGCAGGAAGGTACTCTTGCCACTGCCACTGGGGCCGATGATGACCACCACCTGGCTGGGCTGGACTGAAAAGTCGATGTTCTTGAGGACGACATGACTGCCAAAGGATTTCTGCAATCCCTTGATTTCGACGATGGGCTGCGACATCAGACCCTCCCTTCCGAACGCAATACTTTTTCGATCCGGCGCAACACCAGGGTGGTGGCGCTGGTAAGAACCAGATAGATGACGGCGATGGCCAGATAGGTCTCCAGCGACCGGTAGGTCACGCTGATGATCTTCTCGCCCTCGTGCATCAGGTCGGCGATGGTCAGCAGCGACACCAGCGCCGAATTCTTGATCAGCGCGATGAATTCATTGCCCAGCGGCGGGATCATGCGCACGAAGGCCTGCGGCAGGATCACCCGGCGCATGGCCATGCGGTAAGGCAGGCCCAGCGAGCGGGCCGCTTCCATCTGGCCGCGCTCGATGGACTGGATGGAACCGCGCACGATCTCGGAGACATAGGCCCCGCTATAGATGCCCAGCCCGAGAATGCCGCAGACATAGGCCGGCAGCAGCAGGCCCAGGTGCGGCAGCCCGAAGAACCACAGGAACAGCTGTACCAGCAGCGGTGTACCCCGGACCAGGGTCAGGTAGACGGTACAGATGCCATAGATGAAGCGGCGCTGCGGATTGAGACGACCCAGGCCCACCAGCAGGCCCAGTACACAGCCCAGCACCAGCGAGGCGGCGGTGATTTCAACCGTGACCAGGGTGCCGTGAAAGAGCGCCGGCCAACTATCCCAGACGCCTGAAAAATCCAGATTCATGAAATGCTCCGGCAAAAGAGGTCCCGTTCCCGGTCGGATCGTCAACGGGCCGGGCCTTGTGCGGTCTCAAGGAAGGAAGATGCGTGAAACTGCGTGAAAAAATGCAGGAAAGTATGCACGTAAGGCAGCGGCCGTCGGCCTCACCGGCTCACGCCGGCCGCTACCCCGGCCCAAGCCGGTGCTTGAAGCGTAGCTTACTCGGCCTTGCCGAACCACTTGTCGGTCAATGCGGTATAGGTGCCATTGACGCGCAGGGTCTGCAGGGCCTTGTTGAGTTGCTCGGCCAGCTCGGTATCGCCCTTGCGCATGGCGTAACCATAGAGCTCGGTGGTCAGGCCCTTGTCCAGCACACGTACCAGCGGCTGGGTACGGGCATATTCCACCGCCGCGGGACGGCCGGTCACCACCGCATTGACGCGGCCGGTGGCCAGCAGGTCGAACATGGCCTGGTTCTTTTCCACTTCCACGCGCTCCACGCCCGGGTAGTTGTCCTTCAGGTAGCTGACCGACTTGGTGCCCACCTGGACCGAGACGCGCTTGCCCTTGTTCAGGTCGTCCGGCACCTTGATGCTGGTGTCGTCACGACGCACCAGCACGGCCAGGCCGCCACGGTAGTAGGGATCGCTGAAGTTGACCACCTTGCGGCGCTCGTCGGTCATGTAGATGGCCGATGCGGCGATGTCGAAACGGTTGGAGATCAGGCCGGGAATGAGGCCCTTGAAATCGATATCGACCCACTGGACCTTCTTGCCCATGGTCTTGGCCAGGGCTTCGATGAGTTCGATGTCGAAGCCGGTGCGCTTGCCGTCCTTGACGAATTCCATTGGCGGGAAGGTGGCGTCGGTGCCTACACGGATCACGTTGTCGGCGGCGTGGGCGGCCGGCATGACGGCAGTCAGCATGGCAATGCTGGCGGTGAAGGCGCAAAGAAGCTTGGAAATCTTCATCATGAGTTCCTCAATAGAAACGACAACATGGACTGGACGCCGGAGTATTCCGGCGCGATGGACTGCAAAATCCCTGGGGCATTCCGCCCGTCACGCCCCTAGGACGGCGCGACCGGGCAGGTTCAAAAACGATTACAGATGCGCTGTGCCGCTTCCACCGTCATGCGCACCAGTTCCTGCTCGCGATTGCCCACGCGCAGCGCCGGTGCCATCAGGGTGATGGTGCCTTCCAGACGGCCATTGGAGGTCATGATGGGAACGGAGACACCCCACACGCCCAGGTCGACTTCGCTCTCGCTGATGCAGTAGCCGCGGCGACGGATTTCATCGAGCTGGGCTTCCAGCGCGGCGACCTCTTCCGGCTTGTCCACGAGCTGGTCGGCCACCAGTTTCTGTTGCAGCTTGCGCGGCATGAAGGCCAGCAGGCTCTTGGCCGAAGCGCCCTTGAGCAGCGGATGCGCCCGGCCCTTGGTGAAGGAACAGCGCAGCGGCTGGTCGCTTTCTTCCATGGCGATGCACACCATCTGGCCATTGATCGGCACCAGCAGGCCCACGCTCTCACCGCTGCGCTGGACCAGGGAGATGATCTCTTCCCGGCTCTGGCTGATCAGGTTGGAATTCTGGTCGAAGCCCCAGGCCAGTTGCACGCCGGTCGGACCAGGCTCGAAGGTGCCCGAGTTCATATGCTCCTGCAGCAATCCCCACTTCTTCAGCGAGGCCAGGTGGCGATAGACGGTACTGACCGGCTGTTGCACCATCGCAGCAATCTGCTTGGCGCTCACGGGCTTGCCGGCACGAGCCACGCCGGCGAGGACGTGGAGTACGCGGTCAACAATGGTAGAGGTTTGTGGAGAGTCCATGACGGAAATATAAGGTTAAATTCTCACTCTAGGTGAACGATTCCCGCATATAGGGAAAAAATTTGAAAAAATTTCGAAGGACATTTCATGTATTCCCAAGCGGCGGGTGAATTTTCTCACCTGTAACGAAAATTTCCTCATGCTATTTTTTAACTGCCTAGTGCTTAAATTGTTATGGTGTCGACACTTCTTCCCTTTTTTAATCAAAGTGCTATGATTAACTGCATCAAATCCCTTGGATTGTCGACACGGTAAAAATGAGATGAGCGAGCTGATTGCGTTGCCCAGTGCCGAACGTGAAGGAGAAACACTGTCCGAACACGTTTTCCGCAAGATCCAGAGCGCCATCGTGCAGGGCGAAATCGCGCCCGGCAGCAAGATTTCCGAACCCGAACTGGCCCGCACCTATGGCATCAGCCGCGGACCATTACGCGAAGCCATCCACCGGCTGGAAGGCCAGAACCTGCTGGTCCGGGTTCCGCATGTGGGGGCCCGGGTGGTCTCGCTGACGCTGGAGGGGCTGGTGGAACTGTTCCAGATCCGCGAATCCCTGGAAGGCATGGCCTGCCGCCTGGCCGCCCAACGCATGAGCCGCGCCGAACTTGACGAACTGCGCCGGGTGCTGGAAACCCACGAGAAGGATGAAGCCTTCCAGGCCGGGCGCGGCTATTACCAGCAGGAAGGCGACTACGACTTCCATTACAAGATCATCCAGGCCAGCGGTAACCAGATCCTGACCCGCATCCTCTGCGGCGAGCTGTACCAGCTGGCCCGCATGTACCGCATCCAGTATTCCGCCGCCCCCAACCGCCCGCGCCAGGCCTTTGCCGAACACCACCGCATTCTCGATGCCCTGGCCGACGGCGACGGCGAACTGGCCGACCTGCTCATGCGGCGCCACATCGGCGCCTCCCGTCGCAACATCGAACAACAGATCGCGCAGAGGGAGAGCGGCAGCGCGAACAGCAGGCGCGATCAGGCCTGAGCGCAGTCATCGCCACGAAACAGCCCAACCCACAATCATTCCAATTCCATCAACGAGACACGAGCCAACTGCCATGAATACCCAATACCGCAAGCCACTGCCCGGCACCCGCCTGGATTACTTCGACGCCCGCGCTGCGGTGGAGGCCATCCGCGCCGGCGCCTGGGAGGGACTGCCCTACACTTCCCGCGTGCTGGCCGAGAACCTGGTGCGCCGCTGCGACCCCGCCACCCTCTCCGATTCGCTGCGTCAGCTCATCGAGCGCAAGCGCGAACTGGACTTCCCCTGGTTCCCGGCCCGCGTGGTGTGCCATGACATCCTGGGCCAGACCGCGCTGGTGGATCTGGCCGGCCTGCGCGATGCGATTGCCGACATGGGTGGCGATCCGGCCAAGGTCAACCCGGTGGTGCCGGTGCAACTGATCGTGGACCATTCGCTGGCGGTGGAATGTGGCGGCGACGACCCGCAGGCCTTCGAGAAGAACCGTGCCATCGAGGATCGCCGCAATGAAGACCGTTTCCACTTCATCGACTGGACCAAGCTGGCCTTCGAGAATGTGGACGTGATCCCGCCCGGCAACGGCATCATGCACCAGATCAATCTGGAGAAGATGTCGCCGGTGATCCACGCCAAGGACGGCGTAGCCTTCCCCGACACCCTGGTCGGCACCGACAGCCACACCCCGCACGTAGATGCGCTGGGCGTCATCGCCATCGGCGTGGGCGGCCTGGAAGCCGAGAACGTCATGCTGGGCCGCGCCTCCTGGATGCGCCTGCCCGACATCATCGGTGTGGAGCTGACCGGTCGTCGCCAGCCCGGCATTACCGCCACGGACATCGTGCTCTCGCTGACCGAGTTCCTGCGCAAGCAGAAGGTGGTGGGCGCCTATCTGGAATTCTATGGCGATGGCGCTGCCAGCCTGACCCTGGGCGACCGCGCCACCATCTCCAACATGGCCCCGGAATATGGCGCCACTGCCGCCATGTTTTCCATCGACCAGCAGACCATCGACTATCTCAAGCTGACCGGTCGTGAAGACGAGCAGGTCAAGCTGGTGGAAACCTATGCCAAGGAAGCCGGCCTGTGGTCCGACACCCTGGCCAAGGCCGAGTACGAGCGCGTGCTGCACTTCGACCTCTCGACCGTGGTGCGCACCCTGGCCGGCCCCAGCAATCCGCACAAGCGCCTGCCGGTCTCCGAGCTGGCAGCTCAAGGCATCGCCGGCAAGGTCGAGAACGAACCGGGCAAGATGCCCGACGGCGCCGTCATCATCGCCGCCATCACCAGCTGCACCAACACCAGCAACCCGCGCAACGTGATCGCGGCGGCGCTGCTGGCGCGTAACGCCAATCGACTGGGGCTGGAACGCAAGCCCTGGGTCAAGAGCTCGCTGGCACCTGGCTCCAAGGCGGTCGAACTGTACCTGGACGAAGCCGGGCTGACCGCCGACCTGGAGAAACTGGGCTTTGGCATCGTGGCCTTCGCCTGCACCACCTGCAACGGCATGTCCGGTGCGCTCGATCCCAAGATCCAGCAGGAAATCATCGACCGCGACCTCTATAGCACTGCCGTGCTGTCCGGCAACCGCAACTTCGACGGCCGCATCCACCCCTATGCCAAACAGGCATTCCTGGCCTCGCCGCCGCTGGTGGTGGCCTATGCGATTGCCGGCACCATCCGCTTCGACATCGAGCAGGATGTGCTGGGCAAGTCGGCTGACGGCCGCGAGATCCGTCTCAAGGACATCTGGCCCAGCGACGAGGAGATCGACGCCGTGGTCGCTGCCGCCGTCAAGCCGCAGCAGTTCCGCAATGTCTACACGCCGATGTTTTCGGCCCGCGTGGATCGCAGCCAGTCGGTCAGCCCGCTGTACAACTGGCGCGCGCAGAGCACCTACATCCGCCGTCCGCCCTACTGGGAAGGCGCGCTGGCCGGCGAGCGCACGCTCTCGGGCATGCGCCCCCTGGCCGTGCTGGGTGACAACATCACCACCGACCACCTGTCGCCCTCCAACGCCATCCTGCTCGACAGCGCCGCCGGCGAATACCTCGCCAAAATGGGCCTGCCGGAAGAAGACTTCAATTCCTACGCCACCCACCGCGGCGACCACCTGACCGCGCAGCGCGCCACCTTCGCCAATCCCAAGCTGTTCAACGAGATGGTGAAGAAAGCCGATGGCAGCGTGCAACAAGGTTCTCTGGCGCGCCTGGAGCCGGAAGGCAAAGTCATGCGCATGTGGGAAACCATCGAAGCCTACATGGAACGCAAGCAGCCGCTGATCATCATCGCCGGCGCCGACTATGGCCAGGGTTCTTCGCGCGACTGGGCCGCCAAGGGCGTGCGCCTGGCCGGTGTGGAAGCCATCGTGGCCGAGGGCTTCGAACGCATCCACCGCACCAACCTGATCGGCATGGGCGTGCTGCCGCTGGAGTTCAAGGCCGGCGAGAATCGCAACACCTATGCCATCGACGGTACCGAAACCTTCGACGTCATCGGCCAGCGCCGCCCGCGCGCGGACCTGACCCTGGTGATCCATCGCAAGAACGGCGAACGCGTCGAGGTGCCGGTGACCTGCCGTCTCGATACCGCCGAAGAAGTCTCGATCTACGAAGCCGGCGGCGTGCTGCAACGCTTCGCCCAGGACTTCCTGGAAGCCTCCGCCAGTGCCGGCCAGAACGCAAAGGAACAAGCATGAGCCAAGTCCCCCAGATCCGTATCCCCGCCACCTACCTGCGTGGCGGCACCAGCAAGGGCGTCTTCTTCAAGCTGGACGACCTGCCCGAAGCCGCCCGCGTACCCGGTCGCGCCCGTGACAAGCTGCTCCAGCGCGTCATCGGCAGCCCCGATCCCTATGGCAAGCAGATCGATGGCATGGGTGGCGCCACCTCCAGCACCAGCAAGACGGTCATCATCTCGCGCAGCAGCCGTCCCGGCCATGACGTCGACTACCTGTTCGGCCAGGTCTCCATCGACAAGGACTTCGTGGACTGGAGCGGCAATTGCGGCAACCTGTCGGCGGCCGTCGGGCCGTTTGCCATTGCCGCCGGCCTGGTCGATCCGTCCAAGCTGCCGCAGGATGGCGTGGCCGTCATCACCATCTGGCAAGCCAATATCGGCAAGACCATCGTGGCGCATGTCCCGATCCGGGGCGGCCAGGTGCAGGAGACGGGTGATTTCGAACTCGATGGTGTGACCTTCCCCGCCGCCGAAGTGCAGCTGGAATTCATGGACCCGGCGGCTGAAGAAGAAGGCGCCGGCGGCGCCATGTTCCCCACCGGGAACGTCGTCGACACGCTGGACGTGCCCGGCGTGGGCAGCTTCCAGGCCACCATGATCAATGCCGGCATTCCGACCATCTTCCTCAATGCGGAAGAGATCGGCTACACCGGCACCGAGCTGCAGGACGCCATCAACAGCGACCCGGCCGCGCTGGCCCGCTTCGAGACCATCCGCGCGCATGGCGCCATCCGCATGGGCTTGATCACCAAGGTAGAAGAAGCCGCCACCCGCCATCACACGCCCAAGGTGGCCTTCGTGGCCAAGCCGAAGGAATATGTCTCCTCCAGCGGCAAGACGGTCGGCTTGCAGGATACCGACGTGCTGGTGCGCGCCATGTCCATGGGCAAGCTGCACCACGCCATGATGGGGACCGCAGCGGTGGCCATCGGCACGGCCGCAGCCATTCCCGGCACCCTGGTCAACCTGGCCGCCGGTGGTGGCGAACGCACCAGCGTGCGCTTCGGCCACCCCTCCGGCACCTTGCGCGTGGGTGCCGAGGCCAGGCTGGAAGACGGTCAGTGGGTCGTCACCAAGGCCATCATGAGTCGCAGCGCCCGGGTGCTGATGGAAGGTTGGGTGCGGGTGCCGGGCGACGCTTTCTGACCCGGCAACCGCTCGTCTAGCGCCAGTGCTTCAGCCGCGAGGTCTTGCCGATACCGGGGTTGAAGCTGTTGGTCGGGTCGAGCCTGCGATAGAAGTCTTCCAGTGCGGGTTCGGCCCGGTATTGATGGCCGACGTTATGTTCGGCCGGATACTTGGCGCCTTTGGCGTCGAGCAGGGTCAGGATGGCCGCTTTGACCTGCTCGCAGTCTTCCCCCTTCCTGACCAGGTATTCCTGGTGCATTACGTGGCAAAAGAAGTGGCCGCAATACATGGTGAAGCGGATCTTCTCGGCGATCTCGGGCGGCAATTGCTCGAACCAGTCGCGGGTATTGCGCGGCAGCGCGATATCCAGCGCCACGATGTCTTCCACTTCCTGCGCATGGACGGCGCGATAGCGCACGATGGCGGCGCCCACCACGAAGCGGTTGAGGAAGGCCGCCCTGCCCTCGGCGGCATCACATTCGAAGAAATCCCCCGTCACCGACGGCATGCGCGCCCGCAGGAAGCCCCGCGCGAAGGCCGCGCCGTCTTCACTCATCTTCAGCAGCAGGTGGTGCTGGTAGCGATCCCGATATTGCGTCAACCGCGCCGGCAAATGTCGCGGCAACCAGCCGGAGAGACGCTGCAGCAGGCGATCACTACAGCCGGGGCGCAGGCCCAGCCGCTCCAGCCAGGCGTCGACCCGGCTCTTCATGGCGAAGGCCTGCATCAGACGTTCCGTGCCGAAGTGATGGATGAAGAGGAACAGGTCCTTGCCATAGCGCTCGCTGGCCTCGAAGGCGGAGCGGTGCATGTATTCGCCGGCAATCGGCAGATGCGGCGACTGCTGTAGCAGCCCGCGCCGGATGTCTTCCAGCTCGGCGGCGTCGTTGCTGCCGATGTAGAACACGGTGGACGAGGCATCGGCCGCAAAGGTGTCCAGCCGCAGGGCGAATACCACCACGTGGCCGGCCGAGCCTGAGGCTTCATAGAGGCGGCGCGGGTCGGCATTGTAGCGGGCCGGCGTGGCGGCGTCGACATCGCGCACATGCTGGGCATATTCATGATCGGACGCATGGCGACCACCGCAGTCGCAGTCGGCGGCAGCGCTAGCGCCACCACCATCGGTATTGGGCAACTGGCCGCTGTCCAGGCGGTCGAGGATTTCTTCCGGTGTCTCTCCCAATTCCAGCCCCAGATGATTGACCAGACGCAGTTGACCGTCGCTATCCACCTGCGCATACAGCGCCAACTGGGTGTAGGCCGGACCACGGCGTATCAGCGAGCCACCGGAGTTGTTGCAGATGCCGCCGGTGACGGAGGCGCCCATGCAGCTGGATCCGATCACCGAATGCGGCTCGCGCCCGAGCGGTTTCAGGGTGCGTTCCAGCTGGTCCAGCGTGACGCCGGGCTGGGTCAGCACCTGCTGTCCCTGTGCCAGCAGTTCCAGCCGACGCAGGCGCAAGGTGTTGAGCACGATCACGGGCCGGTCATAGCCCGCTTCGGCAGGACTGGAGCCGCCCGTCAGGCCGGTGTTGGCCGCCTGGCAGATGACGATGGTGTCGGCCGCATGACAGGCCTGCAGCACCTGCCACATCTGGCGCAGGCTGCCGGGGCGCACCACGGCAGCCGCGTCGCCCTGGCCATAGCGATAGCCCCGGCAATAGCGGCGCTTGGCGGAGGCGCTGGTCAGCACGTGGGACGGGCCCACGATGTCCTGCAGACTGCGGATCAAGGCTTCCATCGTCGGTCTCACTGGACGAAGAAGCGCACGCGGATGGCATCGATGGCAACGGCGATGAAGATCATCACCCCGCCAATCATGCCGACATAGAACGAGGGCACGTTGGTGATGGCCAGGCCGACCTGGATCACCGTCAGCAACAGCACGCCACCGAGGATGCCCAGTACGCTGCCACGCCCGCCGAATACGCTCACCCCGCCGATGATGGGGGCGGCGATCGCATACAGCAGATAGCTCGCGCCCTGGTTGGAGGTGATGGCGATCTGCCAGGATGCCAGCAGATAACCGGCAACCCCCGCCAGGAAACCGGCCAGTGCGTAGCAGATGATCTTGATCCGGTGCACCCGGATGCCGGCCGCATGCGAAGCCAGCGCATTGCCGCCCACGGCGTAGATGGAGCGGCCCAGCACGGTCCGGCGCAGCAGCACCGACATCGCCAGCAAGGCCAGCACGAAGATCACCGGCATGATCGGCCAGCCACCCAGGGTGGCCGATCCGATCCAGATGTAGCCATCGTCGAGGTTGGTGATGGTCTTGCCCTGGGTCAGCGCCAGCAAGGCACCCTGCAGCACGATCATCATGGACAGCGTCTGGATCAGCGAGACCATGCGCAGTCGGGTGATGCACAGGCCGTTGAACCAGCCGATCAGGGTGGCCACCGCCACGCCGGCCAGCATGGTGATCCACCACGGCCCGCCGACGCTGGCATACAGCCAGGCGCCGATGGCCGAGGAAAAGCCCAGGTTGGCCGGCAGCGACAGGTCGATCTCGCCCACCAGTAACGGCAGGGCCACTGCCAGCGCCAGCAGGCCCAGCACGGTGGCCTGCACCAGGATGTTCTGCAGGTTCATCACGCTGAGGAAGAACTGGCTGAACAGGCCGAAGCCCAGCACCAGGGCCACCAGCCAGATCCAGACCACATTGCGCAGTACCCAGCCCAGTACCTGGCGGGGCCGGTGTGATGAACTGCCCTGTGGCCTGCCTTGTGGGCCAGGTTGTCCGCTGGCGGACTGCGGGGCGCCGGGTGTGGCGCCGATTTCTGTTGCGCTTGTCATGCGGGTGTCTCCTTTTGTCATGGTCTGTTCCAGGCGGCGCTCATTGCGAAAGCTGGCGCAGCCTGTCGGTACTGATGTCGTCGCCCTCGACCACATGGGCGATACGCCCGCGCTGGAAGATGCAGACGCGGTCCGCGGCACGGGCCAGTTCGTCGACATCGGTGGAGACGATGATCACGCTCACGCCGGCCCGGCTCAGCTGATCGAGGATGCGCAGGACGTCCTGCTTGACGCCCACGTCGATGCCACGGGTCGGCTCGTCCAGGATCAGCAGGCGCGGCATGGTCGCCAGCACGCGGCCCAGGCAGACCTTTTGCTGGTTGCCGCCACTGAGGGTATTGACGGCCTCGTCAGCGCTGCTGGCCTTTATGCCCATGCGGTTAAAGTAGGAGGAACAGACCTGCTGCTCCTGTCCACGATCCACCAGGCCGCGCCGGATGCGCTGGCGCAGTGAAGACAGCGCGATGTTTTCGCGGATCGAGAGATGCCCCACCACACCGTCGCGACGGCGGTCGTCGGAAAGATAGGCGATGCCCATGGCAAAGGCCTGGTCAGGCGTCTGCGGCACGCGGGCCGTCGCCTCGCGCGCAAAGGTGATCTGCCCGCCCTGCAGTGCTGCCAGGCCGAACAGGCTGCGCGCCAGCTCCTTGGCCCCCTCCCCTGGCAAGCCGGTGAAACCGACGATCTCGCCGGCGCGGATGTCCAGCTGCGCCACGTCCAATCGCTCTCCCCGCACGCCGCTCAGGCGGATGCCTTCCTCGCCCTTGGGGGATAGACTGCGATCGCGCTGGAACAGGTCCAGTTCGCGCCCGAGGACGAACTCGGAGAGCCGGGAGGAATTCAGGCTGCCCACGTCCTCGCAGTTGGCCACCAGTTCGCCATCGCGCAGCACGGTGACGGCGTCGCAGATGTCGAGGATTTCATCGTTGAAGTGGGAAATGAAGAGAAAGGTCACGCCGGATGCGCGCAGCTGGCGCATGAAGTCGAACAGTTGCAGCCGGTCCGGCACCGTCAGCGAGGCTGTTGGCTCATCCAGGATGATGACGCTGCCGCCGGAGAACATGGCCCGCAGGATATTGAGCTTGCGACGGGCGACGGCATCCAGGCTACCGGCCAGGCGGTCGGCCTCGATACCGGTGCCGGCCAGCATGCGCGTGGCGTTCTCGCGCATGCGGCGCCAGGCGATGAAGCCGCGTGAGGCCGGCCAGAGGCCCAGCATCAGGTTTTCCATCACCGACATGTGCTCGATGATCATCGGTTCCTGCGGTACCAGGAAGACGCCGGCGGCTTCCATGCGCTTGACGTCGGCGCCCTGGATCTCCTGGTCGTTCAGGAAAATGCGGCCTTCGCTGGGAGCGCGTTGGCCGGAAATGATGCCCACCAGCGTGCTCTTGCCGGCACCGTTTTCGCCGAGCAGGCCGTGGATGCTGCCACGGCGGATGCCCAGGTTGATGGAACGCAGTGCATGGAAGGCGCCATAGCGCTTGCTGATGTTTTCCACGCGCAGGGCCAGGTCCGGGTGGGCCTGTGCCGATGCACGGGGGGCTGCTTGAGTCGTCATGGCGCCTCCTTGGCGAGTGGTGATCCGCTATTGGCCGCTATTGGCTCATCGGCCGGCAGGCCATCTGGCCATCAGGTCATCACGTATAGGCGATGCCCCAGACCTTCTCGGCCACGTAACCCCAGTGCCGCTGGTCGGCGGCATTGCTGCGGTCGATCACGAAGGGCGGAATGATCAGCGTGGGACCGGTCTGGCCCTTGACGATCTGGCCCTTCTCCCAGAAGTATTTCTTGTTCTCGTACGGCCCGATGGGGACTTCCTTGCCGGGGATGGAATACTTGACCAGCATTTCCACCGCCACCTCGCCATAGGCGATCGGGTCCTGCGAAACGCAGGCGTCCATGTAGCCATCCTGTATCCAGCGCAGCGCCACCGGCTCGCCATCGATGGTGACGAAGATGACGTGGTCCTTTTCATCAACCTTCTTCCAGCGGTTCTTCTGCTGCAGGGCGGTGGCGATGCCGCGTGCCGGCGAATCGCTGGGCGCGTGCACGGCGTCCAGATCAGGATGTTCGGACAGCGTGGCCAGGGTGACGGACAGCATCTGGTCCAGCTTGCCTTCGGTGGGTCGGGCAATGTAGGTGATGCCGGGATACTTGGCGAACTCGGCATCCATGCCCTCCTTGCGCTGGCGCCAGGCCACGCTGGCCAATGCGCCGTAGCAGTTGAGCACCTTGCCCTTGGGGCTGCCGTGCTTCTTGATCAGGCGGTTGATGATTTCCCTGGCGGCCATGACGCCACCCAGGCGGTTGTCGAAGCTGACGGTGATGGCGACGTTGCCGCTCTCGGCCGGCGTATCGATGATGGCCACCGGGATCTTCTGCTGGTTATAGCGGCGCAGCGCGCTGACGATGGCCTGGCTGTCGATCGGGTCCGACACCAGCGCCGCCGGCCGGGAGAGCATCAGCGATTGCCATTGCTCCAGCTGGCGGGTGTTGTCGAAGCTGGCGTTGGTGGCCTGGAAGCTGCCCTGGTTGGCTTCGACGGCGCGCTTCACGGCCGCCTCCTCGATCACGAAGAAGTAATAGTCCAGGCTCTTGTTGCTGAACGGGATCAGCAGTTTCTGCTGCGCCGACGCCCAGCGCGTGGTGGCCATGGCCCCTAGTGCCAGGCTGCCCAGGATGATCTGGCGACGGGTGGATGGGTGATTGTGCTTCATGTCTACCTCCAAAAATTTATATAGTTTTGCTATAAAAATGATGCAAGCGAGGCCATGCCGACTATCAGTGAAACGCTTCTGCTTACATCAGGGGCCATCCTCGGGGAAAAACACAACAAGAAAAAAACGCAAAGCAAGGCAAAAGAATGCTTGTGTCAGACGGACGGAGTTTTACTAGATCTCTGCACGCAAGCAAACATGGGAAGTGCCATCGAAGCAGCCCACCACCATGCCCGCGGCTTCACGCGTGAACAGGCCGTTCTCGACCACGCCGGGGATGCGGTTGAGTTCGGTCTCCAGCAGCGGGGCATTGGCGATGCTCTGGCAGTGGCAGTCCAGGATGAAATTGCCGCTATCGGTCACCACCGGCCGCTCGTCCCGGGTACGACGGACGATACGCGCCTCGACGCCCTGCCCTTGCAACAGCCTGGCGATCATGCGTTCGGTCTGTTTCCAGGCGAACTGCACCACCTCTACCGGGAGCGGGAAAGCGCCCAGCCGGTCGACGATCTTGCTCTCGTCACAGATGGTGATCATTTGGGTGGAGGCATGGGCGATAATCTTTTCCCATAGCAGGCAGGCGCCGCCGCCCTTGATCATCTGGAAGTCGCGATCGATTTCATCCGGACCGTCGATGGTCAGGTCGAGCTGGCCGATCTCATTGGGGTCCATGATGGGGATGCCGACCTCGCGGGCGACGTCGATGGTGGAGCGCGAGGTGGCGGTGCAGGTGACGTCGAGGCCATCGGCGATGTGCTTGGCCAGTTCCCGCACGAAGAAGTGCGACGTGGTTCCCGAGCCCAGTCCCAGGCGCATGCCATTGCGTACGAATTCCTCGATGGCGCGGCGACCGGCCAGTTTCTTTGCTTCGTTCTGGTTCAACTGCATGGATGTCTCCTCTTGAAAAACACGGGCCCGGATGAGGTTGGGCAAAGCGCTAGATCTTGTCCGTCATCCAGGAATCGAGCGCCGGCAACTGATCGGGGAATTCGCTGTTGCTGGCCACAGCAATGGCGGTCACCAGCATGTTGACCACCAGATGGTGATTCAGACGCGAAGCCAGCGGCGTCATGAATTCGGTCTGGTCATAGGGCAAGACGGCAATGAGGGCATCCGTGACCGCTGCCAGCGGGCTGTTGGCTGCGGTCACCGACACCACCCGGGCGCCGCCGGTACGGGCCGCCATGGCCAGCTCCACCATGCGCTTGGTATGCCCCGATTGCGAAAAGATCAACGCCACTTCGTTGGGGCGCGAGCGCTCGGCGTGCATCCATTGCTTCTTTTCTTCCATCACCGCCGAGCAACGCAGGCCCAGACGCTGGAATTTGTGTTCGGCATCCAGCGCGGTGATCTCGGAAATGCCGCTGGCATAGATGCCGATCCAGTTGGCCGACTGCAGCAGGGCCGCTGCCTCTTCGATCTGACGCGGGACCAGATCGTCCAGCGCGCGCTGGATGGCGGACAGGGAATTGCGGCAGGTCTTGCGCACGATGTTGCCGATATCATCGTGCCTGGTGATCTGCTCGTAGACGAACGGCGCCGTCGGCACCAGGCTTTGCGCCAGTCCCAACTTGAAGTCCTGATAGCCGTTGAAGCCGAAGCGGCGGCAGAAGCGCACGATGGTCGGGTCGCTGACGGCACAACGCTCGGCCAGCGCGGCCATGGTCATGTGGATCACCTCGCCCGGCGCCTGGCTGACGAAGCGTGCGATGCGCAACTCAGCGGTCTTCATTTCCTCTTGCTCGCGCAGTATCTGCTGTAGCAGGCTATTGCTCATGACTGTCCTTTATTGTCGGCTTTTATTGTCGGTTTTTCACAGGGGGCGATTCTATAAGACAGCAGGTCCTCCAGGCGATGCAGTCTTTGCGCCTGACCAACCCTGACATCGCTGCCGCCCCCCCAGGGCACCACGAAGAACGGCACGCCGGCCGCAGCGGCCGTGGCCTGGTCGACCGTGGTATCGCCGACGTAGGCCCAGGCGCCCTCGGCCAGCGCCATCTGTTCGGCCACCGCCAGCAGATGGCCGGGATCGGGCTTGCAGGCCGGTACGGCATCGGCGCCCAACGCCACTTCCACCAGCGGCGACAGCTCCAGCAGATCGAGGATTTGCCGCGTCAGCGCATGCGGCTTGTTGGTGCAGATGCCCAGACGGATGCCGGCCGCCCGCAGCTTGGCCAGGTCTTCGCGCACATGGGGAAAGAAGCGCGTATGACTGGCCGGATTGCGGCGGTAGTGAGCGATGTAGCACGCCACGGCGGCATCCAGTTCGGCCGTGCCAAGCGCGACACCCTGTTCAACGAGGATGTCCTCGATCAGGCGGCGCGGACCATTGCCGATGAAGCGTTCGACCTGCGCCACCTCCAGCGCGGCATGGCCTTGTTCGGCCAGATAGGCATTGACGGCGGCGGCGATGTCGGGCGCACTGTCGATGAGTGTGCCGTCGAGGTCGAAGATGAGGGCCTCGTAGCTGGCGTGTGCGTGCTGGTTCATGGCGCCTCCCCGAGCTCTGCCAATGCGCCCAGGCGGGCGAAGCTGCCGGTGAGCAGCGGATAGAGTTGCTGATAGATGGCGCGGGCCTGCTCATAGCGCTCACGCCGGGTGACGTCGGGGCGCTCGCGGGTAAGCTCCGGCAGCAGGCTGGCGGCGTGGTCGATGTCCGGCCATACCTGCATGCTGACGCCGGCCAGCAGCGCTGCGCCCAGGGCGGCTCCTTCGGCCGCGCCCTGGCGCGTGAGGACGTCGCAACCCAGCATGTCGGCCTGGATCTGCCGCCATACTGCCGAGCGCGCGCCGCCGCCGGAGGTGCTGACTTCGGCAGAGGAGACGCCCATGCTGCGCATCAGGTCCTGCATGTCGCACAGGGAATGCACCACGCCCTCCAGTACGCTGCGCGAGAGGTCGGCGTGATCATGGCGGGCATGGAGGCCGATGAAGGCGGCACGGGCTGATGGATCGGGATGGGGGCAGCGCTCACCGTTGAGGTAAGGCAGGAACAGCAAGCCATGTGCCCCGGGAACGCTACGCCCGGCGGCCGCAGCGATGGCCTCGAAGGATGGTGGCTCGCCCGCGCCGGCACACAGCACATTGCGGAACCAGGCCAGCGCCCCGCCCGCATTGAGTGACACGCCCATGGCATGCCAGCGCTGGGCAGCGACATTGCAGAAGACCTGTATCCGTCCATCCGGCGAGGACAGGGGTTGATCCAGCGCAGCGGCGACGATGCCGGCGGTGCCGATGGTGGTCTGCAGCGTGCCGGGGGCCACCACGCCGGCACCCAGCGACTGGATCACGCTGTCGCCGCCGCCGCCGATGACCGGAATCCCCGCTGCAATGCCAAACATGGCGGCTGCCTGTGCGTGCACATGGCCGCTGACGAACTGCGATTCGAAACAGGCAGGCAAATGGGCGGAGTCCAGTCCGGCCAAGGCGATCAGCTCGGTCGCCCACTGCCTGCGCCGTACGTCGAACAGGCCCGTGCCGGATGCGTCGGAGACCTCGGTGGCGATCTCTCCGGTGAGCACGTAACGCAGATAATCCTTGGGATTGAGGGCGACCCGCAGCTGTTCATACCATTGCGGCTCGTGCTGCTGCATCCATAGCAGCTTGCCTCCGGTATAGCCGACCAGCATGCGGTTGCCGGTGTGGGCCAGCAAGGACGGCAAGCCACCGGCCGCCTGCGTAATCCGGTCGGTCTCGGCCTGGTTGCGCTGGTCGTTCCACAGGATGGCCGGACGCAGTGGCCGGTGGTGTTGATCCAGCGCGGTCAGGCCATGCATCTGGCCCGACAGGCCGATGCACAGCACCTCGACCGATCCCGCTGCCTGCAGCACCTGTGCCACGGCCTGGCGCGCCGCTGCTATCCAGTGGGCCGGCTCCTGCTCGACCCAGCGCTCGCGCGGTTGCGACACTGGATAGCCAACGCTGGCGCTGGCGAGGATGCGTGCATCGGTCGAGAGCAGCAAGGCCTTGCAGGCGGAGGTGCCGAGGTCTATGCCCAACAGGCAGGCCGTCATGATCAGACTCCCACGCCGTGATGCAGACGCACGTGCTTGAACTGGAAATACTCCAGCAAGCCCTCGCGCCCGTGCTCCACGCCGACCCCGCTCTGCTTGCGCCCACCGTAGGGCGCATTCATGATGCCGGCGTCGACATGGTTGATGGCCACATTGCCGACGTCCAGCTCAGCCGCGCAGCGATGGATTTCCTGCAGGTTCTGGGTATAGGCGTAGGCGGCCAGGCCATAGGGCGTGTCGTTGGCCAGCGCGATGGCCTCATCCAGCGTATCGAAGGGCGCCACGCCGACCAGCGGGCCGAAGGTCTCTTCGCGCATGACCAGCATGGCGTGGGTGCAGTCGGCCACAATGGTGGGCTGGAAGAAGAAGCCCTGCGCGAACTGCTCGCCATCCGGGGCAGTGCCGCCAGCCACCAGCCTGGCGCCCTGCTCCAGCGCATCCTGCAGGTGCACCCGGGTCTTCCGCAGGGGCGCAAGCTGCGCCATTGATCCTACGTCCGCCTGCGGATGCAACAGCCCGTCGCCGATGACCAGCGCGCGCGTGGCCGTGGCGAACTGTTCCAGGAAGTCCGCATAGACGGTGCGCTCGACATAGATGCGATTGATGGCGATGCAGATCTGACCCATGTTGCGGAAGGAACGCCGCACGGCGCCCCGTACCGCTTGTGCCAGATCGGCGTGGCGGGTCACCAGCATGGGGCAATTGCCGCCCAGCTCCAGCGACAGGCGCTTGATCGAAGGACAGGATTGCTGGATGCGCAAGCCGGTCTGGCTCGATCCGGTAAAGGCGATCTTGGAGACAGACGGGTGTTGCACCAGCGCCAGCCCAACGCTGGCCCCATCGCCAGTCAGCACGGTCACGATACCGGCCGGAATGCCTGCCTGCCGGGCTTTCTCGGCGATATACAGTGCCGTGAAGGGAGTGAATTCGGAGGGCTTGACGATCACCGCGCAGCCTGCGGCCACGCCGGCGCACAGCTTCCAGCCGACCAGTTCGGCCGGATAGTTCCAGGGGGTGATGGCCGCCACCACGCCAATGGCTTCGCGCATCACCAGGCTCTGGTAACCGGGCTGGTCATTGGGAATGATCTCGCCGTGCACCCGCAGGGCTTCTTCGGCATAGAAATGGCAGGCTTCAGCCAGCTTTCTGATCTCACCCAGGGCCTCGCCGAGAGGCTTGCCCTGTTCTGCCGTCATCACCTGGGCCATGGCGGACGCGTCATCGAGGATCAGGCTGCCCAGCCTGTGCAAGGCATCGGCGCGGACCCGTGCCGGCTGGCGCGACCAGGGGCGCCAGGCAAGCTCGGCCGCCGCGACGGCAGAATCGATCTCGGCAGAGGTGGCCACGGCAATGTCGCCGATGGGCGTGTTGCGGGCGGGATTGCGCACCTGCAGCCGCGCGCCCTGCCCCTCGACGAACTGGCCTGCGATAAACAGCTTGCCCGACAGCCGGGCCAACACATCCTGCATGATGCACCTCCTCGAACGACGGAAAATCTAGTATAACTAGATAAATACACCGTGGACAACTTAGAAGCGTCGAATTTTTTCTATATATTTAACGATAAACGCCCAAAAAGATTCCGCCCGTCAAAAGATAGGCCTGATTTATGTAGCATTACTATCATTTTGTGATTTCAAGGAGACGCAACTATGAAGACACGCTCACCCCAGGACCTCACTGGCAAACTGGCCCTGGTGACCGGCGCCGGGCAAGGCATCGGCGCCGCCTGCGCGACAGCCCTGGCCGAGCAAGGGGCCACGGTGGTCTGCACCGATCTTGACGGGGATCGTGCCGCCGCCATCGCCACCGGACTGGCGCGGCCAGGCCAGGCGTTCGCGCTGGATGTGACCGATAGCAAGGCCTTGAACGCCCTGGCCGCCAGGATTCCACCGCTGGACATCCTGGTCTGCAATGCCGGCGTGGTCAGCAACACGCCGGCCGAGGAAATGGAAGATGACGAATGGGACCGCGTGCTGGCGGTCAACCTGGGCGGCGTCTTCAAGACCTGCCGGGCCTTTGGCCGACGCATGCTGGAACGTGGCAGGGGCAGCATCATCAACATCGGCTCCATGTCGGGGATGATCGTCAACGTGCCGCAGCCGCAGTGCCACTACAACGCCTCCAAGGCGGCGGTCCACCACCTGACGCGTTCGCTGGCGGTGGAATGGGCCACGCGCGGGATCAGGGTCAATGCAGTGGCGCCGACCTATATCGCCACGCCGCTGCTGCAGGAGCTGGAAAAGGAAAAGGCCTTGATCGCGCGCTGGATGGATCTCACACCCCAGCAGCGCATGGGGCGCCCGGACGAAGTCGCGGCAGTGGTGGCGTTTCTGGCCTCGGAGGCGGCCAGCCTCATCACTGGCGCCGTCATCCAGGCCGACGGTGGCTATACCTGCATCTGAGGCTTCAAACTATGGCCACCTTGCCAAGGTTCGGGAGTCCGCGAGAGCGACGGTTTCCGCCGTCATCATCTTTCTTGCCAACCTTGGGGCAAGACCACTCAGATGGGACCACCACTTTTCTTCAACCTGGCATTGGCCTCCATCATTTTGACCAACTGATACAGCGCCGTCACGGTCGGCGTCGGCACCCCCTGCTCGAGGCCGTGCCTGATCACGGCGCCATTGATGAAGTCGATTTCGGTCTGCCGTCCGGCTTCGATATCCTGCAGCATCGATGGCTTGTGGTTTGTGTGCATCCTGAACGCATGATCTATCGCCTGCTCTACCTGCGGCAGACTGACCGGAATCTGCAGTGTATGGGCCACGGCCACCGTTTCGGTGGCGATGCGCAAGGCCAGGCTGCGGCCTTCACCGCTTGATCCGACCGTACCCACATTGCAGCCGCTGACGGCACAGACCGAATTCAACGCTGCATTGAAAGCGATCTTTTCCCAGATGGCTTGTTGCACCTGCGGGTCGGCGCTGCAATGGAGGCCGGCGAGGCTGAAGATTTCGGCGATCTGGCTCACCTCCGGGCGGTGCAGCCCCGACAGCGTCCAGATCCTGACCTGGCCATCGCCATGGCTGTGCACCACCCCGGCAGACCTGAGGTCGGCGGGCAGGTTGGTCATGCCGACGATGATGCGTTCGCGCGGAATCACTTCGGCAATGATTTCTGCATTCCCCAGGCCATTTTGCACCGATAGCGCCCAGGTTCCCGGCCCCACCAGATGACCCAGGGCATGGGCGGCGCCGTGGGTATGGAAGCCCTTGGTAAAAAAGACGATCAGATCAAACGGTTCGGAGAAGGTGTCGGCCGTCCCGACCGGCACCCTCACCGTATGCACGCCCTTGTCATCGCTCAGGGACAGGCCGTTACTGCTGATCGCAGCGATCGTAGCGGGGGTGACTTCGATGAAACTGACCTGCTGTCCACTCAGTGCGAGACGCGCACCAAACAGGCCTCCCATGGCGCCAGCGCCGACGATGGCAATGTTCATGCTGAATGTTCCTTCTTCAGATGCGCAGGGGCTACCGTAGCGCGGGGAATATGCTTGCGTACCGATAGCAGCGCAACAAAGACGAACAGCATCGCCCCTGCCAACATCGCCAGATAACCAGAGGCACCGCCCTGGGTGATCACGATGGCGCCGGCAAAAGCGCTGAGGATGGCGCCCAGCCGACCGAAGGCCAGTGCTGCAGCAGTGCCGGTGGCGCGCACCTGGGTCGGATAGATATAGGCGCACAGCGCGTACATCGTGCATTGGACGGCATTGACGAAGAGCCCGTGCAAGCCTATTCCCACCACCAGCAGCGTGGTCTGGCTGGCCACGTCCAGGCTGCGCAGCAGCAATGCAGTCGCCGCGGCGGCCAGGCAGCACAGCAACATCGGCACCCGTGAGCCGAAGCGGCCGATGATCAGCGCGCACAGCAATGCCCCGAGGACGCCACCGACGTTGTAGGCCGTCAGGCCGTTGCCGGCCACCGAGGGACTCAGGCCCTCTCCCGCCAGCATCGTGGGGAGCCAGCTGAATGCACTGTAGACAGCCAGCAGGTTCATGAAGAAGGCGATCCACAGCGCCATGGTGTCGCGTGCCAGCCCGGGGGCAAACAGCGCGCCAAATCCCGCGCGCTGGTGCGTGGTCTGTTCACGCGCATCGCTGAAGCGGATATCGGCTGCCACCGCGCGCGACATGCGCAGCAGCAGGCGTCGCAGCTCATCCCAGCGATGCGGCTGGCGCGCCAGATAACGCGGCGACTCCGGGATGACGAACCACAGCAGCACCGAAAATGCGACCGGCAGCAGACCGCCCAGCAGGAACAGGCCACGCCAGCCGTAATGCGGCAACACCAGGTTGGCGAACAAGCCCGCCAGCATGCCGCCCAGCGGAACGCAGACGATGGTGGCCGTGACTGCCAGCGTGCGTCTGCGAGCCGGGCTGAATTCAGCCGTCATGGTGGTCGAGGTCGGCAAGGCCCCGCCGATGCCCAGGCCGGCGAAGAAGCGCAGGATGGCAATGGTGGTGATGTCCGGCGAGAGTGAGATGAGGCTGGTGGCCAGGCCGAAGACGAAGACACTGCCGATGATGGCCAGACGACGCCCGAAACGATCCGCGAACAGGCCGGCGAAGGCGCTGCCGATGCCCATACCCACCAGGCCGGCCGCGACCGCCGGAGCGAAGGCGTTGCGCGTGATCCCCCATTCCTTGATCAGGCTGGGGATGGCGAAACCGATCAGTTGCCCATCGAAGCCGTCCATGACGATCGACAGCGCCGCCAGGCACACCACCAGCTTCTGGAAACCGGTAAATGCGCCCTCATCCAGCACGCGTCCGATATCGACGGTCTTGGCTTGTTCTACGGTGTGGGTGCTCATGCGCGCTCCCGGGCGTTGCCCAAGGTGATCGCGGGGGTGGGTGAAGCGATGTGCGCGGGCGCGCAGTCGTGCGGCAAATGCCAAGATGTCATAGTCATGGCGGTCTCCTCGTTGATATCGCGCGGGTCCGATGCGGATCGGCCCGCTGTTGCGATTATTGTTGTGGTGTTCGGTCAGGCCGGATCTGTGCGTGCCTGATGCCGTCCGGCTCAGAACGGGTAATGACGTGGCGTGGTTTGCACCGTGACCCAGCGCAGGTCGGTGAATTCGGCGATGCCGGCCTTGCCGCCGAAATGGCCAAAGCCACTCGACTTGACGCCGCCGAAGGGCATCTGTGGCTCGTCGTGGACGGTGGCGCCATTGATGTGGCAGATGCCCGACTCGATGCGGCGCGCAAGGCTCAGGGCGCGGGCGACATCGCGGCTGAACAGCGCTGCCGACAAGCCATATTCGTTGTCGTTGGCACAGGCGATGGCGGCCTCATCATCCTTGACCCGCACGATGGGCTTGACCGGTCCGAAGGACTCTTCGTGGTAGATATTCATCTGCGCCGTTACGTGGTCCAGCAGGGTCGCCGGCATCAACGTGCTCTCGGCCTTGCCGCCGCAGACCAGCGTTGCGCCCTTGGCCAGGGCATCGTCGATGAGGGCGTTGCAGCGCTGTACGGTGGCCAGATCCACCACCGAACCCAATACCACCGGTCCCTGGCGCGGATCGCCCAGCGGCAGGCTGCGCGCCTTGGCGGCCAGACGCGCGACGAAGTCATCGGCGACGCGCTCGTCGACGATGATGCGCTCGGTGGACATGCAGATCTGTCCCGAATTGGCGAAGGCACCAAAGGCTGCGGCCTGTACGGCCGCCTCGATGTCGGCATCGTGCAGGACGATGAAAGGCGCCTTGCCGCCCAGTTCCAGCACGGCGGGCTTGAGGTGCCTGGCGCATTGCGAGGCGATGAGGCGGCCCACACGGGTCGACCCGGTGAAATTGACCCGTCGCACCGCCGGGTTGGCGATGATGGCCTCGACAATTTGCCCGGCGTCTTGCGGTGCGTTGGTAATGAAGTTGACCACGCCCGCAGGCAGGCCGGCATCCTGGATGGCTTCGATGATGAGGCCATGCGTGGCCGGACAGATTTCGGAGCCCTTGAAGACGACGGTATTGCCGCAAGCCAGCGGCAAGGCGATTGCACGTACGCCCAGGATCACCGGCGCGTTCCAGGGAGCGATGCCCAGCACCACGCCAGCGGCCTGGCGCAGACCCATGGCAAGGTTGCCGGGGACGTCCGAGGGGATGATCTCACCGGCGATCTGGGTCGTCATGGCCGCGGCTTCGCGCAAGCCGTCGGCGGCCAGATGCACGTTGAAGGCAGCCCAGTGGTGCGAGGCCCCGGTTTCGGCGGCCATGGCGTCTGCAAACGCCTCGGCGCGGGCCTGCAACGCATCGGCCGCGCGGGCGAGCAAGCTGCGGCGCTCGCCCGGGCCCATGGCTGCCCAGGCGGGAAAAGCGTCGGCCGCTGCCTGCACCGCCGCGCGGGCGTCGGCCACGGTGGCCGCTGGTGCGCGCGAGGCCACGCTGTGGTCGAGCGGATTGCGCCGTTCGAAGTAGGCAGCATCGGCGGCGAAACAGCGCTGGCCGTTGATAAGCATGTTGACTTCCTGCATGGTCTCCTCCTGTTGTCTTTATCTCGGGGTTCAGTTCACGATGTCCGGTTCAGCGCCGCGCGGGCGCAGCAAGGCAGAAAGCTCATCGCACCAGCACTTCCACCAGGCGCGGTGCGTTGGCAGACAAGGCCGCTTGCAGCGCGCCGGCCAGTTCGGCAGGATCGCTCACGCGCACGCCCTGGCATCCCATGGACTGGGCCAACGCGACGAAATCCAGTCCAGGCAGGTCGGTGCCCTGGACCACATCATCGGCGCCGAAGCCGAAGGCCGGTGCGAAGTCCTGCAGCGCGGCGTAGCGGCCATTGTTGATGATCACGAAGGTAATGGGTAGGCCCAGTTGTACCGCGCTGTAGATGGCTTGCGGCGAGTACATCGCCGAGCCATCGCCGATGAGCCCGATCACGCGCTGGTGCGGCCGTGCCAGCGCCACACCCACTGCCGCCGGCATCCCATAGCCCAGACCACCGCTGGCCATGGTGTAGAAGCTGCCGGGGCGGGTGAAGGGCAAGTAGGCTTGCATGGTCGGCCGCGAACCGGGAGCTTCCTCGACCACGATGTCCTCCGCAGCGCGCACGTCGGCCAGGGTCTGCATCGCAAAGGCGGCGGACATCGGCGTCTCCGGAGCGGCGCGCGTGCGCGGCTCACGCCGGGCCGGCTGCAGGCGGGTCGCCGGTGGCTGCTGCGCCATCTGCGCCAGCAGGTCTTGCAGGCCCAGACGGATATTGCCGACGATGGCGCTGCCTTGCGGGGTCCAGGAAGCGGTCATCGGATCATCGATGAGCTGGTACAGCGTCGCCCCAGGCGGCAGATACGGGCCGCTGCCTTCGACGTGATAGGTGAAAGCCGGCGCCCCTGCCACGAAGACCAGATCGTGGCCCTCCAGCAGCTGCACGATCTTCTCGCGCATGGCCGGCAGGAAACCGGCAAACAGACTATGGTCTTCGGGGAAGCTGCAGCGCGAGGACATCGGTGCGACGAACACCCGTGCGTGACAGGACTCGGCCAGACGGATGGCCTCATCCCAGGCTCCGGCGCGGTCCAGTTCCGCACCGACCACCATGGCCGGGCGCCGGCTACTGCCCAGCGCGGCGGCCAGCGCTGCGATGGCACCCGCCTCGGGCCGGCTGCAGGTAGTGACTTCGGTGGCCGCGAGCAGCTCGGCCGGTTGCTCCCAGTCATCCACGGGAATGGAGACGAAGACCGGGCCACGCGGCTCCTGCATGGCGATGTGATAGGCCCGAGCCAGCGCACGGGGAACGTCGGCCGCGCGCGCCGGTTCGATGCTCCACTTGACGTAGGGCTTGGCCAGTTCGGTTGCCTGCGAGGCCGCCAGGAACGGGTCCAAAGGCAGGATGGAGCGTGCCTGCTGGCCGGCGGTGATGATCAGCGGGGTACGGTTGCGAAAGGCGGTGAAGATATTGCCCATGGCATTGCCGACCCCGGCCGCCGAATGCAGGTTGACCATGGCGGCCTTGCCACTGGCCTGGGCGTAGCCGTCGGCCATGCCGACCACCACGGCTTCCTGCAAGCCCAAGACGTAGCGGAAGTCGGCGGGAAAGTCGCGGAACATCGGCAATTCGGTTGAGCCGGGATTGGCGAAGACGGCGCTCATGTCGAGTCGACGCATGAGGTCGAATACGGCATCACGCACGGTGATGGCGGGCAATGGTGTCTCCTGCATACAAGATCCTGTGGAAGGCCTCATGGTTGGGCCGGGTGGATGATGGGAGGCAGTATGTAAGCTCGTCACGTCTTTGAAAATTGCCAAATTGGATAAAAGTCATGACATTTGGTAATGTGTAGCTGATCTGCCGGTGAGTCATCGTGCTGCCCTCACCCACCCTATCCGCGCTATCCGCGCTATCACCAGGAGACATCATTGAGTTTCAACCTGCAGCAGCTGGAAATGTTCAATGCCATCGTCGCTGCAGGGAGCCTGGGGCGCGCGGCCGCCGCCCTCGACCTGACCCAGCCGGCCTTGAGTCGCGCGATCAAACGTCTGGAAGAGTCCGTCGGCGGAGCGCTCTTCGAGCGTCACACCAAGGGTATGCACCTGACACCGCTGGGCAAGGCGCTATTGCCGCACGCGATGTCGTTGCAGCGTGAAGCCCGGCAGGCCCGCGAGGAACTGGACGCCATCCGCGGCCTGGCAAAGGGTGTCATCAAGGTGGGTGCGGTGGGCAGCATTGCCAGTCTGGTGCTGCCACTGGCGGTGCGTGGCGTGCTGGACAAGTGGCCCAACCTGCGGGTGGAGATCATGGAGGGGGTATGGGACCGTCTGGTCGAGGGCTTGCTCACGCATGAGATCGATCTGGCGCTCGGTACCTCCGGCGCTGAAAGCGATGGCGTGGCGGCCATCTCCGACTGCCGCTGGAGCGACCTGAGCTACGTGGTGGCTGGACGCGACCATCCACTGCGTGAACGCGGCAAGATCAGCCTGGCCGATACCCTGACGCAGCGCTGGGCCTTGACCCCCCGGGGTACGGGACCGTATTTGCACGTGAAGGAAACTTTCGCCCGGGCCGGCTTGCCCATGCCCGAGATCGCTGTCGAATCGCGTTCGGTCACGGTGCTCAAGGGCCTGGTCGCGCGTTGTGGATTCGTGGGGTGGATGTCCGGTCCGATGTTCGATACCGAAAGCAAGGCGGGAGTGATCAATGCCCTTGCGGTAGAGGGCCTGAATGCACCGCGTACGTTGACCGCATTCCGCAGGCGGCAAGGGATATTGCCGGCGCCGGCGATCCGCTTGCTCGATGAGTTGCGGCATCTGACCGGTTCCCTGCCCTCCAGCTAGGCCCCGCATCAAATGAAAACACCCTACAGCGACACTGCCTGTAGGGTGGGTAATCATCTCTTCATGTCGATGATGCCGCTCACCTTGGGGTGCCGGCTTTATCGGCTTGCTATCGGGATGGTGGCCCGGGATCAGACCCGGTAGATCTTCTCTCCGGTCTGGACGATCCTGAATTTCTCATTGGTCAGCGGGTCCAGCGCGCGACCATCGGCCAGCTTGTAGCTACGGCTGAACGCCAGTGCTGCGGCATCGGCCTCGTCCTGCTGAGTCTGATACACCTCTACGTGGTAAGGTGCGCCGGTCTTGCCCTTGGCATCGAATTTTTCCACCAGATCCATATGTCGTCTCCTTAGTCGTGGCCTTGCGCCAAGGACAAAGATAGCAGATTTGATCGTGCTTTCCAGCGCATTGCATGTTGCAGCGCACAGCAACGGCACGCGGGCTGGGCTGCAGCCCAGCGCGATCAACGATCAGTAATGCAAGGTCACCCCGAGGCCGAACTGCCGCGTCACCTCGGCCTTGTTGAGCCCGAACTTGGCGCCGGCATCCAGATCGACCGTCTTGTTGGGCGACCAGATCACGCCCACCAGCGCATAGGAAGGCAGCTTGCGGCTGGATGCATCCGGGTTCTGGGCAACGCCCGTATCGGCCACCAGGCGCCATTGTTCATCCAGGCCGTACCAGACTGCAGCCGAGGCGCGCCACAGGGTCTTGCGCTGCGACTGCTGGTCACTGTCGAGCTTGAAGCGGTTCACGCGCACACCCAGGTTGCCGTGCAAGGTCCAGGGGCCGTTTTCGTAGGACGCGATACCGGTCAGGGCGGCGCTGCTCTTGCCATTGCCCAGGCCCTTCTCTTCGTCGCCGCTGGGCATGAAGAATTCCGGCTTCAAGGCCAGCGCCAGGCCATCGGCCTCGTAATAACGCCACTTGGCGCCCAGCGAGACATCCCCCACACCCGTGCCGGTGGGAGACTGCAAGGTCTGCGGCAGGTTGAAGAACAGGTCCAGCTTGTCAGTGACGCCATAGGTGAAGGTGAAGGCGCCGACATGACTGGCGTCGCCACTCTGTTTGCTCCAGTCGGTATTCATTTCAAGCTGGATACCGCCAGCACCTTGCACGCCGGCATCATCGGTGACCAGCGGGTGCGCGGCGAAGGCCGACTGGCTGGCCGCCAGCAACAGCCAGGAAAAGCTCAGGATTTTCTTGTTCATGGTGGACCCCATTTTTTGCTGTGATCAGTACGGCACTGCTACCCGGCCACCACGATGACACAGCCGCGCCCGTACGGACGTGACAGCGCACACCGCAGGCGGGGAGTACAGAGACGTGGTCGGAGCGAACCGAAGGGAAAGCGCGCCGTTGCATGTTCAGAACACGATACCAAAGGCGCAAATCGCGCATTCCGAACAGAAAGAGCGCTGACAAGGCCTATTTGATGAATATGTCCTGATGGATGGCTGCGGTAAATGCCGTGGCTTTTACGGAAGGAACATCATCGGGCTGGCTTCAGCTGGCCTTGCAGGCGTCTGGAAGCGCGGTTCATGAACACCCGCCGTGTGATGCCAAGTGGCGATGGCCAGACTTCAGGGGCCAGGCCACAAGGCCGCAGCAGGCGAACTGCATTTCCAGAGCGAGGGGGATAGTACCATCGGCACCTGACAAATCAGCAACAAAAAGCTTCGATATTTGCTGACAAAATCTGCCCGCGACGAAACCTGGATCAGCCAGGTTGTTCGGTCGCGGCGGCCAGTGCCGATCCGAGTTCGCGCAGCACCCGGGTGGGGATCTTGAGCATCGCACCCCACTCGCTCCAGTCCCAGGAGACGCGGGCGCAGAGGTATTCCAGGCTGGAACTGGGCAGCTCGAAACGCTCGCCCAGTTGCAGCAGGTGCGGCAGCAAGGCGGCGCGGGTGGCATCGTCTGCCACGCAGATATCGGCCACGCAGGCGGCCAGTTCCAGCAGGCGGATCAGGCGCTGCTGGCGGTCTTCCTCGTCCAGCCCGGTGCTATCGGCCGCCTCGTGGTGCAGGACGGTTTCGCAGAACAGCTTGGGGAACAGCCAGTCCTGCATCATTGCAGCGGCCAGTTCCAGGTGGTCGAAGCTGAAGGCCTGCTTCTCTTCCTGGCGCAGGGCGGCAGCGGGAGCATCCGTCCCGACGCCGCGCAGGATCTCGCCATAGCGCTTGGGACGCGCCGAGGCCAGCGCCAGCCGTCCGATATCCGCCAGCAGGCCGATGGTGAACATCTCCGCCGGCGGCGCGACCGGGATCAGGTCAGCCAGGGCCTGGCTGGCGCAGGCCATGGCGGTGGAACGGCTCCAGAAGGCGTCATAGTCGAACTCGGCGCAATCGCCACGGCGCGCCGATTCGGTCAGGGAAATCGCCAGCGCCATCTGGCGCACGGCCTGCAGGCCCACCATCAACAGCAGGTCGACATTGACGGAAGCGACCATCCGGCCCTTGTTGAGGTTGGGGATATTGGCGATCTGGATCAGTCGCCCGGCCAGTACCGGGTCACCCTGGATCTGGGCCACCAGGTCAGGCAGGGCGATGTCTTCCTGCTGGCACATCTGCATGATCCGCAGACGCACCCCGGACGGGGCTGGCAAGACTTCGGAGTCCTGCAGTTCGCGGAAAATCAGGGGATCGACGTAGGTAGACATGAGGATTCGTGGGGTTCTCGGGTGATGAGCCTGGCGCAAGGCCAGATGCGATGGTCACAAGGATACCCAATTAATGACCGTTGTGCGTTGCGCCATTGCAAACTCCACGCACAAGGAATGTCTCTTTTTTCATTCTCGCTGACAAGGCAGCAAGACGCACGCCGACATCCTGCACAAGCGCGTGCGGGTAAGCTGATCCGGTCCGGATTCAGCGGGCCTCAGCGATGAATGCATCATCAAAACCTGAGGCAAAGCGAAGACAAGGACAAACAAGCACAGACAAAGCGGCTCAAAGCCGGTACAAGCATCCGGGCCCAGGCTGCACATTGAGCCCAAGCACAGCGCAAGGAAAAAAGCAGACATGGAAGACATGGTAGTGGTACGCAAGGAAGGCCTGTACTGCGTCCCCGGCGATTTCTACATAGACCCGTGGCGACCGGTGGCGCGCGCCGTGATCACCCACGCCCACGCCGACCACGCCCGCATGGGTCATGCCCACTACCTCGCGTCCGCGCCCGGCGCCGGCATCCTGCGTGCCCGCCTGGGTGCGGACATCCACCTGCAGGCGCTGGATTACGAAGAAAGCATCACCCACAACGGCGTGCGCCTGTCGCTGCACCCGGCAGGCCATGTCCTGGGTTCGGCCCAATTGCGCATGGAGTGGCAGGGATGCATCTGGGTCGCCTCGGGCGACTACAAGCTCGAAGCCGACGGCACCTGTACCGCCTTCGCCCCGGTGCGCTGCCACACCTTCATCACCGAATCCACCTTCGGCATGCCCATCTACCGCTGGCAACCGCAGGCGGAGATTTTCGAGGACATCAACCGCTGGTGGCGCGCCAACGCCGCCGAGGGCCGGGCCAGCGTGCTGTTCTGCTACTCCTTCGGCAAGGCACAGCGCATCCTGCACGGCATCGACCCCGGCATCGGCCCCATCGTCTGCCACGGCGCGGTGGAACCCCTGAACCGGCTCTATCGCGAAGCCGGCGTCTTCCTGCCGCCGACCGCGACGGTCGGCGAAGCCGAAGCCACCAGGCGCGGCAAGTCCAACGCCTATGCCGGCAGCCTGATCATTGCCCCACCCTCGGCTGCCGGCTCACCCTGGATGCGCCGCTTCGGCGACTACAGCGATGCCTTCGCCAGCGGCTGGATGCGCCTGCGCGGCACCCGGCGGCGGCGCGCCGTGGACCGGGGCTTCGTGCTGTCGGATCATGCCGACTGGCCGGCCCTGCAGGAAGCGATTGCCGCCAGCAGCGCCGAACGGGTCATCGTCACCCACGGCCAGGTCGCCACCATGGTGCGCTGGTTGCAGCAGAACGGTCTCGATGCCAGGGCCTTCACCACCGAATACGGTGACGACGATGCCGACGACAGCAGCGCGGCACCACCGGCCACTGCGCAGGAACAGCCCGGCCATGCGTGAATTCTCGCGGCTCTACGCCGAACTGGATGCCACCACCTCCACCACCCGCAAGCTGGCGGCCTTGCAGGACTATTTCCAGCGTGCCGATGCTGCCGACGCCGCCTGGGCAGTGTATTTCCTGGCAGGCGGCAAGCCTCGCCAGGCGGTGCCGACCGGCCTGCTCAAGCAATGCGCAATGGCCTATGCGCAGATCGATGAATGGCTCTTCGAGGAGTGCTATCACAGCGTGGGCGACCTGGCCGAAACGATTGCCCACATCCTGCCGCCACCGACCCGCACCAGCGACTTCGGTCTGGCCTACTGGATGCTGGAACGCATCGCCCCCCTGCGCGGTGCGGAACCGGAAGTGATCCGCAGCGCCCTCTTCGCGGCCTGGGATGAACTGGACTGGCAGGGCCGCTTCCTGCTCGCCAAGCTCATCGGTGGCGGCTTCCGGGTGGGCGTCTCGCGCCTGCTGGTCACCCGTGCGCTGGCCGCCGTGGCGCAGCTGGACCCCAAGCTGCTGGCCCAGCGCATGGTCGGCTGGACCGATGGCCGCGCCCGCCCCGACGCCGAACGCTTCGCCCGCCTGATAGGCCCCGATGACGGCCAGGACCATCGCCTGCAGGGCGGCCAGCCCTACCCCTTTTTCCTGGCCCATCCGCTGATAGAGCATCCGCGCCAGCTGGGGCCGGTCGGTCAGTGGCAGATCGAATGGAAATACGACGGCATCCGCGCCCAGCTGGTGCGCCGGCACGGCAGCAACTGGCTGTGGTCACGGGGGGAAGAGCTGATCACCGAACGTTTCCCCGAACTGGCCGCGCTGGACCTGCCGGACGGTACCGTCATCGACGGCGAGATCGTGATCCGCCTGCCTGATTCCGGGCAACAGGCCGAACGCGTGGCGCCCTTCGCCGACCTGCAAAAACGCATCGGTCGCAAGAATCTCACTGCAAGAATGCTGGGCGAGCTGCCCGCCGGACTGATCGCCTATGACCTGCTGGAGCAGGATGGGCATGATCTGCGCGGCCTGCCTCAGCAAGAACGCCGCGCCCGGCTGGAACAACTGGTCCAGCGCCACGCCGCACCGGCCCTGATGCTGGCGCCGCAGATCGTGGCAGCGGACTGGGATGCGCTGGAACAACTGCGCGCCACCTCGCGCCAGCGCGGCGTGGAGGGCATGATGCTCAAGCAGGTCGACGCCCACTATGGCATCGGCCGTACCCGCAACGTCGGCACCTGGTGGAAGTGGAAGGTCGATCCCTATTCCATCGATGCCGTCCTGATCTATGCCCAGGCCGGTCACGGCCGGCGCGCCTCGCTCTATACCGACTACACCTTCGCGGTCTGGGACACGCCCGCTGAAGCCGGCGGTGAGCGCAAGCTGGTGCCCTTCGCCAAGGCCTATTCGGGCTTGACCGATGCCGAGATCGCCGTGGTCGACCAGACCATTCGCAAGACCACGATAGAAAAATTCGGCCCGGTACGCAGCGTGCGGCCGTCCATGGTGTTCGAGATCGGCTTCGAGGGCATTGCCCTGTCCACGCGCCACAAGGCTGGCATTGCCGTGCGCTTCCCGCGCATCCTGCGCCAGCGCGTCGACAAGAGCGTCGACCAGGCCGATACCCTGGACAACCTGCGCGCCCTGCTGCCGTCGTCACCTGTCACCGAGAGCGAGGAAGATGCCCAGCCCGCCCAGCAAGACCACTAGCCAGCGCCCGCCCAGACGGCGCAGCGCCAGCCCGCCAAAGGCGGCGGTCATCCCTGCCGCCGTCGAGGACTGGTTCGCCCAGCGCCGCTGGGAGATATTCGATTTCCAGCGCCAGGTCTGGCAAGCCGCGCAGCAGGGTCGCAGCGGCCTGCTGCACGCCGGCACCGGTGCCGGCAAGACCTATGCGGTCTGGTTCGGTGCGCTGCTGCATGCCCAACCCGGCCTGGGTCGGACCGACGCGCCCACCACGACCCAGGGCTTGCGCATCCTGTGGATCACCCCCATGCGCGCCCTGGCGGCCGACACCCTGCGTGCCCTGCAAGCCCCGCTGGCCGATCTGCTGCCACACTGGCAAGCCGGCATGCGCACCGGCGACACCGGTTCCGGCGAGCGTGCGCGCCAGATGAAGTCCTTGCCGCAGGCCCTGGTGACCACGCCAGAAAGCCTGTCACTGCTGCTGTCCCAGGCGGATGCCCGCCAGCGTTTCAGCAAGCTGGACGCGGTCATCGTCGACGAATGGCACGAGCTCATGGGCAACAAGCGCGGCGTGCAGGTGCAACTGGCCCTGGCGCGCCTGCGCCGTTGGCGGCCCGGGATGGTGGTGTGGGGATTGTCGGCTACTCTCGGCAACCTGGAGCAGTCGCAGCAGGCCCTGCTGGGCCCCGAAGCCGCCGAACACGGCGTGCTGGTGCGCGGCGAACAGCGCAAGCGCATCCTCATCGATACCCTGCTGCCGCCACAGGCCACCCGCTTCGCCTGGGCCGGGCACCTGGGCCTGCAGATGCTGCCGGCGGTGGTGGCCGAGATCGATGCCAGCGGCAGTACCCTGGTCTTCACCAATACCCGCTCCCAGGCCGAGCTGTGGTACCAGAACCTGCTGGAGGCCCGCCCCGACTGGGCCGGCATCATCGCCTTACACCATGGCTCACTTGATCGCGAAGTCCGTGAATGGGTGGAACAAGGCCTGCGCGATGGCCGCCTCAAGGCCGTGGTCTGCACCTCCAGCCTGGACCTGGGGGTGGACTTCACCCCGGTGGAGCGGGTGCTGCAGATCGGCAGCCCGCGCGGCGTGGCGCGACTGCTGCAGCGGGCCGGCCGCTCCGGCCATTCGCCTGGACGCAGTTCGCGCGCCACCCTGGTACCGACCAACAGCCTGGAACTGGTGGAAGCCGCCGCTGCCCAGGATGCCGTCGCTGCCGGCCGGGTGGAACAGCGTCCGGTGCCGGACACGCCCCTGGACGTGCTGGTACAGCATCTGGTGACCATCGCCCTGGGTGGCGGATTCCTTGCCGACGAGCTGCTGGCCGAAGTGCGCCAGGCCTGGTCCTACCGCCATCTGCGCGAGGATCAATGGCAGTGGGCGCTGGACTTCGTGGTGCGTGGCGGCCAGAGCCTGGGCGCCTATCCGGAATATCACCGTGTGCGGGCCGGCGAGGATGGTGTCTATCGGGTCGAGCTGCCGGCCATCGCGCGCCGCCACCGCATGAACATCGGCACCATCGTTGCCGATGCCAGCCTGCATGTGCAGTACATGAAGGGGGGACGCATCGGCACCATCGAAGAAGGTTTCATCGCCCGCCTGCGACCGGGCGATCGCTTCCTCTTCGGCGGGCGCGTGCTGGAGTTCGTCCGCGTGCACGAGATGACGGCCTGGGTCCGCCGCAGCAGCGCCGGCAGCGGTGCCGTGCCGCGCTGGCAAGGCGGCCGCATGCCCTTGTCCTCGACCCTGGCGCACGCCGTACTGGATCGCCTGGAACAAGCCGCGCAAGGTCGCTTCGACGGTCCCGAAATGCAGGCCGTGCGACCGCTACTGGATCTGCAGCACGCCTGGTCGGCCCTGCCCACGGCGCAGCGGCTGGTGGTGGAAACGCTCAAGAGCCGTGAAGGACATCACCTCTTCTTCTATCCCTTTGCCGGCCGCCTGGTGCACATGGGACTGGCCTCGCTGCTGGCCTGGCGCCTCAGCAGGGAGCGTGCCGCCACCTTCTCCATCGCCGTCAACGACTACGGGTTCGAATTGCTGGGCGCGGACAAGGTCGAAGCGCACCGCCTGGAACCGCAGCAGGCCCTGGCCCTGTTCAGCGAAGAGCGGCTGCTGGAGGACGTCCTGGCCAGCCTGAATGCCACCGAGCTGTCGCAACGGCGCTTCCGTGAAATCGCCCGTATCGCCGGGCTGGTATCGCAGGGACATCCCGGGCAGCGCAAGAGCGCACGCCAGCTGCAGGCATCGTCGGCCCTGTTCTTCGAGGTCTTCCGCAAGCACGACGCCGGCAACCTCTTGCTGACCCAGGCCCAGCGCGAAGTATTGGAACAGGAGCTGGAACTGGAACGGCTGCGCAGCACCCTGGCCGAACTGCGCGCACGCACGCTCACGCTGGTGCCACTGGAGCGGGCCACGCCGTTTGCCTTGCCGCTGATGGTGGAGCGCTTCCGCGAAAAACTCTCGACCGAAAAGCTGGCCGACCGTGTGGCGCGCATGTTGCGCGAGCTGGAAGGTGCCGCCGACAAGACGAGCGCCCAGGCCAGGCCACAGCCGCGACCGCGTCCCCAATCCAGCCCCCGCAACCGTACTGGATGATGAGCCCATACCCCAGCTTCGACGCCGCCGGCGCGACCCTGACCATGCTGCCCGAACGCGCCCTGCTCTGGCGCGAGCGCGCCATGCTGATCCTGGCCGATGTCCACTTCGGCAAGGCGGCTGCCTTCCGCGCCGGAGGCATCCCGGTTCCGCACGGCACCACCCGGGCCAACCTGGACCTGATCGATACGCTGGTGCAGCGGCATGCGGTGCGCCATGTGGTTTTCCTGGGTGACTTCCTGCACGCACGCGCCGGGCGGGTGGCGGGCACCCTGCAGGCACTGGCCCGCTGGCGCAGTTGCAATGCCGGTCTCAGCCTCACGCTGGTGCGCGGCAACCATGACCACCATGCCGGCGATCCGCCGGAAGCACTGGCGATGGAGGTCGTGGACGAACCCTGGCGGGTCAGTCCCCTGGCGTTCTGCCATCACCCCCAGACGGTCGACGGCGCCTTTGCCATCGTCGGCCATGTGCATCCGGTCTACCGGCTCGCTGCCGCAGGCGACGCCTTGCGCCTGCCCTGTTTCGTGGTGGATGGCCAATGGGCCATGTTGCCGGCTTTCGGCGACTTTACCGGGGGCTATCGTATACATGCCCAACCCGGGCAGCGCATTTTTCTTGCTGCAGACGATTGCGTGTTGCCCTTACCTGACTGAACCTTGCTGCGATGTGACGTATCATCGGCCGCGCAATGACACGTCCATTACAAGGAGAATCCGGAGATGAAATTCAAGACTAGCCTGCTGGCCCTGACGTTCGGCCTGACTGCACTTAGCTCCGTCGCCGCGCACGCCGACGGCCTGGCCGCCATCCATAAGGCCGGCGTGGTGCGCATCGGCGTACCGCAGGACTTTGCTCCCTTCGGCTCGATCGACGGTGACATGCACCTGCAAGGCCTGGATATCGACGTCGCCCGACTCATCGCCGACAAGATGGGCGTGAGGGTGCAACTGGTACCGGTGGCCAGTGCCAACCGCATTGCCTACCTGCAGACCCACAAGACCGACCTGATCATTTCAACCCTGGGCAAGAATTCGGATCGCGAAAAAGTGATCGATTTTTCACAGCCCTATGCGCCCTACAACAACAGCGTGTTCGGCGTGGCCAGCATCAAGGTCAGCAACGCCGCCGACCTGGCCGGCAAGACCATCGGCGTGGCGCGTGGCACCTTCCAGGATCTGCAGCTGACCCTGAGCGCACCCACCAGCGCCAACATCAAGCGTTACGAGGACAACAATGCCCTCATCTCCGCCTATACCTCCGGTCAGATCCAGCTGGTCGGCACCGGTGACTTCGTGGCCCATGCGCTGGCCGAACGGGTGGCCGACAACAAGCCCGTGCTGAAGTACATCATCCAGGAGTCGGCCTGCGCCGTCGGCCTGAACAAGGGCGAACCGGCGCTGCTCAACAAGGTCAACGAGATCCTGACCGCGGCCAAGAAGAGCGGCGAGCTCAACGGCATCGTCCAGAAGTGGCTCAGCGTGCCGCTGCCGGAGAAGATGGCCAACACCTACCATTGACACCGACGACCACTCGGAAAAACAAAAAAACGGCGGGATTCCCGCCGTTTTGCATGGCAACGCCGGATCGGCATCAGAACTTCGAGGACACCGCCAGACCCCACTTGCGCTCCGCATCGCCGGTATCGGGCAGCAGGCCATTGGAATAATCCAGGCTCAGGCCGACGTTCTGGTTGAAGTTGTAGGTCAGCACCGACTTCCAGTAATGGATGCTGCGGTTTCCCTGCAACGCCTTCAGGCCGGTAAAGGTCGTGGTGAAATCGAAGGGTAGCGCCGGATTGGTCGAGGACAGCGTGAACCCCGCCTGCGCGCCCAGGCGGATGAAGTCGCGATGCTGGTCATACACATCCGGGTCACCGCGATTGATGTAGATACCGTTACGGCTCTGGCCTATCAGGATGGGCTTGAACGCCAGGCCATTGCCCCAGCGCAGGAAATCATTGAGCCCACCCGGCCGCACCGGCGTGAGGGTGAAGTTGACCGTCAGCAGGCGGCTGCCATCGGTGTTGTTGACCAGGTAGTCGGGACGCGCGGTCAGGTCTTCGGTATTGGCCGTATCGGCATGGGCGAAGTGGAAGGCCGACAGCATCCCGACCTGGGTGGTACGCGTGGTGGTGACGTCGCGATTGCCGGCATCATAAGTGGTCACCCGGTTCTGCTTGAAACCGACATAGGGCACCGCCTCATAGGTACTGCCCGGCTCGCCCATGGGGCGCTTGTCCAGCGAATAACCGGTGTAGACCACCACATCATTGGTCCGCGACTGCGCCACGTCGTCATTGGCCAGCGCCAGCCGGGCACGGTCCACCGAGGCAAAGCCGGCCTTGTCGCGGTGATCGATGGAGAGCTGGTCAGGATTGCCGCGCACGCGCACGTGATCCATCCAGCCGGCCTGTTGCGCGACAGCCGGTGCCGATGTTGCCGATGTTGCCGATGTTGCCGGCGTGGCCGGACCGGCCGCCGGAGTGGCAGCACCGCCCGCCGCCGTTGGCGTCACCCCCATGGCCAGGGCGGAACGGGCATAGGCCATGGCAGGCGCAGCCTGGGCCGTGGTGCAGCTCAGCCCCGCGCGGTTGTTGTCGCGGAAAAAGGCGGCCACATCACTGCGGCCGCTCGGCTTGATCTGGGGGTCCTTGCCATCCAGCAGTCGTTGCACTTCTTCGGCCATGTGATCGACGTTGCAGCTATCCCCCTGACAGGCCTGTCCAGTGGCTTTTTCAGCGGCGCGCTTCTGCAGTAGCCAGGCCACCAGCGCCCGTGGCGAGGACAGCGGTGCGGGCTCCTTGCCCACCGACAGATAGGCCGTGCTGACCGGATAGGTGCGGATCAGGCTGGCGGCCAGTTGATCCTTGTCCAGTGTCAGGTCGTTGCGGCACAGGCCGCTAAGCTCGGCCGCCTGGGCCAGCGAGAGGGAGACAGGCGCGGCCAGCACCAGGGTGGCCGCATAGCGTGGGAGTCGTCGTCGCATGGAGTGGAAGGAATGAGCAGTCAAGGGATTGGGAGAACGGGGAGAACGGGAAAAACAGGGACAGTGCGGCACCAGAAAAGAACGACTGCACCGCGCAAGGAAAACGGAAGAAAGCTTCCAGCAGCATGGGACCGGCTGGAACGGACGCCGAGCGCCCGGGATTTCCGAGAAGTACCAAAGATGACCGAAGATGACCGGGGATGACCCGAGAATCACCAGCGAGCGCCAGACCCGCCGCTTCAGCCGGCCGACAGCGGCAGTCCCGGCAGCGGGCGCAGGTCCAGCTGGCCCAGCAGGTAGGGCTGGATCACCAGCTTGTAGCTGTCCAGGTCAAAACCCTTGAGGCTGGCCGCCGGACGGGCCGGCAGCTGGCGGTGGTCGCGATCCAGCGAACCCAGGTAGCGCCAGTGATCGATCACATGCACCTGCTGCCAGCCCTCGCCCTGTTCGACGATGCCCATCGGGCCGGCATACGGCCAGGGCAGGATGCGCAGGTCTTCCAGCGCCTGCATCAGGCGCTGCTGGTGCTGCTCGGTGGATTCCTCGCCGGTGCAGGCGCCGCGGCAGCGACGGATCTGGCGACCGAAACAGGCCATGCCGAAACCGCCCGGCTGCTCCAGCCCGGTGACGATGGAACACAGGCCATGGCCCTGCACCAGCTTGTGCAGCGCTTCCTGCGCCGCCCGTTCGCTGGTGAAGATGCCGAACAGGTTTTCGGCGCGGCTGAATTCACGCTCGGCCACCTGCGTGACCTGTGGCTGGCCCTCCGCGCTCAGGCGCAGGGTGAACAGGCCGCGCTTGCTGCGTTGCTTCTTGTTGTGAGCCGGGCGCAGGTCGCGCAGCAGAGAGTTTTCCAGCAGGGCCGCGCCCAGTTCGCCGGCCGTGCGGCGGCACTCGATGCGACGGGTCTGGCCGATCAGGAACTGGTCTTCATGGTTGTGCAGATGCGCCAGCACGCGACTGCGCAGGTTGACGCTACGCCCCACGTACAGCGGGGCATCGTCCACGCCACGGAAGATGTAGACGCCGCAGGCATTGGGCAAGGCCTCGATGCTGGCACGCTCGATATGCAAGGGATAGCTGAAGGTCGCCGCCCGATGCGCCGCCGGCTGGGGCGCATTGAAGGTCGCCAGCGGATGACCGGGCGATCCCATGCCGCGCTGTCCTTCCTGGGCCAGCAGGCGCTCCACCAGTGCTGCCGGCAGCTTGCGCGGCGCGGCGCCACCTGGCGTCACGGCGCTCGCGTGTGGCATCAGGGAAGGCATGGCGGCCTGCAGGGGACGGGTAAAGAGCTGGGTCAGCGAAGTGCGGTGGCTGAGGGTATTCATGGCGTGGGCCAATTCCTTCTTGGTATTCATGGCACGTCTGGACGTGCTCGACGGGTTTTGCAAAAGGCCCGGATGCACCAGGCCTTGAAGTTAAAGTGAATTATGAAGTTGGCCCGCCGCGCCCACAGTCGGCAGGAAGATGAAGATCGTGTAGGACATTGCCGCCCTGCCCAGCTTGACGGCCACAGCGCCGCCACCGCACGAACCCGGTTCAGACGGGCTCGAAGGCGTCCAGCATGGCCTTGCTCAGCCGCTGCCTGGCCTTGCCGAACCCGGCCCAGGGATCATGGTCCTGGAGGTCCTTGAGCCGCTGCGGCATGGTGGCGACCTTGAAATGATCGGCCGTGATGCCCTGTTCCAGCTCTTCCCAGGTGATCGGCACCGACACCGGTGCCCCCGCCCGGGCGCGTACCGAATAGGCGACCACGGTGGTCGCGCCCGGGGCATTGCGCAGGTAATCGATGAAAATCCTGCCCTGACGCGCCGCCTTGCTCATGCGGGCAATGAAACGGTCCGGCAGCACCCGGGCCAGATGGGCGGCCACCCGGTGCGCCCAGTCCTTGACCACGTCCCAGCGATGATCAGGACGGATCGGCACCATCACATGCAGGCCCTTGCCTCCGGAAGTCTTCAGGTAACACGCCAGGCCTATCTCCTGCAGCAGGCCGCGCACCAGTTGTGCGCCCTCCACTACCGCAGCCCAGGGCACATCCGGTGCTGGGTCGAGGTCGAATACCACCCGGTCCGGCTTGTCCAGCGCACGGCCGGTGGCGCCCCAGGCATGCAGTTCGAGCACGCCCATCTGCACCGTCGCCACCAGGCCGGCAACATCGTTGACCATCATGTATCGGGCGCTGCCCTCGCCTTCCGGGACCTCGATGGCATCAATCGCATCGGGCATCCCCTGACCGATGTGCTTCTGAAAGAAGCATTGACCGCCCTGCCCGTCCGGACAGCGCACCAGCGACAAGGGCCGTTGCTTCAGTTCAGGCAGGATGAACCCGGCCACGCTCTGGTAGTAGCGGGCCAGCTCCAGCTTGGTCAGGCCGGTATCGGGGAAGATGATCTTGCCAGGATGCGTCAACTTCACCCCCGCGACCGTCACGGGTCGGGAGAGGTCCGCCTTGCTCGCAGCGTTGCTGCTGGCCTCATCGTTGTCACCGCCTCCATCGGCCGGCTGCGCCAGGGCTTGCTCCGTCTCGCGCACGATGTCACGGGCCTGCTTGTCTTCCCGCAGCGCCAGGAAACTCCCGTGCCGCAGAATCCCCGAACGGGTCCACTGCGCGAACCTGACTTCGGCCACCAGCTTGGGGGCCAGCCAGTGCACGCCGCGCCGTTGCTGCCCCGTCGGCGGGTTGACGAAGGCCGGCTGGTTCTGCTCCAGCTTGCGGAACTGCTTCAACAGCTGCTCCAGCAGGCGATCATCGAAACCGGTGCCGACCCGTCCGGCATACCGCAGCTGTCCCTTGTCGTCATGGACGCCCACCAGAATGGCACCGAATCCGCTGCGCTGGCCAGCCGGCTCGGTATAGCCGGCGATCACGAATTCCTGGCGATGCTCGCACTTGAGCTTGAGCCAGTTGCGGTCGCGACGTCCGGTATAAGGGGCATCGGCGCGCTTGACCACGATGCCCTCCATGCCGTGCTGGCAGGCGTGCTGGAACACCTCATCGGTATGACCGACGATGTGCTCGCTGTAGAGCAGCAGTCCGTCTTCATCCGCGCCGGGAATCAGGGTGCGCAGCAATTCCTTGCGCTGCAAGAGCGGAAGCTCCCGCAGGTCGTGACCATTCAGGAACAGCAGATCGAAGGCATACAGCGCCAGCCGGATGCCATTGGCCTGCTGCCGGTCGCCGCGCGCCAGGGTCTGCAGGGCCTCGAAGCTGATCTGCCCGTTCTCGTCCAGCGCCACCACTTCGCCGTCGATCCAGGCATCGTCCACCGGCAGTCGTTCCAGGGCCTTGACCAGGATCGGCCAGCGATGGCTCCAGTCCAGACCTTCGCGGGTGAAGATGGCAGCCCGACCGGCGTCGATGCGGCACAGGCCGCGATAGCCATCGAACTTCAGTTCGCTGAGCCATTCATCACCCTGCGGCGCCTGATCGACCAGCGTCGCCAGTTGCGCATCCATGACCTCCGGCAGCTTGCTTGGGCGTGGCTGGGCGTCTGCTGCCTCTGCGCTGGAGGGTGGCTGCCTGGAGGACTTGGATGCTTTCTTCGGCCGGGCCGCTCGCTGGCTTTCCTGCCCTTTGTCACCTGCGCCAGCCTCGTCACCGCGATCCTTCACGCTCTCCGGCCGCAATTCGGTGATCGCGGCTGCCTTGCCGCTGCGGGCGGCATCGTCATCGTCCTTGATGAGCAACCAGTTTTCCTTGCCATCGGCCGCCGGCTTGCCCATGCGGACCAGCGCCCAGCGTCCCTGCAGCTTGTCGCCCTGGAGTTCGAAACTGAGATGGCCCTTCTTCAGGCCGGCGTGCACGTCGCCCTGTGGCAGCCACTGGCCGCGGTCCCACAGCACCACATGGCCTGCGCCGTACTGGTGTTCCGGGATGTCGCCTTCGAAGGTGCCATAGTCGAGCGGATGGTCTTCCACCCGCACGGCCAGCCGCTTGTCATGCGGATCCAGGCTCGGTCCCTTGGGAACGGCCCAGCTCTTGAGTACGCCATCCAGTTCCAGGCGGAAGTCGTAGTGCAGGCGCCGTGCATGGTGGCGCTGGATGAAGAAGTGCAAGCCGCCCTCGGCCGCCCGGGCTGACCGGCGGCCTTTGCCGGAGGGCTCCGGAGTGAGCGTGAAGTCGCGCTTGGCATGATAGCGATCCAGGGACGAAGCACTCATGCCTGTGCCCTCCGCGAGGTGCCGCTGCTTTTGGCGCTTTTACGGCTTTTGCTGCTGCTCTTGGCGCTCGTGGTGCCAGCGGCGGCCTTGGTGCCATTGCGGGTGCTGCTACGCTTGGCAGCAGGCTTGCGGTCAGCCAGCTTGTGGACTTTGGCGCCCTGGGTCGGCTTATCTTGGTCCTCTTCCTTTCCCTCTTCTTCATCCACATCGCCGCGACCGCTCTTGCGCGCCTTGGCCGACGCCTTGCCGCGCCCGTCCAGACTGCTCTTGAGCAGCGCCATCAGGTCCACCACCTTGGCCCCGCTGCTGGCGGGCGCGGCGGCTTCGTCGGGTTCGGCAACCTCATGGGTCTGCCGGCTCTTGATCTTCTTCTTGATCAGGCCCAGCACGTCGTCGCGATAGGTGTCGTGGAACTGCTCGGGCTCCCACTCGGCGGACATGTGATCCACCAGGGCGCGTGCCATCTCCACCTCCTGCCGGGTCACCGCCGCCTTCTTCGACTTGCGCGACGGCACCGGCAGGTCGTCCGGTGCGCGCAATTCGCTGGGGTAGCGCAAGGTGATCAGTTGCAGCATGTCGCCCTGCGGAATGAGGGCGGCCAGGTGCTGGCGGGTGCGGATGACGATCTGGGCAATGGCCATCTTGTCGCTGGCCAGCAGGGTCTCGCGCAGCAGCGCATAGGCCTTGTCGCCGCCCTTGGCCGGGGCCAGGAAGTATGGTTGCTCGTAATACAGGATGGGGACCTGCTCGCGCTCCACGAAGCTCTGGATGTCGATGCTCTGGGTCGCCTCCACATTGGCGCGGCGCAGGTCTTCATCGGACATTAGGACGAACTTGCCGTCCTCGTATTCATAGCCCTTGATGATGTTTTCCCACGGCACTTCACGGCCGGATTTCTTGTTGTAGCGCTTGTAGCCCACCGGTGACAGATCACGCTTGTCCAGCAGCGTAAAGTCCAGTTCATCGTGCTTCTCGGCGGTATAGAGTTCGACCGGGATATTGATCAGCCCGAAGCTGATCGCCCCCTTCCATAGTGCGCGTCGCATCGCTTCCTCCGCAGTCTTGCTGATGCGCCGATTATGCGAGCCCGGCCCCGCTGCCGCAGTCGGCCGGCGGATGAAGCCGGCGTAGGAATGTGCCGCAGCCGCGCGCCGTTCCGCCCTTCTCCACCTTCTCCTACACGGATTTACCGGATAGACCGATACAGCCGCGCCGGATGGCGTCTTACCCTTGAACGACTCATCCTCGTCCATGGAGCCGACATGTCCGCCACCGTTGCAGAAATCCTCATCGACACCCTGTACCAGATCGGGGTGCGCCAGATCTTCGGCGTCGTCGGTGACGCCCTGAATCCCCTCACCGATGCCATCCGTCGCGACAAGCGCATCGAATGGATAGGCGTGCGTCACGAAGAAGGTGCGGCCCTGGCCGCCGCCGGCCAGGCCAAGCTGACCGGCCGCCTGGCAGTCTGCTGCGGCACTACCGGCCCCGGCGCCAACCACCTGGTGGCGGGCCTGTATGAAGCCCGCAAGGACCACGCCCCGGTCCTGGCCATCTCCGGCGGCGTGCCAGCCGCGCGTCGAGGTATCGATTATCTGCAGGAAAATTCACCCGACCTGCTCTTTCGCGACGTCGCGGCCTACAGCCAGATCGTCACCAGTGCCGACCAGGCGCCTGCAGTCTTCCACCAGGCCATTGCCCAGGCCTACGCCCAACGCGGCGTGGCCCACCTGAACCTGCCGGCCGACATCATCGGTGCCCGTACCTCCCATACCGTCCCCAGCCTGCACACCCTGCGCGAGCGCGCCGAACTGGCGCCGCCGCCGTCCGACATCCAGGCCGCTACCGAACTGATCAACGCTGCCGGCTCGGTCGCCATCTTTGCCGGCAATGGCTGCCGGGGCGCCATCGATCAGGTGCTGGCCCTGGCCAGCAAGTTGCAGGCACCGGTGATGCACACCTTCCGCGGCAAGGACCTGATGGCCTATGACCACCCGCACTGGATCGGCGGGGTCGGCCTGATCGGCGGCGCGCCCGGCACCGATGCGCTGCAGGCCGCCGATCTCATGCTGATGCTGGGATCGGACTACCCCTACTCGGAATTCCTGCCCACCAAGTCCAAGGTGATCCAGATCGACGAACGCGGCTTCGTCCTCGGCCGACGGGCACCGGTCACGCTGGGCATCACCGGCTCGGTCGGTCCCAGCGTGCGGGCGCTGCTGGAAAAGGTCGAGGGCAAGACCGACGGCAGTTTCCTGCAGAAGGTCAATGGCGAGCGCGAACGCTGGAACGCCAAGCTCGACAGCGCCGCCGTCATCAAGCCTCAGCACAAGAAGATCAAGCCCCAGAGCCTGGCCCGAGCGCTGAGCGACCTGGCCGACGACGATGCGACCTTCGTGGTCGATACCGGCGTGGTGACGCTATGGTGTGGCAACTGGATCCGCCAGCGCGGGCAGCAGCGCATCCTGGCCTCCTTCAACAATGCCGCCGTCGGCACCTCGCTGGGCCAGGCCAACGGCATCCAGGCGCTGGATCGCCAGCGGCAGGTCGTGGTGGCGGTGGGCGACGGTGGCTTCACCATGTTGATGGGCGAGTTCATGACCAGTGTGGAGCACAAGCTGCCCTTGAAGGTGGTGGTCTTCAACAACCGCGAATGGGGCCTGGTCCACCTGGAAATGGAAGAAGCCGGCATGCCCGCCTTCGAGGGTTCGGAATTCCCCAATGCCGATTTCGCCGCCTTTGCACGCGCCTGCGGCGGTCAGGGCTTCACCGCCCGCACGCCCGACGAGCTGCAGGAGAGCCTGCAGCAGCTGCTGGCAGCGCCCGGCCCGGCGGTGCTGGATGTCTTCATCGATCCGTCCGAATTGCCGGTCATGCCGCACATCAAGATGGAACAGATATGGCGCTTTGGCCTGGCCAAGGTGCGCGAGAGCCTGATCGCCATGAAAGGAGGCTGAACATGGAAAGCCAGACGAGCATTGAGCAGCAACGCGAGGACTATGCACGCGAATTGAAACGACGCTTCGAGGACTACAAGCAGTGGGCCATGACGCACTGGCCGGTCGCCGAGCAGCCGCTGGATGATGCCGCCTTCGTGGCCTCGCAGCGTGAAATGGAATTGCTGACCGGCAGCAGGCTGCACCCCGGACGTCAACCCGATGCGATTCCCGCCGGTGGTCAGCAGCAGGCACAGTTCGAGGATGTGACGCCGGCGCCATGGCCATGAATGGTGCCATCGGAGCCGTATAGAGGCACATAAAGGCAGATAGAGGCGCATTACTGCAGCATTGCCTGCATTCTTACGCAGGCTTGCGCCGCAGGCTTATACCGCAGCCCGGGACGGCACAGTAAGCTGGGTTTCACCGGTCACATCGTTTGCACATCGTTTGACCGATGCGTCGATCCGATCAGGTCTGCAAGAGATCTGCAAAAGGTCTGCATACATCGCGAAGACTGATATTTCAAAGTTAAAGGAGGTCATCATGAGCGCAAGCAAACAGAACAAGGATCATCGTCCCAACCAATACGACACCCCTTCGGAAGTCGCACTGGACGAAGCCAACGAGATGAGCTTCCCGGGTAGTGACCCGGTGGCCACCTCCAACATCACGCGCATCGAAAAGGCGCCCGAGATGGACAAGGCCAGCAACGATCACCAGAACCGCAACAAGGTTCGCCAGAACACCCCGGACTGATCCGTCATCCGCCCCCAACGAGGGCGGCCGGTGCATGCCGGCCGCCCTTTTCCATCAGGGAGATTGAACATGAGCAATCGCTATCAACAATTGAAGGTCGCTGTCCTGGTGACCGACGGTTTCGAGCAGGCCGAACTGCTGGAGCCGAAAAAGGCGCTGGAAGCCGCCGGTGCCACCGTGCACATCCTCTCCGACAAGACCGACAGCGTGCAGGGCTTCAAGCATGTCGACAAGGGAGAATCGGTGTCCGTGGACGGTAGCCTGGATACGGCCCGCCCCGAGGACTACTCCGCCGTGCTGCTGCCTGGTGGTGTCGTCAACGGCGACGCCATGCGCCTGCTGCCGCAGGCCCGCAATTTCATCCGCGCTGCCAATGATGCGGAAAAGCCCATCGCCTCCATCTGCCACGGCGGCTGGCTGCTGATCTCGGCCGGCATCGCCAAGGGCCGCACCGTCACCAGCTGGCCCAGCCTGCAGGACGACTTCAAGAATGCCGGCAGCCAGTGGGTGGACCAGGAAGTGGTACGTGACGAAAACTTCGTCTCCTCCCGCAAACCCACCGACATTCCGGCCTTCAACAATGAATTCATGAAGCTGCTGGATGAGCAGCAACGTCGCGAGCAGGGCCAGCAGCCTGACGCAACGGGCGGCGAGCCGGCATTGACCGAAGCCGGTGGCGAGGCTGACACCACCAAGCCGCGTCTGTCGGAAAAAGGCAGTGCCCCGGCCGCCCCACCCAGCCATGAAAACGAGGCCTTTGCCGTGGCCCATGGCCAGTCGCCGCAAAGCGATGGCTGATCGGGTCTGAACCATCGGGCTGCATACGGCTTCATACGGCTTCATACGGAAAGAGGGGTGATCCCCTCTTTTTTGCTTTTTACTTCGTAGTTTTTTCTGCAGACCTGAAGACTTGAAACCTGTAAGCGGAAACTTGCGGCGAAAACGCAAATGCCGTCCGCAACCTGCGTTACGGACGGCAACTACATCATCGGGACAGCTGTTACACCCCCGACATCACGTCAATGCATCAGCCCCTACGCTGCCCCAGGGCGGCGCATGGCTTGTTCCAGCAATGCCAGGGCGACCTTCTCGGCTTCCTTGCGCTTCTTGCAGATACGTACCGGCTGACCCTTCAGGTCGTGCAGGTCCATGTGCCAGAGGTGATCGATGCGGGTATCGAGATAGGCGACGTACTTGTGCTTGTCCAGCTTGGTCACGCGCGGCATGAAGTGACCGGCTTGCTGCTGTTCAACAGATTTGGCGAAGTGTTTCATGGCAAGTCTCCTCGGCACGGTGGCGAGATGGGACGTCATGACGGGCGGGGCAAGGCTGCTATCAGCATAGTCGATGAGGGCGGCAGCGAAAGGGCTTTTTACCTTTTTCGCAGCCCCCCATCATGGGCTGGATTGGATGGCCTTATTTCTTGGCGGCATCCACCTTGCTCTTAAGGTCACGGCCCATCTTCAGATGTTCCTTGAGCCCCGGCAGGGTCTTGGCGGCAAAATTCTTCACATCCGGGTCATCGGCCGAGGTAGAGGACTTCTGGAACAGCTTGACCGCATCCTCATGGGCCGACACCCCGATCATGCTGGCGTAGCGCTTGTCGAAGGTGGTGCCGGAGAGCTTTTCGAGGATGGCGATCTTGGCGCGCTGGGCCATGCTCGGTTCGGTAGGCAGGGTGACATCCTTGCTGGAAGCCAACTGCTTGAGCTCGTCGCCGACGGTGCCATGCTGGTCGATCATTTTCTGCGCGAAATCCTTGACGGCCGGATTGCTGCTCTTTTCCAGCGCGACCTTGCTGGCCGCGATTTCGGCATTGCCGGCCTCGGCGGCCTTGGTCATGAAGCTCTTGTCCTTGCTGGTGACGGTTTCGGCCGAGGCGCTCAAGGCCAGCGTGGCGCCGGCAATGAACAATGCGCCCGCGCCCAGCAGGCGGCGGGTGCGGTGGCGGGTCATCAGATCCGAAGAGGCGAAGGGAATGGAACGCATGGCGATACTCCTTGTGGTTATGGTTGAGCTAAAGATGGCGAGCCCGCGATGCCCTGCGTGGCATGTCATGCAAATACTGTAGTAAGGATGGCGTCTGCCTTGCATCAGACAGCGCCAATGAAACCTGTAGGAATCGATGAGCGCGATGGAAGCACGCATGCGGCACGATGGCGAGCTGGCAGCTTGGCCGCCTCAGGCCTGCTCCTGCGACCGCTGGCGGCGACGATTGCGCAGGTACAGGATCTGCCCCAGCAGTGCCGTCCCCAGCAGGAAGACATTGGACACCACGAACACCCAGTCGCCCTGCAGCAGACTGTAGGTCACGAAACCGGCCGAGGCCGCCAATTGCCCGGTAAACAGCCAGTGCGAAACGCCCTGGGTGGAACGACTGCGCCACTGCTCATAGACCTGCGAGGAAATGGTCAGCAACAGGATCAGGGTGGCGCCCCAGCCGATGAGGTCGGTAATGTGATCGGACATGATGGTTTGGTGGGAGCCCGTACAGCCCCGGGAAGCGGTCGATGCAGCGATGGTGAAGCAGCCAGGCCAGCCATGCAGTCGGCCGGCCTCGCAAGCCACTGTAGGAAGAGTCCGCGGATGGGCGGTGATGCGGCGGCACGTCGGTGCATTCGCGCAGCCCTGCGCGAATCTGCCGACCCGACAATGGGGCGCTGTGGCATTGCGGCATGGGTGTGCCTTGCTTAGGCTGGAAGAGTAGTGGCAGTGGATATCAGTGGATATGACGGTCGCCTGCCTGGTGGCCTGAAGAAAACTGCACGATTTACACAACACAATTTACACAAGTCAATTTCGCTCTCCCGCTTTCGGGGCTTTCCCCCCTTTTCATTCTTCCCAGGAGGTCAACATGCACGCTACCCGCACCATTGCCGACGTCATGACTCGTGGCGCCCATACCTTGAGCCCTGACGATTCCGTGATCCATGCTGCCCAGGCCATGGAAGCCCTTGATGTCGGCGCCCTCCCCGTCTGCGATGCACAGCGCAGGCTGGTGGGTCTGGTCACCGACCGCGACATCGTCCTGCGCGCCGTCGCGCCCAACCGCCTGACTGAGACCATGCCTCTGACCGAGGTGATGAGCCATGATGTGCTGTGGTGTTACGAGGATGAACCGGTGGACGATGTGCTGGACGATATGGTGCAGCGCCAGATCCGCCGCCTGCCGGTCATGGATCGCGAGCGCAATCTGGTGGGCATGGTCAGCCTGGGCGATGTCGCCGCCAAGACGCAGAATCGCGGTGTGGGCGAGGCTTTGGCGGAGATATCGCTGCCCGCTGCGCCTACGCGTGGCAGCATCGATCCAGCGTCCGAGAATGGCTATGCCTTGCCGGAAGTCAGGGACGGTGATCTGAGCGAGGTCAATCTGGGCCGAAGCTAGGCCTGGGGCGGGTGTCGGGCAGGAGCGACAACTTGGCGTGTAGGTTTTTTCCTACGCATCAATCGGGTACTGTCCGATCTTCTTTTTTGCGGTGCATCGCTACTATGCATTCCAACGAACTCGAAACCGAGGACCCGAATTCCGGCAAGAACGTCCCCCTCCGTCTTGTCATGAACACTGTCCATCCCCCATCGGTTTATCCCCACGAGTCGTTTTCATAAGCAGAAATTCTCCGAAGATTCCCCCGATCTTCGGCGTCTTATATCCCTCCCCCTCAGGCCGCCTCCCCCAGGCGGCCATTTTTTTGCCTGCGGGATTTGCCGCCTTTGGCCGCCTTTGCCGATTGCCGCCCCTTCTCGCGTCTAAATTCCGCCCTTTCTTGCTTGAGCCCCGTGTTCCCGTTGTACGGCGATGTAGTCCAGCGCATCGGCATAAGCCGCATCGCTGTTGCTGCGCAGCGCTTCGCAGACGTGGGTGGACGCCGAGTCCTGGCCATTGGCGCCGATCAGGACGATACCGCGAAATCCGCCGCCTTCGGCCTGCTGTACGCCTGGCTGCAGCACAGGCGTACGCAACTCGTCGAGCTTGTCGCCGCCTGGAATATCGATGGGAATGCTCATGGAAGGCTCCTGAAAAAGTGAAAGTTTGGACGATTGCCCGGCGCGGCAAGCTGATGCACGTCAGCCATCGGTGCATTGGCCACCGCCTTGGGCCAAGAAGAAGTATTCTTGTCAGGATAAAAAACGCTGAAGGAAAAGACAGCAAGAGGCCACCGGGGATCTGCGTAGGAAGGGGCGAAGATGAGTTCGCCCGGCGCTGGCCTGAGGTCGATGCGGTCTGTTTCCTGATGCGTGTGCTTTTACCCTGGAACCGTCATGCCCATCGAATACCTGCGCCGTCTCACCAGTCCGGCGCGCACCGACCTGTCCAATCGCCACCTGGGCCGTTCACTGGCCTTCATCGCCGGTGCCGTCAATGCTGGCGGCTTCCTGGCGGTCGGACAATACACCTCGCACATGTCGGGCATCGTCTCCTCCCTGGCCGACAACCTGGTCCTGGGCGAGACCTTGCTGCTGGTCTCTGGCGCCAGCGCTCTGCTGTCCTTCCTGCTGGGGGCCGCCTGCTCGGCGGTGATGATCAACTGGGCCAGGCGCCGCGGCCTGCACAGCGAATACGCCATGCCCCTGATGCTGGAGGCCATGCTGCTGCTGTGTTTCGGCATCCTGGGCAGCAATCTGGAGAACCATCGGCTGCTGTTCGTGCCGGTCACGGTGGCGCTGCTGTGTTTCGTGATGGGCTTGCAGAACGCCATGATCAGCAAGATTTCCCGCTCCGAAATCCGTACCACTCACGTGACCGGTCTGGTCACCGACATCGGCATCGAGATCGGCAAGATGTGCTACTGGACCCTGGCCCCGCGCCAGCCCAGCGAAATGCACCAGGAAGATCCGGTTCCCGGAGCGCGCCGCAAGTTCATGCTGCTTTCCTCCCTGTTGCTGATGTTCTTCGTGGGGGGCGTGGTAGGCGCGCTAGGATTCAAGGCCGTGGGCTTTGTGGCGACCATGCCGCTGGCGGCGGGATTGTTCGTGCTGGCGCTGGTGCCGATGATGGATGACCTGGCACGTTCCTGAAGGCGTATCAATGCCCGACTTCGCCGGGAAAATTAAGGAATTTCGATAAAAACCCGAATTCAGCCTCCTAAATTAGAAATTCTCGATTCCCATTAAGAGATTTCGGAAAACCAGACGCAAAAAAGGCGCTCTGCGCGCCTTTCGTTTTCTTGTTATCGACCTGTCTGGTCGCTGGTCCCTGCAGTTCTCAACTCCATGGGTGAAAAGCGACGGATGCGACAAGCATTGCCTGAGGTGCCATGCCCTCATCAGCCTTGCTGTTGGGGCGTGCTGTCGGACTGCTGTGGCTGCTGGGTGCCGTGGGTATGCTCCGGCGGGGTGCTCTGGCTCATCTGCGGCTGCGCCGAGGTGCTGGCGGTAGTGCCGTTCTGGCCATTCTGTGCTGCAGCGGCCGCGGCGGCAGCGGCATTCTTGCGACCGTGGCTGTTCAGGCCACCCTTGCGTCCGGCTTCGCGTGCTTCGGCGGAGCTGAACTCATGGGCTGCACCCTTGGCGTGGGCTGCCTTGCCGCCCATGCTGGCGATCTGACGCTGCTTTTCCCTGTCCATCGCAGCAAAGCCGCGATTACTGGTCCCCGGATTTTGAGAATTTGCCATGTGTGACTCCTTGTCTTGGTTGGTCGAAGTTGAGCGGACGAACCTGCCACCTGCCTGCCCTACTGCCCGGCGCGAGCTGACCGGCGGCACAAAACATCTGTCCACGTCTGCAGTGTAGAAAGCCTCACCGAACCTCACTATCGGAAGAGCTCCCCAGCCATTGTCAGTGCCGACTGTAGGAAATGTAGGAATCGGTGAAGATGAGCTTGTCTTACGGCAACAAAAATAGACGTATTTCTGAATGCCGAAGTGAAGCATGCTCGGCGGGTGCCGAGGCAGATCTGGGGGCTAGAGCGCTGGAAAGGACTGGGTGGGATTTAGGCAATACTTGGGAAGGGATGCGGCTGACAAGCAGCGTTTGAATTTAATCTTTCGAGGGAAATAGCGGCAGCGCCTCAGCGAGCACCTTGGCCCGGAACGTCGGCGGCAGGTCTTCAGGCGTCAGCAGATCGACATCGACGCCGAGCAGCGATTTCAACTCATCTTCCAGATCGCCCAGGTCCAACAGGGTGGCCCCAGGCAGTGCGTCAACCAGCAGGTCAATGTCGCTACCGTCCCGGTCGGTGCCGTGCAGCACCGAGCCGAAGACGCGCAGGTTCGCGGTACGGAAGCGGCCTACGGCTTCCCGTACTGCAACTCTCTTCATGTCAAGCGCAACGGAGGGGCGCATAGGCATCCTTTCTTGTCGAAACTCACTGCAATGGCCGGGGCAGGAATGCCATTCTAAAAGCATTTTCCAGAATCGCAATGCACCGATGCCCCCTCTTCGCCCCCGAACACGACCAGGTCGTCCTCCTCAACAAGAGCTTCAGTCTTTTGCCCGCTCATCCGCAGTTTTTGTCACACCCCAAAACAATTACTGTATATTTATACAGTTATCTTCATCTTCACCAGCACGTCTGCTCCACCATGTTGCCTCCATCGTCCCCGGTGCATCGTCCGGAAAACATCCATCCTTCGCTCTGGCTGGCGTCCCAGCTGGCGCGTGGGGGTGGGCACGGGGTGTCCAGCGGTTTCGAGGCGCTTGATGCCGAGTTGCCGGGACGCGGCTGGCCGACCGGGGCACTGATCGAATTGCTGCTGCCCCAGGATGGCATTGGCGAATTGCGCCTGCTGCGCCCACTGCTGGCGCGAGCGCCAGCCAGCGCCCAAAGAGCCGCCCGGATCACCCGGGCCGAACGCATCGCCCTGCTGCAGGCACCGCACCAGGTCAATGCCCCCGGCTGGGTGCATCTGGGTGTGCAGGCGGCCCGGCTGCTGCATCTGCAGGCCGATAACGCGATCGATGCCTGCTGGGCCGCCGAGCAAGTCCTGCGCGCCGATAGCTGTCACGCGCTGCTGATGTGGCAACCCAGGCTGCGCAAGGGTGAGCACGATCTGCTGCGCCGGCTGCATGTGGCGGCGCAGGCCGGGCAAACCCTGTTTTTCATGCTGCGTCCCTGGTCCTGCGCGCGCGAGCCCTCGCCCGCGCCCTTGCGGCTGACGCTGCAGGCTGCGCGGGACGGACTGGAGATCGGCTTTCTCAAGCGGCGCGGGCCGCTGCGCGAACAAAGCCTGTTTCTTCCCCTGACGCCTTCACCGAATCTGCAACGCCATGTCCCCACTGTGGATCGCCGTACACCTGCCACTGCTGCCGCTGGAAGCATTCCGTCCGAACTGGCTGGATGAAGCCCCGGCGGTGGTCTTCGAGCGCGAGCGCGTCACCGCGCTGTCGGCGCCTGCGCGCGCGCTGGGCGTGCAGGAAGGCATGCGGCGCGGCGGCGTGCAACTGCTGGCGCCACAGGCGCTGCTGCAGGAGCGTGACCCGCTGCGCGAACAGGGTCTGCTGGAACAGACGGCGCTGGCCCTGTTGCAATACACGCCCCAGGTCACACTGGCCCCGGACGCCTGTGTGCTGCTGGACGTGAGCGCCAGCCTGCGCCTGTTCGGCGGCATGCGGGCGCTGTGCCGCAAGATCGGCGTCACCATCGCCCGACTCGGGGTGTCGGCCACCCTGTCTTCTGGCGTCACCGCGACCGGGGCCTGGATGCTGGCGCGCTACGGCAATGTGCGTACCCTGCGCAGCCGCTCCCTGCAACGACGCCTGGATCGCTTGCCGGTGGTCTTGCTCAGTGCCGCCCAGGCCCACCTCGAATGGCTGCACGGCCTGGGCTGCCGCCAGCTGGGCCAGTTGCGGCGGCTGCCGCGCCCCGGCCTGCAACGGCGCTGCGGCCGGGCGCTACTGGACATGCTGGACCGTGCCTATGGCGACCTGCCGGAACTGCATGAATGGGTGGTGGCGCCGCCGGTCTTCAAGGCCCGCGTGGAGCTGCCCGACCGCATCGAGCACACCGACATCCTGGCCGCCTATGCCCAGGGGCTGCTGGTACAACTGGCCGGCTGGCTGGCGGCGCGCCAGTTGAGCATCAAGCAGTTACACCTGTGGCTGGAGCACGAACGCGGTCGTCAGGCCGTGGTGCCGACCGAATTGCGGATCACCCTGTCGGTGCCGGCCTGGCAGGAAGACCACCTGCATACCCTGGTCAAGGAAAAGCTGGCCCGCTCCAGCCTGCCGGCACCGGCCATCGCCCTGGGACTGGCGGCCGAGGAACTGCAAGCCATGCAGGCCGCCAGCGAACTGCTCTTCCCCGAACCTGGCGGCAGCCCGGAAGATCACCAGCGCCTGCTGGAACTGCTGGTGGCCCGGCTGGGCGCGGACAAGGTGCGCCAGGCCGCGCCTCGGGCCGATCATCGGCCCGAGATCGCCAATCGTTGGTGCAGCGTCATGCAGCCGGCGACCACATTGCCGGCACCGCTGGCGACCGATCCGGCGCGCCTGCCACCGCGCCCGCTATGGCTGCTGGAAGAGCCCTTGCCCCTGCGCATGCAGCAGCACAAGCCGTTCTACCGCACACCACTGGAATTCACCTCGCCGCCGGAACGCATTGAAGCCGGCTGGTGGGAAGGCCGCCCGCTGACCCGCGACTACTTCACCGCCCGCGATGCGCGTCATGCCTATTACTGGATTTTCCGGCAATGGCGTGGCGGCGAGGCCAGCGACGAAGAGCCGCAGTGGTTCCTGCACGGACTGTTCGGCTAGGAGCACCGCATGCAAGCCCCTCTCCCTGGCATCGGTACTGGCAATGACAACGGCCTGCCCGACTATGCCGAACTGTATTGCCGCACCAACTTCAGTTTCCTGCAAGGCGCCTCGCATGCCCAGGAGCTGGTGGAGCGCGCCATCGCCCTGGGTTATCGCGCCCTGGCCATCACCGACGAATGCACCCTGGCCGGGGTGGTGCGTGCCCATGCGGCCTGGCAGGAGCAGGTCAGCAAGAACCAGAGCCTGGATTTCAGGCTGATCATCGGCAGTTGCTTCCGCTTTACCCAACTCCGGGAAGACCCCGAACATCCGCTGGCCCGCCTGACCCTGGTTGCGCTGGCCAGGAACCGGGAGGGTTACGGCAATCTCTCCGAACTGGTCACCCTGGCCCGCACCCGTGCCGAAAAGGGCCAGTACCTGCTGGCCCCGGAAGACCTGAGCCAGCCGCCGCCGGCTTTGTCGCACCTGCGCGCCCTGCCCGATTGCCAGTTGATCCTGATGCCGGATTACGCGGTCGGTGAAGACACCCTGGACGCCCAGTTGCGCTGGTTCGCCGGCCTGGCGCCCGGGCGCTCCTGGGTTGGCCTCACACGCCTGTATCGCCCCCTGGACGAACTGCACCGCGAAGCGCTGGAGCAGGCAGCACGGCGCCATGGCTTGCCACTGGTGGCGGTGGGCGACGTGCAGATGCACCAGCGCTCACGCAAATACCTGCAGGATGTGGTGACCGCCATCCGCCTGGGCCAGCCGGTGCAGGAATGCGGCCACGCGCTGGCGCCCAACGCCGAGCAACATCTGCGACCGAGAATGCGGCTGTCGCTGGTGCACACGCGGCAGACCCTGGAGCAGACCCTGGCCATCGCCGCCGAATGCCGCTTCAGCCTGGCCGAGCTGCGCTATGAGTACCCGGACGAACTGGTGCCGCTGGGCATGAGCCCGGCCGACTACCTGCGCCAGGAAACCCTGGCCGGTGCCGCCAGACGCTATCCGCAGGGGCTGCCCGGCGAGGTGCGGCAACAGATCGAAGTGGAACTGGCGCTCATCGGCAGCAAGCACTATGAAGCCTATTTCCTGACCGTCTACGACCTGGTGCAATTCGCCCGTTCGCGCGGCATCCTGTGCCAGGGTCGGGGCTCGGCGGCCAATTCGGCGGTCTGCTATTGCCTGGGGGTGACCGAGGTCGATCCCACCTCCACGCGCCTGCTGTTTGCCCGCTTCATCAGCGAAAAGCGCGACGAGCCGCCCGACATCGACGTCGACTTCGAACACCAGCGCCGTGAAGAAGTGATCCAGCACATCTACCGCAAGTACGGCCGCCGTCGCGCTGCCCTGGCCGCCGCCGTCCACAGCTATCGCCCGCGTGGCGCGCTGCGCGAGGTGGGCAAGGCGCTGGGGGTGGACCCGGCCATCGTCGATACGGTGGCCAAGTCGCAGCACTGGTTCGACAGCCGCGAAGAACTGCTGGCGCGCTTTGCCGAAGCCGGGCTGGACCCGGAACTGCCGCAGATCGGGCTGTGGGCCAGCATCACCGGCAAGCTGCTGCGCTTTCCCCGGCACCTGTCGCAGCACACCGGGGGCTTCGTGATCGCACGCGGGCAATTGTCGCGGCTGGTGCCGATCCAGAACGCCGCCATGCCAGACCGTTCCGTCATCGAATGGGACAAGGACGACCTGGAGTCGCTCCGGTTGCTCAAGGTGGATGTCCTCGCGCTGGGCATGCTCACCGCCCTGCGTCGGTCGCTGGAGCTGGTGAGCCTGCGGCGCGGCTTGCCGCAGGTGATGCAGATGTACGATATCCCGCGTGAAGATCCGGTCACCTTCGAGATGATCTGCAAGGCCGATACCATCGGCGTGTTCCAGATCGAGAGCCGGGCCCAGATGAGCATGCTGCCGCGCATGCAGCCACGCACCCAGTACGACCTGGTGGTGCAGGTGGCCATCGTGCGGCCCGGTCCGATCCAGGGCGGCATGGTCCATCCCTACCTGCGCCGGCGTGAGCTGGTGCGCAATGGTGGCAGCTTCGAGTATCCCGACAACACCAGCAAGAGCGGCAAGATCAGGAAGGTGCTGGAGCGCACCCTGGGTATCCCCATCTTCCAGGAACAGGTGATGGACGTGGCCATCGAGGCCGCAGGCTATTCACCCAGCGAGGCTGACGATCTGCGCCGCTCCATGGCGGCCTGGAAGCGCAAGGGTGGCATGGGGCCACACCATGAACGGCTGGTACTGGGGATGACCGACAACGGCTATTCACGCGAATTCGCCGAAAGCATCTTCAACCAGATCGAGGGCTTCGGCGAATACGGCTTCCCGGAAAGCCACGCCGCCAGCTTTGCCCTGCTGACCTACTTCAGCAGCTGGCTCAAGTGCCACGAGCCGGAGGCTTTCCTGTGCGGCCTGCTCAATAGCCAGCCCATGGGCTTCTATTCGCCCTCGCAACTGATCCAGGATGCGCGCCGGCACGGGGTACGGGTGTTGCCGGCCAATGTCGTGCGCAGCGCCTGGGAGTCCACACTGGAGCTGCCCCTGGAGCCCGCCTCCAGGCCGGCGCGTCCGGCCGTGCGGCTGGGCATGAGCCTGCTGCGCGGCATGCCGGCCGAGGCGGCGCAGCGCATCGAGCAGGCGCGCGCCGAGCGTCCCTTTGCCGATGTCGACGACCTGGCCCGGCGCGCCGCCCTGGATCGCCATGCCCTGCAGGCGCTGGCGGCCGGCGATGCCCTGCGCGAACTGGCCGGCCATCGGCGCCAGGCGCTGTGGCATGCGGTGGGTGCGGTACCCGACCGTGACCTGCTGCGCAGCGCGCCACGCGGCGACGATGCGGTGCAACTGGAGACGCCCGGCGAAGGCGAGCAGATCATCGACGACTACCGCGCCATGAACCTGACCCTGCGCCGCCACCCGCTGGCCCTGCTGCGACCGACCCTGCAGCGCCGCCGCTTCATGAGCGTGGCCGATCTGAACGCGCTGCAGAACCGACAGTTCGCCTGCTGTTGCGGCATCGTCACGGTGCGCCAGCGGCCGGGCACGGCCAAGGGTGTGATCTTCATGACGATCGAAGACGAGACCGGTTCGGCCAACGTCATCATCTGGCCGGCGGTGCTGGAACGACAGCGCAGCGAAGTGCTCAATGCGCGCCTGCTGGGGGTGTATGGAAGCTGGCAATGCCAGGGAGAAGTGCGCCATCTGGTGGCCGGACGCCTGGAGGACTGGACCCACCTGCTCGGGGAACTGCAGCCGCGCAGCCGTGATTTCTTCTGATGGATTGGCTGACTCAGGCCGCCAGCGCCATGCGGAAGGCATTGCGCCCTTCGCTCTTGGCCCGGTACAGGGCCAGGTCGGCCTGGTGCACCAGGGCATCCCAGCCCAGCATCTGGCCCGGTGTGAGCACGGCCAGGCCGACGCTGATGGTGACCGGCTGGCCATGGCCGAAATCATGCTGGCGCACCGTCTCCAGCAGGTGCTGGGCGATCTGTCGTGCCTGCACCTCGGCCAGGCCGGGGAAGACCGCGCAGAACTCTTCACCACCATAGCGGCCCAGCAGACCGTTCTGGCGACAGCATTGTCGCAATAGTGCACCGATGTCGGCCAGCACGCGGTCGCCCACCTGGTGGCCATGGGTATCGTTGATCTGCTTGAAATGGTCGACGTCGATGAAGGCCAGGGTCAGCACCCGTCTGGCCTGCACCGCCTGATCCAGCACCAGTTCGCCACAGCGCACCAGTTCGCGCCGGTTCAGGGTGCCGGTCAGCTCATCCACGGTGGCCAGGCGCTGCTTGTCGGCCAGCAGGCGTTCGAAATAGATCATCATCAGCGCCACCGACAGCAACAGGGTGCCACTGATGGGAATCAGGTAGATCAGGGCTACCCCCAGGTTGCTCATCTCGGGCGGTTCGAACAGTTCCGGATGGCGCAGCGAGATGAAGAAGCGACTGACGTAGCTGGCGCTGAGGATGAGCAAGGCGCCGATACCGACGCAGCGACCGAAGGTCCAGCGTGGATAACGCTCGGCCAGGGCGCCGGAGAGTCCCTGGAGGAATTCCCACAGGACCAGGCAGAACACCACCTGCAGCCCGCAGACGGCCAGGTAGGCGCGCTGGGTGAACGTGGCTTCGGACGCCAGCAGTGCCGCAAAGGCGGCGGCATAGACCACGATGAGCAGGCCCGGCCACCAGGCCGAGCGGCGCTGGTAGAAGCTGCGCAAGCCGCCCCAGGCCACGATCCCGGAAGAAAACACAAGCGTATTGCCCAGCAACAGGCCCAGCGCACGTGGTGTGCCAGTCAGGCTGGCATAGACGACGACGGTGGTGCAGATGCCCAGTGCCGCCAGCACCCCGGACAGCGCCCACAGGCGGGTGAAGCGCTCCGAGGGCGTGCTGATGAACAGGCCCGTCATGATCACGCCACTGCAAAACTGAACGATGGCCAGCGCCAAGCTGGCGGTGAATGGATTCATCCGGATAAGCCCGTCCACGGGACGGGTGAAGATTGCAGAACGGGAGAGTGTCCGGTCAGGCCTGCAGGCAAGCTTCCGGAACCCCATCCGGTGCTAATGCCAGGCATCTGACGGCCTGGAAAGACGACACAGGCAGGACGCCGTCAGTGTAACCGAAGCCGCCGGAATGATAGTGATTTTCAGCAATATGACATGAAAAGTGAACGTTATTGCCGGGCTGGCAATATATCTGCACCCTTCATTACAGCGTCATTTCGGCTTCATTCACGTTCCAGCACGCGGGTATGCCCCCATTGGCCGGAGCGACACAGCTGGTCGGTCACGTCCAGCACCAGTCGCTCCACGGCCGCCGCTGCCGTGGTCAGGGGGATGTTGCGGGAAGCGCATAAGACCAGGGTGCGCGAGATGGTTTCGCCGGCGATCGCATGGGCCACCATGTCCCCGCGCTCGATGTCGGCCAGCAGCGGCGCCACCGGCAGGATGGTGGCGCCGATATCGGCCAGGATGGCCGACTTCAGGATGGCCACCGAATTGATCTCGATGACATTGTCCAGGCTCATGCCCTGGGCACGGACCAGGTTTTCGATGCGCGGGCGCACGCCATGGGCCAGGCCGGGCAGGATCAGCGGTGCCTGGATGGCGCGCGCCAGCGGCACGCCCTTGCGCCCGGCCACGCCGTATTGCGACTTGGCGCGGGTGATGTACAGCATCTCTTCCTCGATCATCGGCGTGGCCGCGAAAGAGGACAGCTGACCATCATCGAACAGCACCGCCAGATTGATGCGGCCGGACTTGAGCTGGGTGATGAGGTTACCGGTCAGTTCCTCGGTCAGTTGCAGCGTGATTTCCGGGTAGGTGGAGCGCACTGCATTCAAGAGCGGCAAGGCCAGCGCATTGGACACGCTCTGCGGAATGCCCAGTGCCACGGTGCCCGAGGGTTTGTCGGTGGATTGCGCCACGGCCTGCTTGGCGTCCTGCACCTGCTTGAGGATCGCCAGCGCGTGCTCATAGAAGACCTTGCCGGCATCGGTGGCGATCACACCCTGGGCCGAGCGGTGCAGCAGTTGCGCTTCCATCTCGTCTTCCAGCTGGCGGATCTGCTGGGTCAGCGCCGGCTGGGCGATGTGCAGCACCCGTGCCGCCCGCGAGAGCGAGCCGTGATCGACGATGGCCACGAAGTAGCGCAGTTGGCGTAATTCCATGCGAAGGTTTTCCCTGCTGTCCAGCGAGTTGTCAAATTGTTTTACAGGCCAGGACGACTATTGAACATGCGGGTGCGCGCATTCTCGATGTGGCCCCGCATGGCACGCCGGGCGCCTTCGGCATCCTGCAGCCGGATCAGCTCGAAGATCTGGCGGTGCTCATCCATGGCGTCCTGCGAGCGCTTCCAGGGCGGGATGTGCATCAGGTGGCGCAGCATGTTCACGGCGTGGCTGACATCATATTCCAGCGTCTTCATCACCTGCACGAAGCGCAGGTTGCCGGTGGCCATGGCGATCGCTTCATGGAAGCCGAAGTCGTAATGGTGGGCGATGCCGCCGACCCGGTTGGCCTCTTCGAAGCCTTCCAGCAGGCGCTCCATCTGGTCCAGGTCCTGCTTGTTGCGACGCAGGGCCGCCATGTAGGCCGATTCGGGTTCCAGCACCAGGCGCAGTTCCAGGCCGTTCATGATGTGACCGATGCGGGTTTCGGGTTCGCCGTCCGGACGCGCCGGGGCCAGACCGGCCTTTTCCTTCACATAGGTTCCGGAACCGCGCAGGGATTCCACCAGCTGGTCCTCCCGCAGCCGGTCCAGCGCCTGCCGCACCACCGGGCGCGAGACCTCGAACAGCGTGGCCAGGTCATTCTCGGAAGGCAGCTTGCTGCCCACTGCGATGCGCCCTTCCACGATAGCATGGAACAAGGTCTCATAGACGCGCTCGGCGAAGCGCTCCGGCCGCACCGGACCCAGGCCGGCGGCGGCCAGGCTCAGGAGTTCGCTGGACGCGGCGGGGCGCGCCGGTTTGCTGGGGTTGGGCATCGATGCTCCGGGAGACTGAAATGGACGTTGCGCATGGTAGCGGATTTGCCGCCCTCCCCGCCACCCTGGCGATGCAGGCAGTCAGCAAAGTAGTAAATTCAATTGACAGCTTGTTCGCCCTGGCTTAGATTGGCTCACCACAAAAAGCAGAACGACTCAGGAGACAAGACCTTTCCAGGCCAGCCCGCGGACCGTGTGTCCGGGATTGACCTCGTCCATGCAGCCTGCTGCGTTTTACTTCACCTTGCTCCACCTGCTCCACTCCAGTTGCGCTTTGCGCATACCACCCAAGGACAGCACCGCCATGAAACAGCACTTCATCGACAACCGCTGGGTCGCCCCCGCCTCCGGCGAGAGCATCCCCGTCATCGATCCCTCCGACGGCCAGCCCTTCGAGGCCATCGCCCGCGGCAATGCCGCCGACATCGACCGCGCCGTCGGCGCCTCCCGCCGCGCCTATGAGGGCGCCTGGGGCAAGCTGTCGGCGGCCGAGCGCAGCCGCCTCATGATGAAACTGGCCTACAAGCTGCAGGATCACCAGGAAGAACTGGCGCAGCTGGAAGGCCGCGATTGCGGCAAGCCGATGAAGCAGGCGCGCGCCGATGCGGCCGCCATCGTGCGCTATTTCGAGTTCTATGCCGGTGCCGCCGACAAGCTGCATGGCGAGACCATTCCCTACCAGGCTGGCTATACGGTACTGACCCTGCGCGAGCCGCACGGGGTGACCGGCCATATCGTGCCGTGGAACTACCCGATGCAGATCTTCGGGCGCTGCGTGGGCGGCGCCCTGGCGGCCGGCAATACCTGCGTGGTCAAGCCGGCCGAAGATGCCTGCCTGTCCATCCTGCGGGTGGCAGAGCTGGCCGCCGAGGTGGGTTTCCCGGAGGGTGCGCTCAATATCGTGACCGGTTACGGCCATGAGGCCGGCGACCTGCTGGTCAAGCATCCGGACGTGGACCACGTGTCCTTCACCGGCTCGCCCAACGTGGGCAAGCTGGTGGTGCGCGGCGCGGCCGAGCACCATACGCCGGTCACCCTGGAACTGGGCGGCAAGTCGCCGCAGGTGGTCTTCGAGGATGCCGACATGGAGGCCATGCTGCCGGTGGTGGTCAATGCCATCGTGCAGAACGCCGGCCAGACCTGCTCCGCCGGCAGCCGCCTGCTGGTGCAGCGCGGCGCCTATGAGCAGGTGCTGGAACGGCTGTCGGGACTGTTCTCGCAACTGCGCGTCGGCTCTTCGCAGATGGACCTGGATTGCGGCCCGCTGATCCGCAAGACCCAGCAGGAGCGCGTGGCGGGCTTCCTCGCCGATGCCCGGCGCGACGGCATCCCGCTGGTGGCGCAGGGCGAAGTCGCCCCGGGTGCGCCGGCCAGCGGTTTCTACCAGGCCCCGGCCCTGCTGCGCGATGTGCCCGCGCGTCATCGGCTGGCGCAGGAAGAGGTGTTCGGCCCGGTGCTGGCGGCCATGCCCTTCGAGGATGAAGCCGAGGCCATCGCCCTGGCCAACGGCACCGATTACGGGCTGGTGGCCAGCGTCTGGACCCGCGATGGCGGGCGCCAGATGCGCCTGGCGCGGGCCATCCGCAGCGGCCAGGTGTTCATCAACAACTATGGCGCCGGTGGCGGCGTGGAACTGCCCTTCGGCGGCGTCAAGGCCAGCGGCCACGGGCGTGAAAAAGGTTTCGAGGCGCTCTATGGCTTCACGGTCCTCAAGACCATCGCCATCCGCCACGGCTGAGATCGTTTCAATCCCAATTTTTCAAGGAGACACACCATGCGTTTGCAAGACAAGGTAGCCATCGTCACCGGTGGCGGTTCGGGTTTCGGCGAGGGGATCGCCAAGGCTTATGCCCGTGAAGGCGCGGCCATCGTCGTGGCCGACATCGGCGAGGCCGGCGGCCTGCGGGTGGTCGAGGAGATCAAGCGCGCCGGCGGCAAGGCGGTGTTCGCCCGCGCCGACGTGTCCAAGCGGGCCGACATGGACCAGTTGCTGGCCACCGCCCTGGAACAGTTCGGCAAGCTCGACATCGTCGTCAACAATGCCGGCACCACCCACCGCAACCGTCCCATGCTGGAAGTGGAAGAGGAAGAATTCGACCGTGTCTATGCCGTCAATGTGAAGAGTATCTTCCTCTCGGCCAAGACCTTCGTGCCCTACTTCCGCCAGGTCGGCGGCGGCGCCTTCGTCAACATCGCCTCCACCGCCGGCGTGCGTCCGCGTCCGGGCCTGACCTGGTACAACGGTAGCAAGGGCGCAGTCATCACCACCAGCAAGTCGATGGCGGCCGAACTGGGTCCCGACAAGATCCGCGTGAACTGCGTGAATCCGGTGATCTCGGCCACCGGCCTGCTGGCCGAGTTCATGGGCGTGCCCGACACCCCGGAAAACCGCAAGAAGTTCGTCGCCACCATCCCCATGGGTCGCTTCTCGACCCCCGAGGACATCGCCAATGCCTGCCTCTACCTGGGTTCGGATGAAGCCCAGTTCGTCACCGGCGTGTGCATCGAGGTCGATGGCGGGCGCTGCGTGTAAACACCTTCATGTGCGCGGGGCGATATTGCTTTGACAATCCTGCCCCCGCCACTACAATGCTGGGCACCGTCAGCCGGCCACACAGAAGGGTCGGCGACGTAAAACAACATAACGTCAAAAAATCTACCGGAGCGAGACATGACTTATCAAGCAGGCGCGGCTGCCGACGGCGCACGCGCATCCTTTGAAGACGCTACCTACGCCAAGGTCACCTGGCGCCTGTTGCCCCTGCTGTTCCTGTGCTACGTGGCCTCCTACCTGGACCGGGTCAACGTCGGCTTCGCCAAGCTGCAGATGCTGCAGGACCTGAAGTTCAGCGATACCGTCTACGGCCTGGGCGCGGGCATCTTCTTCCTGGGCTATTTCGTCTTCGAAGTCCCCAGCAACATGATCCTGCACAAGGTCGGGGCGCGCCTGTGGATCGCCCGCATCATGATCACCTGGGGCATCATCTCCGGCGCCATGGCCTACGTGACCACGCCGCAGATGTTCTACATCATGCGTTTCCTGCTGGGGGTGGCCGAGGCCGGCTTCTTCCCGGGGGTGATCCTGTATCTGACCTACTGGTACCCGGCAGCGCGACGCGGCAAGATCACCGCGCTGTTCATGACCGGCATCGCGCTCTCGGGCGTGATCGGCGGCCCGCTCTCGGGCTGGATCATGCATGCCATGCCGGGCGTGTGGGGCCATTCCGGCTGGCAGTGGATGTTCATCCTGGAGGCCATTCCTTCGCTGATCCTGGGCGTGCTGGTGATCCTGTACATGAAGGATCGGATCCGCGATGCCGACTGGCTCAACGAGGAAGAAAAGCGCCTGCTGGAAACCAATATCAGCCACGAGGAAAGCCAGAAGGAACACCTTTCCCTGGGCGCCATGTTCTCCAATGGCCGGGTCTGGCTGGGCGCGCTGATCTACTTCTGCTTCGTCATGGGGCTGTACGGCGTGAGCTTCTGGCTGCCGACCATCATCAAGACCACCGGCGTGACCGATCCGCTCAATGTGGGCCTGCTCACTGCCATTCCCTATGCCTTCGCCGCCGCCGCGATGGTGTTGATCGCCCGCAGCGCCGACGCCCGTCGCGAGCGTCGCTGGCACGTGGCCATTCCGGCCTTCCTGGGATGCATCGGCCTGCTGCTGTCCACCGTCTATGACCACAACACCACCTTGGCAATGGCCTCGCTGACGCTGGCCAGCGTCGGTATCCTGACCACGCTGCCGCTGTTCTGGAGCCTGCCGACGGCCTTCCTGTCCGGAACCGCAGCGGCTGCCGGGATTGCGCTGATCAATTCGCTGGGCAACCTGGCCGGTTTCGTCAGCCCCTTCCTGGTGGGCTGGCTCAAGGACACCACCCAGAGCACCAATGCCGGCATGTACGTGCTGGCGGCATCGCTGGTGATCGGCGGTCTGTTGACGCTGACCCTGCCGGCCAAGCTGGTCAACAAGTAATCTGCTTTGCTGAACGCAGAACGGCGGCTCCCTGGAGCCGCCGTTTGTCGTTTCAGGGGTGGGAGGACGATTGCGGTTCCAGCAGGTCGCGCATGGCCAGCCGGACTACCTCGGCCTGCGTGGCCTGGGGATGGCGCTGGCGCTGCAGCGCCAGCAGGGCATCCACCCTGCCCCGGTCGCCGTGGCACAGCTCGGTCATGCGGGCGGTCATCTCCAGGTAGCCTTCGGGATCGTGCAGGGGCCGATCTTCACGGCTGACGTGGCGCAGCCAGGCGCGGTCGGCAGCGAAGAGCGCCAGTACGGCGCAGGACATCAGTATCAGCCAGGGCAGCATGGCAGTCTCATCGGCAGGTAAAGCGGCGATTCTGCCTGCGGGCAGGTGTTACCACCATCGACCATGCGGGCAGAACCAGGCGCGTCCTGTCGGCTACAGCGCCAGCCACTCCGCTTGCACGGCAGCATCCGCATCCAGCGCGGCGGGCGTGCCGTGGAAGACCATCTCGCCGCGCCCCATGACATAGACCCGCTGCGACAGGTCCAGGGCGATTGCCTGCTTTTGCTCGATCAGCAGCACCGCCACCTGCCGGCGTCGCAGCAGCGTCAGGTAATGCGCGACCTGCTCCACCATCTGCGGCGAGAGGCCTTCGGTGGGCTCGTCGATGAGCACCAGCGATGGATTGCCCAGCAGCGCGCGGCCCAGCGCCAGCATCTGCTGCTCCCCGCCTGACAGCGATCCGGCCGCCACCTGACGACGCCTGGCCAGCGCCGGGAACAGCGCATAGACCTCTTCCTCGCGCCAGGCGTCGGCCGGCTGGCGAGCGCCCTGGCGGCCCAGCAGCAGGTTTTGCGCCACGCTCAGGGTGGGAAAGACGTCGCGGCTCTCTGGCACATAAGCCATCCCGCGCCGGGCAATCGCATGGGTGGGCAGACCGGCGATGCTGGCGCCGGCAAAGCGGATGTCGCCGCTGCTGCGCACCAGGCCCATCAGGGCCTTGAGCAAGGTGGAGCGGCCGGCGCCATTGCGCCCGAGGATGCTGACGATTTCTCCCCGTTGCACTTCCAGCGAGACACCCTGCAGCACGTGACTCTGGCCGTACCAGGCCTGCAGATCGTGGACGCTGAGCAGGGTGTCAGCCATGTCGCCTCCGGTTCAGATAGAGCGCCTGCACTTCCTGATTGGCGCGGATGCGCTCGGCGCTGTCGCAGGCGATGACGCGGCCGTTATCCATCACCGCGATGCGGTCGGCCAGGTCGAAGACCACCTGCATGTCGTGTTCCACCATCAGCAGGGTCTTGCCCACCGTGACTTCGCGGATCAGCGCCACCATCGCCGCGCTCTCGGCCCGGCTCATGCCCGCCGTGGGTTCGTCCAGCAGGATCACGGCGGCATCGGCGGCAATGGTGACGGCCAGTTCCAGGGCACGCTGCTCGGCGTAGCTCAGTTCGCCTGCCGGCACCTGCGCGCGCGCGCCCAGCCCGACACGCTCCAGCACCGCCTGGGCACGGGCGCTGGCGTCGTGCAAGTGACCGAGGCGGCGCCAGAAGGCGTAGCGATAGCCGAGCGCCCACAGCAGGGCGCAGCGCACGTTCTCGAACGCGGTCAGGCGCGGGAAGAGGCTCGTGATCTGGAAGCTGCGCGCCAGCCCCAGGCGATTGATCTGCTGTGGTGAGCACTGCGTGATGTCCCGCCCGTGCAGCAGCACACGCCCGCTATCGGCCCGATAACGGCCCGACACCAGGTTGAACAAGCTGGACTTGCCGGCCCCGTTGGGCCCGATCAATGCGCAGCGCTCGCCGGGATGCAATTGCAGATCCACGCCGCGCAGGATCTGGCTGCCATCGAAGGCCTTGGTCAGGCCCTGCATCTCCAGGGAAAACGGCGTATTCATCGGCGCACTCATCGACGTACTCATCGGCCCGCCCCCTGTCGGCGCCAGAGGGCCAGCGCCGTCGCGCCGGCCGCGATGAGCATGGCGGCGGTGATCCAGGGCAGCGGCGCATGCACATCGATGGAGCCGCCCCACCACTGCAGGGGCGCCGCGCCATCGCTGCCTTCGGCCAGGCTGCCCAGGCTGGCCTGATAGGCCATCTCGGTGGCCAGCACCACGCCGGCCAGCGTGACCAGTGCGGCCAGCAGCCAGCTTGCCAGACGCCACACCAGGTGCCGGTCGAAGGCGCCGTCGCGCCAGGTGCGCCAGCCGCGGTCAATCAGGCTGGCAAGGCCGCCCGGGGTGGTCATGACGATCAGGATGAAGAAGGCACCCAGATAGAACTGCCAGGCCTGGGTATAGGCCGACAGCCAGGACGAGAACAGCACGCCGACCACGCCGCCGACGATGGGGCCATAGAAATAGGCGGTGCCGCCGATGAAGGTGAACAACAGGATGGCACCGGAGCGCAGCGCGCCCACGTATTCGGCGCTGACGATCTCGAAATTGATGGCCGACAGCCCGCCCGAGACGCCGGCAAAGAAGGCCGACAGGATCAGCGCCAGGTAGCGCACCCGCTGCGGATCGTAGCCGATGAAGGCGGCGCGTTCCGGGTTGTCGCGCACGGCATTGAGGATACGTCCCAGCGGCGTGTGGCGCAGCGCGCAGATGGCCATGGCGCAGACCAGCAGCCAGCCGGCGATGAGGTAATAGACCTGAATCTGCGGCCCGTAGCTGATGCCCAGCACCGGCGCGCCGATGACCCGGTTGCCGGAGATGCCACCCTCGCCGCCGAAGACCTCGGGCAGCATCAGCACGCAGGCCGAGACCAGCTCCACCAGCCCCAGCGTGATCATGGCAAAGGTGGTGCCGGCGCGGCGCGTGGTGGGATAGCCCAGCACGACACCGCACAGGGCGCCCGTGAGGCCGCCCGCCAGCGGGACCAGCGTCACCGGGAAGGCCAGCGCGCCCTCGCTCATGCGGTTCATCAGGTGGATCGCACCGAAGGCGCCCAAGCCCGAATACACTGCGTGGCCGAAGGAAAGCATGCCGCCCTCGCCCAGCAGCATGTTGTAGGACAGGCAGAGCAAGACCATCGTCCCCATCTGCGAGAGCAGCGACAGGGCCGCGCTTTGCGGGAACACCAGCGGTGCCGCCAGCAGGAGCAGGGCCAGGCCCAGCCAGGGCAGGACGATACGCTTCATGCTCAGCCCTCCCGCTTGCCCATGAGCCCCTTGGGGCGTACCACCAGCATCACCACCAGCAGCAGATAGGGCAGCACCGGCGCCACCTGGGCCAGCGTCAGGCGCACCAGCGGTGCCAGCGCGCTGCCGCTGGGGACCTGCACGCCCAGACTGGCCAGGGACACATCCAGCGCCACCGCGAAGGTCTGCATCAGGCCGATCAGCAGCGAGGTGATGAAGGCCCCGGCCAGCGAACCCAGCCCGCCCACCACCACCACCACGAAGATGATGCTGCCCACGGCCGCTGCCATGCCCGGCTCGGTGACGAAGGCATTGCCGCCGATCACCCCGGCCAGCGCGGCCAGCGCGCAACCGCCGCCGAACACCAGCATGAACACGTGCGGCACGTTATGCCCCAGGGCCTCGGCCATCTGCGGGTGCGTCAGCGCTGCCTGGATCAGCAGGCCGATGCGGGTATGGCGCAGCAGCAGCCACAAGGCCAGCAGCATCAGCGCCGCCACCAGCAGCATGAAGCCACGGTAGATGGGGAAACTGGTTGAATAGAGGGTGAAGAGCGTACCGTCGAGTTCCGGCGGGATACGGTAAGGCACCGGCGAACGGCCCCACACCAGTTGCACCAGTTCCACCACCAGATAGGACAAGCCGAAGGTGAACAGCAATTCCGGGACATGGCCGTAGCGGTGCACGATGCGCAGGCCGTAATGCTCCACCAGCGCGCCGGCCGCGCCCACCAGCAGGGGTGCGATCAGCAGCGCCGGCCAGAAGCCCAGCACGCCGGCAATCGCATAGGCGACGTACGCCCCCAGCATGTAGAAGCTGGCATGGGCGAAGTTGGGCACGCCCATCATGCTGTAGATCAGCGTCAGGCCCGAGGACAGCAGGAACAGCAGGAAGCCGTAGCCCAGGCCGTTGAGGAAGGTGATCAGCGCGAATTCCAAGTTGCCAGCCTTGCCAGGGATGCGGTGGGTTCAAGAGGAGTCGGACGGGGTCAGACAGCGTCGAGGCGCCGGATCGAGCGCGGCCGGACGCAAAAGTGGAGCGATCCTATGGGATTCGCGCTTCTCTGTCAAAATAGCGGATTGCGGCCCGCTTTGGGCCTCACAGGCTGCCTATGACCCATCCTTATCTGCTTTCGCCGCTAGGCAACGGCTTTGCCGCCCTGCCCCCGGCCTTCTACACCCGGCTGCAACCGACGCCCCTGCCCGATCCCTACCTGGTCGGCTTCAGCGACGAGGCCGCTGCCACCATCGGACTGGCCCGCCCGGCACCGGAGGATCGCGGCTTTCTCGACATCTTCGCCGGCAACCAGCTGGCACCGGGCTCGCAGCCGCTGTCGGCAGTCTATTCGGGCCACCAGTTCGGCGTCTGGGCCGGTCAATTGGGCGATGGGCGCGCCATCACCCTGGGCGACCTGCCGGCAGCCACCGGCCAGGGACGCATCGAACTGCAGCTCAAGGGCGCCGGCAAGACGCCCTACTCCCGCATGGGCGACGGCCGTGCCGTGCTGCGCTCCTCGATCCGCGAATTCCTCTGTTCGGAAGCCATGGCGGCGCTGGGCATCCCCACCACCCGCGCCCTGACCGTGATCGGTTCGGACCAGCGCGTGCAGCGCGAAACCGCCGAGACTGCAGCGGTGGTGACCCGCATGGCCCCCAGCTTCATCCGCTTCGGCTCGTTCGAGCATTGGTACTACAACCAGCGTTTCGACGATCTCAAGGTACTGGGCGATGCCGTGCTGGAGCAGTTCTATCCGGAACTATTGCGGGAAGAAAACCCCTATCAGGCCCTGCTGAAGGAAGTCACCCGCCGCACCGCGACGTTGATGGCGCAATGGCAGGCGGTGGGTTTCATGCATGGGGTGATGAATACCGACAACATGTCCATCCTGGGCCTGACGCTGGATTACGGCCCCTTCGGCTTCATGGAAGCCTTCGACGCCCGCCACATCTGCAACCATACCGACAGCCAGGGCCGCTACAGCTACCAGATGCAGCCGCGCATCGGCCAGTGGAACTGCTTTGCGCTGGGCCAGGCGATGCTGCCCCTGATCGGTTCGGTGGAGGCCACCGAGGCCGCGCTGGCCGACTACGAGGCCGTGTTCCAGGCGCAGCATGATGCGCTGTTGCATGCCAAGCTGGGATTGCGCACCCAGCGCGCCGACGACAGCCAGTTGATCGAGGCCATGTTCGCCCTGCTGCAGGCCGGTCATGTCGATTTCACGCTGTTTTTCCGCCGCCTGAGCGACTTGCAGATCGGCAATGCAGCCAACGACGAGCCGCTGCGCGACCTTTTCATCGATCGCCCCGCCTTCGATGCCTGGGCCACGCAATACCGCGCCCGCCTGCGCGCCGAGGACAGCGACGACGCCGGCCGCCGCCTTGCAATGCATGCGGTCAACCCCAAATACGTGCTACGCAATTACCTCGCCCAGGTCGCCATCGACAAGGCGCAACAGAAGGATTTCACCGAGGTGGCGCGCCTGCAGACCATCCTGCGCCATCCCTTCGACGAGCAGCCTGAATTCGACCGCTATGCCGACCTGCCACCCGACTGGGCCAGCCATCTGGAAGTGAGCTGTTCTTCCTGAACGGCCATTCATTCCGCTAATACAGTTAATGCCGGCATCGCCCGTCATCACCAAGGAGCCAAGCATGACCCAACGAGTAGAAAAGACCGAAGCCCAATGGCGCGAGCAACTTGACCCCGTGGAATACCAGGTCACCCGCGAAGCCGCCACCGAGCGATCCTTCACCGGCCGTTACTGGGATCACCACGAGGCCGGGACCTACACCTGCGTGTGCTGTGACACGCCGCTGTTCACCTCGGATGCCAAGTTCGACTCCGGCTGCGGCTGGCCGAGCTACTTCGAGCCCATCGATCCGGCCAACGTACGCGAGAAAGTGGACCGCAGTTATGGCATGATTCGCACCGAGATCATCTGCAACGTCTGCGACGCCCACCTGGGCCACGTCTTCCCGGACGGCCCACCGCCGACCGGACTGCGTTATTGCATCAACTCGGCTTCGCTGCGTTTCGACCCGGCGTAAGCCTGGCGGCCCGCGCTGCACCGCCTGCAATACATGCGGCACGGGCCGGATGATCGCCGATCAACCGTTTACTGACTTTTCCTGAAGAAGCCAACCGATGAAGTTCCTGTTCGACCTGTTCCCCGTCATCCTGTTTTTCGGCGTCTTCAAATGGGCCGAAGGCCATCCCTCGGCCGCCCAGGACCTGGTGATGCAATACCTGGGCGGCGCCATGTCGGCCGGTGCCGTCACCGCCACCCAGGCACCGATCCTGCTGTCTACCGCCGTGGCCATCATCGCCTCGCTGGGCCAGATCGCCTGGCTGCTGCTGCGCCGTCGCAAGGTGGATGGCATGTTGTGGGTGTCGCTGGCCATCATCGTGGTCTTCGGTGGCGCCACCATCTATTTCCGTGACGACACCTTCATCAAGTGGAAGCCGACCATCCTGTACTGGGCCTTCGGCCTGGCCCTGCTGGTGTCGCAACTGTTCATGAAGAAGAACCTGATCCGCGTCATGATGGAAAAGCAGGTCAGCCTGCCCGAAGCCATCTGGCCGCGCCTGAACCTGGCCTGGATCGTGTTCTTCGCCGTCATGGGCGTGCTCAATCTCTACATCGCCTTCAACTATGCCCTCGACACCTGGGTCAACTTCAAGATGTTCGGCAGCATGGGCCTGATGTTTGCCTTCATCATCGGCCAGAGCCTGTTCCTGTCCAAGTACATGAAGGATGCCGAATGAGTGGCGCCAATCCTGCCGATACCCGTACAGAACGCATTCGTTCACGTCTGACTGCAACTTTCTCGCCAGCCGAATGTCTGGTCGAAGATGAGTCTGCCCAGCATGCCGGACATGCCGGTGCAGCCTCGGGCGGAGGACATTACAGGATCCGCCTGGTTTCAGACTTGTTCGAGGGCAAAAATCGGTTGAACCGCCATCGGCTGGTGTAT